>OERN01000321.1_pt1 | contig 10979 bp, 8 predicted proteins | sample 1540061 | NCBI WGS metagenome assembly OERN01 (sample SAMEA3891241, study PRJEB23780) | metagenome | biome: terrestrial biome; feature: animal house; material: water of meat washing | place: Italy | collected 2015-05-12 | reverse complement strand
TTTGAATATACGGGTACGATGTCTGGTTTTTAATTGAATAAGCTTGTAAAAAAGCCCTCCTGATGAGCAATGCTGTTCACTTAAGCATTTGAAGCGTGGCGGAGTTTGTTAGAGAATCCGATGTCAGGTTTGGCATCGGATTTTTTATGGTGTTTCAGCAGGATCTTCTCGACCTCAACGGTCTGTTTAACTTCTCGGATCTGAATACATTTACTCACAACATCTCCCTTGAGTGGGTTGAATCTGCACTTAAATTGAGCAGCTCGGCTACTATTCGCAGGCGACGCTTGCCCGCAGATCAGGTTCTCTGGCTGGTTCTCGGAATGGCGATTTTTCGTGATGAGCCTGTCCATGAAGTGGCAAGAAGACTAAATATTTGCGCTCAAGGACTGGCCTCTCTTGACCTGTGGGCACGCAGCGGGATAACTGAAGCACGTAAGCGTTTGGGTGCAGATCCTGTGGAGTGGCTGTTTCGCCAGACAGGTCAGCACTGGGGACATGAGCGTTATCCAGATGATCAATGGCAGGGGCTTCAGGTCTTTGCTGTCGACGGTGCACTCTTGCGAACCCAGGATACAACTGATCTTCGTGAGCATTTTGGCTCAGGGAATACTTCCACGCAGCGCCAGACGCCATTTCCGATGCTACGGCTCGTCGCACTGATGAATGTGCGCTCGCATATATTAGTCGATGCGCAGATCAGCCCCTATCGCCGGGGGGATTCCTCTGGCGTCGAAGTTTCTCAGCCAGATTCCCGATCATTCGATCACCTTGTTTGACAAGGGTTTTTGGAGTGCGGACTTATTGCTTTCACTCTCGATGCAGGGTCAAGGTCGTCACTGGTTGATTCCGGAACGCAAAAATCTGAAAAGTGAGGTGATCGAGACGTATGCAGAAGATGACGTGCGGGTACGGATGAAAGTATCACCCCAAGCAAGAAAGAACAACCCGATGCTCCCCCAATACTGGGAAGTCAGGCAAGTCAGTTATGCTGTGGATAAGGGACGAATAAAGACGGTTCTGACCTCGCTGCCGGCCGATCAGTATCCTGCAAAGGAGATCGCTAGACTCTATCAAGAACGCTGGGAAATCGAATTAGGTTTTCGGGATATCAAAAGCTCGATGCAGCATAATGCCATCACACTTCGCAGCAAGACAGTAGAGCTGGTTTATCAAGAGCTGTGGGGTCTATTGCTGACCTACAATATTATCCGGCGAGAAGCGGCATTTGCAGCGGTGGCCTTTGGGCGTTCACCTTCGGATATCCGTTTCAAGCCTGTATGCCAGTACATAACCGTTCAGCTGATTGTGATGGCGAATGCCAACCCATTATCAAGAACTGGCAGGCGGCTATCGGAGCTGAGATCAGGGATAGGTAGCCTGTTTCTGGAAAGGTGTTCGAGGCCAACAACGCCCCGAACGGTTAAGATGTCAAAAACCCGTTATCCAGTAGATCGAAATGCTGCTCCTCTTAAGTGAACAGCATTGCGCCATATGCGGGTTTTTTCGTCTAAGTGAGAACAACTTATTCTGCGTTTAAGGCACTGATCAATTTTTGGTGTAAACCACCAAAGCCACCATTGGACATGATCACAACCGCATCGCCCTCGCCTGCATCACTGACGATGGTATGGATAATGTCATCTAATGTACGTGCAACCACAGCCTTGTTCGGTGCAGCTGCAATGACAGGTTGTAAGTCCCAATCCAAACCTTCTGGTTGATACCAAATCACCTCATCGGCCAAACGTGCAGAGTGCGCAAGTCCATCTTTATGGCTTCCCATGCGCATGGTATTTGAACGTGGTTCAATAATCGCCCACAACTTACGCTCGCCTAAACGCTTACGTGCGCCTTCTAGCGTCGTATCTATTGCGGTTGGGTGATGGGCAAAGTCATCATACACTTCAACGCCACGTACCGTGCCTAAAAGCTCCATACGGCGCTTCACGCCGCCAAAGTTAGACAGTGCTTCACACGCTTTTTCAATGCTTACGCCCACATGTTCAGCCGCAGCGATAGTCGCCAAAGCATTCGCTACGCTGTGCTGCCCTGTCATGTTCCATTGCACCGTGCCTTTCACCACGCCGTGTTGGAGGACTTTAAAGTGCGAACCATCCGCACTGAGTTGTTCGGCATACAATTCGGACTGGTCGTGAGCCTCTAAAGAGGTACGAACCACAGGTGTCCAACAGCCCTGCTCTAAAACTTCATCAATATTGCTTTCAGTAATAGGCGCAATGATACGACCTTCACTTGGAATGGTACGAACCAAGTGATGGAATTGTTTTTGAATCGCTGCTAGATCATCAAAAATGTCGGCATGGTCAAATTCAAGGTTATTTAAAATGGCTGTTTTGGGGTGGTAATGCACGAACTTCGAACGTTTGTCAAAAAAGGCAGAATCATATTCATCAGCTTCGACACAGAAGTATTTACCAGCACCTAAACGCGCACTTTCAGAGAAACCTAAAGGTACACCACCAATCAGGAAACCTGGCTCTAAACCCGCCTGATCCAAGACCCAAGCCAACATGGTGGTGGTGGTGGTTTTACCATGGGTTCCTGCTACGCCAAGTACGTGTTTGCCTTGGAGCACATGATCGGCCAAAAATTGTGGGCCTGAAATATACGGCAAGCCTTCATTGAGCATGTATTCAACGGCATCAATCCCGCGTTTCATCGCGTTGCCGACGATGACTAAATCAGGATGAGGTTGTAAATGACTGCGGTCATAACCTTGCATTAAGGTAATGCCTGCATTTTCGAGTTGGGTCGACATGGGAGGATAAACGTTTAGATCCGAACCCGTCACTGTGTGGCCAAGATCACGTGCTAAAAGCGCTAAAGACCCCATAAAGGTGCCACAAATACCCAAAATATGCAGATGCATTCCGCCTCACTCCACTGCTTTTATAGACACATCACGTATTGTTGGTGCTGTTGTCGTGATTAATTCGATGTGAAAGCAACCATAGCAAGGCGCTTAGCGAAAAGATAGTGATTCTTGTATCTAATCGTTTAATTATTCTGCGGCTTGAACAACGCTTTTATTCTGTAAAAAAGTCGGCTGAAAAGTGCAATATTTGCTGAATTTTCTAGCAAAAAACGTAGAATAAAATGCTCCTAAATTCGGCGATCTTGCTTCATGTCCCTGCCCTTTATTTTATTGATTATTGCCAACTGTTTTATGACACTTGCATGGTATGGACACTTAAAATTTTTGCCGGGTGTACCGCTTTGGCAAGCCATTTTATTTAGCTGGTTCATCGCGTTGGTGGAATACAGTTTTATGATTCCTGCGACCCGTATGCTGTCACAGCAAGGCTGGTCAATGGGTGAAATGAAAATCACCCAAGAAGTGGTGACGTTATTGGTTTTTGTTCCGTTTATGCTTTTCTTATTTAAACAGCCTTTTAAGCTCGATTATTTGTGGGCAGGACTGTGTTTATTTGGTTGTGTGTATTTTGTCTTTCGCAGCCAATAAATCAAAAAGTGAGGCTACAGTCCTCTTTTTATTTAAGTTTTATGCTACGACATAAAAAAACAAGAAAAATCTGCATTTAGTTGTACGGTTAAATTTTGGAGAGCTGAAAAATCAGTCTATAATACGGGGCTCTTATTAAAGCTTGGCGCTAGTCGAGATTTATCTCTCTTAACTATCTCTGGAAACATTGCAATGAATGCGGCCGCTTCACAAGACACTCCTCTCGTTGGAATTATCATGGGTTCTCAATCAGATTGGGCCACTCTCGAACACACTGCCAATATGCTTAAGCAACTTGGTGTCCCATTTGAAGCGGAAGTTGTGTCTGCGCACCGTACGCCAGATCGTCTTTTTGAATATGCTGAGCAAGCACGTGACCGTGGTATCCAAGTGATTATTGCGGGTGCAGGCGGTGCGGCGCATTTACCAGGAATGTGTGCGGCGAAAACTGATTTGCCTGTACTTGGTGTGCCAGTGAAGTCTTCGATTTTAAACGGTGTCGATTCACTGTTATCCATTGTGCAAATGCCAGCAGGTATTGCAGTGGGTACTTTAGCAATTGGTCCAGCAGGCGCAACCAATGCCGCGATTATGGCAGCACAAATTTTAGGTCTGACACGTCCTGAAATTGCAAAAAATGTAGCAGATTTCCGTGCTGCACAAACCGACAAAGTCGCAAGCAACAATATTCCAGGCCAAGCTTAATACGGGGCATTCCTCATGAATAAAACCATCGGTATTTTTGGTGGTGGGCAGCTGGGTCGCATGATGGCGCAAGCGGCTTTGCCACTGAATATTCAATGTACGTTCTTTGATGTGAGTACAGACTGCCCTTCAGCGGCTTTAGGAACGGTGATTTCAAGCAAAACTGAAAACGGTTTACAAGACTTTATTGCCAGTGCAGATGTCTTCAGCCTTGAGTTTGAAAATACGCCTTTGTCTGATGTTGATGTTTTGACCAAGCAAAAAGATATGCATCCGCCGCGTCAGGCTTTAGCTATTGCACAGCATCGCTTGTCTGAAAAAGCATTATTTGATGAGCTTGAGATTCCTGTTGCGCCTTATAAAGCGGTAGATTCCCTAGAAAGTTTAAGCGCTGCGGTTGCTGAGCTGGGTTTACCGATTGTGCTGAAGACAGCCACAGGTGGCTATGATGGTAAAGGTCAGTTCGTATTGCGTTCTGAGCAGCAAATTGAACAAGCATGGGCTGAATTAGGCCCTGCTGGTAGTTTAATTGCAGAAAGCTTTGTGACCTTCTCGCGTGAAGTTTCGATCATTGCGGTACGTGGTCAAAATGGCGATGTGAAAACGTGGCCATTGGCTGAAAACCATCACCATCATGGTATTTTGTCGCATTCGATTGTTCCTGCACCGAATAGTGCGGACTTACAACCCGTTGCACAAGACTACATCACTCGCCTATTGAATCATTTGAATTATGTTGGCGTGTTGACCTTAGAACTGTTTGTCACAGACAAAGGTTTGTATGCCAATGAAATGGCGCCACGTGTGCATAATTCAGGACACTGGTCGATTGAAGGCGCAGTATGCTCTCAGTTTGAAAACCATATTCGTGCAGTCGCAGGCTTACCCTTGGGTTCAACTGAAGTGGTTCGCCCTACGGTCATGATCAATATTATTGGTCAGTATCCACAGTCTGAACAAGTCTTGGCCTTAGAAGGTGTACATCTACATCTTTATAATAAGGAAGAACGTGAAGGTCGTAAGATTGGTCACCTAACTTTAATGCCGAATGATACCGCTCAACTCACGACGCTGTGTCGTCAGTTAGCGAAAATTTTACCAAATCCATTGGCACTGAGCGAAGATATGACCATCTAAAGCTTCAGTTGTTGTTAAAAAAAGCGATCACGATAGTGGTCGCTTTTTTATTTGGACTCATTCAGGCATGATTGCGCCTCTTTGAAAAAAGTGACCGTTAATCGGATCAAAATTGAAATAAATTGAGTGTTTTTTATCCGTTTTGATAAAATTAGCGCATAGAAAAATAAACTGAAAGCAAAATAAAGCGAGTTTTGTGCAGAGAAGCACGTTTAAAACAGCGTCTACGATTGAATGTGACACTGGTTTTCACCTAAAAGAAAGTGAAACAGTAGAGAGCTCTATCAACTTGGGTATGTGGATATCTTTTCAAGTATGTTTTGAATTTAAAAAATAGAAGTAAAATTTTGAATTTAAAAGTGGGTTTTAAATTTAAATCGAGTGTTTAAATTTAAAATGAATTTAAAAGTTTTGATGCTGTTTGAATTTAAATTCAAAACAATAAATTTAAAGTCTGTGAGATGAATTTAAAGTTTTGAATTTAAAAATATTGAGCTTGGGTTTCGAAGTTTAATTCTTTGTATGTTGTTGATTATGAAGGTTAAATAAAAATGTGGATAAAATAAATTTAAAACAAGATGATTGAATTTAAAGTGCTTGCTGAACTAAAGGTTGTTTTTGAATTCAAAAGTTGAGATCTGTAGTGTTGTGGATAAGTGGTTTTAAATTTAAAAGATGGTTTTGAATTTAAACCAAAATGAATATTCATTTACGTTTTGATTCAGAAAAGTGAAATCGAAAGTGTTAAGGTTAAAAGCATAATTCAGAGATAAAGAATCATTAGGGATTTTATGCACCGTTTTGCTTTTCTTTTAGGTTCATTTTTTTTAGCGGCGACTCAGGCGAATGCTGAGCTTATTATTAATGGTCAAAAAGTTACAGGCAGTTCAAATGTCGCAACTTCCGATTATAGTCCTCAGAATTCATTTCAAAGCTGTATTGCCAATTTAAAAAGCCAAGCGATGGCGAATGGTGTGTCTGCGTCCACTTATGATCGCTACACGCAAAATTTAGCGCCTGATTATTCTGTGATTGAAAAATTAAATTACCAACCTGAATTTTCCACGCCGATTTGGGATTATTTGTCAGGATTGGTGGATGATGAGCGTGTTGCAGTAGGTCAGCAAAAATTGGCGCAGCATCGTGAAGTGTTGAATCGTGTTGCGGCAGCATATGGTGTGCCTGCGGAGACCGTGGTTGCCGTGTGGGGCGTGGAAAGTAATTTTGGCGATATTTCAGGTAAATATCCATTATTACAAGCTTTAGGCACATTGAGTTGTGAAGGGCGCCGCCAAAGCTATTTCCGTGGAGAGTTTTTTGCCGCTATGCGTATTTTACAGCGTGGCGATTTAACGGAGCCACAACTGAAAGGCTCATGGGCAGGTGCGTTTGGCCATACCCAGTTTATGCCATCGACGTATGAAGAGCTGGCCGTCGACTTTGATGGCGATGGACGCCGTGATTTGGTGTCGAGTACTACAGATGCTTTAGCATCAACAGCCAATTTCCTCAAAAAACGCGGTTGGCAAACTGGGCAACCTTGGGGATTTGAAGTGAAAAATCCGCAAGCGATCTCTCTGAGTGGTGAAAGTCGTCGCAATAAGAAGTCCTTATCTTACTGGATGCAAAATGGCTTGGTACGTGCAGATGGCTCAGCGTTAATTCAAGGCAATTTATCTTCTAGCTCGCAAGCGGGGTTGATGGCACCTGCTGGTGAAAATGGTCCACTGTTTTTAGTGTTTAAAAACTTTGATGCAATCTATAGTTATAACGCAGCAGAAAGTTATGCATTAGCGATTGCGCATTTGTCAGACCGTTTACAAGGGCAAGGCGGTTTTAGTACAACTTGGCCAACTGATGATGCAGGCACTTCACGTTCTGAACGTCGTGAAATTCAGCAGTTTTTACTGAATCGTGGCTATGATATTGGCGCGGTAGATGGTTTGATTGGTGATAAAACTCGTCAAGCCATTCGACAGGAGCAAATCCGTTTAGGTTTAAGTCCGACGGGACGAGCGGGACAGCAAATTTTAAAAGCCTTTCGTCAGGAAAATGCCAAGTTGATGATGCGTTAACATTAACAGCAAAAAATCGCTGAGATAGATAAAAAGCCAGTCGGTTATTCACCTGACTGGCTTTTTTGATTTGCACTGGTTGCGACTAAAAGGTCAGAAGCATTGTGATGTTTAAACCGCGGTAATCGTTCCGAGAATACGGTTACCTTGTGCCCCTGTCACTGTCGGTAAGTTGCCACTGAGTTGCTGGATAAAACGCATGGCCAACCAAGCAAAGGCAGTCGCCTCCACCCAAGTTGGGGCTAAGCCAATCGCGGAGGTGGTTTGTACAGACCAATTGTGCTTACGTAAGCGCCAGCGTAATTGTTCTAAAAGATGCGAGTTATACGCACCACCGCCGCAGACGTAGACTTCACCAGTATCCATATCGGAGCGATAGATGGCTTTTTTAATGGCGCGCGTGGTGAGCTTCATTAATGTGGCTTGAACATTTTCTGGACTGTCTTCAAGCTCGTCATATTCAAGGTCATTGCGCCAGTCGGCAATTTGTTCATCTAACCATTCGAGGTTAAAGTCTTCACGGCCAGTGCTTTTTGGTGGTTCTTTAGAAAAATACTCATGGGATTGGAGCCGATCAAGCAAGCTGCGAATCGGATGGCCGTAAGCTGCCCAATTGCCATTTTCATCGTAGGGCTGTCCAGTAAAGCGTTCACACCAAGCGTCCATTAAAATGTTGGCTGGGCCTGTATCAAAACCGTAGACCTGATCAGGTTGGCCTGCGGGCAACATGCTGACATTGGCGATGCCGCCTAGGTTTAAGATGACGCGATGAATGCTTTCATGTTGGAACATATCTTGGTGAAACGCAGGAACCAGCGGGGCACCTTGGCCACCTGCGGCCATATCACGACGTCGAAAATCTGAAATCACAGGAATTTGGGTGATTTCAGTGATGATGTTTGGGTCACCAATTTGCAGGGTAAAACCGTGCTCTGGGCGATGGCGAATGGTTTGTCCATGTGAGCCAATCGCTTTGATTTGACTACGATCTAAATGACTTTGCTCAATCAGCTGATTGATGCCTTCGCCAATCATCTTTGCTAAAGCCACATCTGCCTTGCCCATACGGTCGATTTCGTTGTCACCGGGCAAAGTGAGTGCCATCAGTTCATCGCGTAAATCTGGGTCGAAAGAAAGAGTGAGGGTGGCGTGAAGCTGCAATGGATCAAAAGAAGCAGCAACAATATCAACACCATCCATGCTGGTGCCGGTCATTACCCCAATATAGATCGCTGTCATGATTATTCTAAAGCCTGCAATGTGCTGAAAAAGTGTTAGTATATCGCACAAATTGAATAACTGATGTGTTTGGGTTTTGTGATGTCAAATTTCCTGCCGGCTGAAGAACAACTTGCTCTCATTCAACGAGGCACGCATGAAATTATTTCTGAAGAAGATCTTCTGAAGAAATTAAAAGAAAATCGTCCTTTAAAAATTAAAGCGGGCTTTGACCCGACTGCGCCTGACTTGCACTTGGGGCATACGGTTTTAATTAATAAACTGAAAACTTTCCAAGACTTGGGTCATGACGTGACCTTCTTGATTGGGGATTATACCGCGATGATCGGTGACCCGACTGGAAAAAGTGCAACACGCCCACCATTGTCGCGTGAGCAAGTGCTTGAAAATGCAAAAACGTATCAAGAACAGGTGTTTAAAATTCTTGATCCGAATAAAACTAAAGTGCGCTTCAACTCAGAATGGTTTGCAACCAAAACAGCGGCTGATTTAATTCAGTTGGCATCACAGCAAACGGTTGCACGTATGCTTGAGCGTGATGACTTCACCAAGCGTTATAACAACCATCAACCAATCGCAATTCATGAGTTTTTATATCCATTGGTTCAAGGTTATGACTCGATTGCCCTTGAGGCAGATGTTGAATTAGGCGGCACAGACCAAACATTTAACTTATTGATGGGGCGTACACTTCAAGGTCGTTATGATCAAGAAGCGCAAGTCTGCATTACAGTGCCAATCCTTGAAGGTTTAGACGGTGTGAACAAAATGTCTAAGTCTTTGGGTAACTATATTGGGGTATTTGATGCACCAGGGGCGATGTATCAAAAAGTCCTTTCGATGCCAGATGCTTTAATTGAACGCTATTTCGATTTACTCAGCTTTAAATCCGTTGAAGACATTAAAGTCCTGCTAAACGAAATTGCTGAAGGGCGTAATCCACAAGAAGTGAAGAAAATTCTAGCCCTTGAGTTGGTAGAGCGTTTCCATGGTGCAGAAGCAGCAGAAAATGCACATAAAGGTGCAGGCAACCTGATTACTGAGGGTGAACTACCCGAAGGGACACCAGAAGTGACAATTTCACGTGCAGAATTTGGTGGCGAGTTGTTTATTGCAACGATTCTTCGCGTAGCGGGCTTAAACCCAAATGCTGCAGCGGCAAAAGATGCCGTGGGTCGTGGTGCGGTCAAAGTCGATTGGAACGTGGTCGATATGAGTTTCTCTGTTAAAGAAAATGTCACTTTAATTATCCAGTCGGGTAAAAAAGCCATTGCGAAAGTCACTTTTACAGACTAAGTCAGTGCATATATATGCTTTAAGTTATTGATATAAAAGCAGGCTTCGGCCTGCTTTTTATTTTTTAATCTTTATAAAAAAATCAAATAAGTAAATTCAAAAAAAACCTTATAAAAACAATGCTTAATTTTTTCCAAAAATATTGCAATTTAAAATGAGTGTGTATAAGATTTCAACGTCTAGTCGATGTTTTTAACATCGCTAGAAGGGTCAATAAGAATAACTCTCCACAGTTTTCAAGTCTCTTCCCCAAGGGACTTTTTTTAAGATAACTATAATAATGACATCTATGGATCAGATAACGATCTAACTCCGAGGAAGAGGTTTTGGGAGAGATCTCTTCCTTTTTTATTGGCAAAAATTTAGTTTTTTAAAATCAGTTTCTCGCAGACAAATAACGAGCTGTCATAAAAGTTAGGTGCAACAGACTTTTAAATAAAGCTGGTCATCAGCTATATAGCACTGCGTTTTCTACTTATATCCAGATGCTCTGTATCATTAAGCTTTATCGTGGCTGTTATTTCAGCTCTGTCTTGAATTATTTTGATTGAGATGTGGATAGAAGAGGGCTTTGCTATTACGCGAATGAAATAAAAAGAGACTAAGCATTCCATTCTTGTTAAATAATTAGGTGCCTTTATAGCGATGTGGCAGTTTTTCAGCTTAGGCATGTATCAAATATAAAAGAACTACGTCTTTAGAAAGATGATTTATCAAAAATACAGAGATGGACGGAATACAGAGTGATTTTAAGTCTGAAAACAACGTTGCTAGAAGATTGGTAAGACTCTGCTGAAAGAAAAAATAAATGCTAAGGCTTAAATTTCAAGCTTAAAAGACTTTTAAAGATTGGAAATGAAATGCTCATGTTGAAAGAAATAAGAGAAAAAATGATAAATATGATCAAAAAATAGATGAAAAATACGATTTTTCTTAAGTTTTGTAGAAAAAACCAACGCCCGTTTCAAATAAGTGAATTTGGGGGTTGCAAAGCTTTAGAAATCCTCTAGAATGCACCCCATACCGACGAGATAGACGGA
>OERN01000320.1_pt1 | contig 11010 bp, 7 predicted proteins | sample 1540061 | NCBI WGS metagenome assembly OERN01 (sample SAMEA3891241, study PRJEB23780) | metagenome | biome: terrestrial biome; feature: animal house; material: water of meat washing | place: Italy | collected 2015-05-12 | reverse complement strand
CATCGACGGCAGAGACGTTCTCCAGATCTTCCGAAGCGTTTTCTAACAGCGAAATCGCCTTTGGATAATCCGGTTTACCCGCTTGCGTATTTACCAGAATATGCGCCAGCGTTACTTCACCTTCTTTACTGCCCGCTTGCGCCGCTTTCTCTGCAAGAACTTTTGCTTGTGGATAGTCCAGACTGACCGGATTGGTGATTTTGATCTGCGCCAGCAGCGCGCAGGCATCAGCATCACCGCTGTCGGCGGCTTTCTGTGCCCAATATTCGGCTTTGCTCAAATCGCCGGAGCTAAACCAGCTGTCGGCAAGAAAATATTGTGCGCGTCGGTCCCCGGCCTCTGCTGCCTTTAAATACTGGCTGCCAGGCTCGGAGTCGTTGGCGTGGGCAAAGAATGTCAAAAACAACATCAATGCGATAATTTTTTTCATTTTGATAATACGATTGGGTAGGGAGTAACCAGTATAAAGAGTTCGAATGGATAAAAAAACAGCCTCCGAAAGGAGGCTGTAGAAAGGACTGTATTACGCCAGTGCCGCTTCGCGCAGGCGAGTTTTCAACTTGTTGTACTCGTCAATCACGTACTGCTCGGCGGCGCGCTGATCGGCGATCGGCTCGACGCGCACGGCGCAGTATTTGTATTCCGGCGTTTTCGTAATCGGGCTTAAGTTTTCGGTAACCAGCTCGTTACAGGCACCAATCCACCACTGGTAGGTCATGTAAATCGCCCCTTTGTTCGGACGATCGCTGACCTGCGCACGGGTGATAATTTTGCCTTTACGCGAGTGCACCCAAACCAATGCCTCATCTTCAATACCCAGACGTTTGGCGTCTTCGGTATTGATTTGTGCGTAGCCAGGTTCATCAGCCAGCGCCGCCAGTGCCGCACAGTTACCGGTCATCGAACGGCAAGAGTAGTGACCAACTTCACGCACCGTTGACAGTACCATCGGGTACTCGTCGGTGAGTTTGTCGATTGGCGCTACCCAGTCGCAGGTGAAGAACTGCGCCAGACCGTTCGGGGTATCAAACTTCTCTTTAAACAGATAAGAAGTCCCCTGATCGGCATCTGAAGTATCGCGGCAAGGCCACTGAATGAAGCCCAGTTCGCCCATTTTCTCGTAAGTCGCACCGTAGAAATCCGGGCACAGATGACGCAACTCATCCCAGATCTCCTGGGTGTTGTTGTAGTGCATCGGATAACCCATACGGGTGGCGATTTCACTGATGATTTGCCAGTCCGTTTTCAGATCCCATTTCGGTTCAACCGCTTTGAAGAAACGCTGGAAGCCACGGTCAGCCGCAGTAAACACGCCTTCATGCTCGCCCCACGACGTTGACGGTAAAATAACATCCGCCGCCGACGCGGTTTTGGTCATAAAGATGTCCTGAACGATAACCAGTTCCAGATCTTCAAAGGCTTTACGTACTGCCGACAGCTCCGCGTCAGTTTGCAGCGGATCTTCGCCCATAATGTACGCGGCACGCACTTCGCCATGCGCTGCGCGGTGCGGCAGCTCGCTGATGCGATAGCCGGTATGAGCAGGCAGGCTTTCCACGCCCCAGGCTTTGGCGAATTTCTCGCGGTTAGCCGGATCTTTCACGTACTGGTATCCCGGATACGTATCCGGCAGCGCGCCCATATCGCAGGCACCCTGCACGTTGTTCTGACCACGAACCGGGTTTACACCCGCATGCGGCTTACCGAGGTTACCGGTCAGCATCGCGAGGCTGGTCAGAGAACGCACGGTTTCCACGCCCTGGTAGAACTGGGTTACACCCATGCCCCACAGGATGGCGGCGCTTTTCGCCTGGGCATACATCCGTGCCGCCTGACGAATCTCACTGGCGCTGACGCCGGTGATATCTTCAACCGACTCCGGCGTGTAGCCTTCAACGATTTTACGATACTCTTCAAAGCCTTCTGTACGGGAAGCGACGAATGCTTTGTCGTACAAATTTTCTTCAATAATGACATGGCCCATCGCATTCAACAGCGCGATGTTCGAGCCGTTTTTCAGTGCAATGTGCATGTCAGCAATGCGCGCGGTTTCAATTTTGCGCGGATCGCAGACGATAATTTTCGCCCCGTTACGTTTAGCGTTAATTACGTGATTCGCCACGATTGGGTGGGAATCCGCCGGGTTGTACCCGAAAACGAACACTAAATCGGTATTATCAATTTCGTTAATAGCATTGCTCATTGCGCCATTACCGACCGATTGGTGCAGACCTGCAACCGATGGGCCGTGTCAGACACGAGCGCAGCAGTCAACGTTATTGGTACCAATAACGGCGCGCGCAAATTTTTGCATTACATAGTTGGTTTCGTTACCCGTACCACGCGAGGAGCCGGTCGTCTGGATGGCATCCGGACCGTACTTCTCTTTGATGGCGCTCAGGCGCTCGGCAACGTAATTCAGTGCCTCATCCCAGGAAACAGGTTCGAGTTTGCCGCCACGCTGGCGACGGATCATGGGGGTTTTCAGGCGCGGGGTCAGGATCTGGGTATCGTTAATGAAGTCCCAGCCATAATAACCCTTCAGACACAGGGTACCCTGGTTGGTTTTCCCCTGCGCTGCCTCCGCCCGGACGATTTTGCCGTTATCGACGACCAGGTTGATTTTGCAACCTGATGCGCAATAGGGGCAAACCGTGACGACTTTTTTCATCGGTCTCGCTCCAGTTAATCAAATCACGCATACGCGCTCTCGACTACAGTATGCATCTTTTATGCCACATTTTATTTGGGGTCATTCCCTGATATTACGGGCACTATTTATTCAAAACTCTGACGAAAAACAGGCTGTCGTCATATTTGACGTGACGAAACGAAATACCGCGTGACAGCCATCACGCGGCAGACATTTTATTTTTTCTCGACGACGGGACTTGCCTGATACCCGCCGCCCAGCGATTTCATCAACTGAATGCTTTGGATCACCCGGCGGCTGTCCAGCATCAGTAATGACATCTCTTCGGCAAGCACTGGCAACCGGGCTTCGGTGGCCTGTAAGCGGCTGGTTAAGCCGCGCTGATAGGCGGCCTCGGCAGCGCGCTGGGTAAAGCGCGTGGCTTCCACGCGTTCAGCCTGCATTTCTCGCTCGTCGTTGAGCGTTTGCAGACGCGTGCCGTTGACGGCAACGTCACGCACCGCGTTCAGTACTGACTGGTTGTAACGTTCAATCATCATGTTGCTGGCGGCGCGCGTGCCTTCGAGATTGGCATTCAACCGTCCACCGTCAAACAGCGGCAATTTCAGACCCGGGATGAAGTTGAACTGGCGACTGGTTTTTTTGAATAAGGTATCCAGGTGGATGGAGTCCAGACCGAAAAACGCTTTGATATCAAAGCTCGGGTAGAACAGCGCCCGCGCGGAATCCACCTGATCTAATGACGCCTGAACATACCAGCGCATGGCTTGCAGATCCGGGCGTCTGGCGAGCAACTCATAAGAGAGCGTTGCCGGAATGCCGGTCTGTACTCGTGGTAATGCCACCGGTTTGATCTCCGGCATATCGCTGGCTCCCGCGCCAATCAATGCACGCAGAGATTCTCGCGTTTCAGTGATTTGCCCTTTGACGGCAGCAATTTGTTTATCGACCGCCAGAATCTGTGCCCGCGCGCCGTGGAAAGGCACTTGCGCTTCCAGACCGTGCGCCACTTTACTCTGGTGCGCTTTCACCGCGTAATCAATCACATCGCGAGTTTGTTCTAACAGATCGAGCATCTGATAGCTGGCCTGCATACTGTAATAAAGCTGCGCTACGCCCGTGGTCAGCGATAGCTCTACTGCTGCGGTTTCTGCCAGCGCGGCATTATGCGCGCCAATGGCGGCGGCAACCGCTGAGCGATGCACACCCCACAAATCAAGATCCAGTCCGGCAAACAAACCTACTGTGGCTTCCGTATAGTACGGCCCGTCCATACCCAGTGCTGGCGCATCCATCGCATAAGGGCTTAAAAAGCCGTTCGCCGAGACACGTTGGCGGTTGAGCATCCCTAACGCTGCGACCTGTAATTGTGAACCGGCATCTAACAAATCGGCCTGGGACTGCGCTTTTTCTTCCCGCAGTTTCGCTTCGGCGAGGGTGTGTGAACCACTTAGCGTCCGTTGGATCAGCGCATCCAGCTGCGGGTCATTGAGTTGTTTCCACCACTGCGCCTGCGGCCAGCCGGAGCTGGCAAGATGAATATCGTCGGCCAGTTTGATTTGTTCCGGTTTGAGCTGTTGATGAGGCGCAGAATCCTTACGTACCAGGGCACAGCCGGAAATCAGCGTCGTGCTGCCGAGAATGCTGCACAACAGCAGACGTGAAAGTTGACGATTGATCATTGCGTGGCTCCTTGTGCCTGTTCCGTGGCGGGCGTTAATGCCGGGGCTGTCCAGTCTGGCAAGCGGGCGAAAAGCTGGCAGACGTGTTGCTCCTGTTTTAATAAGGTGGGCAGGATGGCCTGAGAGGCGGGTGTCTCTTCAAGCGTTATTTGAGGAGAACGGCTGAGTGCGGTTGCCAGACCGGCAGCGTATTTCTCCAGGGCGTCGGCAAACTGACCTGCTCTGTCCGGCTGTAGTGCGTTATCCAGCGCCTGCGCCGAGTTCCAGGTGGCATCCCAGGCGTGAAGAATATCGCGGCCCTGACGAATAACCGTTTGCGAACGTTCAATCAGTAACGCGCGTTCTTCGCTATCCAGTTGACGTTCCAGCGCTTAACATACCCAGCGCGCCAGCCAGTTTTTGCGGCAGTGTGCGCGCTTCACTTTCAGGCCAGACAAAGGTGTAAATCACCGCGGACACCACGGTACCAATGATGATACCCAGGGCGCGATCGCGAATTTCCACCAGGTCGTACACCGGGCCAAAAACGTTTTCGAGCGTGGCGAGCGCGAAGGTGACCACCATCTGTGTGCCGATATAAGAAGAGCGTTCAGAGCTGGTGGCAATCCATGCGCCCAACAGGAAAATCGGTGCCAGCACAAATAGCAATTCGACAATATTGTCCAGCCAGGGCATGACCAGTAGCGTGAATAACAGCGCCAGAATCGCGCCGCAAAAGGCCCCGCCAAAACGCAGCACCATCTTCTGGTACGACGAACCGACATTTGGGTTAGCGACGATCACGCATGTCAGCATACAGGTGTGAATGCCTTCCCAGTCCACGCCGCTGTAAAAGGTGTAACAGATCAAACAGGCGAGCAGCGTTTTTACCGCGTAGCGCATATAGTCTGGATTGGTAAAAGCATCGGCGGCCATTGATGGCGGTTTGGCTGCGGGCGTTGGCGGCGTATTCGGGTCCATCTGACCCAGTTGTAACAACGTCTGGCAGATATTCTCCAGGTTACATTCCCGTGCCGCCATCGCTTCACTTTCAGTGATCCGCCAGTCGCTTTGCCAGCACTGACCTTCAGCAACGGCATGCTGCAGCTTGTTGATTTCTGAAGCTAATTTTTGTCGGAATTCAATAATTGCCTGAGAATCAGCAAAAGAGGTGGGATCGTAGCGATTCAGCGTCGAGTAAATGTAGGTTACCGTTGCCACGCAGCTTTGCCACCATGCGTTTTGAGTTCGCCAGTTGGCATCGTCCGCGAGGCAAAAGACATTGAGTTTTTGCAGCGCCAGCGCCTCTCTTTCAATCCGCGTTTCGGGTAGCGGTGCGAGGCTGTCCGTCAGGTGGCTAATGGCATCATCAAGCCGATCATTAAGCGCCTGATGCATTTGCGAAATGGCACGACTGGGAAACCACAGCACGCCGATTAACGTCATCAGCAAGGTTGGATAGAGGCCAACAACGATACACCACAGCGTTAAGCGCACGACCACTTCCGGATAGTCGAGCATGGCGGGGAAGGTTTGCCCGTAAATAGCGACAATGGCGACGGCGAAAAAGACCAGCCCCAACCGATGGGTGCGCATCAAAAACATGCAGCCCATCAGGATCGGTCCGGCGATGATCAATCGGATCAACGGTTCGCCGTATGACCATTTGTAGATCAAAAACAGGCTGCCGATCTCCAGCACCGTGGCAACCACAAACAAGATCGCGACAAATTTGGTGTAAAACGCGTTCGACTGAATACCGTAAAACAGCACTGCCAGCGATAACGCCACAAAAGGGATCTCAAAAGTCATCGAGATCAGAATCACCAGCAGGCAGCCTACCCAGAGTTGCACGGTCTGCGGCACGCGACCTGGTCGCCGCTCGCTTAACTCTTCATGAAAGAACGCCAGCAGCCTGACCACCGGTAATGGCAGGGAGTTGAGCGCGCTCATTATTGCGGCTCAAGATTAGCGACTGCCGAAGCGCCGATGCGGAACATTTCCGGGTCAGGTTTATCGACCATGATTTTGACCGGAAAACGCTGGGCAACGCGGACCCAGTTAATAGAACGAGACACTTTCGGCAGGCCGCCCAGCACCAGGCCGCCGTCATCCGGTAGCACGCCGTAGCCAATCGAATCCACTTTACCCTCGAAGGTTTTGCCGCTGTCACTCATCAGGCGAATCGTTGCGGGTGTACCTGAGCGAATATTTTTCAGATCGGTTTCGCGGAAGTTGGCGATCACATACCAGTGACGAGTGTCGATTAGGGTAAAAATAGGGCGCATGGCAGAAGCAAATTGCCCGACGGAGGTTTTGAGGGAAATGACCCGGCCATCAAACGGCGCGCGAACGGTCGCCATTTCCAGATGCAGTTTGGTCAGGGCAATATCCGCTTCGACCGCCGCACGCTGGGCAACTAATGCATCCACGCCGCTGACGGCGCTGGCGGCTGACTGCGCCTGTAACAATACGGCATTAAGATCCGCTTCTGCGGCGCGCTGCGCAGTTCTTGCACGGTCAACGTCTTCCGCTGAGACAAAACCCTCTTTCAGTAATGGCTCGGTGCGGCGTAATGTATCTGTGGCCTGTTTCGCGGCGGCACGGGCTTTTTCTACCGTGGCATTAACCGAGTCGGCACCAAACTGTTGCGCGTCAACGCTACGCTGGGTGAGCATAATTTGCTTATCCAGCGCCGCGAGGGAGGCTTCAGCTTTCGCCAGATTGGCTTCGTACGGGCGCGGGTCAATGCGGAACAGCAAATCGCCCTGTTTCACCGCCTGGTTGTCGGTGACCGCCAGTTCTACAATGCGACCGCTGACTTCCGGCACCACATCAATGGTATCTGCTGACGCGTAAGCGTCATTAGTTGATGGCGCACTGTCTACGCGCCAGATAACGAAAACAAGGGCAACCAGCGCCAACGCAACCACTAACAGAGCAGGGAATTTACTGCGAGGAGCTTTTTTCGGCGTACTTTCCATGAGCGCGTCTCAAATAGATTAGAAAAATGCCAGCCAGAACAGCATGGCGTAGAGAGCAAAAAGGGCGGTATAAATAATTCCGACAAATGCCAGATTGATATTTGCCCGCTGAATAATTCGCCTCGTGATGAGCGTCAAAATAAGGCTGGCAATGGCGCAGAAAAACCAGCTGGGATAATAAGCACCGATCACCGGGATTGCCGGAGATAATGAGCATCCCGAAACCATGAAGACGGGAATTATCCAGGCTGTTTTTTTGAGTTGCATCGCCATGCGAGAGAGAACTGTTGGCATATTAAATACATCCTGTCTGCTGCGAACAATATCTGTAGTGAATATCAATATCCATTGAAGGCGTCAGTATGGCTATTTTCTTGATGAATAAAAATAGCTTTATTCAGCCACCGCATTCATAACTTATATATTGGTTGTATATATTTTTAAAATAAATGCTTTTGGGGGCTTCAGCGCCCCCAAAAGCGAGTGGCATTAATTTGGGGTTACGATATTCACCCACAAATCGAAATTATCCAGACAGGCGATAATTTCTTCCAGTTTCGCGCCATTGCCAATAATTTTGGCTTTCTTCGCTTTTACCAGATCCGCCATTTTTGCCTGTCCGGTCAGCACGGCGTGCAGATCTTCACGGCTGATGTAGAAAGATGCGTTGGCTTGCGGTTGCAGTGTTTTGCGGTAGTTAAGCACGCTATCGTTCAGCGTCAGGTTGAGGTTATCGCCGTTGCTCATATTGAAGTTCAGGCTGATATTTTTACCCGCGGCTTTCGCGCTATCGAGGCGAACGGACATAAAGTCGAACAGCATTTCGACCGACATCCCGCGAATGGTGTCCGGGGAACCGGTGGTGCCGTGGCTGAACTTATGCACCCCTTCGCGCAGCTCTTTCGCGCCGGTCAGGTAGAAACCGCGCCAGGTGGCGGACTCGGCCTGATAGCCCAGCTGTTCAAAGTTATTCGCTTGCAGATTCTTCGCGACCTGGTCACCCGGGTTGGCGGCAATCACCTGTTTCAGCAGTTCTGCCGACCAGCGGTAATCACCTTGCTTGTTCGCTTCTTGCGCCAGGTTGATGACACGGGCAGAACCGCCCAGCGCCTGCACGTAACGTTTACCCATCTCCACCTGACCATACGGATGCAGGTTAGCCGGGTTACCGTCGTAATAGCCAAGATAGAAGTTATACACCGCGCGGGCGTTGTGGCTGACAGAACCGTAATAGCCACGGCTGGCCCAGTTATTGGCAAGTGCAGGCGGCAGCTTAATCATGTCGCCGATTTCATTCATGGTGTAGCCCTGGTTCGCCAGGTGCAGGGTCTGGTCGTGAATGTACTTGATAGTATCGCGATATTTACCAATATAATCATTGATATGCTTATTGCCCCAGACCGGCCAGGTGTGCGGCATAAACAGTACTTCCGCGTCGTTACCCCACATATCCAGCGTTTCGTTCAGATACTCGGTCCACTTGCTGGTGTCGCGGGTTTTCGCGCCGCGCAGAGTGTAGAAGTTGTGCAGGGTATGCGTGGCGTTCTCGGCGGTACACAGGGCTTTCAGGGCCGGAATATAGAAGTGCATTTCGGCTGGCGCTTCGCTACCTGGGGTCATCAGGAAGTCAAACTCCAGGCCGTCGATAATCATCTTCTCGCCAGTTCTGACGATAGTTTTAGTCGGTGCAATAATGCTCGGGTCGCCCGTTGCCAGCGTCACGCCAAGGCCATTACCCACGTTGCCTTGCGCGTTGTGCGGCAGTAACAGACCGTAAGAGTAGAGCGCACGGCGGCTCATGATGTTACCCGCCAGCACGTTTTCGCTGATGGCTTCGTCCATAAAGCCTGCAGGGGCAATCACCTGAACTTTGCCGGATTTAACATCGGCTTCAGAGATAATGCCTTTCACGCCACCATAGTGGTCGGTGTGGCTGTGAGTGTAGATAACGGCAACAATCGGTTTTTGCGGACGATGCTGGAAGTAAAGGTCAAGTGCGGCTTTTGCGGCAGGTGGCGTCACCAGTGGGTCAATAACAATAATGCCTTTCTCGCCCTCAACGAACGTAATGTTAGAGATATCCTGGCCGCGCACCTGATACATTTTATCGGTGACTTTGAACAGGCCAGAAATACCGTTGATTTGCGACTGACGCCACAGGCTGGGGTTTACGGTTTCCGGCGCTGCGGCATTAATATCAAATTTGTAATCGTCCGCGCGGTAGTAAACTTTACCGTTCGCATCACGCAGAATACCTTCATCCAGCAGCGGGGCGATAAATCCACGCTGGGCATCGTCAAAATCCTGACGATCGCTAAACGGTAATGATTTGGCGTAATTCTGATTAACCTGTTGGGTATATTGAGTGGCGGCTTTCGCTTCCTCTTTCGCGTTAGCGGTATTTACCATCATGCCGCTGGCGGCAGTTAACGCAATAACAATCCTGCTCAAACGGAATAACCGAGAGTTATTCATATAAATCTCCATTTATCATTTATGTCGTAAATATGTAATCCATGCAAAATACGTCATTTAAAGCTGGCGTTATCATAATTGGGAAATTGCGACTTTAATAAGTGGAAGTGTGAGCGGAACGATCCATTTTATTAGGCATTTGTGCTGAAGAGGGAAAATTACAGTAAAACTATCATTGCAGAAAATAATATGAGTCGTTTTATGTGTTTATTATATATATTGTACCTGTCGTTGGCACAGCGGGACATTGCGCTACTGTGCCAACGTTTTACTCATGGGGCTTTAGCACAGAACTGTGGCAAAAAACGTTGATGCGCCAATATTGCTGCACCCTGAGCGCCATTAAAGTCAGAAGATGAGGCGGCAATAAAGCGCACGACCTGATGCGGCAGTGGACGGCGCAGGTACTTTTGGGTCATGGCAATGAGAGTCTCGCGTGGGAAGGCGGGCATATCCATCACGCCACCGCCCAGAATCACCGCATCGGGATCGAACAGATTAATGCTGGTGGCAATGGCTCGTGCCGCGTTTTCAAGCAGACTCTGGACGAAAGGGGGGTTTCCCGCATGGACGAAAAGATCGCGCAATGGGTAATTTCGGGGCTGTTGTTCGTACCAGCGTCTTAGCGCCATTCCAGAGCAATTGGTTTCCAGGCACCCAGGATTGCCACACGCGCAGTGTTGGGTCATATCTCCCAGGGGGATATGACCCAGTTCGCCTGCCACACCGTGTGCACCCGTCCACGGCGCACCGTTCATCCACACTGCGAACCCCATCCCCGTACCGAGATAGGCCGCCAGAACCAGTTGTTGCGTAAGGCGGTTTTCTACTACGTCCCAGGAGAGTTGCAGGTTAACGTCGCGGGAAAACTCAACCGGACAATTCAGCGTATTTTCGAGCTTATCGGCGAGATCATATAAATCCGCCGCTGTTAACGGCAGGTTAGGCGTAGAAATAATGGTGCGTTTATCTTTACTGACCAGCGCCGGAAATCCCATCACCAGACCATGACAGCGAGCGTTAAAGCGCCTGAGTTGCTCGTCAATCATTTCGCCGATACCCGACACCAGGCCGGGAGCAATGACTTCTGCGGTCCGCTTTTTTTCGCAGTGTAGCGTTTCACCTTCTGCTGTCCGCAGACAAAAGCGGATATGCGTTGCCCCCATATCCACGCCCGCTACGACGTTATGCTGTTTTTGCATGAGGCTGTACCTCGCTTTTTGCAGCCAGAATCTGC
>OERN01000318.1_pt1 | contig 11043 bp, 9 predicted proteins | sample 1540061 | NCBI WGS metagenome assembly OERN01 (sample SAMEA3891241, study PRJEB23780) | metagenome | biome: terrestrial biome; feature: animal house; material: water of meat washing | place: Italy | collected 2015-05-12 | reverse complement strand
ACAGACAGATGTGACGTTACTTTGGGGTGTACTCTAAATTTACATAACATCTCTTATGCGAAATTTGAATTGTAAGTCCCAGTTAGCTTCAATCTTGGCTTACTTTACATTTTTTAATTTTAAAAGTTCCACGACTCGCTACTCGTTGAGCAAGTTCAGGATTACGTCCAGATAGGTGTTTAATCACAATTGGGTGACCATTGAGTTCCTTAAGCAGTACAGTATCGTTTTCAACATACATAACTGGTCCACTTTGAGCTGTGGCAATAAAGCGGTCTCGAAGTACATTTGCGGCTTTGGCAGCAATACCTGATTCATTGTCATCTTCATCAATTAGATCTACTGTTGACATAGTGCCGCACTCCCAGTTAGCTGATATATGAATCATATTACAAGTCGGGTAGACAGGATAAAGAACTAGAGACCTTTCTACATATAATGCTCTGATCGACACACACAATAGCTTCTTTTCAAATCAAGGTAGGTATTATGTGTGATCTTGATTTTTTATTTAATTTCAATAACTTAAAAAAGTTAATGTTTGAGTTTTATTTTTGCCATCTAAATACAATAATATTTAAAATCAAATACTTATATTTTATAAAAAATTTAAAGCTTAGCAACACACATCATAGCTACCTAATTTGACTTAATCAGGTAGCTATGATGTGTGTTGGTATTAACCATCTTATTTAATTTCAGTACTTTACTAACAATTTAACTATCTATAATTTTGATAATTTTTTATGAAGCCAGCTATCATCCGACACAAAATTTCTACCCATTTTTAATCCTGGATATTTAAAATCTGTAGAGAGTTCGTCATTCAAAAATTTAGCTGCCAGAGAACCAAATGAATCATATAATTTTTCAGAAATTAGAAAAAATGAATAGGCACTGCAATACTTGTGCTAAATCTTATGCACTTTTGACTTTGTTGACTCTAATCACTTTTTTTATCTATTTTTTTAATCATTTCACATTAGAAATTCTCTTTACAGACCCCAATGCCCTATTACCGGTGATCAAAATGGAAGCGTTGGCACTTGGGATAATGCACATTGTTTACTGCTTCTTTTTCAAATATGTCGATAAAAAACTTCAAATATTCGGCTTAGATTCAAATAATCTGAATGAATACATCCAGCGGAATCAGGCATTTTTCCAAAAATATTAAGGTATGGCTTCTCCAGTGGAACTCATGTCTTGTAATACATCAAAGACAAGTCTTTCAATGCCTGAGCGTGCTTTATCGCTGTCCGGATCTAGCCAGGACAGCGAAGGAAATTCGGCACAAAGGCCAACAAATTCTCGATCTTCGGCGGACCAGTTCACGCTAAATGAGTAACGGGCTTCAATCTTAAAATCGAAAAAAGCTTTCATATATTTTGCTGGGTGTTTGGCCTCACTCCTCAAGTCGTCAATTTCTTGGCGGCTGAGATAATCATCATCAGGATATTTCGGCATAGTTCACCTTTAGTCTTTAGTTTTTTGCTTGTTTTGTTTGTTCAAATAGATCTGATCTGCATTTCTACACGCCATTTCAAACTCTTTCATATTGCAATTTTTTTTGGCTGTAAATCTTACATAGTGAAGATTCTTGGGAAAATACATCTGGTTCAGTTTTTTCTGTTCCGGATCTCGAGCATTGAGGATTGATCTCATCCTGGCCTGTAAAGTGCCGATTTGATGACGTGTCCCATGAAAGTTTCCCTTGGAACTAAACCTGAAGGTGGCTTCTTTCAAACGGTCAGCCTTTTCAGTAGAAATTAAATCAAGTTTTTTATTCAACTCCCAGGTAGCTGATTGCATAAACTCCTCTGACAGATACCAGGTGAATCTGATCTTTTTTTGAGAATGCCGCTGAAAAAACTCCAGATGCTTTTTACGAACGCCACGTAATGCACCGGTCAGCGCTTTCAACCGCTCGTTATAACTGACTTCAGGATCAAACTGAATCCCAAATCTTCGCAACAGGAATTCACTCACTGATGCCTGATTCCAATGTGTATGTTCATTCTCTAAAAAAGCAAATCCGAAAATCCGCTGAATACTTTCAAAACGTTTTTCTTCAAAGGCATTAAAAGGCTGAAACAGGCGGTAAACGTGCTTCCGGTTGCTATCAATGGTTTTCATCTGCTTCGCGTGCACATTAAAAATCACGCCAAAGCGTTCCGGATGATAATAGACCCGAGAAAACTGCGGTTTAAGATCCATAAAATCGATGTACTGTCCAAGCACATAAGCACCGAAGCGTAATAGTTTTTCTTTTTTAGTCGTCAAAATACTATTCAGTTTTTGCTTGCGTAGCATACTCGAATTCTGAGCGAGTATTTCTTGTAGCGTCAGCTTGCTTCTTCGTGCTTCACGATAACCGGTGCTGAATAACCAGAACTGGAACACCTCACTTTTTGCCGGATCATAATTGATCACAAGACTCCACACTGGCTCCCCGTAGTCTGATTTTTTCTTACGCGCTTGCTCACCGATATCCAGACCATATTCCAAAATTAGCTTCGGAATCAGGTTTTGAAACTTCGAAAAAGGCACAACATCAGAAAACCAGAACTTTGCTTTTCCATTGGAAACGCATTGCATGATACTGAGCAGGCAGTCATTTTTTGTTGTTGTGTAGTAGATCATAAATCAACCAAAACCTGCGTTTTTTGCGGAAAGCATAAAAGTCTATCTTTTATTTTAAAGAATCACAAAACCATTTTTCACTAAAAATGGTTTTTTTTTAAGCGAAGATGGGTTTTCTGTAAATAAGAGTTCCTGTGGACCCGAGCAAACAGTTGTTTTTAGGTTTTTTGTGGCTTATTCTGTGCCTGCCAAATATGAATTTTTTGGGATCGATGTGATTCGTATCTGTCCCGAATTTTTCTAGACCCTTGTCATTGCGGTTTTATGTGTATACGTCAGCCAACGTATACTAAAACTCGCAAAGCTGCGTGCGTGAGAAATCTAGCTGGCGCGGCTATGACGGGCACTAGGTGGTGAAATTCCGCTTATTGACCCAATCCTGACTGCATATAAACGCAGGTCTGCTTTTAAGCTCACCAGTCGTAAATATGTAATCTATGTAATAGTTGGGCGACATAGAAACGGGAATCTAGGCGACTAGATCAAACCCTGTCTAATGGAGAGTGTGAGTAACTTCAAGGATTGATAGTTGCGTTAACAACACCTATTTCATGCTTCAATTTTTACGAAGGGCATGATGTATGGCGCACAGGTGGGCTGCTGAGAATATCGCGAGGTATTAGGGAGTTGAGGAGAAATCTGGAAACTTCGGTACTCAAGGATTAACTTGAATGACTTGTCGAGATGACATTTCAGGTTAGTTGGTGAGATCGCTGGATAGCTCAAGCCTGTAACGGTGACACGTAGAACGTTATGTCACTCAGAAATTAAGACTGCATTGATTAAGTTCATTGCGGTCTTTTTTATTTTTTAGTGATTTAAACATAGCGAAGATGTTGCTTTGCGTAGGTCAAGTGCTTTACCCACAATGAAGTCGAATAACGGTGAATAATACGGGTTTTTGGAACTCTTACCGTAGAACAACGGAATCGCTGTTATTTTGTGGAGTGGATAAGCGTACTGATCGTTTATTAATACTGGTTTACTTTTATTAATGAACAAAGACCATTATGACTAATATGGGAATCTCTCAAGTCGATCATTATACAAGGTGGCTCCTTGATATAGACTTTTGAAGCGAAAACCTGCCTTGAGTGGGGAATAAGTTTTGATTAATGAGAGAGGGAGAATTGTTGAGTAGATTCTGTATCGAACCTTGATACAGATCCAGTCACTTCGAGCGAATAAAAACGTAAGCGGTGATGAAGCGAAAGACAATGCGGGAAATATTTAAAACCACTGACAAGGGTTTTTAAAGTGAGGTGTGGCAGCCTCGGTATCTATGAAATGGTACGAACTTTTTTGGCGTGGAAGAAAATCAAAATGATTATTTCAATTATTAACGTGGCTGTTAGTAGTTGTGATATTTGATGATTATTCAGTAAGAAGCATGAACGGTGGCTCCGTTGTTGGTTCACGCCAACCAAATATCTTAGTTATTAATCCAAACTTTAAAGTTGAATTAATCGCTACTAGCTATTTTTTTTAGCGGTGACGTTATGAAGCAGTCAAGTTGTTTTACTAGCGGAATAGTGTTTTAGCGGTGATGTATTCTTTCCTGAATTTTCATCTAGCGGTCCAAATGTGACTTAGCGGTGACGATTGAATTTGATGGTTGAATATTAGCGGACCTGTACTTAGCAGTGATGGAAAACATCTTGCTTCGTAACTAGCGGAAAAGTGGTATTAGAAAGTCGTAGTTGTGGAACTAAAACACAACCGAAGTTTGTCTTAAACTTAGTGGTGATGACAGTCGGGCATAAGCTGTCTGAACGGTTTGAGATTCGCTTCCTTTGCTATGCAAAGAGAATGTCACAAGTTGATAACTGTGAAAACGTACCAATACGTTCTATTGGCGTTAGGCGGTAACGTGAAACTCCAACATAAGCCCTGTTCCAAGTTTATTGGACAGGGCTTTCCTATTTTGCTCTCATTTGCTCTATAAGCAACTTTAATAACAACAAGTACGTAAGATTAAAAAAATAGTTAATCGAGCTAAAAACCCCTATTTTTTGCGTTTAAACAATATATTCAAATTATCTAAACAAATTACACCTAATCTACTAAATGCTCTCACTCTCTCAAGTCCCCCACATCCCTCGCTTTGCTCGGGCTGATGGTGAACGTTGAGAGAGTTTCGGCAATACTTTCCCTAAGGGTCGCTGATTCAAAATCAACGTCCCTTAAGTATTGCCGATTAACCTGTAATTGGGCTGACGGAGCCACGCATCGGTCGTATCCGCACATGGTTTTGCTGACCATGCAGACAAGGACTAAAGGTTTTGCACCTTCTCCCACGCGCTCCCTGTCGAAGTATGGCGATATCTCTGCGAGGATTGCTCCAACATGCAACTTAACCAACCTATACAACTACTTCCAACGCTCCGCCTATGTGAGATCCCCTGTAAGCGGTTTAGCCTTGCGACTATCGCTACGATGCACCAGTGACACTTATTCCCTCCACATGCACCGCATATCTTCCTAAAAAGGATGCACAGGAGTAGATAAGACTCGACCATAAGGCGCTTATTTGATGATTTAAACTGCTGAATTAACGAAGGACTTCAAATTGAGGCTTGTCAAACTGTTCTAATTCTTTAAAATAGATAGTGGTACTAGCCTTTAAGGTGAATATCAGTATGAGTTGCAAGCTCTGCCGATCTTTCGTTAATTGATGTTGCAAGCATCAAATAACTGTACCCACCGAATATAAGGCGAAAGTCCAATAAGTTTCAAGACTTATTGGACTTTTTCTTTTTAATAAAGATAATTTTACGAATTATTCATAAGCCAAATAGTTGAGACTTAAATTGGGCATTACCGTCGATGACAATAAAGTTGTAACTTTTACCTCAGAAACAGAACAACTGGTAAATACCTCATTAGATGATAACCCCAACTTTCACAAGCTAAACAACTCCAGATTAATCGTTCATAGCGTTTTTAAACGTATGTATAGCCGTCAAGGTGGTGATGGAAACCCATTAATTTACGCTCTAAAAGGACAAAAAGGTTTTTCAATCACCCTTAAAGAATGTGGAAAATTTAATCCCAATATCTCCATAATTCTCGACCGATTAATGCAAAAGAAAGATTATGAAGTAATTATTACAATGCCATCCTCCCATAAAATAGTAGAAAGATTCGCTAAAAAAATTAATAGAAGAGCCTCAGGCGACTGTATTTTAATTAGTAATATTTTTACTAAAAAAACTTTTAGTGAGGTCTATGCGGATCTACAAGACCTCCCCCTAACACCTAAGCACAAAAAAGACATTATTGCGTTACGTCGTTCTTTGGAGAAAGATCTTAACCGTAATCCAAATAAAGTTTTTTCTATGAAAGAAGTCGATACAAAAGATAGAATGTTTATTCGCCCTTTAAAAATAGACTCCACAAAAATAGATACTATTCAAAAATTAAAAGGAAAATCGATCCTTCTCGTTGACGACTTATTAGCTAGCGGAACAACACTAACAAGTGCTTATAACTTACTAATAGATTTAGAAATTAGTAATGAAATTGAAGGAGTTTGCTTATTAGGTAAGTTAGGTAATAAATAATCAAACATCATTTTCAATCACGGAAATTCACTAAAATTCACAAAAGATAATGTAAACTTTTATTTATAACGGTATACTTATACCTAGACCATTCATGTGCTCAATGGTCTTTAAAGATAGGGCTTATGCCCAGAGTCCGGCAGCACCGTCGAACGAGGTCAGACTGTAAGAGTCGAGTATCGTTTATCTAAGCACGGAATAGAAAAGTTTTAAGGAAAGCCCAATAACTAGAGGTAGTTATTGGGCTTTTTCTGTGATGTATAAATTATAATAAATTAAAATTTATAATGACTTACAGTTGAAGAAGTAGACATGAGCATATGTAGTGAAAGCTTAATGATGTTAGGATCAATCATCGTTTTATATTTAGCTTACAAATGGAGCGAAAGAAAAAAACCTACTCAGTTTCATCAACTTAGAAATCAATATCAAAAACTACTTGATCCTGATTTATGTATTTATGGTTATGGCGATTATTATATCTCCTTTACCCAAAACGGCCAGAGAGTTATTCATTACTATACTTCTCTTTCAAAGCGTAGATACGATCGTAATCAGTTCAGTAAAGACTCCGAAATACAGAATTTAGAGGAAGGTATCGTAATAGAATCTGATTGGAAAAAAAGATGGGGAAAATAATTACATCCCAAAATCCATACCTCGATCCTGCTTAGGTCGAGGTTCTTCTATCTCGTGTTTCCGCTCCTTCATCTGGACGAAATTTTTTTCAATATCTCCGACGTTTCGAGCAAATTCTGCTGAGCTTTGGTCACTTGTAACGAGACTGAGTGTTGTAAGGCTGAGATTTTCCCCAGTGCTTCTTCGTTGTTCGCTGTAATCTGGCTCATTTCCCTGACTTTGCCATTGATCTGCTCGATATAGCTTGCTGTACTGCGTTCTAGCTCGTGAAATTGCTTCTGTATTGTCGCTAATGATTTCAGTGCTTGCTGTAAGCTTTGCTGATCGCTCTCGATTGCCCTTGATTGAGCTGACAAGGCCTGAATAATCTTGGTTTGCATTGTATCTAAAGCTTGCTGTTGCTGCTTCAACAGCACTTGTTGTTGCTGTAATTGCTGCTGTTGTTCTTCGATGATTCTCAATAACTGCGTTTCTAATTCGGTCATCTCTTAATACCCCATTGGAATGTAATAGCCATTCCCGAATCTGCCCTGACTCTCGTTGATCAATATGCATAGACGTTGGGATTTGCTCTTGAGTGGGGTGCATGTGCTGATATTCAGGCTCCCTCCCGATCGATTTAAAAGGTCGACCCTCATTTGTTTTTCGTTGATGGTCATGTTTACGCTCCTCATCTCGCTGTATTTGTTTTTGGTGATGAAACCAAGCGAGAAAATCGCTATAAGCAAAATAACTGCTGCTGAGATCAGTGCCATATTCAAAGTGGTAAGTTTTTTCTGTACTGCTTGATTCTGGGCTTGCTGTTCTTGGCTCTGTATTTGCTCGTTTAATTGCGTTAAACGGCTCAATTTCGATTGCAGCAAGGTTTGGTACTGGTTTAACTGCTTCTCGACCATTTGGGTGCTGTTTTGAATGCTCTGGGCAACTCTCTCGTCCGACTGTTGAATAGCGGTCACTGTGATATTGGCTCTTGTGTTCAAGCTGTCTCTGATAATCTGTGACGTTTGCTCGATACCGCTCAGAAGTTGTTCCTCTGTATTCTTCAATTCGTTGTTGTACTTCTTGTCGATATTCGCCAGTAGCTCTAAAGCCTTGCTCATAAATCTCGCCCTCTAAACGGATAGGACGTTTTGCGCCCTCATACGGGTTTTCAATGGATATGGAGTTTTTTACTTGTCGGATGACATTGATTTGATTCGATTCAAGCCATTGCACCAATTCTTGCCGATCAGCAACATCACCATTGGCAACCGCTCGGTAAACACGTTGATGTAATTGCTCTTTAAAATCCTTAATATCTTTGGGTAGGTTTTTTTTATTTAAAAATAGCTGTCGATGCTCAGGGTCATCAGGGTCATAAAGTTGGTGTTGGGTATTGGTGATTTTTTTAAATAGATCGACTCGGTCGAGATCAACTGGTGCATAGAAAGGCTGTAGACGTTTACCTGTTGAAAGCTCAATATTGGGAATCACAAAATTAAGCTCAAGCCTTGTCTGTCCTGTGTCTTGATTTACTTTGTCTTGGTGTTGTACCCATAAAATTTGATACTGATCTTGATCGAGACCAGGGAAAAGACATTGCTCAAAATTTTGCATGATCTGTTGTTTATCCTGGTCAGATAAATCATGCTCATAAAAGGACAAACAGCCTGAAGTATATTTTTTGGCAAAGGGACTGCTATCAATCAATTGCCCTGTCAGCTCTACATCACCACTAAGCACCTGTGCATGTTCACGCTCTCGATCTTCACCCAGTAAATAGTCAAAGCAGCCTTTTGATAGACCTGAACCATGTCGAAAGAAATCAACGATCATCTGGACGTAACTCCCGAAGCTGTTTATCAATCGAAATCAATAAATGAAGTAACTTCACTTTATCGAAAGCACCAGTACCTGCAAGATCAGTATTCACTGCTTTCGCAATCTGATTCACATTATTTCCAATCCGACCAAGTTCTAAAATTAAAGCTCTCTCTGTCTTGCTATACGTGGATTCAACAACCTTCGTAGGTTTAATTTTTTGACCATCTTCTGCTTTGGAATTATAGATTTTAGTCGCTTTCTCTACTGCTGCTTGTCGAAGCAACTTTGCAATCGAACCATAAGGATTATTGGTATCAAGCAATTGATATTCTGATTCTGAAAGTCTGACTTTAAAGGTTCTTTCTCGAACTAGCTTTGTTGCCTTTGTCTCTGAACTATCATTCATCTCAATCAATCCAAAATTTGACGGTCGTCAAATTCTTAAAGGGAAAATCTTTGATTTTTCTTTTAAGAATTTTTTGGGGGTATCGGGGGTGAAGCCCCTGATCAAGGTCACAGCTTAACACTATTGAACGAAGTGAAATAGGGGTAGCTGTGTATCCTTGCTTATTTAAAAATGGACGAGTGAAATTAAATAAAAATTAATCAAGTGACAAGGTATATAAACTCTAGTAGGTATTGGCATGAATCTTGTAAAAATAAAGGCGCTCAACTCTTTCTCATCGCCACCACAGCCTTCACTTCGTTCAGGCAGATGGTGGACGTTGAGAGAGTTTCGGCAATACTCTCCCTAAGGGCGTGATCTTAAAAAAAATCACATTCCCCTAAGTATTGCCGATTTAACCTAATAGGCTGACGGAGCCACGCATCGGTCGTATCCGCACCATGCTTCACATACATGGCAGACAAGGACTAAAGGTTTTGCACCTCTCCCCACGCGCTCCTTGTCGAAGTATGACGGTATCTCAGCGAGGGTTTCCCCAACATGCAACTTAACCGACCTATACAACTACTCTCAACGCTCCGCTTATGTGGGATTCCCCTGTAACGGTTTCGCCTTTCGACGATCGCTACGATGCACCAGTGACACTTATTCCCTCCACATGCACCGCATATCAACCTTAAAAGGATGTACAGGAGTAGATAAAGCTCGACCGAGTGGCGCTTATTTGATGATTTAAACTGCTGAATTAACGAAGAGTTTCAAATTAGGGGCTTGTGTAACTGTTCTATTTCTTTAAAATAGGTATTGGTACTAGCCTTTAAGGTGAATATCAGTACGAGTTGGTAGCTCTGCCGATCTTTCGTTAATTGATGTTGGTAGCATCAAATAACTGTACCCACTGAATTTAAAGGAAAAGCCCAATAACTTGCAAGAGTTATTGGGCTTTTTCTTTTTTACATTAAAAAAATTGCACAACAGATCAAAATATGCTCAAATAATATTGGCGCCAAATTGGCACCACCGCGTGAAAGATGTATAATCCATTCATCTTAGCGTGTCGCTGTTTTACGACAGTCCAACGCCGACGAAAAACTGTTATTTCATTCGAATCACTGTGATGTAACCGTTTCAGTCTTAAACAAGGTAAATATTTAATTCAATTAGGAGTTCAAAAGTGATCAATACCAAATTGCATGACAATTCGAGAGAAAGAATTTCAGCAAGAGTTAGCCATGAGATTTATGCAGTTATATCCAAAGCTGCTGAAGTCACAGGGCAAACAATAAATAGTTTTATGGTTCAATCAGCTTTTCAACAGGCACAAGATACTATTGATAAACACAATATGCAGTGGATCAAAGTGACTGAAGATCAGGCTGGTTGGTTAAAAGCAAAATTAGAAGAGCCAGCAATCATCAATCCTTATTTACAGGATGCTCTTCGTCTATATGAGGAAACAGCCAACAATGTCAGTAACATTAGCAATTCCATACGCCGATATGGCAAAACAGGAGATCAATGACTTTCGTGAGAAATTTGATTGTGGAGAACCATCACTAAATGAATATTTAGTACAAACGATGGGGCAACATAATAAGAAAGGAATTACACCTTCGTTTCTACTTCCGTCAACAGACCCTTTACATCCGCTAATTGGATATTATTCTCTAACTCATGGGCAACTTGACTGTTCATGTTTAGCAGAAACTACCCAAAAAAAGTTAAAGCTCCCAAGTACAGTTCCAATTTTACGCCTGTCCCGATTAGCTATTGATAAACACTTTAAAAAGAGTGGCTATGGCAAAATCTTGATGGCTGAAGTATTCCATCGAGCACAGATATCAAAACAGAATGGTGGATGTGTATTTATCGTTGTAGATGCACTTAACAACGATGCCAAACTTTATTATGAAAAATATGGCTTTGAATCAACTGTAAGTAATCCGTTACAGTTGTATTTGAAAGTATAACCCTTTCAAAGGCAAAAGA
>OERN01000316.1_pt1 | contig 11108 bp, 10 predicted proteins | sample 1540061 | NCBI WGS metagenome assembly OERN01 (sample SAMEA3891241, study PRJEB23780) | metagenome | biome: terrestrial biome; feature: animal house; material: water of meat washing | place: Italy | collected 2015-05-12 | reverse complement strand
ACCCTGTGATGTTATATCTTCAGAGAACGCTTCGCGCCTTCTTTGGCAGCTAAAATCTTGATGAATTCAGGAGCCCATTTTCTACCTGTAACAATATCAATAATCGCCTCGTCGCTCATCTTAGGTACTTTATAAATGAGCTTGATAATAAGACCACCTAAGCTATTGCCATTTATTGTTGTGAGCGTTTTAAAAAGACCCATATTGTCAACCTTAATTATTAATCCTTGACGCATAAGCATGTGCATCAGGTGAACGCTATGTCAGTCTTTGCAAATCAACCAGTAAAATAATCCAGCCAAAATTGGGTCGATAAGCAGTCCGAGCATGAACCAACCCCAGAATGAGCGCCCGTTGCCAGAGGCAACAATACCTAGCAGTAGAGCAAGTCCGATCCATAGCAGTGGGATTAACATGTTTGTTCTCCATTTCATGATTTTTGGCAATAGGAACCTATCCGACGAGATGGTCGGTTGGTTGAGCGTGATAAACGTGTTGTCAGCAGGCGTGCTGGCAGATGACCAAAGCCATCGTGGGAGAGTCATGTGTTAGATCGTAGGGAGAGCTCCATTCAATTCAGGTCCATGTATTTCAATGAAAAAGATCTAATAGGTTGACATTCAACCCTAAAGGTCCTTCATGTCAATGGGTCTCCATTCAACCATATGGGTTGATTGGAGGACTTATGACGAACATCAAAGTTGAGTTGCTGGCTAAAAGCGTGGGTAAGGCGATTGGGCGGCAGCGCCAGCAGGCAGGACTGACCCAGGAACAGGTGGCAGAGCACCTAAAGATCGGGATGGAAGCCGTCTCTCGGATGGAGCGCGGTATCGTGGTGCCGACCATTGCCCGGCTGGCTGAACTGGCTCAGCTGTTTGGGTGCGAGCTGGCCGATTTCTTGCGCGAAACCAGCCCGCGCCCAACTGAGCAGGGTATCGTCTTGGGGCAGAAACTCGCCCGGCTGGACAGCGACGACCGGGCGTTGCTGCTGGAGACGTTTGAACGGTTGGTCGAGCGCCTGGCCAAATCCTGAGTTAGGGCGCACCGGGTATCGGTGTAGCACCTTTACCCAATTTATTGGTTAACGGGGATGCCCGTGCTCGCGTTCCCCGTGGTTGGGCCACTGTTTGCGGTGCCGGTTCGGCAGTCGAATGTTCCCCTTCCTCCACCTGGGGGTAAAACTCTTCCAGTAGCATTGGCACCTCTTCATCCACATCCTCGAACTGACCATTACGCAGCAAGGCTCGGGCCACCGTTTCCATCTCGCTAATCGTCAGCCCGGCCTCATCGTCCTGCATCGCTTCCTGCCGTGCCTGACCGACTGCCTCGGTCAGCGTCAGCTCGTCGCGCAGAGTCAGATCCACGTAGTAGACCGGGGTACGGTAGGACTGGGTGGTGCTCTTGGCCCGTAGCCGTAAGGTCAGCGGCAGATAACGGGTCAGGCCGCCACTCACCGCCTCGAAGTACTTGAGGCGTGCCGCCAGGGTCCGTACCGAGTTATAGCCTGTGGTACGAAAGATAAAGCTGCCGAGCTCATCCCCCTGCCCCTCCACAAATAGGTTCAGTCGTCCGTACAACTTGCAGCCCTGTTGCTGGCCGTAGGGACAGCGCTCCGGACCGGGGCAACTGACTTCCTCCATCCCTTGCGCCCCCACCCGTTTTGCCACCTCTCCATTGCCGACACAAAGCGGCCGTCCGGTTTGGCGGTCAAAGGCGCTGTACTCTGCCCGCAGGTTCAGATCGCTGTCATTGAACAGCACCCGTACCGGAATGGCGCGGATCTTGGCCTGCTCATGCCCTTGAGCGAACTGTTGATGCAAGGGATGGAGCAACCATCCCCCTTTCTGCTGTACCTGGGTGGTGAGGGTGAAACTGTCGTCCTTCTCCGGTACCCATTTCCCCTCTTTCTGTACCAGCTTGCCAATACAGATCCGCCCAATCACGGGCGGGGTAATCGCCAGTCCTTTGATCATGGTGTGTGTCTCCTGACAGCGTGAACTGCTTGAATGGTGAAACGGCGTGAGCCGGGCACTGGTTTGACATAGTGGCTGAGCAGGTCGGGATGATCCTGCCCGAGCCGTTCCAAGTCCGGGGCCAGCCGATCCTTGCTGCGTTTCCAAGTGATCTTGCCATCGGCAAAGAGTCCTGCCGTAGCCGCTCCCAGCGTGGCCTGTAGCTGCTGCTTGATTTGTGATTCGCGTAGTTCCACTTCCTCTTTGTGTTCGCGCAGATGCAGCAACTCCCCGAACAGCTGGTTGAACTCGGGCGAATCGGAGAGATCGACGGTCTCCCCATCATCACGGGGGAAGAGCCAAGCCAGTGCTGAGCCAGCATCCTTGGAGCCATCGGGCTCGGGCTGCTGGTCGCTGGTGACCTGATGCCAGAACTGCGCCTCTCGCTCGGTGAGATCCCGGATCTTCTCCTCATCACGCTCGATGCGATAAATCCGAAAATCCTGACCACCGATCAGCACCGCGACTTCCGCCCAGGCATGGCCGGTGACCGCGAGTTGATGCAGTACCTGGCACTGGTAGGCGACCGGCACGCCTTCTTCCCACTGCGGGGCACTGTGATAGCTAGCGGTCTTGATTTCGAGGATGCCGGGGCCGTCGGGGTGGCCCACCACCTCCCGGTCGAGATTGGCGAGCATAAACAGGTGCTCGGGGTGCTGTAGTACCGCATTGACCCGGCGCACCCGATAACCGGTGCGCTTGGCGTAGACCTGCGCCAACACCGGTTCGAGCTCGATACCCCACAGCACAGCTTCTTTGTGGGAGATATCTTCCGGCTCCTTACGCCCGGTCTTTTCCAGCCACAGTGACAGCGGGCATTTATAGGGTGAGAGGCCCACCGCAACGGCGGCATCGGATGAACCTAGCCCAAGCTTGCGGATCGCCAACCACTGCTTGCGAGAGAGGTCGGTGGTGGAGGCTAAGCGAATAGCCTGACCGTATTTGGCTTTTGCTTTCATCATTACTCCTTGTCAGCGGCATAAACGTCCCCGCCCGGCCTGATGGCTGGGTAGGGGTCTATGACGGGTAAATGAAATAAATCGGTAGAGCGGGGATTACTGCAGCAGAGTAAGGGCCTGATTGAGGGCCTGAGACTTTAGCTGAGCACCCTGACCAAACCAGGCAGAGTCCAGGCGATAGTCCTGACTTCGGGCACGGCGATGATGGTCCACATATTCCGTCACCGCATTGACCAGCCCCCAGGCGGTATTCTGGGAGCTGGCCAACTCCGAGCCCATACCGGCGCCTTGATATAGCTCGTGGAGCTGTTGGACTGGTCGGGTGAGGATAATTTGATTGTCGGCATCCAATGGCTGGTCCAGCAGGACGCTAAAGAAACGTAGCGCCTCTTCTGGGGCAACAGGACGGGCAGCCAATGCTTTGGTCTGGGTTTTGAATTCATCCCAATGAGCAAGTCCCAACCCTAATTCCTCTTTGACAATAGCCGGGTCAAATGTCGTCGAGTGAGAGACTTTGACTGCCCCAGTGCTATTACGCAACGCCATCTGCAGGGTGTTATTACAGACCACTCGCAATGAGGTAAATTGCGCCGTGGTGCAGAGCGTGCCGTCGCAGCTGGTTGCCAGCAGCAGATAGGACTTCACCAAGTCATTGCCTTTGAGTTTCAAGTCTTGGCCGGTACTGGCCAGCGCCCACAACTTTCGACCGCCTTTAAGTGAGCCTGCGGTTTCTAATTCAAAGCCACCGGCCTCCACTAAATCCTGATAGAAGTGCAGCACCTCATGGGGCTGTACCACGTTATAACGCTGGGAGACCACCGAGAGCGGTGCCAGGGTATCGGAACGATAGAGTACCTTACTATCGCCATAGGAGCGGAAATGTAGTGCATCGGAGGCAACGTTAAACATGACATCGCTCTGCTCGATGGTCCAGTCCATACCGGCAGCTTTAAGCCAGATCTCCAAGGATTGTTGTGGGGGCAAGATATTGCCAAGGCCATGCCAAGGGGTATGGCCGGTGTAGGCCATAGTGTCGATGAGGTGTGCCATATATCAATCTCCAATGAAAATGGGACTGCATAGAACAGTCCCAAGGTAGGTTCACAGAGAGAATATATATCTGAAATTTATTTAAATGTCGTAATGAGAATGTCCGATAACCGCAATGCACCATGCATAGAGATTAAAGTTCAAGCAACCTTATATGAGGTTTTGTGGCGGCAGCCACTAGCACACATGAGACTCGTTTGTGCGTGATACATTTGACATTTTAGATATTTTTGATATTTGTATCAAAGAGTATCCGGAGCTTTCTTTTTTTTAGATTGCTGGCATCTCACGGATAAGGGAAGGAAGTATAACCATACACCAGAGTAGATGCTGCCGGATTGGGTCGCTGTCATGTCATCAGAGCATAAATCCATGGTTTGTAACATCCTCGCCTAGTGAAAATATACCTAATAATAAAAACATGTTAAAGTTATTATTCATAGATGTGTTTGGCAGTGACATACATCAAAAGGTGTTCTTGCTCTTAGTTAACTGAAGTTACGTACCCAGTTGTTATCCGTATAATTCCGGTATGAACCAAGAACACCTCGACCTTTACCCTGACTCCTGTACATGAACCTCAGTTAGTTAAAGAATGCTGATACCTGAACAATAGTTCAACAACTTTAGTATTTTTACCCAATGCTATAATGTTCTCAACATCATCCCCAGGAACAGATAAAAACAATATAATCGATAAATGGTCTAGTAGACAGACACCGAGTGAAGAACCACCTATACAGTGGATCAGGTTGTCAGTTAAATCTTCAGGTAAGATAACGTGTGTACTTATTAGGTCACTTACAAATAATTCAGGTGTTGCATCTGTATTTATTTTCTCTAACCCAGCGAGTATTTTTCCTGATATCGAATTAAACCGTTCTAGTAAATCGTGACAGATCATCGAGGAGGCGTAATTTATATCAAGAAGGTTTACTCTCAAAAATTTGGAGTTGTTCGCATCAATTAGATTATTGTCCGTAGAGGTGTGCCGTGCAACAGTGAAGTTATAACTGTATATGGCCTGCAATATGATTGCGTTATAAGTATTATCTCCGGTGATTATAGAATATTTGATATAATCATCTTCGGAAAGCCAAGAAATATTGGTGGATGTAGTTACATGAGACGGTCTAATTACAGGGATGAAAACAATCCCTTGGTGATTTATAATGTCATTTACTTGTTGCATTAACGATTGATGTTTTATTTTTCTTCTCTCTAGCTTATACATGAGTCCAACGTAAAGCACTGCGAGTGAATACTTAATGAAGCCAAACAGTGGGTAACTTTTCTTCACTGCATTCTCAACTATCTCTAAAGCCGCATTTGGATTATTGAGTTTAATACAGTTCAGAGCATCGATTAATGGCGTGTATTGAGCATAATGCATTTCAACTCGATTTTTAGTTTTATGCTTTAGTTCTGCAATAGCGAATATGGATTTTTTATCAAACACTATAATGTTCATATCAATAGCGGCGGTTTTATATTTTGAATAAATGGCATCTTCACTGATTACCATAGGTATATCGAATTGAGGTGGAAGAGACACCATCTTTGACAAATATGATTCCTGTGTTGGGAATGGAGCTAGCATATCCAAGTAATTAGATGGTAACCCTGTTTCACACAATTCAATGGCGTGACAAATAATGTTGTCTAAGTTGTTTTTCTTCTTGATGCTTAAGAGTCTTTTGGGCTCATAGCTGAGATATTTACATGCCAAAAACTCATTTATATCAATGTTATTGTAATTCTCATTAAGAGCTGCGTGCAGGCTTGATTGTAAAGCATCTTCATCACCCTCTATGGACATTGCATTGTAAATTTGACAGAAATACCCAAACATATTTGTTTTGGTATCGATATCTTGAAGGATGATAATCGCGGTGTAAGCTGCGGCAATTGGTTGAATGCTAAAATTTTCAATGTTTTTATTGAGGATCAACTTGTTACACACATCAATTTTTTGATTTAATGTCACACATGTTTGATTGCCTTTCTTAGGTAGTTCATCTAAGTATTCTAGTAGTTCAAATATTAACGAAGCAGGTTTTTCATAATTGACTTTAAGCACCTCGCGATTTGCAGTGAAATAGTTATCTATATAGTCAATCATATATTTTCGTGCTGTTCTTTTTCTGAGTTTACCCTGCTCGCCATCGAGTGTGACCAGTCCTTCTATTGCTAGGATCTGGTTAAGATGATAGTAGATGGAGTTTTCATCAGCCTTCTCTTTGAAAATCAATATGTCTGCGCATATTAGAGGGATTAATAAGGTGGCAATATAAAACCGGTTGATATCATCTGCGAATGCTTCAACAACATTGGGTTGCCGAGCCAGACCAATGTACACACTCTCCAATATGTCAACATGATTGGAAAGAAGGTCAGGTGACAAATGACTGCCGACATGTAGCCGTCTACATATTTTTTCTAGTCTTGGTCGGTATTCATCTCTATCAGATTTTGCTGGATCAACACTTTGAAAGTGTTCACGGTGCGCATCGAAAGGGCGTTTACTTGTTTGCTCAGTTTTCCGAGCCTTATGCCAAAGACCAAGGGTGTCTTCTACAGAGTAGATAAATTCAGCAAAGGGATGTGTTTTCATGATTTACCTGTTGGGTTCGTTGCAGGGTGGTCGAGCGTATGTGCGGATTGTGAACACTCAAGATCTGTTTCGATGAAAGCATCGTTGGATATACACGATTGAGTTGATGTTGGTAAGTGTTGATTGCTCAATTTATGCTCACGAAATATGGCTTTCGCTCAATAAATGTTCGTATGTTTGCCCAAGGTTGGGTCCGTAATTTGTCCCCCTGACACGCTACCCCCAGGTCCACCATAATGCGAGCTCATCCAATCAGACGTTAGAAGGACATCACATAATGCAAGAAGCAATAGACCGCATCATTAGGATGCCTGAGCTTACAAAGATGATTAGCCTCGCTAGATCAACAATTTATGACAAGCTAAACGCCAAGTCTGCTCGGCATGACCCCAGCTTTCCCAGGGCGATAAAACTTGGCAAGTCAGCGATCGGCTGGCGTCAGAGCGAGGTCAATCAATGGATCGCAACCAGGTCACAAAGTAGTCAAACAATGGAGGTCAAAAATGAATCAACACAGAGCCATTGAAACTGTCATTGAGCGGTTAGATCAGTGCCTTTGGGATCCACTGGATGTCGTCGCCTATAGAACAAAGGCCCCGAGATTTATGATCTTGACTCAAATGTTGTCTGTTATAGCTATCGCATCGCAGCAGTTGGTAGATATTAGCCCCAAAAGTGAGATGAAAATACCGGCATCACTTTACACTCTAATTCTAGCTGCTTCTGGCGAGAGAAAAAGCACGGTCGATAAGCTACTGATGAAACCAGTTCGTGAATTTGAAAAATGCTTAGCTGAGCAGGTAGATGCTGCACAGCAGAAATATCAGATCGAACTGGAATTGTGGAATATAAAGAAAAAAGTGTTAAGGAAGGAATTAGATGAGATGCATAAAAAAGGTGATGAGCAGCCCATTATAATAGAGGCATGGCACACTCATCATTCAAATATGCCTATAGCTCCGGTAGTTAAGAGGATTTTAGCTGAGGATATAACAGTCGCAAAACTGAAGTCGATGTTAGCTGAGAAGAATACGTCATTAGCTCTGGTGTCCGATGAAGCTGGGACACTACTGTCGAGTGACTTGATGAAAGATAATGCATTGTTTAACTCACTATGGTCAGGTCAAACTATACGTGTTGACAGAGCCAATGCCCCTGAAGTTCATATTGAAGGTGCTCGTTTGACTTTGAGCATGCAAATCCAGCCTGATATATATAGAACATTCAGAGATAGTAATGGTGATGCGATGAGAAGCTCTGGATTAGACGCTCGAATTCTACTGTGTGAGCCTGAGTCAGAGATTGGCTATCGTCAAGAAGATAGGGATGATAGCGCATCACTAGATGATAAAATTAAATTAGGTAGATTTAGCTCAAGGATTGATGCATTACTGCAAGAAGGGCTCGAGATGAGAGCACAAGGCAAGGAGCGTCATTGCCTGAATTTAACAGAAAGTGCTAAGAAAATTTGGAATGACAAGTTTAATGACATTGAATACGCAATGAGGCGTGGGGAATATTTGGAGCACTATAAAGATTTTGGTTCAAAGTTTATGGAGCAGGCGTCAAGAATTGCGGCGGCACTTCATGTGTTTAAAAACATAAACTACAGAGCCACGCTTGTGACTCATGAAACTATGCAGACTGCTATTGAACTAGCTGAAATATACTTACATCAAGCATTGATAATATTTAGATCGCCCGAGGCTAGGGAGTTCGTGGACGAGACACATGTTAATAAGCTACTGGAGTGGATTATTCATAACTGGAATAATGAGCTGTTTTTGAAAGGTGACATTAGACGAAGTGGCCCACATTGTGTTCGTAATTCGAATAAGCTAGAAGATGCAATAGAAGTTCTTATTGCTCGAGGAGATATCATTTGCTTTAAAAAGAAACAGTCAATCTATATTTCTTTATCTTGGAAGAAATACCCTAGGCTTGTTAGGCGCTCTTTAGTCCGCACCCGTGATAGAATTTATGTTAGCGAGCTAGTCGAATATCAAGGAAGACGCCATTCAGGAATACCATCAGTTGAACTTTTTGAGAGACCGTTGATTGACATGAGAAATAAGCTCCGACACTAATGGTTGCACCATACCCATACATTAAGGTTCAGTATTAACTGATTGCAGTACTCCGCTTAAGTAACTTAAGAGTGTTGTTATATAGGGCGGTATCATAACTGCATCTGAATTAGGAACCCTATGTCTATATTTTAGTATATATGTTCATTTGATTGAGGAGTGTATGGGTTTATTTAAATAAGCCATGATGCGGTATATGTATTATATATAGCAATACATATAGTAATACATACACTCTTATATACATCCATAGCCATGCACACTACTAACGTTCAGCAGCATACGCTATGCAATCTAACGATGAGAGGAGCATGAAGACTACATGCCTCTAAGCATGTACCACTATGGATAGCATCCAGAGCATGGTGTATTTACTTAAGCAAAAAGCACATCTATTTATTTAATTCAATAACTATACCTCCGTGTCTATTCACCAAGGTAGGGACTCCTATGTTGAATCACTTAAAAAATTCAGTATTGAAGATGAAAGCACTTACTAGATTATACACAGATAGTTACGGCCCTATGAATAGTAATTATTTAAGGCGTAGCTTAGATGTTGTGTCAGGTACCTTGGCTAGGTATCCTCGTGTTTATGCTCTGCGTGTGGATCTGCGCTTTGCTAGTGAGTCGCCTGAAGATGATGCTGATACGCTAACCTGTTTACAGCGTTCAGATTCATCAGTGATCACTCGCTTTATGGAGTCACTTAAAAGCCAATTACGTGCAGACCATTATCGTCAGAAACGGCGTGGGTCTCCGTCATTACCAACCGTTATCTGGTGTCGGGAGCAGGAGTCATCGGCATCACCTCATTACCACCTGATGCTGCTGTTTAACAAAGATGTTTATGCCTTCTTGGGAGATTATCGGGATTATGATTCCAACAACATGGGGACTCGGATCCAGAAGGCGTGGTGCAGCGCGTTGGGCCTCCCATACCCAGATAATGCAACGCTGGTTAACTTCCCTGTAAATCCACAATACAAGTTTGACCGTAATTCAGCGCGAAACTTAGATGAAAATTTCAGTGCATTTTTATTTCGTATGGCTTATCTGAGTAAACAAAGAACGAAGGTTGCTGATGGACAACGCAACTTCGGTTGCAGTCAAGTACGATAAGACGCTTGAGCACGTCAGTGCTCATTAGTATGCTATAGAACAATCCCTGCGTATTTAATTTGGGTATACGGATTTAATGGTTGATGGGGCACCTTCACCCCATCAATCTGATACCACCCTCAGATGGTTGATAGATCGACTCCGTAGTTGAGTTCCTCTGCGAAGTCCGGCAGTCCGTAACCGATGGTTTTCTTGTAGAAAGGAGAGACCTTCGCAGTCGGTGCCTTCTTCTTGTGCTTCGTGGTGTAGAGCATTCGTGCCCGCATCACCTCGAAGGAGTAACCGCGCCCTTCACGGTTCTTGTCCTTGGCCAGTCGGTTGATGGACTCCGTGTAAGCGTTGGTGACGGGCATGTCCGTCTCGAAGTAGGTCATGGTCTCTTCGCGCCAGTTTCCCACTGCCCTGACCAGATCGCTCCAGACTTCCTTTTGGCCCTTCGGGATGGTGGCTATCCACTCGTCCAGGGCGGCTTCTGCCTGGAGCCGTGTGGTGGCGTCCCAGATGCCGTAGAAGCGCTCCTTGTGCTCGTAGGCGGCCAGCAGTTGCGGGAACGCGCCTGTCCAGGTCTCCATGATGAGGCGCTCCCGGTCTGAGACTTCGTGAGCGCGTTTCAGCAGGATTTTCCGGTCTCCCTTGAGAGTCCGGCTCTGGGACGGTTTCAGCTCCTTTCTGAGGCCCTTGCGCACTCTCTCTAGGGCATCGTTGGCCATGCGCACCACATGGAACTTATCGACCACGATACGGGCCTGGGGCAGCACAGCCTTGACCGCTGCCCGGTAGGGGTTCCACATGTCCATGCTGACGATCTCGACCTTCTGCCGGTCTTTCAGCTTCATCAGGTAGTTGGTCACCACGTCCTGGCGGCGGGTGGCCAGCAGGTCGAGCAGGGTTCGCTCCTCAATGTTGGTCAGAATGCAGCGGTAGCGCTTGTTCAGGTATAGCTCGTCAATGCCCAGGATGCGGGGCGTCTCGAAGCGGTGCCAGCGCCCCAGGAACTCGGCGCGGGCGTTGAAGATGTCGCGCACCGTCTTCTCGTCCAGGCCGGTCTGTGCCGCCACAAAGGTGTAGGGGTGGTTGAAGGATTCCTTCTCCACGTACTCATGCAGCCGCAGTGTCATACGGAATCCGTCCACCATCTCCGGTAGCTGGGGCCTGAATGTTGTCTTGCAGGCCCGGCAGGTGTATCGGCGGCGGACCACCCAGAGAGTGACCCGCTTGCCGTGGATGGGCAGATCACGATAGGGAACGTCACGCTTGCCGAACC
>OERN01000310.1_pt1 | contig 11273 bp, 8 predicted proteins | sample 1540061 | NCBI WGS metagenome assembly OERN01 (sample SAMEA3891241, study PRJEB23780) | metagenome | biome: terrestrial biome; feature: animal house; material: water of meat washing | place: Italy | collected 2015-05-12 | reverse complement strand
GTAACCATTTCAATGGCTATTCAAACGGACTTCTCGCTGTTCGGTGTGAATACACGGCCAATTGTCCAGCGTGTGGAAACACAATCGCAATACATAATATTGGGGCTTTTTTTACATCGGTACGTCCTGCTAATTCAGTAGAACTAAAGAAGTCGTAAATAAGGGGAGCTATCGCTCCCCCTCCTCACTTTCAGATATGCCCGAATTTAAGTGCGTTGCGCCAGACATGTTTCGGCAGCAGTGAGGGCCGCTTCTACCTGCTCGCGGGCGACGCCGCCTTTGGCGACCCGCTTGGCCAGGGTCGCTTCCAGCTCCAGATTGGGGTAGACGTCGAACTCGATCACCGGGCTGAAGCGCTGGAACTCGCCGATGGAGAGCTCCTCCAGCGGGCGGCCCACGCTGATGGCAAAGACCACGGTTTCGCCGACGATATGGTGCGCTTCACGGAACGGAATCCCCTTGGCCACCAGATAGTCCGCCAGCTCGGTGGCGTTGGCGTAGCCGCCTTGCGCCGCCGCCATGGTGCGCTCGCCATTCACTTTCAGATCGATCAGCACCAGCGCCGCCATATCGAGGCAGTCGTGCCAGGTGTCGAGGGCATCGAACAGCCCCTCCTTGTCTTCCTGCATGTCCTTGTTGTAGGCCAGCGGCAGCGCCTTGAGGCTCATCAGCATGCCCATCTGGGCGCCGACCACCCGGCCGGTCTTGCCACGAATAAGCTCCAGCGCATCCGGGTTCTTCTTCTGCGGCATCAGCGACGAGCCGGAAGTGACCGCATCGGAGAGCTCGACAAAGCCCGCCTCGCCGGTGTTGTAGAAGATAAGGTCTTCGGCAAAGCGCGACAGGTGGGTCATGGAGAGGGACGCCACGTGCATCAGCTCCACCACGTGATCCCGATCGGAGACCGAATCCAGACTGTTGCGGGTGGCGCCGCTAAAGCCCATGTCGAGCGCCAGCGCTTCGCGGTCGATGGCGTAGGCAGTGCCCGCCAGCGCGCCGCAGCCGAGCGGGCTGGTGTCGAGGCGCTTGAGGGCATCCTGCAGCCGGGAGTAATCCCGCTCCAGCATCTCCACATAGGCCAGCGCCCAGTGGGCGTAGGTGACCGGCTGGGCCCGCTGCAGGTGGGTGTAACCGGGCAGCACGGCAGCCTGATTGGCACGGGCGGAGGCGACCAGCCCCTGCTGCAGGGCGGTGATGGAGCCGAGCAGCAGCTCGCCCTGCGCCTTGCACCAGAGTTTCAGGTCGGTGGCGACCTGATCGTTGCGCGAGCGGCCGGTGTGCAGCTTCTTGCCAAGATCGCCGACGGCGGCAATCAGCTGGCTCTCGACCCAGGAGTGGATATCTTCGGCATCCGAGCTCAGGATCTGCTGGGGATCCTGCTGCACCGAGGCGAGCAGCACCTCCATCGCCTGTTGCAGTTTGCCCTGCTCATCGGCGGTCAATACGCCCACCTTCACCAGCGCTTTGGCCCAGGCCATGGAGCCCTGAATATCCTGCTCCGCCAGCCGGTAATCGAACCGCAGCGAATCGTTGAACTGCTTGAACCGGCTATCGGCTCCCTGACTGAAGCGTCCACCCCAAAGTGCCATACTGCTCTCCTTGAATGCGTTGTCGGCGGCGCCCTGGCCACCGAGCTTGAAATCGTGCCCTGTTTTTCTGCGAGCCTGTTATCTCACAGAAGCGGCCGGGGCGCTGCCGCTCTTGTCACACCCGCCGATGATGGGTCAGGGGGCTATGCTCTCTGCCTGTAGAAGAGGGGGCCATGCCCCCTCAACGGAATCAACGGGTTATCGCGCTTGCTTAGCCGTGGGTGTGATCGCCACCGATAGCCTGATGCTGCTCCTTCATGGCGCGGATCCGGCTGGCCAGGGTGTAGAGACGGATAAAGCCTTCGGCATGGCTCTGGTCATACACTTCGTCGGCGCCGAAGGTGGCGAAGTCTTCGGAGTAGAGGCTGTTCGGCGACTTCTTCTGCACCGCAGTGACCTGACCCTTGTACATCTTCAGCACCACTTCACCGTCCAGATCTTCGGCGATGGCGTTGGCAGAGGCGAGGATCGCCTTGCACAGCGGGGTGAACCAGCGACCGTCATAGACCAGATGGGAGAACTCGGCACCCAGCTTCTCCCGCCAGGCGCGGGTCGGGCGATCCAGTACCAGCTCTTCCACGGCGCGCAGCGCGGCGACCATCACGGTACCGCCCGGGGTCTCGTAGCAGCCGCGGGACTTCATCCCCACCATCCGGTTTTCGGTGATGTCGATGCGGCCCACGCCGTGCTTGCCGGCACGCTCGTTCAGGGTCATCAGGATCTGGTGCGGGCTGAGCGGCTGGTCGTCAACGGCCACCACTTCACCCTGCGCCACGGTCAGCTTGACGTACTCCGGCTGATCCGGAGCCTGCTCGGCCGGTACGGTCCACTGCCAGACCGCTTCGGACGGCTCGTTCCAGGTGCTCTCCAGCTCGCCACCCTCGGTGGAGATGTGCCAGGCGTTGGCGTCGCGGCTGTAGATCTTCTTCAGGGTCGCCTTGCAGGGGATGTTGCGGGTCTCCAGATAGGAGAGCAGATCTTCCCGGGAGCGCATGTCCCAGATCCGCCACGGGGCGATCACTTTCAGCTGGGGCGCCAGCGCGGCGACCGCACCTTCGAAACGCACCTGATCGTTACCCTTGCCGGTGCAGCCGTGGGAGATGGCATCGGCCCCTTCCGCCAGCGCCGCTTCGACCATCGCCTTGGCGATCACCGGACGGGCCATGGAGGTGCCCAGCAGATAGGTGCCCTCATAGACGGCGCCGGTCTTCAGGGTCGGGTAGACGTACTCTTTGACGAACTCTTCCCGCAGATCCTTGATGATGCACTTGGTGGCGCCGGAGGCGATGGCCTTCTGCTCGATCCCTTCCAGATCGTCGCGCTCCTGACCGACGTCGGCCACGAAGGCGATGATTTCGGCGTCATAGTGCTCTTTCAGCCAGGGAATGATGGCCGAGGTATCCAGTCCACCCGAGTAAGCCAGTACGATCTTGTTGATTCCGCTCATGTTACTTCTCTCCGTGATGATTCGATGATGATTCAATAAAAGGGTCGTGATTCAGGTTGAGTGCCGCGTTACTTGCCGCCGAGAAGGGTCAGCAACACGGCGTTCTGGATATGCATCCGGTTTTCGGCCTCGTCCATGATGAGGGAGGCGGGGCCATCCATCACCTGCGAGGTGATCTCCAGCTCCCGGTGCGCCGGTTGGCAGTGCAGCACATGCTGGATGCCGGTGCGGTCGAGCAGGGCCTGGTTGATCTGGTAAGGCATAAAGAGGTCTTTGACCTGCTCCATCGGGGTGTTGTCGCCCATGGAGACCCAGGTATCTGTGTAGGCCACGTCGAACCCTTCGATATCCGCCACGTCATCGCTGATGTGGATGGTCGCCCCCGACTTGGCCGCCAGTGCCTGCGCCTGCAGGAAGATCTGGGTATCCGGGCCGTGGCCTTTCGGGCAGATCAGGGTGACGTCGGTGCCGAGGGTCGCCCCCAGCAGCAGCAGAGAGTGGCTGACGTTGTTGCCATCACCGAGGTAGGCAAGCTTCACCTTCGACAGGTCGTCGTAGTGCTCGGCAATGGTCATAAAGTCGGCCAGCCCCTGACAGGGGTGGTAGAGGTTGCACAGGCTGTTCACCACCGGCACTGTGCCGTGCTCTGCCAGCTCGACCAGGGTCTGGTGATCGAACACCCGGGCGACGATGGCATCACACCAGCGCGACAGGTTGGCGGCGAAATCCTTCACCGACTCCCGCTTGCCCAGCGCGCCGTTCTGCTGATCCAGATAGACGCTGTGGCCGCCCAGTTTGGCGATGCCGATGTCGAAAGTGACCCGGGTGCGCAGGGAGGGCTTCTCGAACAGGGTGACCACGCTCTTGCCGGCCAGCGCCTGGCTGTACTTCTTCGGGTCGGCCTTGACCGCTTTGCCCAGCGCAATCAGCGCTTCAATCTGGGCTTTGTTCAGATCACTGTCTTTCAGAAGATGTTGCATCGGATGTTCCTTGTTCCGGTGGAGATCAAATGGCCACTTGAGTGCCGACCGCGCCGCCAGCCAGCAGCTTGAGCAGCTGATCCGGGTAGCGCCAGCTGGCGACACAGACCGGCTTGCCGAGGGTCTCGGCGGCGTGCAGGGCCGCTTCTACCTTGACCGCCATACCATCGCGGATCACCCCTTTCTCCATCAGATCCAGCGCGGTCAGCTTGTCGAGCTGGGGCACCAGCTTGCCCTTGCCATCGAGGATGCCGCTCACGTCGGAGAGCATCACCAGATCGGCACCGAGCGCCTCGGCAATGGCGGTGGCCGCCTGATCCGCGTTGACGTTCATCAGCTGCCCCTCGGCGGTGATGCCGATGGAGCTCACTACCGGCAGGAAGCCCTGACCGAGGATGCCTGCTACCAGCGCCGGGTTGCCCGGCTTGCACTCGCCGACCGCGCCGAGATCCGGGTCGAGCTGGGTCACCTGACACAGGCCGCCATCTGCCAGACAGAGCCCCACCGCCGGAATGCCGGTGGCGATCGCCTTGGCCATCATCTGCTTGTTGGCGGTCCCTGCCAGCGCCCCGGCAATAAAGGGGATCTGCTCGAACGGGGTCACCCGCAGGCCGTTCTTCTTGGTAGAGGTGAGACCCAGCCCCTTGAGCAGGTCATCCACCAGACAGCCACCGCCGTGTACCAGCACCAGCGGACGGTGCTGATCGTCGAGAAAGGTTTTGAGGGTGGCGAACAGGGCGGTCAGCGCCTCGTCGTTCTCGATAAGGGCGCCGCCCAGCTTGATTACCAACGTCTGTTTGTCCATGTTCGAGATCCTTCCTAAGTCCTTAAATCAGGCCGGTGGCCGGTTCAAAACCAAATTTGATATTTATGCACTGCATGGCTTGCGAGGCGGCGCCCTTGAGCAGGTTGTCGATGGCAGAGACCACCACCAGCATGTTGCCCTGCTGTTGCCAGGCGATGTCGCAGTAAGGGGTGCCCGCTACGCCGCGAATGGAGGGCATCTGGCCGGTGAGGCGCACCAGCGGCTTGCCTTCGTAAGCCTTGAGGAAGGCCTGATCCACCTGGGTGGGGGTGACGCCGTCCGCCAGCTGCACATAGATGGTGGCCAGAATGCCGCGCACATAGTTGCCAAGGTGGGGCTGGAACAGCACCTCCTTGCCGAGGTGGTGGCTGATCTCCGGCTGGTGTCTGTGATTGAAGGTGCCGTAGGGATTGAGGCTCACTTCGCAGAAGCTGGTGTTGATGGCTGCCTTGCGCCCGGCGCCGGAAACCCCGGAGACGGCGTTGATGATGGGCTGCCACCCCTTGGCAATCAGACCATCCTGCTGCAGCGGCTTGAGGGCGCACAGCGATGCGGTCGGGTAGCAACCCGGCACCGCAATCAGCTGGGCGGTGGCGATGGCATCGGCATTCCACTCCGCCAGGCCATAGACGGCCTGATCCAGCCACTGCTCGCTGTCGTGGGTGAAGCCGTAGAAGCTGTCGTAAAAGCCCTGATCCTTGACCCGGAAGGCGCCGGAGAGATCGAACACCGGCAGCCCCTTGGCGAGAAACTTGGGTGCGAGCTCGGCGCTCACCTCGTGGGCGGTGGCCAGCAGCACCAGATCGGCCTGGGTCAGGATCCGGGTCATGCCGTCGTCGTCCAGCGGCAGCAGCGGCTGATCGAGGGCGCCGACCCACTGGGGATGCAGGGAAGAGAAGCGCTTGTGGGCATCCTGACTGCCGGCGGAGACATAGAGGCCGAACAGCTTGAGTTGTGGGTGGTTCTGTACCAGTGCGGCCAGTTCGGCTCCCGCGTAGCCACTGGCACCGACGATAACGGTGTTAAGCATGTTGAATATTCCAAGTCAGAGTTCGAGATTCACAGCATGACGCTGCAGTGCACAAGGGTGTTCGATCGCCCCTTTGCACAAGTGCGGAGGGGCAATTCAGGCGGGTGTGTGTCGTCGGTTATAGATCAGGTGACAGAACATTAACTTTCCCTTACAACTAGAAGCCTTTGTTGATGAGCCAGATATTCAGGTAAAATTACAGAATATTCATGCACTCACTTTGCATTTGTATTTTCTAACAGAAACATTCCGGGGACGCAAGGAGGAGCTGATGGCCAATCTGGATTTTTTTTCACTTTATAAGAATATTATTGCGATTCCCTCTATCAGCAGCACGGATCCCAAGTGGGATCAGAGCAACGAGGCGGTGATCCGGCTGCTGGCCGACTGGTTCGGTCAGCTCGGTTTTCAGTGCGAGGTGACGGCGCTCCCCGACCTGCCGGGCAAGTTCAATCTGGTGGCGACGATCGGTCAGGGGGAGGGCGGTCTGCTGCTGGCGGGTCACACCGATACGGTGCCGTTCGATGAGGGGGGCTGGAGCAAGGATCCCTTCAAGGTGACCGAAGAGGGCAACCGCCTCTATGGCCTCGGCACCATCGATATGAAGGGCTTCTTCGCCTTTATCGTCGAGGCGCTCAAAGAGATCGACCTCACCAAGCTGACCAAGCCGCTGCGCATTCTCGCCACTGCCGACGAAGAGACCACCATGGCGGGGGCCCGCGCCATCGCCGCGGCGGCCGAGCTGAAACCCGACTACGCCGTGATTGGCGAGCCGACCGGACTGGTGCCGGTGGTGGCCCACAAGGGGCATATGTCGGAGGCGATCCGCATTACCGGCAAGAGCGGTCACAGCTCGGATCCCGCCAACGGCGTCAACGCCATGGAGATCATGCACAAGGCGATGGGGCAGGTGCTGCGCTTGCAGCAGGATCTGAAAGATCGCTACGCCGACCACCGCTTTGCCGTGCCGCAGCCGACCCTGAACCTGGGTTACATTCAGGGGGGCGACAGCCCGAACCGCATCTGCGGCTGCTGCGAGCTGCATATCGACCTGCGACCCACTCCGCAGGTGGGGCCGGATGAGCTGATGGGGATGCTCAAAGAGGCGCTGTCACCCATCGAGATCCACCAGCCGGGCTGCCTGCATCTGCAACATCTGCACGAGCCCATTCCCGCCTACGCCTGCGCCGACGACTCTGTGCTGGTGCGCGAAGCTGAGAAGGCGAGCGGCCGCGCCGCCGAGTCGGTCAACTACTGCACCGAGGCGCCGTTTATCCAGCAGCTTGGCTGCGAGACCATAGTGATGGGCCCCGGTCATATCACCCAGGCGCACCAGCCGGATGAGTATCTCGACCTCTCCTTCGTCAAGCCGACCACCTCGGTGTTGCAGCACCTGATCAGACGTTTTTGCCTGTAGCGGCGGCGGTGAAAGGGGCGTAAAAACTGTAAGTAAGTTACATAACAAGCCGGTTGTGGAGTGGTGATGGAAATACATGTTCTGAATCGGCCTGTTATTTGACCTTGCGCAGACAATCTGGGTAGATTGTCACCCTAAGATGACGGAGCATATGTTGTAATCGCACAACAATAAGTGAGGTCGTCTAGCACCCCGGATGGGTGTCAGGCACCAACAAGATAAGGATGTGGAATGAACGAAAAGTACGCCGCACTACGCGCCAACGTAGGTATGCTGGGTCAGCTGCTGGGTAAATCCATCAAGGATCATCAGGGTCAGGCCTTTCTCGACAAGATCGAAACCATTCGCCAATTGGCCAAGTCCTCCCGCAAGGGCAATGAATCAGACCGGGAACGTCTGCTCGATACCCTGCGCACCCTGAGCGATGATGAACTGCTGCCGGTGGCCCGCGCCTTCAGCCAGTTCCTCAATCTGGCCAACGTGGCGGAACAGTTCCACACCATCTCCCGTCGCTGCGAAGAGCAGGTCTGCACCCCGGATCCGCTGGAGCAGATGTTCGACAAGCTGAAAGCCTCCAACCTGTCGCAAGAGGCCATCATTCAGGCCGTGCGCGAGCTGGATATCGATCTGGTGCTGACCGCTCACCCCACCGAGGTGACCCGTCGCACCCTGATCCACAAGCACGTACAGCTCAACGACTGCCTCGAGGCGCTGGAGCTCTCCGACCTGCTGCCCCGCGAGCGGGACAAGATCCTCAATCGCATCGAACAGCTCATCAATCAGGCGTGGCACACCAACGAGATCCGCGAACAGCGCCCGACTCCGGTCGACGAGGCCAAGTGGGGCTTCGCCGTGGTGGAGAACAGCCTGTGGCCTGCCATTCCCGAATTCATGCGCAATCTGGACGAGCGTCTGCAACACCATCTGGGTGTGCGGCTGCCGCTGGATGCCGCGCCGGTCAAGTTCACCTCCTGGATGGGCGGTGACCGCGACGGCAACCCCTTCGTCACCGCCAAGGTGACTGCCGAAGTGCTGGAGCTGGGCCGCTGGATGGCGGTGAGCCTGTTCTACAAAGACATCAAGGAGCTCACCTCCGAGCTCTCCATGTCCGACTGTACCGACGCCGTGCGCGCTCGCGTTGGCGATCACCCCGAGCCCTACCGTGCGCTGGTGCGCGAGCTGCGTGAAGCGCTGCGCGAAACCAAGGAGCACCTCACCGCCAAGGTGCAGGGCCAGGCGAGCGAGAGCCAGGATCTGGTCAAGACCACCGCCCAGCTGCGCGAGCCGCTGGAGCTCTGCTACCACTCATTGCACGCCTGCGGCATGGGCAACATCGCCGATGGCATGCTGCTGGACGTGCTGCGCAAGGTCGCCTGTTTCGGCATCCATCTGGTCAAGCTCGATATCCGTCAGGATGGCGAGCGTCACGGGCTGGTCTTCTCCGAGCTGACCCGCTATCTGGGTCTGGGTGACTACGCCGAGTGGAGCGAAGATGACAAGCAGGCCTTCCTGCTCAACGAACTGAACTCCCGTCGCCCGCTCATTCCCCACGACTGGGAGCCGAGCGCCGAGGTGCGCGAGACGCTGGATACCTGTCAGGTCATCGCCCAGCACGACCCCGATGCGTTCGGTATCTACATCATCTCCATGGCCGGTGCGCCGTCCGATGTGCTGTCGGTGCAACTGCTGCTCAAAGAGGCGGGCTGCAAGTTCCGCATGCCGGTCGCCCCGCTGTTTGAAACCCAGGATGACCTGATGGCAGGCACCGCCGTGATGGAGCGTCTGCTCTCGGTGGACTGGTATCGCGGCTACATTCAGGGCCGTCAGTACGTGATGATCGGTTACTCCGACTCTGCCAAGGATGCGGGCATGATGGCCGCTGGCTGGGCCCAGTACGCCGCCATGGAATCCCTGGTGGGGCTGGCCGAAGCCAACAACATCCGCCTCACCCTGTTCCATGGCCGTGGCGGTACCGTCGGTCGTGGTGGTGCGCCTGCCCATCAGGCCATCCTCTCCCAGCCGCCGGGATCCCTGCGCGGCGGTCTGCGTACCACCGAACAGGGGGAGATGATCCGCTTCAAGTTCGGTCTGCCGAAAGTGGCGATCAAGAGTCTGGAGCTCTACACCAGCGCCGTGCTGGAAGGGAACCTGCTGCCGCCGCCCAAGCCGAAAGAGTGCTGGCGCGAGGTGATGGAACAGCTGGCCGCCGACTCCTGCGATCACTACCGCAGTATCGTGCGCGGTCATCCGGACTTCGTCCCTTACTTCCGTGCCGCCACCCCGGAGATGGAGCTCGGCAAGCTGCCGCTCGGCTCCCGTCCCTCCAAGCGCAAGCCCAACGGCGGCGTCGAGAGCCTGCGCGCCATTCCGTGGATCTTCGCCTGGACCCAGAACCGCCTGATGCTGCCGGCCTGGCTCGGTGCCCACAAGGCGCTGCAACAGGCCATCGACGGCGGCAAGCTGGCGGTGCTGGAAGAGATGAGCGCCCAGTGGCCCTTCTTCCGCACTCGCCTCGAGATGCTGGAGATGGTGTTCCTCAAGGCGGACGTCTGGCTCGCCGAGTACTACGACACCCGTCTGGTGCCGCAGGAGCTGTGGGGCCTTGGCAAACAGCTGCGTCAGGAGCTCGCCGAATCCATCGAGGTGGTGCTGAAACTGAGCCCGCGCGGGGATCTGCTGGAGGATCAGCCCTGGATCAAGGAGTCCATCAAGCTGCGCAACCCCTACACAGACCCGCTCAACGTGCTGCAGGCCGAGCTGCTCAACCGCTCCCGCAACCACCCGGAGACCCTGCACCCCGAGCTGGACAAGGCGCTGATGGTCACCATCGCCGGTATTGCCGCAGGTATGCGTAATACGGGTTGATAAATATTACCAAACAGGTCTGAAATAAAAAGAGCGCATAATATGCGCTCTTTTTATGGCTAGTTTATTTTGTCAGCTTCATTTAAATAGAGAGTTTTAAATCATCCTGAAAACTAATGGCTGGATGTAGAAAATCATATAGCAACCTAGTATTGCATCATCACAACGCACCAGAGTAGATCGATAGTTAGCTTTTAAAATAATGGTAAATACAATAAAGGTTAAATATATCCAGGCTGAGAAAGTACCCGAGAGATAATTAAATAGTATTGAACCGCTTGAAATTAGTAGCAGTGCAATTCGATGGGCAAGGTTGTTGCTTAAAAGAAAGGGTGCTACAACGGCCGCTATCAATGTGACGATCATCATCACTAGTGACATGAGGCACAGCCACCGCTTGCTGCCAGGCCAGCACTGCCTGAAGCCATCATGCCTGCGACACCACTTCCCATGATGGGGCTTAACCTACCGGTAACGGCACCACCAAATGCACCTGCAGCAATCTCTCTCATGCTGGCATCAGGATTGTTGGCAATGACGGTCATCGCCCCGATAACGGCACCGCCGCCTGCCCATACGACTGGTGCCGCTCTCTTGTTACGCTTGCTTTCATTTATATCTCTTATCACGATAAAGCTATCGTGCTCTATGCTGATAACTACCTTGGTTGAATTTGCGATTGTTGATATGGTATCGACATCAACAAATTCACCAGGGTATATAACAGTTGGATTTGAATTTTTGTCTTCTATTTCAATGTATCGACTCGAAAGGTTTACCACCGTGATGTTTTCTTTGTTGAAATTGATGCAATACTTTCCATCGGCATTAATAGAGTAATGTTCACCAGCGTGTAGTGTGTTGCAGTTACTCAATGGGCAAGTATTGGCATTGGCACTTGAAATACTGCACAGCAATAATGCTGTGGCCAAACAGAGCTTCATCCACTATCTCCAGAGTGGTTCATTTGGAAATCAATCATTGATTAAATGAGAATTGTTGTCAATTGTTTTTTTCCGAGGGAGTCACTATCGGTACGACATTGGTGATCGCTTTATTAAACTTGTCTTTTATTGCCAGCTTCGCGTCTGCAGACAGTAAACAAGCCGCTCGCCTTGCATCCCTCGCCACGCAGGCGCA
>OERN01000298.1_pt1 | contig 11661 bp, 9 predicted proteins | sample 1540061 | NCBI WGS metagenome assembly OERN01 (sample SAMEA3891241, study PRJEB23780) | metagenome | biome: terrestrial biome; feature: animal house; material: water of meat washing | place: Italy | collected 2015-05-12 | reverse complement strand
GCTGGGCGGCGACTACGTGTTATTTGATATGCCGCTGAATTTTTCGGCGTTTAGTAACGTACTCTCTCCCCTTGCCGAATGTGCGCCGACGTTTGCCTGCTTCGGCAACCACGATCGCCCTGTTGGTACAGAAAAAAATCACTTAATTGGCGAGACGTTGAAATCAGTGGGCATCACGGTGTTGTTTAACCAGGCTACGGTGATCGCCACGCCGAACAGGCAATTCGAACTGGTAGGCACCGGTGACTTATGGGCCGGACAATGCAAACCACCTCCCGCCAGCGAAGCAAATCTGCCAAGACTGATGCTGGCACATAATCCCGACAGCAAAGAAGTCATGCGTGATGAACCCTGGGATCTGATGCTGTGCGGCCATACTCACGGCGGGCAACTGCGCGTACCGTTGGTTGGTGAACCTTTTGCCCCTGTCGAAGATAAACGCTACGCCGCCGGTTTAAATGCCTTTGGTGAGCGACAAATTTACACGACTCGGGGTGTCGGAAGTTTGTATGGCTTGCGTCTGAATTGCCGCCCGGAAGTAACGATGCTGGAACTGGTGTAGATCGTGAATTTTATCACCAGAATAAAGCAGGTAATTTTTTGATTTTTACGCCATGATAGAAGTCTGGAAGAAAAAGGCTTTCTGCGATCACAGTCGAGCCGGGCGGGCCAGGCCAAATGCTAAAATAAGCACAATTTACTGACTCATTTTGAGGTAACGCTATGTACGACAATCTGAAAAGTCTGGGTATTACCAATCCTGAAGAAATTGATCGTTACAGCCTCCGGCAGGAAGCCAACAACGATATTCTGAAAATCTATTTCCAGAAAGACAAAGGCGAGTTTTTCGCCAAGAGCGTTAAGTTTAAATATCCGCGTCAGCGTAAAACGGTCGTCGCTGATGGTGTGGGTCAGGGTTATAAAGAAGTCCAGGAAATCAGCCCGAATCTACGGTATATCATTGATGAGCTTGATCAAATCTGCCAGCGTGACCGCAGCGAAGTTGATCTTAAGCGTAAGATCCTCGACGACTTACGTCACCTGGAGTCAGTCGTAACCAATAAGATCAGCGAGATTGAAGCCGATCTGGAAAAACTGACGCGCAAATAAGTAGATTGTTGCCTGATAGCGCTACGCTTATCAGGCAATTAATCAATGCTGCTCATCCAGCTGCAACGCCACATACAGCAGCAACCTGTCATCAAAATTGCCCAAATCAAGCCCGGTCAGTTCCGATATACGATTAAGCCGATACTCCAGGGTATTACGATGAATAAACAACGCCTTTGACGTTGCCAGCGGTTGCACATTGTGGCGAAACCACGCCGCCAGCGTTCGTCGCAGCAAGCCGTTATTGTCCATCGCTTTCAGCCGCGCCAGCGGTCGCGCCAGTTCGTTGGCCTGCCAGTCGCCACGCAAACTGTCGAGTAACACAGGTAACATCAGATCCTGATAAAAATAGCAGCGACTTTCTGGCATCCGCTGTTTACCCACCACCATCGTCGTTTTCGCCGTACGATAGGATCGGGCAATACTGCCAGGACCGGTAAAATAGTTGCCCAGTGAAACGCGAAAACGCAGCTGGCCGTACTCTTTCATGCGGGTAATCAGTTGTTCAACTCGCTTACGATGATCTTCTGCATCCCAGCGCCCAAAAGAGTTCAACGCCGGTTTCAACACCACCATTTCGGTTAGCGAGACAATCGCCACCAGATTATTACGCTCGGGCGTAGTCAGCGCGTTTTGCAGTTGTTGTAACTCCGCCATTGCGCTGTCCACGCCAAGCTGACCGCTGTCGACCTCAACAATAGCCACCACTCGCGGTTGATTGAGATCGATCCCCAGCCGTTGCGCCCATTCAGTAAGTGCGGGAGTATTCTCCTCAGCCTGAATCAGGTTCATCACCAGTTCTTCCCGCAAACGGCTATCCTGCGCCAACAGGTGCATCAACCGCGACTGTTCCAGCATCATTTCAGCCGTCATGCAGACCAGTTCGCCATATTTACGCAGATTCTCTGGTTCACCAGTCAGGCCAATTACGCCGACAATTTCACCTTCCAGCCGTAACGGTAGATTAATCCCCTGCCGCACACCGTGCAGATGACGTGCTACCGCGTCATCGATATCGACGACTCGTCCCTGTGAAAGTACCAGCAATGCACCTTCGTGCAATTCACCAATACGCTCACGATCGCCGCTGCCGATAATTCGCCCACGGGCATCCATTACGTTGATATTGGTATCGATGATGCGCATGGTACGTGCCACGATATCCTGCGCCATTTTGGTATCAAGATGCCAGCCAGCCATAAGTCCTCCGTTATGCACGGCTTAGCATAAGGAAGTACGTAACGTACGGCATTGTGCAAATGCCCAAAGGATGATGAAGATGTATGGAGTTGTGGTGAAGTTCACAGATTGTAAGGAGAACCCCTTCCCGTTTTCAGGAAGGGGTTGAGGGAGATTACTGCATTAACAGGTAGATGGTGCTGTCGCCGCGCTGAATGTTCAGTGCCAGCACAGACGGTTTGCTGTCGAGAACTTTACGCAGTTCAGCGATGTTTTTCACTGCCTGCTGGTTCGCGCCAATAATCACATCACCTTTCTTCAGGCCGATCTGCGCAGCCGGAGTGCCCGTTTTCACGTTGTTCACTACCACGCCCTGATCTTTGCCTTTGTTGCTCATCTCAGCGCCTTCAATGCCGTTGAAGATGGAGCTGGAATCAACCTGATTCTGGCTGCTCTGCTGCAGTTCCAGGTTCACGTTAACCTGCTTACCGTCGCGCAGTAAGCCCAGGGTCAGTTTGCTGCCCACCGGCATAGTACCCACCTGAGCACGCAGTGCGGCAAAGCTGCTGATCGGCTTACCGTTCAGTGAGGTGATCACATCACCCGCTTTAATGCCCGCTTTTGCAGCGGAGGAATTAGGCAGAACCTGGCTTACGAAAGCACCGCGCTGGGCGTCAACTTTCATCGCTTTCGCCAGTTCGGAGTTCAGCTCAGTCCCCATAATACCCAGCTCACCGCGTTTCACCTGGCCGTATTCCACCATCTGCGAGGTCAGGTTTTTCACCATGTTACTCGGGATAGCAAAACCGATACCGATGTTGCCGCCGTCCGGTGCGAGGATCGCGGTGTTGATACCGATCAGTTCGCCGTTCAGGTTAACCAACGCACCACCGGAGTTACCACGGTTGATCGCTGCATCGGTCTGGATGAAGTTTTCGTAGTTTTCGGCATTCAGGCCGCTACGCCCCAGCGCAGAGACAATCCCGGAAGTTACCGTCTCGCCCAGACCAAACGGGTTACCAATCGCTACGGTGTAATCACCCACGCGCAGTGCATCAGAATCCGCCATCTTAATTGCGGTCAGGTTTTTCGGGTTCTGGATCTGAATCAGCGCGATATCAGAGCGCGGATCTTTGCCAACCATCTTCGCGTCGAACTTACGGCCATCGCTCAGTTGAACTTTAATGACCGTCGCGTTATCAACAACGTGGTTGTTGGTGACGACATAGCCTTTATCGGCATCAATGATGACGCCGGAACCCAGCGCCATGAATTTCTGTTGCTGGCCGCCACCATTACCGCCCTGGCCCCCCTGGCAGAACGGAGAGCTCTGGAACGGAGAACCTTCCTGGCAGAACGGAGAATCATCACCGAAGAACTGCTGGAAATTACGCGGCATACGCGGCGTATTAACGGTTGTGCTACCTTCTACGTTAATGCTGACCACTGAAGGCATCACCTTTTCGAGCATCGGTGCAAGGCTTGGCATCTGCTGGGCTGTCGTTGCTGAAGAAGTCTCAGCCGCCGTTGCAGAGAGCGGAGATAACGCCAAACCTAAACTCAGAGCCAGTGCACTCAGTGCTAATGTGGTTTTTTTCATGTATTTCAGTCTCGATTAACAGATAACGCAAAATTGCTGTGTTCTTCAGATTCGTTTTATAGCGCGAAGTTCCGAACTAAAGTTTCTGCAAAAGGTAAAAATTTATTGTTCGTCTTTACAAAAGCCTGGTTATTGTTCTACGGCCATCAGACGTCGGTATTCATCCCACGCATAGAGGTCGGTCATACCGCTGATATAATCCTGCAGCAGGCGGCAACGGTAATAATATTCCCATAGCGGAAACTCAGGAGAATCTGACGGTAATTTACTGACAGCCTCGACATAGGCCAGCCGATGGCGCGTCGAGAGTTTGTTGAATAAGCGCGATTCAATAGGGAAACGTTTCACCCGTTCTTTTTCTACCAGTTCAGTAAAGTCTGATAACGACAGGCTTAATAAAGGACGATAAATCTCTAATAATCCGCTAATGACCCGATAGCCCTGCAATTCAAGCTGCTCGACATCTGGATGGCTAAACACATGTTTTACAGCGACATTTTTATATAGCTTAAGAAGATCGCTGCATTCGCTGGCATCTTCCAATAATGCATGATTAAACGTTCCGGCGAAAATCGCAGGCAGATTATCAATAAATCGTTGTGCCGCGTAGGGTACCAGTTTATTTAGGGTGTTTACCCGTAAATACATAAAAAACTGATCTTCCGTACTGCGGCTTAAACTATTTGAGCGTGATTTTTCCCAGGCATTTTCAACCACTAGCGAAAAGAGCGAACCTTTCTCATGCTGGCCCCACGCTTCGTGCAAATGATGATAAAGCTGCTCAACGGTAAATATTCTTTTCTCTACCGCATCTTCAAGGTCTGCCACACAATAGGAGATGTCGTCGGCAGCTTCCATAATCCACGTTAATGGAAAACGACTGTAAAGCGCCAAATTAAGTTCTTTACGCAACCGGGCAATATAGGCTTCTTCAGAAAGATAATAACCCGGCTTTTTCATTAAATAGTGATGTGTCTCAGGCGTTTCGCCACGCCACCACGCCGGACGGGTATATTTTAAAATACCGCCAACCTGTGCCCAGGTGAGATTCATCCGCATCAATGTATGCACCAGACGAATGCCTTGTGCATTCCCCTCAAAATGACATAAGTCCTGACGAATCTTGCGCCGCAGCTCGTTAAGCGGTTCTTCCCCGTCCCGTAAACGTAGTGCCGCCACGCTGCAGCGATCGTCAGTCAGAGGCTGGCTTTCGGCATCTTCCGGGTGCAAACGCTGGCGAAACCAGTCATTTATCGCTGCTTCGCCAAAATGACCAAACGGCGGATTGCCGATATCGTGCATCAGGCATGACATCTCAACAATGCTTTCAAAGGGGCCGGTCAGTTCATCCAGGCCGTATGCTTCCAGCAATTTAAGCTCTTTCAGACGGCTTAAAATTTCTTTGGCGATGTAGCGCCCCACCTGCTGGACTTCCATCGAGTGGGTAAGACGCGTGCGCACGGCGGCATTGCGCTCCAGTGGAAAAACCTGGGTTTTTTGTTGCAGACGACGAATTGCCGGAGAGTTGATGATACGCCCGCGATCGCTCTCGAAGATCCGCAGGATCTCATGTTCGGTTTTAACGCCCTGCGGTGAACGGTAACGACGATGCCAGTTTATTTTTTTTCGGAAATCAATCTGTGCCATGTCCTCTCCCGCGTGAGAAATACGCTTCCCCGTAAGCGCATGGTAAACTATGCCTTCAAATCGGGCTTATCGCGAGTAAATCTATGAAAATCGGCATCATTGGTGCAATGGAAGAAGAAGTTACGCTGCTGCGTGACAAAATCGAAAACCGTCAAACTATCAGTCTCGGCGGTTGCGAAATCTATACCGGCCAACTGAATGGAACCGAGGTTGCGCTTCTGAAATCGGGCATCGGTAAAGTCGCTGCGGCGCTGGGTGCCACTTTGCTGTTGGAACACTGCAAGCCAGATGTGATTATTAACACCGGTTCTGCCGGTGGCCTGGCACCAACGTTGAAAGTGGGCGATATCGTTGTCTCGGACGAAGCACGTTATCACGACGCGGATGTCACGGCATTTGGTTATGAATACGGTCAGTTACCAGGCTGTCCGGCAGGCTTTAAAGCTGACGATAAACTGATCGCTGCCGCTGAGGCCTGCATTGCCGAACTGAATCTTAACGCTGTACGTGGCCTGATTGTTAGCGGCGACGCTTTCATCAACGGTTCTGTTGGTCTGGCGAAAATCCGCCACAACTTCCCACAGGCCATTGCTGTAGAGATGGAAGCGACGGCAATCGCCCATGTCTGCCACAATTTCAACGTCCCGTTTGTTGTCGTACGCGCCATCTCCGACGTGGCCGATCAACAGTCTCATCTTAGCTTCGATGAGTTCCTGGCTGTTGCCGCTAAACAGTCCAGCCTGATGGTTGAGTCACTGGTGCAGAAACTGGCACATGGCTAAGTCACTGTTCAGGGCGCTGGTCGCCCTGTCTTTTCTTGCGCCACTGTGGCTCAACGCCGCGCCGCGCGTCATCACGCTTTCTCCCGCCAACACTGAACTTGCCTTTGCCGCCGGGATCACGCCGGTTGGGGTCAGCAGCTATTCCGACTATCCTCCACAAGCGCAAAAGATTGAGCAGGTTTCCACCTGGCAGGGGATGAATCTGGAACGCATTGTCGCGCTGAAACCCGATCTGGTGATTGCCTGGCGTGGAGGTAATGCCGAGCGGCAGGTTGACCAGCTGGCTTCGCTGGGAATAAAAGTGATGTGGGTCGATGCGACAAGCATTGAACAAATTGCCAATGCGTTACGTCAACTGGCCCCCTGGAGTCCGCAACCGGATAAGGCCGAACAAGCCGCGCAATCCCTGCTGGATCAGTACGCGCAATTGAAAGCGCAATATGCTGATAAACCTAAAAAACGTGTTTTTCTGCAATTCGGCATTAATCCGCCATTTACCAGTGGAAAAGAGTCGATTCAGAACCAGGTACTCGAAGTTTGTGGCGGAGAAAACATCTTTAAAGACAGCCGGGTTCCCTGGCCGCAAGTTAGCCGCGAACAGGTGTTAGCACGCTCGCCACAGGCGATTGTCATTACAGGCGGACCGGACCAAATTCCTAAAATCAAACAATACTGGGGTGAACAGCTCAAAATTCCCGTTATTCCTCTCACGAGTGACTGGTTTGAACGTGCAAGCCCACGTATTATCCTCGCTGCACAACAGCTCTGTAATGCGCTTTCACAGGTAGATTAGTGCCTGACCTTTTCAGGTGCTCAGTGGGGATTGAACAATGCTCGTCTATTGGCTGGATATAGTCGGCACAGCGGTATTTGCTATCTCTGGCGTTTTGTTAGCCGGAAAATTGCGTATGGACCCTTTTGGTGTTCTGGTATTGGGCGTGGTTACCGCAGTAGGCGGCGGAACAATTCGCGACATGGCGCTGGATCACGGCCCGGTATTTTGGGTGAAAGATCCCACCGATCTGGTCGTTGCAATGGTCACCAGCATGCTGACCATCGTGCTGGTGCGCCAGCCAAGACGCTTACCAAAATGGATGTTGCCGGTGCTGGACGCCGTTGGTCTGGCGGTGTTTGTCGGCATTGGCGTGAATAAAGCCTTTAATGCGGAAGCCGGTCCGTTAATCGCGGTTTGTATGGGCGTCATTACTGGCGTTGGCGGCGGGATCATTCGTGATGTACTGGCCCGCGAGATCCCCATGATTTTACGTACAGAAATCTACGCAACTGCCTGTATTATCGGCGGTATTGTCCACGCTACGGCTTATTACACATTTTACGTACCACTGGAAACAGCCAGTATGATGGGAATGGTCGTGACGCTATTGATTCGGCTGGCGGCTATTCGTTGGCATCTTAAGCTACCGACGTTTGCGCTGGATGAGAATGGGCGTTGAAGAGAGAAGATGTGCCGGATAGTTTATCCGGCACATGAACAACAGATTAGATACTAAAGGAAGAACCGCAACCGCAGGTGCTTTTCGCGTTCGGGTTGGTCACGATGAAACGAGAACCTTCCAGTCCTTCGGTATAGTCAACGGAACCGCCGACCAGATATTGCAGGCTCATCGGATCAACCACCAGGCCAACGCCCTGTTTTTCGATGGTCATATCGCCTTCGTTCACCTGATCATCAAAGGTGAAACCATACTGGAAGCCGCTGCAACCGCCACCGGTGATATACACGCGTAATTTCAGATTCGGGTTATCTTCGTCAGCGATCAGGCTTTTAACTTTGTTGGCTGCTGCGTCGGTAAACTCCAGCGGCAGTGCTACGTCATCACTCATATTTTGCTCCAAACGACATCGGCAATTGGGCAAATTCTAACCCAATAATAATCGCCATTATCTAATACCCTGGTATTTCGTTCAAGTATTCTCGCTGGCTGATGCGGCCTTGCTTCGCGCCAGTTGCTCAGCTTCCTGTTTTGCCAGCGTGCGCGCAAGAATCGCCGAGTATAGCGGTTTCCCGCCGGTAAATTGCGCTAATAGTGTTGCGCCAAGACCGGTAATAATCATTGGCAAAATGAGCTGGTAGTTATCGGTCATCTCCAGAACCAGAATGATCCCCGTTAACGGCGCGCGAATAGATGCCGCCAGTAATGCCCCCATTCCGGCAATAGCAAATGTCCCCGCCTCAAGGTGATATTGCGGAAACAGCTCAACGGCAACCATTCCGAAAGCGGTTCCCAGCACAGTACCCAGCGCCAGCATCGGGGCAAAAATACCGCCCGGCGCGCCGGAAGAGAAGCAGAGTAAGGTGGTAATGACCCGCGCGACGAAGATAAACACCAGCATTCCCATGCTGAAATTCCCCGCGGTAGCGATAGGAATCAGGTTAAAACCGCCGCCCGACGTTGCTGGTGCCACAAACCCCAGCAATCCACACAGACCGCCAATCGCACCACCCATCAGTACCCATTTGGTAATATTGCCGCCGTGCACACGGTGCAGCAAATCCTGCATCCCCAGCACCCATTTATTAAAAATAGGGCCGAAAATGCCAAAAATAATACCGAGGATCAGATAAAGCCACAGCGTATTAAGCGGCGCATCAGAAAGTTTACCGACGTCAATCAACGCAACTTCATGATTAAAAAATCCGGTACATAATGGTCGACATAATGACGCCAATAAATACCGCTTTAATCGAAATTAACGTATAGCGAAACTGCGGACGCATCTCTTCGATAATAAACAAAATACCCGCCAGCGGCGCGTTAAAGGCCGCAGCCAGCCCCGCAGCAGCACCGGTTGCCAGCAGCGTATGGCGAGCTTCGTCACCTTTCAGGCGGAAAATATCAAGCACCATACGGCCAATGTTACCGCCGATCTGCACGGTTGGCCCTTCGCGCCCCAACACCATGCCTCCGCCGAGTGTTCCCAGCCCGCCAAAGAATTTCACCGGCAACACACGCCACCAGCGAACGGGACGTTGATCTTCCAGCGCCCCTTCAATTTCCGGGATCCCCGAACCACCTGCTTCCGGCGCGTATTTGCGCACCAAAAAGTAGCCGAACATCGCCAGCACCGCCGAACAGAGAAAAGCGACGGTTAACAGAAGCGGATAATTATCAGCAGTATGTACCAGCGCCCCCATACGTTGGTTCTGCAACCAGGCGACACCTTTGTCAAAAGCAACCGCAGCCAGCCCGACAAGCGTGCCGACGACTGCCGCCATAAACAAAATGGCTAACGGGGTTTTATCGCGCTCAAGAAGTTGGCGAATCAGTTGTCTGCGTCGCAGGCGCGCGGCCTGCGGTGTTTCTAAAGAGGGAGTATCAGTTTTCATCCAATGATCACTTATTGGTCATACAAATAAGATGACGGCATTTTACTCGCACGTTCCATGAAAATCCTTTGCAAAGCGTAATGTTTCAAATGCACAAAACTTTTATACTCTAAGAAATCAGGATTGCACCAGTACAAGCAGCCTGATGTTTGACGAGTATTTAACTTGTTATGAATAACATAGAATAGCAGCCATTCACTTTTTCTACGAATCAGGAACCCTCCATGAGTAAGTCTGAAAATCTTTACAGCGCAGCGCGCGAGCTGATCCCTGGCGGTGTGAACTCCCCTGTTCGCGCCTTTACTGGCGTGGGCGGCACTCCACTGTTTATCGAAAAAGCGGACGGCGCTTATCTGTACGATGTTGATGGCAAAGCCTATATCGATTATGTCGGTTCCTGGGGGCCGATGGTGCTGGGCCATAACCATCCGGCGATCCGCAATGCCGTGATTGAAGCCGCCGAGCGTGGTTTAAGCTTTGGTGCACCAACCGAAATGGAAGTGAAAATGGCGCAACTGGTGACCGAACTGGTCCCGACCATGGATATGGTGCGCATGGTGAACTCCGGCACTGAAGCGACCATGAGCGCCATCCGCCTGGCCCGTGGTTTTACCGGTCGCGACAAAATTATTAAATTTGAAGGTTGTTACCACGGTCACGCTGACTGCCTGCTGGTGAAAGCCGGTTCTGGCGCACTCACGTTAGGCCAGCCAAACTCGCCGGGCGTTCCGGCAGATTTCGCCAAACATACCTTAACCTGTACTTATAACGATCTGGCTTCTGTACGCGCCGCGTTTGAGCAATACCCGCAAGAGATTGCCTGTATTATCGTCGAGCCGGTGGCAGGCAATATGAACTGCGTTCCACCGCTGCCAGAGTTCCTGCCAGGTCTGCGTGCGCTGTGCGACGAATTTGGCGCATTGCTGATCATCGATGAAGTAATGACCGGCTTCCGCGTGGCACTGGCTGGCGCACAGGATTATTACGGTGTGGAACCGGATCTCACCTGCCTGGGCAAAATCATCGGCGGTGGAATGCCGGTAGGCGCATTCGGTGGTCGTCGTGATGTAATGGATGCGCTGGCCCCGACGGGTCCGGTCTATCAGGCGGGTACGCTTTCCGGTAACCCAATTGCGATGGCAGCGGGTTTCGCCTGTCTGAATGAAGTCGCGCAGCCGGGCGTTCACGAAACGTTGGATGAGCTGACATCACGTCTGGCAGAAGGTCTGCGGGAAGCGGCAGAAGAAGCCGGAATTCCGCTGGTCGTTAACCACGTTGGCGGCATGTTCGGTATTTTCTTTACCGACGCCGAGTCCGTGACGTGCTATCAGGATGTGATGGCCTGTGACGTGGAACGCTTTAAGCGTTTCTTCCATATGATGCTGGACGAAGGTGTTTACCTGGCACCGTCAGCGTTTGAAGCGGGCTTTATGTCCGTGGCGCACAGCATGGAAGATATCAATAACACCATCGATGCTGCACGTCGGGTGTTTGCGAAGTTGTGATCCAGCATGGTTTGTCGGATGCGGCGTGAACGCCTTATCCGACCTACGATTCGGGGCCGTTTGTAGGCCCGATAAGACGCGCCAGCGTCGCATCGGGCATCCGTTGTCGCGTAAACGCTTTATCCGTCCAGGCGTACAGGGCCGTTATATGGAAAAATTAACGGCTCTGCTTTCTCAACAAATAGATAAAATATGGCGCGCCGATAAAGGTTGACAGCAGCCCCGCCGGGATCTGGAATGGAAACAGCACCATCCGCCCACACCAGTCAGCGAACACCAGCAGTAAACCACCCACCAGCGCCGAAATTACGATGTGTGGCATCGTCCGTCGAAAGCCCATCATCCGCGCAATATGCGGTGCCATTAAACCAACAAAACTCAACGGTCCAATAGTCATCGTCGCGGTCGCCGTCAGGCAAGCCGCTAACAGCAGCAGCGCAATTCGCGTCGGCGTCAGCGCCATTCCTACGGCTCCGGCGGTATCACCAC
>OERN01000296.1_pt1 | contig 11727 bp, 9 predicted proteins | sample 1540061 | NCBI WGS metagenome assembly OERN01 (sample SAMEA3891241, study PRJEB23780) | metagenome | biome: terrestrial biome; feature: animal house; material: water of meat washing | place: Italy | collected 2015-05-12 | reverse complement strand
CCAGTCCTCTTTACTGAGCTGATCGGTCGCGCCCATGCGCAAAATTCCCGCCGCATTGATCAGCACGTCCAGTCGCTCCGTTTCAGCTAACAGTCGCTGACATACCTGCGCGACCTGCGCAGCATCGGCAACATCCATCACTTCGGTCGCAAAGGGATATTGCTCCTGAGTGAACGCTTGATCAAAACCTGTAACTTTCGCTCCCGCCTCAACAAACGCCAGCGCCGTGGCGTAGCCGATACCTTTACCTGCGCCGGTTACCCAGACATTTTTACCGCTGAAATCCATTATTTCACCTCGCGGGAGAGTAGCTTCCACCAGGCGTCGATGGTCGGGTTTTTCGCCAGCATGACAAAGTCGATATCGCCATGCACTTTGCGCCAGCGCGCCGCCAGCGCCATCATGCGCACCGAATCCAGACCGTAGTCGATCAGGTTGTCGTCATCGAACGGTTCATCGGACTCGTCCAGCAACGGCAGGATCACCTCACGCAGCGCCGCTTTGCTGGCGGGGATAGGTGCTGGCAGTAATTCTTCGGTCATCACCACCCGGCCAGAACGTCCGGCCACATATTTCAGCGACATCAAATGCTCGTCACGGCTGAAATCGGCCAGCGCATCTGCCACCATAAACGGTTTAATATCGCGCATAAATGCGTCGGTTGCGGTGGTCATACAGCCAATGTGGGCATATACCCCGGTAATAATCAGCTGGTTACGTCCACTCTCTTTCAGCATTTGCTCCAGCGGGGAACGATGAAACGCGCTGTAGCGCCACTTCACCAGCACCGTGTCGTCGGCATCTGGCGTCAGGCGATCCACCACCTTTTGCTGTTCCGGCGAACGGGTCAGGCCAGGCCCCCACATATCATTCAACAGCGCCCGATCTTCATCGCTCTGCTCTTTCGGCTGGGCGGTGTAATAAACCGGGATATTGTGCTGTTTGCAGTAGTCGCGTAGTGCCGCAATATTCGCGATCACCTGCTCCATCATCGGGCAGTTCTCGCCCCAGAAGCTGACAAAATAGTCCTGCATATCATGGATTAACAACGCGGCACGTTGCGGTTCAAAGGCCCAGTCGACTTTATTCTGCGGAATATCGTGAGACTCCGGCAGTGCGTAAGCCTGTAATTTTGGAATAGCCATCGTGTTCTCTCCTTCAGGCTGATGCGCGTGACGCCAGCCACTGACGTAATTGTTTTTTATCGACTTTCCCGACCGCCGTCAGCGGAAGTGAATCTACACACTCCACGCGATCCGGTAATTTAAATTCGGCAATACCCTGTTCACGCAGGAAACGACGCACCTGCACCGCGCGCAGCGGCTCTTTTACCACCAGATAAGCACAGCTTTTTTCGCCCATCAGCTCATCTTCCATGCTCACCAGTGCGGCGTAGATCACCGCCGGGTGGCGCAGCAGCAGGTTTTCGATCTCTTCGGCAGCGATCTTCTCGCCGCCACGGTTGATCTGATCTTTCTCGCGCCCCTGCACGGTGATGTAACCCTCTGGATCAATAGAGATCAGATCGCCGGAACAGTAAAAACCGTTGGCATCAAAGGCGCTGGCATTGTGCTGTGGACTTTTGTAATAGCCGCGGAAGGTGTACGGCCCGCGCGTCATCAGGCGTCCAACTTCCCCTTGCGGCAGTGGATTTCCTTCAGCATCAGCAACCCATACTTCATCGTCCGGACACATTGGGTAACCCTGGGTATGGATAATTTTCTCCGCGCTATCATCAAGTCGGGTGTAGTTCACCAGCCCTTCCGCCATGCCAAACACCTGCTGCAACAGGCAGCCAATCTCAGCGGGAATACGCGCCGCAAGGGTGGCAGAAAGACGTGCGCCGCCGACCTGTAACAGTTTCAGCGAGGCAAGCTGCGCCCGGCTTTCGCCTTCGATCAGCGCCTGCAACCACAGGCTGACTGCCGGTGGCACCAGCGCGGTGACGTTCACCTGATGTTTTTCAATCAATGGGAAACAGAGCGTGGCGCTGGGATCGGCCGCCAGAACAACCGTTCCTCCGGCAAGAAAGACGCCCAGCGATCCTGGCGAACTCATGGCGTAGTTATGAGCCGCCGGGATCGCGCACAGGTAGCGTGTCTGTTGTGTGAACTGACAAATCTCGACGCTACGACGCACGCTGTAGTAGTAGTCGTTATGAGTGCGCGGGATCAGTTTCGGTGTGCCGGTGGTGCCGCCGGAAAGCTGGAAATAGGCCACTTCATCAGCAGGTGATGGCGTGGCAGTAAAATCCTCAGCCGGATGGTTAATCGCATCCTGCAAGTTATGCTCACCGCTGTCGTTGAGCAGTTGCACCACGCGAATGGAGGAATGTTCTGTGACGAAAGTATTGAGGAAATCATCCCCGCTAAACAGCGCATGTTGGCGATCGGCAATCAGCAATGCGGGTTCAATCTGGCTGGCATAGGCGTTCAGTTCACTACGCTGATGGCTGAACAGCGCCAGCACCGGCGCAACGCCCAGTTTCAGCAGCGCGAAAAAGGTAATATACAATTCAGCGACGTTACCCAGTTGTACCAGCGCGGTTTCACCAGGTTTAATGCCCTGACGGCGTAAACTACACGCGAGGTTATCCGCCGCCTGATTCAGCTCCCGGTAACTCAACTGTCGCTCGCCGTCGATAACCGCGATGCTGTCACTCGCAGCGTGGCGAGTCAGAATGTCGGTCAGCGGCAAATCCTGCCAGTAGCCTTTTTCCCGATAGCGACGGGCAAACTCTTCCGGCCAGCGGGTGAATGGAATGCTCATCCTCGCTCCTTAATGCAATCCAAAAACGTTCAACATGGTAGAAAGTTTGACGCCTGTTTCGCGCCACTCACCCAACGGTGACGACGCAGGCACAATCCCCGCTCCGGCAAACAGACGCACCTGATTTTCCCGCAGCTTCGCGCAGCGGATGGTCACCACCCATTCGCCGTTACCTTCGCTGTCACACCAACCCACAATGCCGCCAAACAGTTCGCGGTCGAATGGCTCCAGTTCAGCAATAACCTGGGTCGCGGCCTGATGCGGGAAACCGCTCAGCGCGGGGGTCGGATGCAGCAGACAGGCCAGAGTCAGTGCGTTTTCTTGCGAATTCGCTTTACCTTCAAAGGGAGTTGCGAGATGCCACAGCGTCGGCGTGGTGATCAGTTGTGGAGAAGAAGGGACGTGTAACTCACTACTTCGTTCGCGCAGTACCTCTTTCATCGCCTGAGTCACCAGTTCATGTTCATGGCGATCTTTTTCTGACGCCAGCAGACGATTACCCGCTTCGCGATCGAGCACTTCATCCGGCTGACGACGCGCGGAACCGGCTAACGGAATGGAGCTAAAACGCTCGCCGTCTTTACGTAGCAGCAGTTCCGGGCTGGCCCCCAGCAGGACGCCACCATCAGCCAGCGGAACATGGAAGTTGTAACTAACCGGGTTTTGCGCAATCAACCGTTCCAGCAATACGCCACTATCAATGGCGGCGTCAGTGGTGATATCAATCAACCGTGACAACACCACTTTGTCGACCTGCGGCGTGGCGGTAAGTGCGGCGGCGCGGGCAACCATCTGTTCAAACGTGGTTTGCTCCGGAATTGCCTGGCGTTCCACCACATTCAGCGACTGGCTGCGGGTGAAACGGCGTGCGGAAGCTTGTTTTTCCTGACGGGAGAACGACTGCCAGGATTCAGGAAGGGACTGTCGGGCGAATCCCCGTTCACAGCCGGTTCATCGAAGCGGGCGAAACATCCTGACGTCGTAAAACTGCGGTACGGCGACATAAAGAAAAAGCGATTGGGCGCAAGTGTTGCCATGGTCTGCTGTACTTCCTCAGCCAGTGACGTATCCATATCATCCTCCACAAAATGATAAAGGCTTTAATAATGATTATCATTTATATTTTCGGTCGCTAACCTAAAAGCAAACGCGCACTATGTCAACTCTTGAGGTAACGCAATCTGCAACTCGGGGTTGCATCTGGTTGTGGTTACAATGAAAATGAGAAGCATTAACTTCATTAATAACAGGAAGCTGACTTGTGAGACTCGCCCCGCTCTACCGCAACGCCCTTCTATTAACAGGACTTTTGCTTTCAGGAATAGCCGCAGTTCAGGCCGCTGACTGGCCGCGTCAGATTACTGACAGCCGTGGCACACATACACTGGAAAGCCAGCCGCAGCGTATTGTTTCCACCAGCGTCACCCTGACCGGCTCACTGCTGGCGATTGATGCTCCGGTGATCGCCAGCGGCGCGACCACGCCGAATAACCGCGTCGCGGATGACCAGGGCTTTTTACGCCAGTGGAGCAAGGTGGCGAAAGAACGCAAACTGCAACGGCTCTATATCGGCGAACCGAGCGCCGAAGCCGTTGCCGCGCAAATGCCGGATCTGATTTTAATTAGCGCAACCGGCGGGGATTCGGCGCTGGCACTGTATGATCAGCTTTCCACCATCGCCCCGACATTAATCATCAATTACGACGACAAAAGCTGGCAGTCGCTGTTAACGCAGCTTGGCGAAATTACCGGGCATGAGAAACAAGCGGCAGAGCGGATTGCACAGTTTGATAAGCAACTGGCGGCGGCGAAAGAGCAAATCAAATTACCGCCGCAGCCGGTCACTGCCATTGTCTATACCGCCGCTGCACACAGTGCCAATCTCTGGACGCCGGAATCAGCACAAGGGCAGATGCTGGAACAACTCGGCTTTACGCTGGCGAAGTTGCCCGCAGGGTTAAACGCCAGCCAAAGCCAGGGCAAACGCAATGACATCATTCAGCTTGGTGGGGAAAATCTGGCTGCAGGGTTAAATGGCGAGTCACTATTCCTGTTCGCCGGTGATCAGAAAGATGCCGATGCGATTTATGCCAATCCGCTGCTCGCGCACCTGCCTGCAGTACAAAACAAGCAGGTTTATGCGCTGGGAACCGAGACGTTCCGCCTGGATTACTACAGCGCCATGCAAGTGCTGGAACGACTTAAGGCGCTGTTTTAAGCATTAACTGTCGGACGCTGTCACCTGCGGCGGCGTCTGGCGAAAACGTCGCAACTCCACCAGCACCAGCAATAACAACACGCCGATAATCAACAAACCAAAACCGCTCGCGCTTGCGGAAGCAACCGGTGTCATCATCGCGCCCAAACCACCCAGCAGCGCCGCGCCTATGGCATCGCCCGTCACGTTCTGCGCCGTCCACAAACCGTTAATCCGCCCTAACATCGCTTCCGGGGTTTGCGTTTGCAGCATTGTGTATTGCAGCAACGAGCTGACCGCACTCAACCAGCCGAACAGCGCCAGACAAACCACGCCTAAAATCCACATCGGCATCAGGCCAAACAGACCAATGGCGAGGAACGATCCCAGCGTGGAGAGCAGCATCAATAACCCTGGTCGCGCACTATGTGCCAGCTTCCCACTGGTTAACGCGCCAATAGCCGCACCGAGCGGGATCGCCGCATAGAGAAAACCAATCTGTGCCGCCGACATCTGCCAGTTGTCAGCCAGCGCCGGATACAGTACCCGCACCGCGCTCGCCATCGTCAATAAACCACCCAACAGCGCAATCCCTCCTACCAGCGGGCTGGCGAGCAGAAAACGAAATCCTGCCAGTAATGATTTCAACGGATGCTCGCGCGGCTGCGGTGGCGGTGGCAACGCCGGAAGGCTTAACAACGGTAGCAAGGTAATAAACGTGCCCGCCGCCGCCAGCCCGTAGTTCCAGGCTACGCCGCCGGTCGCCAGCAATAAACCGCCAATCATGGGCGAAATCACCGACCCCAGACGCACGGTCAACATGGTGATCGCCCCGGCCTGCATTAAGTTTTCACGCCCTACCAGTGCAGGTGTCGCCGCCAGTAGCGCCGTAACGCCAAGTGATGCGAAAAAACCATCCCATAAACCAAGTAAATAGATTGCCAGCAATGACGGCTCCGGCAGCAGCGCGTTCAGGCACAGTCCAATGAAGCCAATGCCACAGGTGCCGCGCGCCAGCAAAATCACTTTTTTGCGCTCATAGCGATCCGCCAGCACACCGCCGACCATCAGGCCAACAAACATCGCGCCGCCGGTCAGCGTCACCGAAAGCCCCACCTGCCAGGTAGAATGCGTCATCATCTGGATCTGCACCGGCACCGCGACGCCGAGCAAACCCAGAGACACAATTGAGATAAAACGAGCGAGGAATACTGCGCGAAACGCCGGGTGCGTTTTCAACAGGCTGAGGTTAAGCAGCCAGGATTGTTTATTCATTACAATGCCTTGCCATCAAATATTTTAAATACCTATTCTTAGGCTGCACATGCTAACATATCCAAATAAGATCGATAACGATAATTAATTTCATTATCATGGAAGTTCGTATGTCTGGTTCTGTTGCCGTGACACGCGCCATTGCCGTGCCCGGATTGCTGTTATTACTGATTATCGCGACGGCATTAAGCCTGCTCATTGGGGCAAAATCACTCCCCGCTTCCGTAGTGCTGGAGGCCCTCTCCGGCACCTGCCAGAGCGCCGACTGCACCATCGTGCTCGACGCGCGACTGCCGCGCACCCTTGCCGGTTTACTTGCAGGCGGCGCGCTTGGCCTTGCCGGGGCGTTGATGCAAACCCTCACCCGAAACCCACTTGCCGACCCCGGCTTGCTTGGCGTGAACGCCGGAGCCAGCTTTGCCATTGTGCTGGGTGCGGCGCTGTTTGGTTACTCATCCGCGCAGGAACAACTGGCGATGGCCTTCGCCGGGGCGCTGGTGGCCTCATTGATTGTTGCCTTTACCGGCAGTCAGGGCGGCGGGCAGTTAAGTCCGGTGCGTTTAACCCTGGCGGGCGTGGCGCTGGCGGCGGTGCTGGAAGGACTGACCAGCGGCATCGCCCTGCTTAATCCTGACGTCTACGATCAGTTGCGTTTCTGGCAAGCCGGTTCGCTGGATATTCGCAATCTACATACCTTAAAAGTGGTGCTGATCCCGGTGCTGATCGCCGGAGCAACCGCGCTATTACTGAGCCGCGCGCTGAACAGTTTGAGCCTCGGCAGTGACACCGCGACGGCGCTGGGCAGTCGCGTGGCGCGCACACAGTTGATTGGTCTGCTGGCGATTACCGTGCTTTGTGGTAGTGCGACGGCAATAGTTGGCCCGATTGCCTTTATTGGCCTGATGATGCCGCACATGGCGCGCTGGCTGGTAGGTGCCGATCATCGCTGGTCGCTGCCCGTCACGCTACTTGCCACCCCTGCCCTGCTGCTGTTTGCCGATATCATCGGGCGGGTGATTGTGCCCGGCGAGTTGCGCGTTTCTGTGGTCAGTGCGTTTATTGGTGCACCGGTGCTAATCTTCCTCGTGCGACGTAAAACGCGAGGTGGTGCATGATTTACGTCTCTCGCCGATTACTCATCACCTGTTTGCTGCTGGTTTCCGCCTGTGTGGTTGCAGGTATCTGGGGATTACGCAGCGGTGCCGTCACGCTGGAAACCTCGCAGGTATTCGCCGCGCTGATGGGCGATGCGCCGCGCAGTATGACGATGGTGGTCACCGAATGGCGTTTACCACGCGTGCTGATGGCGCTGTTGATTGGCGCGGCACTGGGCGTCAGCGGTGCGATTTTTCAGTCGCTGATGCGTAACCCGCTCGGCAGCCCTGACGTAATGGGCTTTAACACCGGGGCGTGGAGCGGCGTGCTGGTGGCGATGGTGCTGTTTGGTCAGGACCTGACGGCTATCGCGCTGGCAGCAATGGCGGGCGGCATTGTCACCTCGCTGCTGGTCTGGCTGCTCGCCTGGCGTAACGGTATCGACACCTTTCGGTTGATTATTATCGGCATCGGCGTTCGCGCCATGCTGGTGGCCTTTAATACCTGGCTGTTGCTGAAAGCGTCTTTAGAAACGGCGCTAACAGCGGGTTTGTGGAATGCCGGATCGCTCAACGGCCTGACGTGGGCAAAAACCTCGCCTTCCGCACCCATCATTATATTGATGCTAATTGCCGCCGCCTTACTGGTACGCCGGATGCGCTTGCTGGAAATGGGCGATGATACCGCATGTGCGCTGGGCGTCAGCGTCGAACGTTCGCGGCTGTTAATGATGCTGGTCGCCGTAGTGCTTACCGCTGCGGCAACAGCGCTTGCCGGGCCGATTTCCTTTATTGCTTTAGTCGCGCCGCACATTGCCCGACGCATTAGCGGCACCGCTCGCTGGGGGCTAACCCAGGCGGCGCTGTGCGGGGCGCTGTTACTGCTGGCGGCCGATCTCTGCGCCCAACAACTGTTTATGCCGTATCAACTTCCGGTTGGCGTCGTTACCGTCAGCCTCGGCGGTATTTACCTTATCGTCTTGTTAATTCAGGAGTCTCGCAAAAAATGACCGAATCAGTAGCCCGTTTGCGCGGCGAACAGTTAACCCTCGGATATGGCAAATATACCGTTGCGGAAAATCTGACTGTAGAAATACCTGATGGTCACTTCACGGCAATTATCGGGCCAAATGGCTGCGGTAAATCCACGTTGCTGCGTACCTTAAGCCGCCTGATGACGCCTGCTCACGGGCATGTCTGGCTGGATGGCGAGCACATTCAACATTACGCCAGTAAAGAGGTTGCACGCCGGATTGGCCTGTTGGCGCAAAACGCCACCACGCCGGGAGATATCACCGTGCAGGAGCTGGTGGCGCGTGGGCGTTACCCGCATCAACCGCTGTTTACCCGCTGGCGCAAAGAGGATGAAGAAGCGGTAACGAAAGCGATGCAGGCCACGGGAATAACTCATCTGGCAGATCAAAGCGTGGATACCCTTTCCGGTGGGCAACGCCAGCGAGCGTGGATCGCGATGGTGCTGGCCCAGGAAACGGCAATTATGCTGCTCGATGAACCCACGACCTGGCTGGATATCAGTCATCAGATTGATTTGCTGGAACTGTTAAGCGAACTGAACCGCGAGAAAGGCTATACCCTGGCGGCGGTGCTGCACGATCTTAATCAGGCCTGTCGTTACGCCAGCCATTTGATTGCATTGCGGGAAGGGAAAATTGTTGCTCAGGGAGCGCCGAAGGAGATTGTCACTGCTGAACTGATTGAGCGCATTTATGGTCTGCGATGCATGATCATTGACGATCCGGTAGCCGGAACGCCGCTTGTGGTGCCGCTCGGACGAACGGCACCTTCAACCGCAAATAGTTAAACTAAGTGGTCTGCCATCATGGCATCCTGCTTTCTGGATGCCATCGCATGGCGCAATAGCACGTCACCACAAGCCACTATACCGCCGATCAACGCAGAAAGGATCACAATAATCGCCTTACCCGGACCGTCTTTTTTCACTGGCAATGACGGGCTTAACTGATATTTAAACGGCGTAAAATTCACATCGTTGATATTTGCTTTTGTTAACTGCTCAACAAGATACTGACGATTACGTAATTCACCGTTCAGTTCCGCAACGTCAGTGACCGCTTTTTCAATTTCCAGTTTGCGTTCAATACCGTCTGCGCCGAGAGAAATAGAGAAATCGGGGTCATCTTTAACGGCCTGACCATTACTGTATACGGGCTTTTTAATTCCTGCCGCGTTGGCAATGTCGAGTGAATAATTGAGGCGCTGAATGTTTGCATCAAGTTGATTTTTCGTTTTAATGCGATCCTGAGCCAGTTTTTCTTTTTCAAACTGGGTTTTGATCTCCAGTTTATTACGGACGTTTTCTATCGACTCTTTCACCACCAACGCAGAGATATAATCGATATACCCGCTCAAAACGGTCTGCGCCTCTTCACTGGTTGGCGCGGTAAAACTTAGCGTCCAGGAGGTATACAGTGACGGTTCATCTTTTTTCTTACTGGCATTGTCATCAACCGCTTTCATTTTTTCGCTCAATGCGACAATTGCGCGATGCAAATCCAGTTCGTCGATTTTCGCCTCTTTTAATTGGTCCATCACATAAGGTGATGAACGCAGGTACTCTTCCAGCAAGCTAACCGACTGAAACTTCTTGATAAACAGGTTAAATGCTTCTGTACGATCAATTTTGATATCCAGATCCAGCACACGAAGCTTAGTGAATGTTTTCTCCAACTCTTGCCACTGAACAGGTTCTGGAGGCGTGACAACCGCCGCGCTGGTCCATTTTTGCGGCAGGATGAAAGAGATCAGCAAGCCTGCGCAGGCAAACGCAAAAACGACCGCCATGACCGTTTTTTTGGCCCGCCATAAAACTTCAATTAGATTAAGTAAATCAACTTCATTATTACTGGGCGACGCCAGAGGATACTCGGGAAAATGAGCGTCACTTCCCTGTTTAATATTCAGTGATGACATGGGGTATAACCTGAAAATGAGTCCAATAGGGGGAAATCTCCACGGCGCTCACTTTACCAGTTGGTGAGAATTATCCGAAGCTGAAGTTTGTAAATTCCTTCCACTGAATGCAACATTCACTCTATTTAAGAGAAATATTCATCAAACCTATAAATCAAACAAATAAAAAACCCATAATTATTTTCTGTAATTATGGGTTTATAAATAATATTAATTTACCTGTTTAGCGTAGCGCGAATAATCGGCCCAATTTTTTCAAACGCCCCTGGAGAGATAATATCCACATGCGCACAATCCTGACGATAGATATCCAGCTCCGCAATCCACGGCGACCAGGCGCGTTCGGGATTCATACCTTCCTGAAGTGTGCGTTCAGCAACAAACAGCGTCGCTTTACCGTCAAACGGTACGCTATGAGCAGTCGTCAGCAGGCGCACAGCATCAGCGTAGTTGCCTTCAATGGTGGTAAACAACTCCGTTGAAGTACTTCCCTGCTGTGCCGCCAGGAAGGCCTCGCGCTCGCGGTTAATCTCCGCCAGCACTTCCGGGTCCAGACCATTAGCCTCTTTTTCCTGCCAGTTTTGCGTTTCTGGCGGCCAGGTATCCAGCAAGCCAAGAAATGCCACCTGTTCGCCACGGGCACGCAGTCGCGCCGCAATACCCTGCGCCAGCGTACCGCCCAGCGAATAACCCAGCAGGTAATAAGGGCCGTGCGGTTGATGCTCAAGTAACGTTGCCAGATGCGCTTCGCAGACTTCATCCAGGTTTGCCGCCGTCTGCATGGGGCCATTGGGGCGCGGTGACTGAATGCCGATAATCGACCATTGTGGATCGAGATAACGCGAGAGCACGCTGAACTGCCAGGCAAAACCGGACGCAGGATGGAAACAAAACAGCGTCGGGCCATTACCTTCACGCAACGGCAGAATGGTTTCGAATCCCATACGCCGGGTGCTGTCTTCTTCAGCATCAATAATCGTTGCCAGTTTGGCGACGGTTGACGCGACCATCACCTGCCCCGGCGTCACCTGACGGGCAAACTGCCGACTTAACTGCGCTGCCAGTTTCATTGCCAGTAGCGAATGACCGCCAAGCGCAAAGAAATCAGCATCGGCATCCTGCACGTCACAACCCAGCAACGACGAGAATGCCGCGGCGATAATCGTTTCACTGCCCGCTTTCGGCGCACGCCCCGGCGTTTGTGCCTTAAGTTCAGGCAACGGTAAGGCTTTGCGATCCAGCTTGCCGTTGGCGCTAAGAGGTAACTGTGGAAGTTGCAGCAGAACCACCGGTACCATATGTGGTGGCAATGTTTCACGAAGCTGCGCCTGCAATGCGCTGGTATCCAACGGCAGGCCCGATTGCGACACCAGATAGCCCACCAGCTGACGCGCATCCCCCCCGGTGGCTGTCGCCTGATTAATCACACAAGCGTGGGTA
>OERN01000287.1_pt1 | contig 12402 bp, 16 predicted proteins | sample 1540061 | NCBI WGS metagenome assembly OERN01 (sample SAMEA3891241, study PRJEB23780) | metagenome | biome: terrestrial biome; feature: animal house; material: water of meat washing | place: Italy | collected 2015-05-12 | reverse complement strand
ACTAGGACGATCACTACTTTTGAATTAGCAGACATTGGGTAAGTGAGTACTTTTGCAATTGGTTCTGCGAATTTCTAAGTAGTGATCGAATGGTATTGAACTATCAGTTGGACACTTGATTAATCTAGGGGAGATAAAACAAGACTGATAGTTCAAAAGGGTAGTTATCCATGAGAGCTTTAACGTTTCTGTAAGGCTTTGAGTTTCAATAGGAAGAAATAGATCAAGAAGCAACAGGGAACTTTAAAATCAAACACAGATAACTGGATTGGTCTCCGAAGACGGGATCGAACCGTCACGCCATAAGCGAGGGATTTTAAATCCCTTGTGTCTACCAATTTCACCACTCGGAGTATTCTATTAAGACTATTGGAATCGAACCAATGTAATCTCTCAAAATGGTGAGAGCGAGTTACCAATTAACTCTGTAGTCTTATTAACTTTACAATTCGATATCAAAAGATATAGGATTTTCTTCGGTGAGTTTCGCAAGGAGTTCGGTGTACCCACCAATCAGTTCCCCATCAAGAAAGATCTGGGGAACAGTAGAAATCTCCTTTCCGCACAACTTACTTAAACCATCTTTACCGATGTTGGTTGTAACGATGTCGATGTATTCAAAATCAATTTCTTTTTGTTCCAAGAGATCTTTAGCCTTTACACAATAAGGGCAATTTTCTCTGCCATAAACTTGTGCTTTCATTTACTACCTTAAATATGGCGGAAAGGGAGAGATTCGAACTCTCGGTACCTAACGGTACACTTCCTTAGCAGGGAAGTGATTTAAGCCACTCATCCACCTTTCCTAAAGTGGCGGATCCTGCTGGATTTGAACCAGCGACACGCGGATTAACAGTCCGCTGCTACTACCTACTGAGCTAAGGATCCATTAATGGCGGGTCCGGCGTGACTTGAACACGCGACCAATGACTTAGAAGGTCATTGCTCTATCCAACTGAGCTACGGACCCTGTATAGGTGGGTAGGATTTAATCCTACCCGACATGTATTACTTCGTTCTATCCCCAAGGTGCGCAAATGCTCGACCCGGTTTAGGGTTGAAATTATCAAGTGGTAGATTCGGAAGTAATAATGTTCTTTGAAATAGGAGCGAGATGCTAGACCGGACTTTATACCGGTATCTCCTGGTGGTAAGTTCACCAAGCGACTTATTTTCAGTCTACTAACATCTCTAAGTCGAGTAACTAGATTAACTATTTACGTCTACTATACTTCAACATAATATAACATTATGTTTATTAAATAAAAATACTCCTAGCTAGTTGGAGTAACTAGGAGTAAAACAAAAACGCATGGAAGCATTTTTGAACGGCTCATTACTTTTTAATTAACTCTTTGTAAAACTAATTAAAAAGTAGGTATTAAGTTAATACCTACAAAATCGAGCATCTAGGAAATAGAACAAAACAATGAAAACGCAAACCAACGTACGAAGAACCCCGAGTTCTTCCTTAAGAATACTAACTAATAATACTCTTAAGGAAGAGAAGGTGGGATAAAACCTTCTCTAGGTAACAAGCACCTAAACGTACATGAAAGTAAGGGAATACTTTCTTAATGACAACTCACTTAGAATAATCATTAAGAAAGCCACAGACCCCTAGGAGGAGAGTGTACCTGTGACCTTTATCGTTAAGGAGGATTTTCAAATGCAAGAAGTTAACTGTTAGCGGCAGTCTGACTTCTTTAAGTTCACTTAATAGAAATAAACTTAAAGAAATAAGGTAACAAATAATAATAGATGTCACCTTAAACCAAAACGGTATAAACCTACATAAAGAGGATCCGATCATGAAAAACATCACTGACAACTACTCAACGTTTTTCTTTCACATATAATAAATAACCTGTTGTAAATAAAAAATATTTAAGTCCCATAATTTTTGAGATAGATATTATTTAATTGTACATAGGTAAGGTTTAATTTAACCTTAAGTGTAGAGAGGTGAAAAGTGCGACTATTCGGTTGTGAAGAAAGAGTAGAGGGGAGGGATCGCCAAGTTTTTGTATTTAGTGATTTTGTTATCAAGGTTCCTAGAACTGAAAGTTGGTTGTCGTTTGTAAGGGGACTATGTTCTAACTTAAAGGAAATTGAAACAGCAAAGTCTTACGGTGGTTTATTTCCTGAACACGTTATGGAAATCAAGTGGTCTGGTTTATTTGGAATGATCTTGATAGCTAAGCGTTATCAAGAAGTGAAGGACGAGGCGAAACATAGAAGACGTTTCTTTGGTCATCTTGAACGAATTCATGGTAAAGATATCCCTTGTTGGAATTTTATTTGGGATGAAGACAACAAGGTGTTTAATTACAGCTGGGATAAATACGGTAGATTAGTAAAAATAGATTTAGGGATTTTTCATTAACTATTAAATAATTTAGGAGTAGTATATGAACTTTGATCAAATTAAGAAACGCATTCAATTGAACCTGCGCAATGCGTTTTCTGTGTCCCACGTTAAGCAAGAACTTGTAGATGTAAAACACATCAAGGATCCTCGCATTGTTGACGAGTTGAAAGTAGAGTGTGTTAGCTTTGTTCTAAACAACGAAGAGAAACACTTCTTGTTTTATGTTCGTAAAGTTGATGGACTTTTCTTCACTCGTAGTAAAGAAGGAATCAAAGAGGAACTTTTGGGTCGACTTCGTTACTACGATTTCACCTTTGAACTAACTGACGATCCAGAATACCGAAACGACGTAAGCGGGAAACTACTAGAAAGTATCATTGGTCGTGAAGCTCGGCAGCAAATGCATAACACCTTTAACTTCTGGAAGGAGGAAGCTGAGTCTCGTGGAAACACTTTCTACTACACTCTGGGGTATAAGGTCACTGGGTACAATAAACGCACAATGTCGTTTACAGCTGACTTTGAACTTAACGTTCGCAAAGATAGTGAAGATGAGTTTACCACCTACTATGGTCAGTTTGTAGATGGTTCAGCAGTCAACATTAAAACTGACTGGAATGGTGCTTACGTAACGCTGTCTGACATCTTCTACTAATTCTGTGGTATTCATCCTGGGACTTCGGTCCCAGTTCATTTAACACGTTAGGAGTAGGGGATAAGCTAATGGGAACGTTTGGTTTGAAAATTAAAATGATGTTTGTGTTCGTTATTTTGAAAATTATGTCTAAGAACGTTGAAGATATTAACAGCAAGATTAAAGAACTTGTAACTTGGGCTAATGGTAAAAATAGCGACAATGTTCTTTTGGGCGGAATCGGTAGTGTAGAAGTTCGTCTGGTCAAAGAAGGGAAAGCTTGGCATATTCAAATTGAAGGTCTAGGGACCCCGATTATCAAAGATCGACTTACTAATGGCTTTTATGCTTTCAACAAGAAAACTATAGGTCGTTTGGAAGGTCACTTTGTAGAGTGGGCTGGAAAAGATTTCAAACATGACATTGATCATCTTTGTGAATATATCAAGGGTTTTGATTATCTTTGCCAAGTTCCTGACTTTGGTCTTTTTGATCGCATTCGTGAAGTTAAGAAAGATGTAACTTTTATGCCGCATGAAGACTTTGGAAACTATATCGATATCAAAGGCGGAGTTTCTCGTAAAGTCTATGGACAATATAGTCTCGATCTTATTTTTAAGATCAATCCAAAACTGTGTCGTGGGTTTGTTGGTGAACTTACTTATGGTAAATTTGGACCTGTCACCATGACTTCTGTAATCACCAAGGACGAATTTAATAAGGCTCTTGGTGGGTTGGTATCAGATTACGTCAAGAACGTTGTAGAGTGTTAATTAAACATGCTGAGAAGGAGAGATCCTTCTCAGTGTTATTATTTTGTTGTCCAATGGAGTATAGGAAATGAAAACTGTATTTAATCATGTTGATAAAGCTGTTCTGGATATGGCTCGTGTTATCAATCTCTTTGCTTGTGATAAAGAGATTCTTGAAGCTATGGAAACTGAACTGATCGGTTCTCGTGGTAAGAAGATTAACATTCTTACTTGCGGTCATGTTAAACTTCAAGCTGTTATTGAAGACATGGATGTTTATCTTGGCTTTGCTGATGTTACGTTCGAGAAAGAACGTCTTCCAACTATTTCTGGTTGTTCTGTTAAAGTTAACCTGTTGACTAAGAATCATGATGAGATTACTAATGATCTTCGTAAACGGTTTATCATTACTTATGAAAGTCGTTACAGAACAGCCCTACAACGCTTTATGAACAATTTGAAAGCAGGATCTATGCAAAGACCTGGATTCTGGGCAAAGTTGTTTAAACGTGGTTCTGTTAGCTTTAAATCAGTTAACCCCGTTATTAACGAAATGTTTACTTTGAAAGAAGTGGTTGGTTTTAACGGCTATGACTCTACTTTGAAGTTCGATATCCTTGGCGAGATCAAAGGAGTTGGGACGTATTACACCCACAAACCTGATATGTATATGTCTGTTTCTGAACCGACACCTGATAAGTTAACCGATGGTCTTATCGGCAATATCATGTTTCACTATGTCCTGTAATCTAGAATGGAGAAATAAAATATGAAAACTTTTAATCCGTGTGAGAGAATGTCTGTACTTCATTCAGCTATGGATGTTAACTATACACTTATTCAAGATTTCCGTGAACTAGGGTATAGTCAATTCTTTCTCCCACTGCTGAAGTATAACAACTACATTCGTAAACATCTGAAAGAAACTATCGCTAGTTTGAATATCCGTGGGGAATTTGAACTGAAGATTGGAGCGGTGTGTAAGAATCAGATTAGTTTGGTTCGTAACAAACAACACAAGTACTCTTTGCATATATCTGATGCTTACACCCAAGATAAAGAGATCATTTCTTTGTCGGGTATTCGTGATCTGTTTAACGAAGCTCAAATTAGTATGATAATGACTAGACTGAATGCTTGTAAGTATCCGGAAGATCTTTATTACAAACATTTTGAGATTATCAGGTCTAGCATTGCCAAGTCTTTGACAGTGGAAAAGGTTAGCTTTGTTGATAAGCTTCTCAAACGTCCTAAGAACGTTTCTTTTAACACTGGCGGGTACTTAGAAGGAAAATGGGTAGAAGCTTCTTATACGGCTTACTATGGGCTTTGGGGAGGCGTTGAGGTTGAAGGTCAGTGTAACTATTACGTAGGTATGATTAATCTTAGTATGTTCCCGGAGATTCATACACCGGTTCACATCAAGCATTTTAAAGTTCAGTTCAATAAAGATCTGAAAAGTTTAGCCACTTACTTGGCTAAAGATATCGCTAGACAAGTATGTCAAGAACTTGGTCCTAAATTCTAGATAGGAGTTTATATGCAAATCGATCGTACTGTCAACTTAACTTGTTATCCCGATCATATCGATTTCGATGTTGATTATAATAAGACTACGTTTGATCTTTTTAAACTCGGTCTTAGGGATTACTTTGTTAAACTCTATAAAGACATCGGTCACGTCAACAGAATGATCGATGAAGCGTTTAAGAGTTCTCCTAAGTCAATTACTTCTGTTACCATTCGTATTGGCGTGGTGTGTGCTAAGGACATCAAGATCAGTCGCGATAGTAAACATCGCTTCTGGTTGCTTGTAGATGACAAGACTTTCAGAATTGGTTCTGTAGGTAATTACTTTGATCGTTTTTCCTTAGATCGGATTCAAGAAGTTCTTGGCTTGTCTAATCCTTACACCAAGCAAGTGGTCATCCAGGATATTTACGATTACGTATTTAAAACTATCAAGATAGAGAAACCTACTTTTCTTGATAAATACGTTAGACGTCGTAAAGAGTTCACTTTTGAAACAGGAGGATTCAAGGAAGGTAACTGGATAGTGGTAAAGGGTTTTATCAAATACAATCTGTTTGGTAAAGATCAGATCACTGTGGGTGTCTCATTCACTACTGGTTTGATTAATCGTAGTTTGTTTCCTTGGCTACATAACACCCGATCCATAGATATTCTTAATGAGGAATATAACTGGCATGAAAAATCCAATATCAGTTACCTTGTTGCTGAGAGTGTAGCTGAATTGATTTTTAATTAAAATGTAAACTTCCACTCTCTAGCAATTAAGCTAGAGAGTGGTTTATTTCGCTAATGGAAATCTAGTTTAAATTATTTTATTAATATACTTTACTATACTATGTTCTAAAATAATTCTTACCCAGTGACTTAAACCAGTTGACTAGGAAACCCCCACACCCCCCTCCGGTCTGTTTGCCTATAAGAGCAGAAGTATATACTTCTTCATTATTATGAGTTTAAATCAGTAATAAGTATTATTAAATAGATTAATAGATAAATTAGATTAGAATTAACATTAAACATTCATCTGGAGAGAGATCTCTGGGTGATAAACTATATGTTTGTTCTATGATTGATTTAGAGTAGATTAGAGAGATTATAAATTGAATATTGATAAGTTTATAAAGTTAGATTTATAATTGATTATAAATTGATATAGGAGTTATAGAGCTAACATTATTTTATTAAGTGAAATACCTATTGTATGTTAACGAGGAAACCCCTGGTTGGATTGGGTAGAGGTTTATGTCTTTTATTATTTAATATATAAGAGATTACGAAGTAATCATCCTTTAATCTTTAATGTGTAGATCTTTAATTAGTTTTAATTAGATTAGTTAATTGAGAATTGAATTGATTATTCTAATTGTAATTAAGTTATAGTGTTAGTAGAGGTAGCTTAGGTATAGTTAAGGGATAAAGTTAAAGTGAATAGTAATTGATTAGAGCTAGATAGAAAATGGAAACAAGACGATAAATTAAACATACAACTTACTCTGGGTGAATAACCTGGGGTAAGGGAATATGTTTGTTTATTGATGTAAGTTAACTTGGAGAACAGTTTATGTTAAGTTCTTCAGGATTGATAATACTTACTAGTTCATTGATAAAAGCTGTAACTAGTAATATACTATTTCAGAATAAAGAAACTCACGAGACTATTAAACTAGATCAAAGAGTACCAGTTTCAATATACGGTAAATATTATTACGGAATTGTGAAACGTGATCTAATTATGGAGAATCATTTTAAACATGTAATTAAAGAACCAATAGACTATTATCTTTATTTTGGGTTTGATAGTGGTAAGGGTAGCGATATAGTTGATTTGTTTACAGCTGAAATAACTGTTGGGATTGTTACTAAATTAAAATCAGGATCTAGGGAGTTGACATTTACACCTGGAACACTTCAAGATTCAGATTTTTATGGTTTTGTTAAATCAATTAGTGAAAATCTTGTTTATTAAACTATTACATTAAGTCTAGGAGTAGAAAATATGCATTGTACAGATCTGGCTATTAACAGGTTTAGTGACCACATGGCTGTGGGAGCTAATGAACTGGCCACCTTATGCTGATCAGTTTGCTTATCAAGTTGCTAAGAAGATGAGTAAAGGCCAAGTATTGATATTCGAGGGTGAGGGATACGGTGGATGTACAGGAGATGTTAGATTCTTTAATTACTTGGATAAACATTTTACGCCGATGAAGGAACTCGATGATGAACTTAATGAACATCATATTTCCTTTCCACATATTTATGATCATTGGTGGGTTTACGTTAAAACTAGTTAAGGAGAGTTACTAGATGTTGAATGAAATTGGTCATAGTAAGTTTCAGGAAGAACTTACCAAAGCAATTGTTGAAATCAAACAAAGAGCTGTAGAATCAAAACCTATGTACGGTCAGTATGTATATCGTTTTCTCGATACTCATTATCCGCACCGTTTTAAAATGTGCGTAGAATACGACGTGTGGGATCAAGACGGGAATGTGACCATAAGCTGTTCTTTACATACAAACGTCGTTACAGACGCTTTGGTGAAGGTTCCTGAAGACAAACTCAAAGATACTGACTGTGTTTCAGAGATCGTATCTAGTTTGACCACGAAACTGTTTCATTAATTAGCAAATGTTAAGTTAACTCCTACCTAGGTAGGAGTTAACTTTATGGAGAATAGAAATGAGCAAACCCATTAGTAACTATATGGTAATCCAATCTATTTATGAAGATCCTTCTTTACTTTTTCGTTTTCTCTCAAATGAGAGCGTGGTGCGTGAACACGAAATTACACTTAATAATAATTTATGTTTACACTTGATAAGGGGTAAAGAACAAACAGTTGTTAATTTGGTAAGGGGTAATCAAGAACAGGTAGTTACTATTGGATCTTTTTGTAACTTTCAATCAGTTAATGATAAAATGGAATGGTTGATTAACTCCATGAGTTATTACGTCTTTAACTGTGTAATGAAAGATCTGAATCTTGGAAAGTATCTTGAACCTGGTTACGTGTTTACTGAAGAAGACTACAATAAACTCTGTAAACTAATAGGTAAAGAAACAATTATCCAGATAAAGACCAAAAACTGGGATAAATGGTGTTTAGGGTTGGTGAAGACATTAAAGGGAAAATTCATTAAACGTGAATTACTCCAAGATGTCAAGGTTAAACTTATCTAGGGATATTTAACATGAAAACTTACAAAGTTGAAGAACTTACTTTAAGCGAAGCTAGAACGCTCTCAGGAGTTTTGTTTCATTTTACCGATAAACATACCGGTGTGAGTGAGAACGGTCTTATAACGCTTCTCACGAACTCTAAGGAAGGATTTGAACACGTAATTAAGAGCGATAGTTTCTTTATATATCGCGAAGAGGAGTCCGAAGAACCTGACAGCAATGAACTTGTTTGGGTATGTGGATTAATTAATCAGGAACAAGACGTCTTGATGTTGAAATCTGGAAAGGAAGATGTTAGTAATGTCGACAGGATCATAGTAAGCTACCTTACCAGGTTACTTAATAACGAAGAACAGTTTTATCGTTTTGTAATTGGTGACGATACCTGGGAAGTGCTCTGTTGTCTCAATATCACCTCAACACAATTTCTTCTTAGGAAAATGAATACGGCATTAGACAATTTGGTACGTTATTCTGATGTTTGCGAAATAGACAAGTATTATCGCAAAACAGGTATCTGGCCAGTGGCTCAAAAGTTCAGAGAACATTTAGATAATCATTACAAAGGTATTTTAGATGTTAGAACTTTTTAAAGCTCTTTGGTTTAGTTTCTGGTTTGATAAAAAGAAAGATGTTCCTATTAGTTTCTACAAAGAAGATGTAACAGTGTTGAGAAGCTGGGTTGTAGGAACTGAATCAAAACCAAGAAAGATCCGATTCATTAACCAACTAGGAGAAACAAGGGTTGGATCTTTCTATTTTGAATGGAAGTATCCAGGATTGATTTTAACACCTGTTCCAAACCGGACTTCGAAATTAATCTTTCCAAAGAAGAAAAGTGTAGTTCGGTTTATCACTACTTTCAAAAGAGTACCTGAATATGGAACTTTCATGTTGTTTAAAAGAAATGCACTAAACAAATGGGTTTACTTGTTTAGTCCACACAAAACAATATAATTTAAGTTCTATAATTTTTCACATAGATATTATTTCTATGTAATGTTACAAGATGTATTTCAAAGGAGTCTAGGAAATGTCTGTTATTGAAAGCGTAGCTGAAATGAAAGCCCTTACCAAAGCGTGTTTGAAGACTGTAATGTTTCATAACGTCTTTATTCACCCTGGTGATTATCAATTCCGTAAGTTGAAAGGAAATCTTCTTATGGAATTGAAGGTGGAACTCCTTGATGGTAAACGTATGTTGAATATTTTCATCCATGGAAGTTCTGGCGAAAGTAAACAACTTCTTTCACTTTCCCTTGGGGATTGTAAATCTTGGTATAACAAAGACTTTATCAAAGTTATTGAACAAGCTTTGGTAAAACAAATGTTCACAAGGTTGGGTGAAACTAAACAAATGGTGTTCGATGATCTTGATTACTATTATGTTTACACCAAGAAACTTGATAAAACTATCTGTGACGAAGTAGAACAAGCTATGAAGAATTTCCATGGTGGTTCGAACAAAGTCAAAGCTCCGTTCCGCAAATTGCTTACAGTACCGGTACAACTCGTTTAAATTCATATTCAAAGTCTAGGGGAATTAAAATGCAAGTTACAATTAAACAACTCATGCAAGCTTCGCCTTTGCTCGCCAAAGAAACGCTCATTCGTATTAACCAATACGTCGCTGTTAAAGCTGGCAATTCTGCATTCCCAGTACAAACATTTGAAATTTATGGTATCAAGTGTAAGTTGTTGTTTTTGAAAGTTCCAGCTGGGGTTAAGATCAGTCTGAATATTGCCGAGAAGTTTAATCTGGAAACTGAAGTGAGTTCAGATTCTTTTGGTAATAAAATTGATCCGTCACATATTGTTGAATTGATCAATGAAGGAATCTTCCGTATCATCCGTGCTGTTTTCTTTAAGATCTTGAGTTGTGATGTCGACAGTTTGTTGAAACAATACCACGAGGCTGAAGTGGGCGATGTTAGTTATCTCTTTAATCACCACTATCCTTCCATTGAGGTTAAGAAACGTAGTAACGGTTATTCTTACCATAGCTGGATTGGAGTTCCTAAGTCAGAAGAAGGAACTTTGCGTTACGAGTCAATTATCCTTAATTCCGCTCAACACCCTCTCCCCGATATTGGGGGTATTTCAATTGTAGAAAACATTAGCACTTGGGATCTCACCAATTACGCAGATCATAATCCCAATTCCATTCCGACAGAACAAGATGTCTACGGTTGCAAAGTGATCGATAACTTTACCGATGATTTGACTTGGCTTTGCATGAAGGGTGATTACAACCCAGAGTGGTTAGAAAAGCTTGTCAACATCTGATAACAACTAAATAGGGATAAACCTAATGCAACAAGTAGATAGTAAGTTTGAAAAGAAAATGGTAGTTTTTCTTAACAGTTTGATTAATCAGACCAAGAAAAACAAGATTGAACTCAATAGTAAAGCTGAGTTCAATATCCAAGGTAAAACGGTTGTGTTCAGCGCACTTCCTGAGTATCGCAAGTTTGGGACTCATCAAGTGTGCAATTGGAACAGTCCGGTTTACAATAGCAACAAAGAAAGTGTAGTTGCTTCTTTCAAACTGAAATTGAACGGAAATCTGTTTGGTAAATTTAGTGTCCATGTTAAACATGTTCTCGGTGATGTACCTGAACATGAACTCATCAGAGTTTCTTCTGATTTGAAACAATCAGCTTTGAACTTACTTAACTAGTCTAGGAGATAATGCAAATGGAAATGACTGTTAGCGCTACTGAATTACTGGATAATGTAACATTGTTCTGGAGTGGTATTGAAACTGCCCGTAAGAACTTTAAACAAACTCAGATTGTTGGATTTAGTAACATTATCGAGCTTAACGAAACTGTTAAAGTGGAGTTCTGGAATCAGTGTAACGAAGAAGGTGATCTCTCTGTTGTTGCTAAGATCCCTGGTTTGGGATATTCGGGAGATCTCAATTTCCGATCCTCCGAAGTTCAAGAGGAAGAACTCACCGAGGAGTATTACGGAAATCATCTCCTGATCTTTATCAACAGTCTTGGTAAAATCCTTGCCCACAAAGCCTATGATCAGTGGTGTGAAGAAACTGGGTTTATTGGTTATGTTGATCAGTTTAATACTGACAAAATGACGGACCTTCTTCCCAAAGGTTTTGCATTAATTCTAGAGCCTGAAGTTCGCGGTTATGATCTCCAAGTGTTCGATAGTGAAGAACAACTTCTTTATCGTGCAGCCGGTGAGAATGTTCTAGAGTTTGAAGAAGATACTTCTTGGGATAAACTCAAGTTGGAAATCAAACTTGCTTGGATGACCGTCTATGTCAATGGTCTTGCATTCAAAGATCTGAAAGTTGTAATTTAAACCTATCTAGAGTAACCCAGGATCTCCTGGGTTACTCTTTTAAGTCTAGTATAATGAAACGATAGGAACTATTATAATGATACAGGAAGGTAGAATTAGCTATGCGATAGATGGAAATAAAGTTGTATTCCACGATAATCAATTAAAGGGTACTTTAATTCTGTATTTTAAACCTTTGAATCCTAAGCAAGGTTCAGATTTAATGTACGGAACTTTGAACGATATCCTATTATCACTAAAGAGAAAAGAACTTACCTTAGAGCTATTTGGTATCACTAGAATTGATGTTCAAAAAGACGTTATACTTAAAGGTAAGATTTTTCTTAAGTCTAGCTTTCTGTTTGATCCTGAATTGAACAATTCTAAGTTACACTTTGTTTCTATTAAAAGCCGTTGTGTAATTACAGAATCAGAGATCTCTCATTTTGGTGATACTCGACATGGATTGATCAAATTTGATCATTGTTCTATTTCCAAAGAAGATTATGTAAAACTTCCAGCAGGAAGAGAAATTACTGTTATCAACAACCACATCTTGGGCTCAGAGTTCAACACTGATGCAGAGGACATCAAGGTTAAGATGGTAATCCTGTCTAAATCT
>OERN01000286.1_pt1 | contig 12452 bp, 10 predicted proteins | sample 1540061 | NCBI WGS metagenome assembly OERN01 (sample SAMEA3891241, study PRJEB23780) | metagenome | biome: terrestrial biome; feature: animal house; material: water of meat washing | place: Italy | collected 2015-05-12 | reverse complement strand
CTTATCTCATGACGGGCTGACCCATGGCGGGCAGCCGCCCGGTGGCGATCCGCGCATTCATTGTGATTACCTGACGCTGGTGCGGCTACAGGGGCTGGTCGGCCAGTTTTCGCTGCTGCCACGGCTCAATAGCGGCAGTGTCCTATGCGGCCGCCACCAGTCCCGTTTTCGCGGCCGGGGGCTCAACTTCGAGGAGCTGCGCCACTACCAGCAGGGGGATGACATTCGCACCCTGGACTGGAAAGTGACCCTGCGTACCGGTCGCCCCCATGTGCGCAGCTACAGCGAAGAGAAAGATCGCCACGTGATCCTCTGTGTCGATCAGCGCAGCAGCATGTTCTTCTCCTCGGTGGAGGTGATGAAGTCGGTGGTGGCCGCCGAAGTGGCTGCCCTGCTCGGCTGGCAAGTACTCAAAGAGAGCGATCGGGTCGGGCTCGCCATTTTGCACTGCGATGGCGTGGCGTGGCTGCGCGGCCAGCGCTCCCGTGGCCACTGGTTGGCAGGACTGCGCCAGCTCTGTGCCGCCAATCATGCTCTCTCGGCCACCAGCCGCGACAGCGAGGCGACCGGTCTGGCCCCCCTGCTGGCGATGCTGGGCCGCCTCAAGTTGAAAAATACCACCCTGATCTTTCTCAGCGACTGGGCAGGCGTCACCGAGGCCGACCTGACCCGCCTCGGTTACTTGCAGCAGCACAACGATGTGCTGGCACTGCACATCGCCGATCCCCTCGAGTCGACCCTGTCGACCACAGCCGCTGACGCCAGCTGGGTAGTCGGCGATGGCCAGTACCAGCTCAATATTGCTCCCCACCAGATCCCTGTGCTGGATCAGGGGCTAGCCCGCCAGCAGCAGCTGAAAAAAGATCAACTGCTGCGACTGATGGCCCTCAAGGGATTGCCGCTTATCACCCTCGACACCGGTGGCCACCACCTCGCCCGCCTCATTACCGCATTGGGAGGAGATCACTGATGAACCACAAGCTGCCCGGCACCTATATGCTGCGCGAATTGCAGGACGTGACCGTACCACCCACCATCAGCTGGCAACCGCAAACCGCAGGCTGGCTGCTGCTGGCGCTGAGCCTGGGGGCGCTGGCGCTGCTCTGGCTCTATCACCGGGCACAGCGCTGGTGGCAACAGCGTTACCGCCGTGAAGCGCAGGCGGCCCTGCGCACGATCAACTGGTCTGATGCCGGGGCCAGTCTGGCGCTGTTTCACCTGATCAAGCAGGTGTTGACCCACCTAGATCCCCGGCACGGCAAGCTGTTTGGCATGGCATTGCTGCAGACCCTCGACAATGCCATGGCTGATAGGCAGCCCCGTTTCGCGACCGAACTGGGGGAGCGCTGGCTGGTATCGCTGGTCTGTGATCAGGTGGTGTTAAGCGTCAGTGATCAGCTCTGCCTCGTTTCCCTCTGCAACGACTGGCTTGCCCACCACCAGACTCCAATACAAACAGCCTCGTTGGCGACGGAGGCCCATCATGCTTGATGCCGGTCTCGAGTTTGCCCACCCCCACTGTTTCTGGCTGCTGCCCCTGCCGTTGCTGGTGTTTCGCCTTATTCCGGCCTATCGCACTCGTCAGAGTGCCATCAAGGTGCCCTTCTTCGACCTGCTGATCGATCTGCTGGATGAACCGCCGCGTGAGGGGGCAACCCAGCTGACTGCCAGCTGGTGGCAACGGATCGCCCTGATCACCGTTTGGCTACTGGCGGTGCTGGCGCTGGCCAAGCCCACCATCTATGGCCCGCCTCAGGTGCGCGAGCGGTTCGGGCGGGATGTGATGATAGTGCTGGATCTCTCCGGCTCCATGGCCGAGACCGACTTCTCCCCCGACCCCGGCAAGTCCCTCAGTCGGCTCGACGCCGCCAAAGAGGTGCTTAAACAATTTGCTGCAACGCGCGAAGGAGATCGACTCGGGCTCATCCTGTTTGGCGATGCCGCCTTTATCCAGGCGCCGTTTACCGCCGATCTCGACACCTGGCAAACCCTGCTGCAGGAGACCGATGTCGCCATGGCAGGCCAGAGCACCCATCTGGGGGATGCCATCGGTCTGGCAATCAAAGTGTTCAACAACAGTGATCGCCACGGGCAACAAGACCAGAACAGCGCCAAGCGGGAGAAAGTCGTCATCATCCTTACCGATGGCAACGACACCGGCAGTTTTGTCAGCCCGCGGGATGCGGCCCGGGTAGCCGCGGTCAACGGTGTGCGGCTGCATACTATCGCCATGGGGGATCCGGCCACCGTCGGCGAACAGGCACTCGATCTCGATACCCTGCAACAGTTGGCGACCCTGACCGGCGGCCAGTTGTTTCAGGCTCTTGATGAGGCGCAGCTGACGCGCGCCTATCAGGTGATCGGTGAGCTGGAGCCACAACGCTACGAAAGCACCCGCTTTCAGACTCGCGAAAGCCTGCACCATTACCTCATCGCCGTCAGCGTCGGCCTCTATCTCACCCTCTTTTCCCTGTTGACCCTCAGGCGCTACCGCCTGCGCACTGCTCTCTCAGGAGACACGCCATGATGGATCCTCTCTACTGGCAACAGCTCTGGCTGAATGCCCACTTTCTGCGCCCCTGGTGGCTGCTGGCCTTGCTCCCCCTTGTCGCCATCCTGCTGCTGCGCTGGCACATGGATGAAGCGAACAACTGGCAACAGCGGCTGCCGCCCCATCTGCGCGAGGCGCTGACGCTGGGGGACACCGGCTGGAAAAAGAACCTGCCCCTCAAGGTGCTGGGGCTGCTGATGGGGCTCGCCATCCTGATCTGCGCAGGGCCGACCTGGAGCCGTGAACCCTCCCCCTTTGGCGAAGATCAGGGCGCCCTGCTGATCCTGCTCGATAACAGCGACTCCATGCTGGAAACGGATATCGCCCCCAACCGGTTGACGCGGGCCAAGCAGAAGATCAGCGATCTGCTGGCGACCCGCGATGGCGGGCGCAACGGGCTGGTGGTCTTTGCCGGCTCGGCCCACACCGCCATGCCGCTGACCCGTGACAGTGCCGTCTATGACCCTATCCTCGCCGCCATCCGTCCCGAGATCATGCCTAAAGCGGGCAAGCGCACCGAACAGGTGATCCCGCTGCTCACCGAGCTTCTGGCCGATGAGACCGGCAGCACCGTTTTGCTGGTGAGTGATGGCATCAGCCCCTCCGCCATCGCCCCCTTGGCTGACTATTTCCGTGGTCAATCCCGTCAGCTGCTGATCCTGGCCGCTGGCGACCCGGCCCTGAGTGGCAAACGCCCGCTGGAGCTTGCCTCACTACGGCGACTGGCCAGTGACAGCAATGGCACCCTGCTCACCATGACGGTGGATAATGGCGACGTAGAGCGCATCAACCGGGGGATTGAACGCAACTTTTTGATCCACAACGACTCCCTGATGCCCTGGCAGGACATGGGTTACTACCTGCTCTTTCCGGTCGTCGCCCTGCTGCTGCTCTGGTTTCGCAAAGGCTGGCTGGTGCAGTGGGGTCTGGTGGCAGCCATCGGTCTCTCCCTGTTACAGACGACGCCTGCGCAGGCCACCACCTTCTCGCTGGCGCCCGCAGAGCCGACAGAGCCTGCGATCAATCACTGGGCAAAGGAGCTGAAACAGCAGTGGTTCAACCTCTGGCTCACCCCGGATCAGCAGGGGCAGTGGTACTTCCAGCAAGGTGACTATCTGGAGGCGGCTAAACACTATGAAGATCCCTTCTACAAAGGGGTGGCCTACTACTATGGCGCCGAGTTTGCGCTGGCCCAGTCAGCATTCCTGCAAGCCGACTCCGAACAGGCTCTGCTCTATGCCGGCAATGCCCTCGCCAGACAGCGTGAGTATCTGGCCGCCCGCCGGCTGTTCCGGAAACTGGCTGACGAGGCCAGCGACCCGAGCGTGCGCCAATCAGCCGCCCACAACTATCAGGTGATGAGCGGGATTGTTGACGAGATCAACCGCGCCAGTCAGAGCCAGACCGGCACGCCGGATGGACCTGATCACTCCAGTGAACTGCCCGATGATGAGCCACGCAGTGCCGACGGGGCGGAAGAGACCGTGGCTTCATCCCTGATGGCGCGCGAAACCCTGACCGCAGATCAGATCCTGGCCAATCCGGCGCAGGCCGAAAAGTGGCTGCGCCGGGTGGAGTCTGATCCCGGTGACTTCCTGCAAGCCAAATTCCGCCTCCAGCTACAAGCGCAGCAAACGGGCGCAACCGCCCGTCCTCGTTCTGCCACCCACAAGGAGCCTACCCATGTGCAACCGGCACAATAAACTCCGCCACTGGCTGTGCGGATATGTGGCGACCGCTACCCTGCTCGGGGCCGTGCTGCTCACGGTCGAAGCACAGGCTGCCGAGGCCGCTGATGCGACTGACGCCACTCAGGTGACCCTCAAGAGCTGGCTGAAAGATCAGGGGGAGGAGAAGCGCCCCTATGCCGTCAACCAACAGATCACCCTCTATCTGGAGCTGGCCACCAACCGCTGGTTTACCGCGGGCACCCGCATCGGCCAGTTCGAGCTGCCGGGGGTCATGGTCAAGCAGCGCAGCGAGCTGGCGACCAACTTCACCCAGCGCCGCAATGGCGAAACCTGGTCGCACCAGCGCTGGGAGCTGACGCTCTATCCCCAGCAATCCGGCCAGTTCGAGATCCCCGCCATCGCGGTGCGGGCCACCGTGGCGCGCCCTGAAGGGGGCTCCCGGCAGATCACCCTCACCACCCACCCTCAGCGTTTTGCCGCCGCTCTGCCCGACCCAGCCCTGACGGTCGGCGGGCGTTGGCTGAGCGCCAGCAATCTCACCCTGAGCCAGCGTTGGCAGCGCTCTGCGGATGACCATGCTGACGGCGAGCTGCGGGTGGGGGATGCCATCACCCGCACCGTCACCGCCAGCGGGCAGGATACCCTCTCGGTGCTGATCCCGCCGCTGATCACTCCGCTTGCAAGCGATGGGCGGGTACAGGCCTATCCGGCGCAAGCCCGACTGAACGATACCCAGGAGCGGGGGGAGTACCTCTCGACACGGGAAGATCAAACTACCTATATCGTGCAGCGCGGTGGTGAGTTGACCCTGCCCGCGCTGGAGCTTGCCTGGTGGAACAGCCAGACTGGCCAGCTGCAGACCCTGACCCTCCCTGGGCAGACCCTGCAAGTGCGCCACACTCCCGCCTCCTGGCTGGCGGCCTACTGGCATCGGTTGCTTGGAGTAGCCGGTGGTGTAGCCCTGCTGGTGCTGGCGCTCCTGGCTATGGCCCGTTACTACCGTCACCACCCTCGCCCGCTCGGCTGGCAATATGGGGCCGCCATCTGGAGCAGACAGTGGGGGGCGGTGCGGGTACTGGCCTATCGCTATCTGCGGGCCAAGAGGGGTTGGCTGGAACTGAGCCGTGTCAGTTCCGATCCGGCTTGGCAGCAACAACAGGCTGTATTCCAGCAAGATCCCCTTGATCGGGCTGATGCGCTCAGGATGGGCTGGCGCCTGCTGGTGCGCCTGCAAAGGCGACGGGGCGCCAGTCTTGGCAACATCCGTTCACGGTTGGGCCACATTATCGGCTGGCAAGCGGCCCTGCCGGAACTGACCCCCCTGACTGGCAAACCGACCTCAGCGGATCAATCATCCTGCAACGCAAACAGATAAATAAAGTGCGCCACGCAGCAACCAACCCCTGCACTGGTTGTCCCACTTTGCCCACTTCATTACACTGCCAAAGTGGGATACCAGCTGGCTGCCACGCCACCTGACTGGCGTGGCAGGTTCTCCCCTCCGGCTACCCGGCAGTGCCAAGGCAGTGTGATTTTTCCACGAACATGTAACGAGGCCTCTCTTGTTAGACATCCGAAGTACCGAGCTGAACCTGATCCCGATCTTTGTCGCCATCTATGAAGAGCGCAGCCTCTCCCGGGCGGCGACACGCATGGAGATCAGCCAACCCGCCGTCAGCAAGGCCCTCAAGCGACTGCGGGAGATCTACGGTGATCCTCTGTTTAATCGCAAGGTCGTGGGGATGGAGCCCACCTCGTTTGCCATCGACATCTATCCGGCGATGGCGGCCGCGCTGAAAAACTTCAGCTCGACCCTCTCGACCTCGCGCACCTTCAATCCACGCACTTCCCAGCGAGTCTTCTCCATCGCCTGTGTCAGACTGGTCAGCGCCCAACTGGTCCCGGCGCTGCTGTGCAAGATCCGGGCACACGCCCCGGGTATTTCGCTCGAGGTGCATCCCCTCTTTACCGAGGATATGGAGAGTGACCTGCGGATGCAGCGTTATGATCTCATCATCGACATGACCCAGAGCGGGCGCAGCATGCTCAAGAGCGAGGTGCTCTATGGCGAGCAGGTGAAGGTGGTGTGTGCCAGCAACCACCCGCGACTGGGCAGCAACTTGACGGTGGAGGCCTATTTTACCGAGGAGCATGTGGCGTTGGCCCAGTGGCAGGTCAGAGGCAGCATGATCACCGCCGAGCACCTGCCGCAAATGGCCAACCGCAATATCGTGGTACGGGTGCCGACCGCCATGGAGATGCTGCCCATCATTGCGTGCAGCGAGATCATCGGGGTTTTGCCCACCTCCATCATAAATACCTTTGCCGGCATGTATGATGTGCGGGTACTCCCCTTCCCCTTCGAGGAATCAGTATTCAGCCTGTCGGCCATCTGGCACCCCAGCCGGACCACCGAGGCGGGCCACCGCTGGCTGCGCCAGCAGTTGTTCGAAGTGGTCAGCGAGCTGGGGCTGACCACCTCCATCGTTCAGTCCTAACGGGCATCTCGCACCAGTCGCAATCCCATGTCTGCCATCATCACCGACTGGCTGGCGAAATCACGCCGGAAATTTTCAGACAATTCAGCCTCATAGGCGTAGCTGCCGCCTCGCACCGACTTATGGGCGAGGTGGCTCTTGCTCTCCTGGGCATTGTTCGGGTTCTCTTGAGGACTGTGGCGATAGAAGGTCTCTTCATAGGCATCAGCCACAAACTCCCCCACATTGCCGGTCATGTCGTATAGCCCCAGCTCGTTGGGCTTTTTCAGCCCCACCGGATAGGCGCGATTCTTGGCGTTGCCGCTGTACCAGGCCACTTCGTCAATCTGATCGGAGCCGCTGTAACGATAGCCTTTACTCAGCTTGCCCCCCTTGGCTGCATACTCCCACTCAGCTTCGGTGGGCAGGCGGTAGTGAGCGCCGGTCAGCTCATTGAGCCTTGTCACAAACAGATTGGCCTGTTGCCAGCTGAGGTTGTTGACCGGTACATCCGGCGCCTGGAAATAGCTGATGGAGGGGCCCATCACCGCCTCGAACAGGGCCTGGGTCACCTCGAATTTTGCCATGTAGAAGCTGTTGAGCGAGACCGCATGCTGCGGCCCTTCGCTCGCTTTGGCGGCAGGGTCGTTGGAGCCCATCTCAAAACGGCCCCCTTCCACCAGCACCATGTCCGCTTCAATCTTCTGTCGCAGCGGATGGAGCGGCTGGTTGCCCTGTTTGACCGAGAGGGTGCAGCCAGCTACCAACAGGGTGGTCACCAGCAACGGAATTGCGCATTTGAACGGTATGATCGTCATAACCTGACCTGTGCAGTAAGAGAAGTGGCAGCCATCACTGGCCAGCGGAAACCGGCGGCGTGCTCGTCTTGCTCGCGCGCTTGCTATTGAGCTCGGCCAGCACCTCGGGGGGCGCTATCTTGCCAAGTTCACTCATGCAGGCGTCGCTCTTGGGGTGATCGTGGCGAAGGTAGATATCGCACACCGCATAGAGCTGCTCCGGCGCGCCGGAGATCCGGTAGGCAAGCTCGAACGAGCCGATGGCTTTCTCGAGATCCAGCGGCTCTTGCAGCACCCCGTTGAGATACCAGAAGTAGCTGTTATTGCCAGCGAGCTCCGCCGCCTGTGCCATGGTGACTGCCGCTTCGCTCTTCTGATCGAGGCGCACCTGGGTCAGCGCCTTGGCGTAATGGAGGTTGGCATTCTGCGGCAGCGCAAGAATCCCCTTGTTGAGCAAGGCCAGCGCCTCGGCATCCCGTTGCTGGGCCCGCAAGTTGTCAGAGAGACCAAGCCAGATCAGGGGATTATCGGGCTGATTGGCCAGCAGTTGTTCGTAGCTTGCCTGCGCCTTGTCCCACTGCCGGGTCCAGCGATAGAGATCTGCCTGCAACAGCTGCTGCGCAGGGTCCTGCTGCCGGGCGAGATACTCGCTCAACTCCGCCAGCGGCTGGCCAATGGCGCTCAGTTGCCCCTCATTCATGGCGCCATAATCGCGAGCCAGATTGAGGGTAGCGGCGCGGCGAACCTCGGCACTGCTGTCAGCCAGCAGCGGTGAGAGCAGTCGCCAGCGGTGCGCAAACTGATAGGGATCGGCGGCAATCACCGCCGCTTCGCGCACCAATGCGTGCTCATCACGCAGGCTTCTGGCCACCGCCACCAGACTGTTCTGGTTCGGATAAGCCGCCAGCTGGCGCAGGGCATCGGCCCGCTCCACCGCTGGCAGAGAGATATCCTGCGCACTGTAGGCCCACTGCTGGATCTGGGCGGCTGAGGGCGCAGTGACTGCCACGGATGCGGTGGGTGCCCCATTCGCTGATGTGGTGACCGGCGGCTCAGGGCTGGCTACCGCCAGCGCTGCGCCAGACAGGGTCATGCCAAGGGCCAGCCACAAGGCGCCCATGGTGCCGGAGCGGGTGTGACGGAACTCGCAGCGACTCAACATGCTCTGCATCGCTTATTTCCTCTGACCATGTGTCATGACGCCGTTATTCATCCCCGCATCACGATACTTGCCATGGGCCACCGGATAACCGGCACGGCGCAGGATATAGGCCATCGACTGATCGATATGGCTGAAAAACTTGTACCAACCGGCACAGAGGTAATTCAGACCTGCCTCCCCTTCGTGGGTGCGAATAAAGCGGTTCTTCGGGCACTCCCCATAGCAGGCAAACTGGTAGTCACACTGCTGGCACTGGCGGGTCAGGCTGCGCGATTTGGCAAAGCCGAACGCTTGCTGGGCGGGCGAATACGCCAGCTCACTGAGCGGCTGATGGTGGATATTGCCGATCTTGTACTTGGGATAGACATAGTGGTCACAGGCAAACACATCGCCGTTGGGCTCCATCGCCAGCCCCTTGCCGCAGATCTCCCCCAAGGTACAGAGGGGGTTCTTGCGTCCCATCCAGGTCTCGACACTCGCCTCGAAATATTGCACGAAGACCCGTCCCAGATCCCGCTGCACCCACTCATCGAAAATGGTGATGAGAAAATCCCCCCACCCCTCGGCCGAGACGCACCAGGGCTCGACCACCGAATTTTTGTGCCAGGGATTGAGGCGCTTGTCCCCCTGTTTGAGTTGCTCCTGCGGTTGCCAGGTCTGGGGCGCGGTGGTGCGAAAACTCTTCTGCTCGACGATGGGGATAAACTGCATCTGGGGCGACTTCACCTCATCACGCAGGAAGCGATAAACCTCCAGCGCATTCTTGCTGGTGAGGTTGTTGACGCAAGTCAGGGTGGCAAACTTCACCTTGTATTTGTGCAACAGCGCCACCGCCGCCATCACCTGATTGAAGGTACCGCGCCCGGCTCGGTTGACCCGATAGGCGTTGTGCAGCAGCTCGGGGCCATCGATGCTCAGACCGATGAGAAAGTTGTTGGCGGCCAGAAATTCACACCACTCATCGTTGAGCAGGATGCCGTTGGTCTGCAGATCGTTGGCGATCACCACCCCTTGCGGCTGGTATTTGCGCTGCAACTCGACCACTTTGCGAAAATAGTCGAGCCCGAGCAACGTCGGCTCGCCCCCCTGCCAGGAGAAGATGATCTCGGGGGTATTCTGCCCCTCGATATATTGGCGGATATAGGTCTCAAGGGTCTGCTCGTCCATCTGGGGCGAACACCCCTTCTTGTATTCCAGCAGATCCTGCTTGCTGAGGTAGTAGCAGTAGGTACAGTCGATGTTACACACGGCCCCGATAGGTTTGGCCATCACATGCATCCGCTTGGATGCCTTGCCGTTGAACTGTGGACCCTGAGTAATCACCATAACTGCACCACCTGCAAAATTGCTGTTTTGAGGCCTGCAGTCTAAAGGCTCCCGCTGTCACACGCTGGTTATACCCCTTATAACCAGCGGATATGTGTAGTGGTCTAATCATCCCGGACACCATTTTAGGTGGTACAGTCGCCACCATGACCTGAGGTGTTCAATGACAAGATTACGTCGCTCATTTACTGCCGAATTCAAACTCGAAGCCGCATCCCTGGTGCTCGACCAGGGATATTCTGTCCCTGAAGCCAGCCGTTCACTGGATGTCGGTGAAACCGTGCTCCGTCGCTGGGTTCAGCAACTGCAATCCGAACGAACTGGCACAACCCCAATCGGCAAAGCACTGACTCCGGAGCAGCAAAAAATTCAGGAGCTGGAAGCCCGTATCAACCGGCTCGAACGTGAAAAGGACATTCTAAAAAAGGCTACTGCTCTCTTGATGGCGGACGAGTTCACACGTACGCGCTGATAGACCGATTAAGGGAGCAAGCCCCCATCACCTTGGTCTGCTGCGCTTTCGATGTTCCAACATCCTGCTTTTACGACTATCTGGCCCGCAGACGGGCGATTAACCGTGAGCGGATACAGCAACGCAGTGAGTTGCGCCGGTTGTTCAAAGAGAGCAGGAGCTCTGCAGGCAGCCGCGCCTTGATGTCGATGATGCGGGAGTTGGGGTATCAGATTGGTCGATTCAAAGTACGTAACCTGATGAAGGAAGCCGGGCTGGTATCCAAACAGCCGGGCGCACACCGCTATAAGGTGGCACAGTCTGAACGACCGGACATTCCCAATCTGCTGGCCCGCGAATTTGATGTCCAGCAACCCAATCAGGTGTGGTGTGGCGATATCACCTACGTCTGGGCAGGTGGTCGTTGGCATTACCTGGCAGCGGTGCTTGACCTGCACACCCGGCGGGTCGTGGGCTGGGCGATGTCTGATAAACCTGATGCAGAATTGGCAATCAAAGCACTGGAGATGGCCTATCAGCAGCGGGGTTGCCCATCCGGTGTGCTATTTCACTCTGACCAGGGCAGCCAATATGGTAGCCGGGCATTTCGGCAACGACTGTGGCGTTATCGCATAACCCAGAGCATGAGTCGGCGTGGAAACTGCTGGGATACTCAGTTCATTATGCTCAAGAACATCAGCCCAATCTGACCCGTGCTGGGATTGGCGAACATAATGCCTTTGCGTTGACCTGTCGATTGGATGCTGATGTTCCCTGGCATTGCCGGGCCCAGCGTCTGTGACCTAATAGGAGCCTTGTGCTGCATCTTGAGTGTCCTGTCCTGCGTATGGGGTTGGTAGTGCATATTCCTTGGAGGAATGAGCCATGAACAATTCCAGAAACAAAGCTGAAGTTATCCTTGGTGTAGACACCCATATGGATACCCATGTCGGGGTTTTGCTTAATGCACAAGGGCACCAGTTGGGATGCTTGATGGTCACGACCAATACCAGCGGATATGAGAGACTCGTGACCTGGGCAAACTCTTTCGGGTGCTTGAAGAGAGCAGGCGTTGAAGGCACAGGCACGTATGGTGCTGGCTTGGCCAGTGTACTACGCAAGCATGGTATCGAAGTGTTCGAAGTTAATCGCCCTGACCGCTCCAAACGCAGGCTTCAGGGGAAATCGGATCCTACTGATGCTGAAAGTGCAGCGAGATCCGTTCTTTCCGGTAGTGCTAACGCGATAGCAAAGACCCAGTCAGGCGCGGCAGAAATGATGCGAGTGGTATCAGTAGCCAGACGCAGCGCCGTCAAAGCCAAAACTCAGGCAATGAATCAACTAAGAGCGCTGCTTGTCAGTGCCCCCCAGGATGTTCGTGAACGGCTCTGGAAGAGCAAACCCGCTGACTGTGCAAAGGGATGCGCACGAGTGAGGTCATTGGGTACCACTGAACTCCTGCATACGTTAACGACTACCCTGTGTCTGCTGGCCAAGCGTTGGCTGCTATTGGCAGACGAAGTTGAAAAACTTGATGCCATGTTGGATGCCTTGACCCATCAACATGCTCGCCGTCTGCGCGAGCAATTTGGCGTCGGCCCTCAAACCGCAGCGGTGCTGCTTTCAACGGCTGACGATAACCCGGAACGGTTAAGAAATGAAGCATCGCTTGCGGCACTTTGTGGGGTTAACCCTTTACCCGCCTCCTCTGGAAAGACCGTACGACATCGCTTAAACCGAGGTGGTAACCGTGCAGCAAATAATGCGTTATGGACGATTGCAATGGTCCGGATGCGGGGAGATCCACAAACCCAATCTTACGTCGCACGACGTAGCGCCCAAGGCTTATCTTCGAAAGAGATCCAGCGTTGTTTGAAACGCTATATCGTCAGGGAACTCTACCCTTTGATCTTGGCCGATTTAGCTGACTCAGCGCGAGCCTGTTGACATAGGAGCGTCAACGCCCCGATGGAGCGACTGTTCAGGAGCCTGAAGTC
>OERN01000285.1_pt1 | contig 12470 bp, 9 predicted proteins | sample 1540061 | NCBI WGS metagenome assembly OERN01 (sample SAMEA3891241, study PRJEB23780) | metagenome | biome: terrestrial biome; feature: animal house; material: water of meat washing | place: Italy | collected 2015-05-12 | reverse complement strand
CGGCAACGATGGCGTCATCGCCATAGATGGGGCGAGCCCGCACCAGCGCCTGATGTTCCCACGTCCAGGCCTCGTTTTTCTGATAATCGGCAAATGCTTCTGTGGAGGTAACCAGCATTCCCGCCGCCCCGGACGGGCGCAGCCGTGCATCCACTTCATACAAAATGCCGGAAGAGGTTCGCGTACTGAACAGATGCATAATGCGTTGCGCCAGACGCAGATAAAACTGTCGCCCGTCGATTTCCCGCTCGCCGTCAGTCATCGCATCCATTGGGCAATCATGGAGGAAGATCAGGTCAAGATCGGAACTGTAGCCTAACTCCCAGCCGCCCAGCTTGCCGTAGCCGACCACTGCAAAACCACGCCCTTCGCGTTCGTTCAGGTGATTCGGCTTACCGTAGCGGGCAACCATTTGAACCCACGCCTGCTGAACGACGGCATCTATCATAGCCTCTGCCAGCCAGGTTAAGTGATCGCTCACTTTCATCACCGGTAGCGTACCAGCGATATCCGCTGCGGCGATGCGTAACAGCTGCGCCTGTTTGAACTGACGCAGCGCCTCAAGCTGTTGCTCTTCGTCATCTTCCGGCACGCGCAGCAAATACTGGCGCAACTCATCGCGGTAGGCATCGGTCGCCGTCGGCTGGTAAAGGGTGTTTGGATCGAGCAATTCATCCAGCAATAATGGATAACGCGCCAGCTGGCTGGCAATCATCGGCGACGCGGCACACAGAGAAATCAAATGTTTAAGCGCCGCGGGGAATTCACTGAGCAATTCTAAATAGGTGGTGCGGGTAACAATCCCCACCAGCAAGGCGGTAATGCGCGACAGCGTAACGGCAGCGTCTTCACGCGCACAGACATCACTTAGCAGATGCGGCATCAGATGGTCGAGCACCTGACGTCCTCGCGGCCCGATGGTGCGCTTATCCAGCTCTTTGCGGAAATCGGCAATCAGCGTTAGCACCTGTTTGCGATCATCCTCGCTAAGATGCGCCAGCACTGGCGTGGTGTCATCTTCCTGCAACGCATCCTGCCACAGCTCACGCCACTGTTCCGACAGCGACTCTTCCTGAGTTTCACTTTCGTCGTCGCCAATCAATTCATTAAACACCCGGCGCACATTGGTCATATGTGCGGTCAGCGCCCCGGTCAGTTGCGGCCAGTCAGCAAAGTCCATCGCCCACGCCAGCCGCGCACGGTTAAGCTCATCAGAAGGAAGCGTCTGGGTTTGTTCGTCGTTAATGCTTTGCAGCAGGTTTTCCAGACGCCGCAGGAACAGATACGCCACTCGCAATTGTTCAGCATCGTTTTCAGAAAGCAGATGCAGCGCGGCAATGACGCTGAGCGTTGGCAGTAAAGAGCGCGACTGCAGCGACGGTTCGCGCCCACCGCGAATGAGCTGGAACACCTGAACGATAAATTCAATTTCGCGAATGCCGCCTGCGCCGAGTTTGATATTGTCGGTCAAACCACGTCGACGCACTTCACGGGCAATCATCCCTTTCATGTTGCGCAGCGACTGAATCACGCTGAAATCGATGTAACGACGGAAAACAAACGGGCGCAGCATCGCACGCAACTCGTTAGCATAGACGCCTTCGCTATCGCCCATAATCCGCGCCTTGACCATCGCGTAACGCTCCCAGTCGCGCCCCTGCTCCTGGTAATAATCTTCCAACGCGGCAAAGCTCAGCACCAGCGGGCCACTTTCGCCAAACGGACGCAGCCGCATATCCACGCGATAGACGAAGCCATCCTGCGTTGGTTGATCCAGCACTTTAATCAGCCGCTGCCCCATGCGGGTAAAAAACTGCGCGTTATCCAGTTCCCGGCGTCCGCCCTGCGTACAACCATGTTCCGGCCAGGCAAAAATCAGATCGATATCTGAGGAGAAATTCAGTTCCCCACCGCCCAGCTTACCCATGCCTAAAATCAGCAGCGGTTGCGCTTCGCCCTGCGCATTGCACGGCGTTCCCCACTCGCGGCAGCAGGCGTCATACAGCCAGTCACGCGCCGCAACAATCAGCGTCTCCGCCAGATAGCTGAGCTGCTGCAATATGCTCTCTTCAGTAACCAGTGCCAGCGTTTGCGCCCAGGCGATGCGCACCATAATGCGCCGCCGGAATAGCCGCAGCTCGCGCATTAACCCGGCTTCGTCACTCACATTGCTGAGCGCCTCCTGCAACCATGCCGCGTAATGCTGCCATTCGTCGGCCTGCGGCGGTTGGCTTTCCAGTTCCGTCAGCCACTCTGGATGCGCAATCACGCTGTCCTGCACAAAATCACTAAAAGTAAGTACTGACTTCGCCTGTGCGCTAAGTGATTCCTCGGCTAAAGGCTCTGGCAGCCGCTCAACAACGGTCTGCCAGTACTGCTGTAACGGTGAAGAGAGCGGCTTCATAAGCGATTTTATCCTTGCCTGATTAACGTTTTCCGCTGTGCAACCAGAACGGTTCCTGATTGTTTGCCTCATTACGGAAATGTTCAATTTCGATGCGTTGCCCGGTCGCAATAGCGTGATGCAGCCCCTGCCAGTTCTCCAGCCAGGCTTGCGCGACGACAGGATCATAGTAACCCGCCAGCAACAGTATTGAGTCAATATCACGCGTCAGGCGTGGCAACTGGTCACGGTAGCGATCGCCCAACGGCTGGCAGAAAACGCTTTTCAGTTCAGCGGCATGGCGGGAAAGATGGATATCGGCAAAGCGTTTGAAGGAGTCGCTGATTTTGCCCTGCGCTTTGGCATCTAAAAATGGCTGCCATGCTTTGCTTACCAACCATTCGGTCAACGCCAGCTTCGCCATTGCCGTTTCGGTAGAGTAGACCGCCGTCACGGCAGAAACCGCTGAAGCGATGGTCGCTTCGCATTGAGTCAGCAAATCACGTAAGTGAGTGCTCGCTTTACGCGGCACAATACCACCGAACAGCATCAGTGTATGACGGACCAGGCCAATGGCTGCCAGCACCTGCTCTTTCGCCGCATCGTTGCCGCGTACCCACAGTTCTTCATGATACTGCCATTGCGCTAACGCCAGCTCGAGCGCCGCTTCCAGCCCCTGTTCCACATCGGCTTTTGCCGCAACATGCAAAATGGTGGTCGGTTTGATTTCACGCGCCGGATTGCCCTGCGCCAGATGATAGCCACGCGCCGCTTTGCTCAGGCTGCCCTGGCGTAATCCGGTTTGCGATACCAGTTGGTTCGCCAGTTTCAGCACCGCGCGCGTGTCGCCGCTAAGCAGTTCCAGTTCCAGCTCACAGATAGGTTCAGCAAATTCACCCGCTTTCACTTCCCCCTGGTCGAGGGCGATTTCAATTTGGCTACCATCGACCGCCACCAGCCATTTTTCGCGATAAAAATCGGTGCTGAACAGCGGTTGTACGCGGGAAGCGAGATCGGCAGGCAATTCGCCGTTCGGCCAGACTTCCGTCGGTAACTGCGCCAGGTCGAGCGTCGGTTCGCTCAACGCCACGTTATATTCCGGGCGCTGGTGTAAGCCGCCTGTCACTCTTCCTGCAACTTTCATGGTCATCTCATAGCGACCGTTTTCGCCACGAATACGTAAGCCCATATCGTGCCCACGCAGCCAGTTATCCGGCGTTTCGTAGTAAATATTCAGCAACTGCACGGGGTCATGGTGCTCGCCGCCCAGCGTATTGAGATGGTCACGCAACGCCTCAACGGCACTGTGATTAACAATAAACTTTAATTCGATTTCCTGAGCCATGGCCTTTACTTATCGGTTATGTCACATAAGTGACGATGAACGGCGAACTTAATGCGATCTTTTTTGTCAGTAGATAGTATTTTGCGCCAAATTGCCATGCAACGGGCAATTTGACGGGCGTAAAAGTTTGAAGCAGTGGCAAGACCTGACACAGAGGATTCCGATTGATGTCGAATGCTTTGCGTAGCGACACTGATGCCACTACTATCGTTCCACTTTCCATGACAATAACGACAGCCTGATGCCAAAATTACGCCTGATCGGATTAACTTTACTCGCACTTAGCGCCACTGCCGTCTCACACGCTGAAGAAACGCGCTATGTTTCCGACGAACTGAATACCTGGGTCCGCAGCGGTCCGGGAGATCATTATCGCCTCGTGGGCACGGTTAACGCCGGCGAGGAAGTGACCTTATTACAAACTGACGCCAACACCAATTATGCCCAGGTGAAAGACAGCTCTGGCCGTACCGCCTGGATCCCGTTGAAACAACTTAGCACTGAGCCAAGCCTGCGCTCCCGTGTGCCAGATCTGGAAAATCAGGTCAAAACCCTGACCGATAAACTCACCAATATCGATAACACCTGGAATCAGCGCACCGCAGAAATGCAGCAAAAAGTGGCGCAGAGCGACAGCGTGATCAACGGGTTAAAAGAAGAAAATCAGAAACTGAAAAACGAGCTGATTGTCGCGCAGAAAAAGGTCGATGCCGCCAGCGTACAGCTGGATGACAAACAGCGCACCATCATCATGCAATGGTTTATGTATGGCGGTGGCGTGCTGGGGCTTGGCTTGCTGCTCGGTCTGGTACTGCCGCACCTGATCCCAAGCCGCAAACGCAAAGATCGCTGGATGAACTAAATCGCCTTCTTCGTTGCACTGTCTTATTATTAGGAATTGTGTATTTGACGAAGGGATGATGGCGTGAAGATTTATCTGGTCGGTGGTGCTGTTCGGGATGCATTGTTAGGGCTACCGGTCAAAGACAGAGATTGGGTGGTGGTCGGCAGTACGCCACAGGAGATGCTCGACGCGGGCTACCAGCAGGTAGGCCGCGATTTTCCTGTGTTTCTGCATCCGCAAACGCATGAAGAGTATGCGCTGGCACGTACCGAACGGAAATCCGGTTCCGGTTACACCGGTTTTACTTGCTATGCCGCACCGGATGTCACGCTGGAAGATGATCTTAAGCGTCGCGATCTGACCATTAATGCGCTGGCCCAGGACGATAACGGCGAGATTATCGACCCGTACAACGGTCTGGGCGATCTGCAAAATCGTCTGTTGCGCCATGTTTCCCCCGCTTTTGGCGAAGATCCGTTACGCGTTCTGCGCGTGGCGCGTTTTGCTGCGCGTTATGCCCACCTCAGTTTCCGTATTGCCGATGAAACTCTGGCGTTGATGCGCGAGATGACCCATGCGGGTGAACTGGAACACCTGACGCCTGAACGGGTATGGAAAGAGACGGAAAGCGCCCTCACCACCCGCAATCCCCAGGTGTTCTTCCAGGTACTGCGCGATTGCGGCGCACTGCGCGTTTTATTCCCGGAAATTGACGCCCTGTTTGGCGTTCCGGCCCCTGCCAAGTGGCATCCGGAAATCGACACGGGTATTCATACCTTAATGACGCTCTCAATGGCGGCGATGCTGAGTCCGCAGGTCGATGTCCGTTTCGCAACTTTATGCCACGATCTCGGTAAAGGGCTGACGCCGCCAGAACTCTGGCCGCGTCATCATGGTCATGGCCCGGCGGGTGTTAAGTTAGTGGAACAACTATGCCAGCGTCTGCGCGTGCCAAATGAAATTCGCGATTTAGCCAGACTGGTGGCTGAGTTTCACGATCTCATCCACACCTTCCCAATGCTGAACCCAAAAACCATCGTCAAATTATTTGATTCCATCGATGCCTGGCGTAAACCGCAGCGTGTCGAGCAACTGGCGCTGACCAGCGAGGCTGACGTGCGCGGCAGAACCGGTTTTGAATCAGCGGACTACCCGCAAGGCCGCTGGTTGCGCGAAGCCTGGGAAGTGGCACAGTCAGTGCCGACAAAAGCCGTCGTTGAAGCGGGATTTAAAGGTGTGGAGATTCGCGAGGAGCTGACCCGACGGCGGATTGCGGCGGTAGCCAGCTGGAAGGAACAACGTTGCCCAAAGCCTGAATGAGTATTGGGCATTTTGCCGGATGCGGCGTAAACGCCTTATCCGGCTACATGTCAACGACAGTTGTAGGCCTGATAAGACGCGCAAGCGTCGCATCAGGCGTTGATTGCCGGATGCGGCGTGAACGCCTTATCCGGCCTACGCAATCTGATAAGACGCGTCAGCATCATATCCGACACTGTTCTTCACATCAAAAGAACACAACGTACACCGCAGCCGCCACAATAAAGCGATAAATGGCGAACGGGATAAACGAAATGCGCTTAATCAATTGCAGGAAGGTTTTAATCGCTATCAGCGCCACCACAAAAGCGGTGATAAACCCAACGGCAAACATCGGGATATCGCCGGTTGTCAGGAAGCCCCAGCTTTTGTAGAGATCGAGCGCCGTTGCGCCCATCATCATCGGCACCGCCAGCAGGAACGAAAACTCGGAAGCAGCGTAACGGCTCACGCCCATCAGCATCCCACCTGAAATGGTGGCCCCGGAACGGGAGAAACCCGGCCACAGCGCCAGACACTGGAAACAGCCAATCATAAATGCCTGACGATAGGTCATATCATCAAGACCCGGCGCACGCGGCTCTTTCGGCTTCAGGCATTCGGCGGCAATCAGCAACAAACCGCCAACGACCAGCGCATACATCACATTTATCGGGTTAAACAATGACTTAATCGTGTCGTGGAACAACAGCCCCAGTACCACCGCCGGAATCATCCCCAGCAAAATGTGGATCAGCGTTAAACGACCTTTGCTTTCTCCTTCGTGCTGCAACGGGCGGCCAAAGTGGATGCCAATCAGGCCAAACAGACGTCGCCAGAACATGACAACCACTGCCAGAATTGATCCTAACTGGATCACGACTTCAAAGGTTTTCGCCGTGTCGCCCTCAAACCCCAACAAGTGACCGACAATAATCATATGGCCCGTGCTGGATACCGGCAGAAATTCTGTCAATCCTTCGACCACACCCAATATTGCCGCTATCAGCAGCGAGTGCATATCGCTCATCAATAAACCCCTAAATTATTAAAATGTACCGCTTGTCCGAACTACTGCGTATGACCAGGTTATAACCGTTTGGTTTAACAGCTGTAAAATTAATTATTTTCTTTCAGATTATTGCCACGCTCAATGATTACGCCAACATTCGCCGCCCGCGCCACTGCGCCTGGCTTGCTGAGTTTGATACGCACCCACGGCGAGTTGAAGCGTGCTAACAGCAGCTCCGCCACCTCTTCAGCCACGCGTTCCACCAGCGCAAAACGCGCCCCCTCGACGTGGCTGACCACCGTTTCTGCAATGTCAGCGTAACTGAGGCAATCCGCCACATCATCACTTTTCGCCGCTTTACGGTTATCCCACGCCATTTCGATATCGAACACTAACTTCTGTTCGATGGTCTGTTCCCAGTCGTAAACACCAATAGTGGTGATTACCGAAAGTTGCTCTATAAATACAATATCCATCACGTCCTGCCTGCTTTTTGGCTAACCGGATACCACTTCCGGCGAAATGTGCGTATTATCCACAGATTCATCGTTGAACACGAATTTTCAAAACGGAACAGCTTATGAGTGCAATCGCGCCTGGAATGATCCTCATCGCGTACCTCTGCGGCTCCATTTCCAGTGCCATTCTGGTTTGCCGCTTGTGTGGGCTGCCCGATCCGCGAACCAGCGGCTCCGGCAATCCAGGCGCAACCAATGTGTTACGTATCGGTGGCAAGGGAGCAGCCGTAGCAGTACTGATTTTCGACGTTCTGAAAGGAATGTTGCCCGTCTGGGGCGCGTATGAATTAGGTGTCAGCCCCTTCTGGCTAGGCTTAATTGCCATCGCCGCCTGTCTTGGACACATCTGGCCCGTTTTCTTCGGATTTAAAGGAGGAAAAGGCGTTGCTACCGCTTTTGGTGCCATCGCACCCATTGGCTGGGATCTCACCGGAGTAATGGCGGGAACCTGGTTACTGACCGTGCTATTGAGCGGATACTCGTCGCTGGGAGCGATTGTCAGTGCACTGATTGCTCCGTTTTATGTCTGGTGGTTTAAGCCACAATTCACCTTCCCGGTTTCGATGCTCTCTTGCCTGATCCTGCTGCGTCATCATGACAACATCCAGCGTCTGTGGCGTCGTCAGGAGACAAAAATCTGGACGAAATTCAAAAGAAAGCGCGAAAAGGATCCCGAGTGATTTCTGGTGGATCTACATGACCTGATAGCCTCCATCGGGCTTGCCCAGCCGTTGCTGGCACCATGCCGCCAGAAATTCCACGCAGACACGTAATTTCATGCTGCGATAGAGCGGCTCCCGGTAAACAGCCCAGATATTGGCGCTTTGTGCATACTCCGGCAATACTTGCACCAGTTTGCCACTCTCCAGAAACGGCAACACATCCCACTCGGAACGCAGCATAATCCCTTTGCCCTCCAGCGCCCATTGCAACACTATCTCGCCGCTATTGGAGGAAAGATGCCCGCTTACCTTCACCGATTTTTTCTCCTGACCGTTCCCCAACTCCCATATTCCGTGGGTCATATCGCGCTCTTTGGTCACCAGACAGTCATGACGACTTAATTCCTGTAAGGATTGTGGCTGCGGATATTTTTGCAGATACTCAGGTGCTGCGCATAATATTCTTTTATTTTTTGTCAAAAGATGCGCAATATAATAATCAGGAATTTCGTCATTAATACGAATATCCAGATCAATATTATCCTGCACTAAATCAATTTGCCGATCGAACAATTCAAAATGCACCTGTAACTCAGGATAATTGCGCATCAGTTCGGTAATGGCTGGCGCAATATGGCTGCGCCCAAAACCAAAACTGCAACCAATACGAATCATCCCCTCCGGGCGCGTTTTGATTTGCGTGACGTCATCGACCAGTCGCTGATATTGGGTGAGGATTTCCAGCGCATGTTCGTAACAACGTTGGCCACTTTCAGTCAGCGCCACGCCGCGAGCGGAGCGGTTCAGCAGCGTTGTTGCCAGCGTATTTTCAAGGATTTGGATCCGCTTGGTGACAAATGCAGGCGTCTGCCCAAGCGTCGCCGCTGCGGCGCTAAAACTCCCGCTGTGAACGATTTCTACCAGTACCTGCAAGTCTTTGGCTAAAGGCCAGCTATTCAGCATCGTTAATTATCCGCAGTTGTGATAAGCGCAGTGTATTTCGCAAAACATTGCCATTCCCTGCTCTGGCGCAATATTCATTCTTATTTTCGCGTTGATTCACGAACTGTTAATTACATATTCACGGTGGCAAAAAATATAAAACCACATTTTTAGTGGTAGTTTGTGGCGGTGAATTTTTCCAGACAAATACAAAAACTGGAGTTGCCATGATGAGCGAAAGTAATAAGCAACAGGCAGTGAATAAGTTGACAGAGATTGTCGCTAACTTTACCGCCATGATTTCTACCCGAATGCCTGATGACGTGGTGGATAAACTAAAACAGCTAAAGGATGCCGAAACGTCGTCGATGGGGAAAATTATCTACCATACGATGTTCGACAACATGCAAAAAGCGATTGACCTGAATCGTCCTGCCTGTCAGGACACCGGGGAGATTATGTTCTTCGTTAAAGTCGGTTCCCGCTTCCCACTGCTTGGCGAGCTGCAAAGCATACTCAAACAAGCCGTGGAAGAGGCAACCGTCAAAGCGCCACTACGTCACAATGCGGTAGAAATTTTTGACGAAGTAAACACCGGCAAAAATACCGGCAGCGGCGTACCGTGGGTCACCTGGGATATCGTCCCCGACGGTGACGATGCGGAAATCGAAGTTTACATGGCAGGCGGCGGCTGCACACTACCTGGTCGTTCGAAAGTGTTAATGCCGTCGGAAGGATACGAAGGCGTGGTGAAATTCGTCTTCGAAAATATCTCCACCCTCGCCGTAAACGCCTGTCCACCGGTACTGGTGGGCGTGGGCATCGCCACCTCGGTGGAAACCGCCGCCGTACTCTCGCGTAAAGCCATTTTGCGCCCGATTGGCAGCCGCCATCCCAATCCAAAAGCGGCAGAACTGGAGCTACGCCTGGAAGAAGGACTCAACCGTCTGGGGATTGGTCCACAAGGGCTGACCGGCAACAGTTCAGTGATGGGCGTACATATCGAATCTGCCGCCCGCCATCCGTCAACCATCGGCGTTGCTGTCTCTACCGGCTGCTGGGCGCATCGTCGCGGCACGCTGCTGGTTCATGCCGATCTCACCTTTGAAAATCTGTCTCACACCCGGAGCGCGTTATGAAAAAGATCCTGACAACCCCGATCAAAGCTGAAGATCTGCAAGATATTCGCGTCGGCGATGTGATCTACCTGACCGGTACGCTGGTGACCTGCCGTGACGTTTGTCACCGCCGCTTGATCGAACTGAAACGTCCGATCCCTTACGATCTCAACGGCAAAGCGATTTTCCACGCTGGCCCCATCGTGCGCAAAAACGGCGACAAATGGGAGATGGTCTCCGTCGGCCCGACAACCAGTATGCGTATGGAAAGTTTTGAACGTGAATTTATTGAGCAGACCGGCGTGAAACTGGTGGTCGGCAAAGGCGGAATGGGGCCGCTGACCGAAGAAGGCTGCCAGAAATTCAAGGCGCTACATGTGATTTTCCCGGCAGGCTGCGCGGTGCTGGCGGCAACCCAGGTGGAAGAGATTGAAGAAGTGCACTGGACAGAGCTCGGAATGCCGGAGTCGCTGTGGGTCTGCCGGGTCAAAGAGTTCGGCCCGCTGATTGTCTCTATTGATACCCACGGCAACAACCTGATAGCCGAAAACAAAAAGCTGTTCGCCGAACGCCGCGATCCCATCGTGGAAGAGATCTGCGAGCACGTCCATTACATCAAATAACCCTCCCGGAGAGGCTCACCCCTCTCCTTTTTCGCAGGCATAACACGATGAAACCTTCCACTGAATGGTGGCGATATCTTGCGCCGCTGGCGGTCATCGCCATTATTGCTCTACTTCCGGTTCCCGCAGGGCTGGAGAGTCATACCTGGCTCTACTTTGCCGTTTTTACTGGCGTGATCGTTGGACTGATCCTCGAACCCGTGCCGGGTGCCGTGGTGGCGATGGTGGGTATATCCATCATCGCCATACTCTCTCCCTGGCTGCTGTTCAGCCCGGAGCAGCTCGCTCAGCCAGGCTTTAAATTCACTGCAAAATCCCTCTCGTGGGCCGTTTCCGGTTTTTCTAATTCGGTTATCTGGCTGATTTTCGCCGCCTTTATGTTTGGCACAGGCTATGAAAAAACCGGGCTTGGACGCCGCATTGCGCTGATTCTGGTGAAAAAGATGGGACATCGCACGCTGTTTCTCGGCTATGCGGTGATGTTCTCCGAGCTGATCCTCGCACCTGTAACACCGTCCAACTCGGCGCGTGGTGCGGGGATTATCTATCCCATCATCCGTAACCTGCCACCGCTCTATCAATCACAACCAAACGACAGCAGTTCGCGCAGCATTGGCTCGTACATCATGTGGATGGGGATTGTTGCCGACTGCGTGACCAGCGCCATTTTCCTGACGGCGATGGCACCTAACTTGCTGTTAATTGGCCTGATGAAAAGCGCATCTCACGCCACGCTGAGTTGGGGCGACTGGTTCCTCGGGATGTTGCCGCTCAGCATTTTACTGGTTCTGCTGGTTCCCTGGCTGGCTTACGTGCTGTACCCGCCGGTACTGAAGTCTGGCGATCAGGTGCCGCGCTGGGCAGAGACGGAACTGCAGGCAATGGGCCCGCTCTGTTCGCGTGAAAAACGGATGCTGGGGCTGATGGTAGGCGCGCTGGTGCTGTGGATTTTCGGCGGTGATTATATCGATGCCGCGATGGTCGGTTACAGCGTGGTGGCACTGATGCTGCTTCTGCGCATTATCAGTTGGGACGACATTGTCAGTAATAAAGCCGCGTGGAACGTTTTCTTCTGGCTGGCCTCGCTTATCACCCTCGCCACCGGACTCAACAACACCGGTTTTATTAGCTGGTTTGGCAAACTGTTAGCAGGCAGCTTAAGCGGTTATTCGCCAACGATAGTGATGGTGGCGTTGATTGTGGTGTTTTATCTACTGCGCTACTTTTTCGCCAGCGCCACGGCGTATACCTCCGCTCTCGCGCCGATGATGATTGCCGCCGCGCTGGCGATGCCGGAAATCCCGCTGCCGGTGTTCTGCCTGATGGTTGGTGCGGCAATTGGTCTGGGGAGCATTCTTACACCATACGCCACCGGCCCCAGTCCGATTTACTACGGCAGTGGTTATCTGCCAACGGCGGATTACTGGCGACTGGGGGCGATTTTTGGGCTGATATTCCTCGTGTTGCTGGTGATTACCGGCTTACTGTGGATGCCCGTGGTGTTGCTTTAAGTGAGGACGGTGCCGGAAATTGCTCTCCGGCACCCGATAGTTTTACGCGGCCGGTAACTCCGCCAGCGGCCAGCGCGGACGCACGCTAACGCCGAGATCCGCCGTCGCGCCTGCTTTAAACCGCACCATTCCGGCATAGGCGATCATCGCGCCGTTATCAGTACAAAACTCCGGACGCGCGTAGAACACTTCGCCGCGGCGTTTTTTCATCAT
>OERN01000284.1_pt1 | contig 12601 bp, 21 predicted proteins | sample 1540061 | NCBI WGS metagenome assembly OERN01 (sample SAMEA3891241, study PRJEB23780) | metagenome | biome: terrestrial biome; feature: animal house; material: water of meat washing | place: Italy | collected 2015-05-12 | reverse complement strand
GAGGTCATCACTGTATCAAGCTGACCCTGTTAAGATTACGGCTGATAGCACCGCCTAGACACGCTCTTAACCGCTATATGCTCTCTAATGCTAGCAAGGGCTTACACCCAATGTACCGCTTCGAAAGACAATATAACCACTCATTGCGTTGCTCAATATGTCTAGAACCCCCTGTCGAGAGCTTACTGTCACCCATGCAATGCAGTCGTCACTGATGCCTGCCACCCATTGCTAGGGAACAGTTATAGAGGATTGGAGAGAAGTAACGAACAAATAAGTAAAGTACCCTAAGTAAAGTAATATTTTAGGTAATTTGATTGCAAACAAGGGTGTATTTGGCTTAGAATATGCCCTAATGGGCTTAATTGCTGGTCAAATAACGCAGTCTGAATGCTTATTTGGTCGTTACAGTCGTTCCCCAACGTCTGTAACCATTAACTGATATTAAACGATAAACGCCCCTACTACGTCAAGTATTAGGGGCGTTTATTTTTTCGTCTGTTCTTAAGTTGGACTTAACAATAAGATTTAAAGTAGATTTTTGTCTGCTAATAAACAGGTTTTCCATTATTCTATATAATACTCAATTACTTAATAGAAACTTATTATTTCCAGTTGTTAATCTAAAACTTTAAACAAATAAGGTGCAATATGGATTATTGTTTTCGTCAAACTCTTTCCCAAGTAACCTTACTGGCTTGAGTGTATATCCACCATCATCTGAAATCATAACTATGAGCTCTTGGTCTTCGAAGGTTTTTAGCTCCTCAATAACTTGTGAAATACTCTTATTCTCACCCCATTCCCTTTCTTCAGTCATATCTTAGTCTCCTATACGTCGAGTTAAACTTTCATTATAAGTACCTGATCTAGCTACTTTACTTGCTAATCCTATCACAGATGTAGCTCCTTTCCATGCCCCTCCATTATGACTATCTACATCGGGAGAAATATACGTTAAACCCTTAATAGTTCCAGAAGGAATGGATTTTGTCGATTGGTAAACAGCTTGTTTATTAGAAAGAAAACCAGTTTTAACATAGCCAATTTTAGTCGCTGCTTTAGTTGCTTCCGACGTCGTAGGGAAGTAAGGGGCAGCTTGAGCGCTAACTGGTATTAAAACTGTGAGACTTAAGCTAGAGATAAGAAAAATGGAACTTGCTAGAGCTTTAAAATTCATTTTACACCCCATAAAAAAATAGTTGAAAGAAGATACTGGCCAAATAACAACAATATAACAAGAGAGATAAAACAAAAGTTTACTATATTAACAAAAGCTATAATTGTAGATTTATTTCAGATCTAAAACACAGTAATCCTCAGACGGTCCAAACTTACATTTTTTCGTCATCACTCTCGCACATAGCTCACCATTACAGCGTTCAATATCTAAATTACCGCCTTGCTTATCTAGCTCTGCTATCGTTGCTCTACGCTCTAAAATATCATCAAGGCTTGGTATGAATAGCATTGAGCATATTATTACCAGTAAACAAGCCCCTAAAATTGAGCCTACTGTCATAAAAGCATGTTTCCAATCGAGCGCCTTTGTCTCTTTTTTTATGGCATCAGCTGCACGTATTGCATCGCTAGACGCTTTTTTAAGGTCTTGGGCTACCTTTGTGGCATGATTGCCCAAATCGCCCTCTATGGACGTTCTAGCATCATTTAGCGAGTCTTTGAATAATGATTGTGCTAGCTCTGGTAAATGCTTATGCAAGCTTTCAATTTCAGCTTGCTGCTTTTTTATGATTGCTAGTGTTTGATCAATATTTTTTTGCTGTTCCTCCGCAGCTGCCATAAGTGCAAATAGCTGTTTCTTAGTATCATCGCTCATCGCTCAAATCCTTTATCTTCGACCTTTTCAAGGGTATGCTGTTGCCCATGAAGCTCTAGTTTTTGTTGGTGCTGTTCTTGTTTATACGCCTCATATTCGGCTTTAAAGTCCTGCATACCTTGTACTTGCTCTTTAATGTTTGCCATTTCTGCTTTGGCGTCTTTGAGTATGGTTATCTCTAGCCGTAAGTCATGCAGCTGCTCGTTATCGGCTTTGATATCGCGGTTTAGATCGCCTTTATCAGTATCAATGCCCCTACGCTCCATCGCAGACGCTTGCCACCCCATTTTAATAGTTGGCTGTCGCTCAATGCCTTGCTCTTTAAGGCTTCTATGGTCGATACGCTCCTCAATCCCTTGTTTTTCTAACTGAGTGTTGACGATGGTTTCCCATTCCTTACGTAGCTCTTTAATCTCGGTACTGGTCGAGCCTAAGCCTAGCTCTTTGCGCTTGGCATTTGATAGCTCGATGCTTGCCTTATCGCCAAGCTTAATACCGTCCTCTGTGCGCTCAAGCTCTCTTGTGGTAGTCATGATATGAGCGTGCCAATTACGATTATCACCCTCTTTATCGGGGGAGTGAATAGCCACATCAACGCCTACGTTATAACGCTCTGCTAGCACTTTAGCGAACCTAACCGCTACCCTTGCGCCCTCATTCTGTTTGAGGTCTTTGCGCTTATCTTTGTCTTTGGGTACAAGCTCATGCGGTATCGCTAATACCCATTCCCTAGCGGTGCGCCCATCTTTGCGGTTCTCGGCAAGCTCCGCTTTATTCCATAGCTCACTACGATCAATCTTTTTCATACTCTTATCAAAAGCGTATGACATCTCCACACCGTCACGCTTTGAATAGTCGTGTTTTAGACCTGTGCGCTCGTCTATAATTTCAGCACCGGCACGATAAGCGGCGGATGCCGTTGCACTGCGGCCGCCACTTCTTGATATAGGCTTAGTCGTTGCATAGTAGATTGCCATGACTACGGATGTATCTCATTTTTGAGGGTAAACATAATGCCTAGTAATAACCGTTCTTCAATCTCAGTCAAGGCATTCAAACCGTAGTCATGCGTCTTTAAGATGACCGCTTGTTGGTCTGCGGTTAGCTCAACGGTTATTGGTTTATTGGTTGCCAGTTCTCTATACTTTTCAAAACTTGATGGTTCAAATAGACTCATTATTCTCATTCCTTATTTTCTCTCCTTAGTCATTTTATCTTTTGCTCCGCAGGACGTATTTAGGATTTGATATTTTATGAAACAACGTGAAATAAAATCATCAAGTCGTAAATGCGCACTTCCTAAAAAGACAGGAAAGTGAAAGCACTCCGATTCCCTGTTATACTAACACAGACAATAAGGTTTTCTAGGTGAGATTATGCCAACGATAGAACAGAAGATTGCCCGCAAACAAGACGAGCTAAACCGATTAAAGACCAAACAAAGAAAGTTAGATACCGCGCAAAAGGTGGTTATCGGTGGTATGGTTTTATCACTGGCTAACAATGATCCTGATAGAGCTAGACAGCTACTTATTGATATTGATAGCAACATCACACGCAAGACAGATTTAGACCGCTTAGAAGGCGTTATAGATGAATTGACTATCACACGATCAAAAGGACTTTAATTATGGCTCATGATTATTTCATTGTTAGTAGTGATTCGTCTAACGTCGTTCGTGACAGAGTTGCTCTCCCTCTTGGTTTGGTTAGTGAGCGCCACCCTAAGATGATTAGTAAGGTTTCTTATGGTGAGGTTGATTACTACGGTACGTTTACTCGTGGGGAAATCCTAGCGTTTGCTAAAGACTATACTGAACGCATGAGGGATTTGATGGAGGAATATCCAGAGTATACTTCTCGCTATAATCGACCACTAGAGTACGTACAAGGCTCACCAAATGATGAATTTATCGTTTCAGCAATCTATTGGTCTTCGGACGAATACTAACGCTTAGGAGCGAATAAATCAGCTTGCCCATGTTTCTTGGCGTAATCTCTCATAAAGGCTCTGACTGCTTGTGAGGCAGTTGTGTCTTGGTTCTCACAAGCATGTTTGAAGGCGTTAAGTAGGTTTTCTTCTACCTTGGCGGTAAATAATTTGTCTTTTTTATTAGTCATGGCACTATCTATATATACTTGGTATATACACAATATACACCAGTTATACACTAAATCAATTAAATTCTTAAATATATACAATGTATATACCTTTTATATACTAGATATATAATAATTTTTGTTCATAACGAATATTATTTGTTGTAGTTGACTTAAATTTCCTTTGCAGCCCTTTAAATTCAAGGGGTCATCATTAACGATATATTCACACTAATTTTTTAGTCAAATATCTCTACACTCACTCTGCTGATTGAGTGCTTTTTTTTTTTATTATTGATATAAATTAAATTTTTTTTCAATCCCTTATGTTATATAGCCTAGGGGGCTATATAACACTTGACAATAGCCTAAGTGTGTTCATGCTCTTGGTTCGGCTGGGTTCCGAAATCAGGGAACACTCACCCTAAAGCACTCACAGTTGAAAAACTGCAAATCCTTTAGTGTTGTTTCCTGATTGATGATGCTTGCTCATGCCCTCGGCACGACTTGGGACACTCATCAGGAGGTCATCACTGTATCAAGCTGACCCTGTTAAGATTACGGCTGATAGCACCGCCTAGACACGCTCTTAACCGCTATATGCTCTCTAATGCTAGCAAGGGCTTACACCCAATGTACCGCTTCGAAAGACAATATAACCACTCATTGCGTTGCTCAATATGTCTAGAACCCCCTGTCGAGAGCTTACTGTCACCCATGCAATGCAGTCGTCACTGATGCCTGCCACCCATTGCTAGGGAACAGTTACAGGGCGTTGATTGGGTGGAAGGTAACGAGCAAATAAATTGTAAAACCACGGTTTTGTTTTGTAAGAACTGGGTTTTAAAGTCGCTAAAAGAGGTAATTTGATTGCAAAATAGCCTAGATTTGGCTTAGAATATGCCCTAATGGGCTTAATTGCTGGTCAAATAACGCATTACTAGTGCTTATTTGGTCGTTACAGTGTGTTCCACCACGCTGTAACCGTTAACTAATATTAAACGATAAACCCCTCTGCCGCGTCAAGTGACAGAGGGGTTTATTTATTTTTTAAGCTAATTAAATTGTAACTAGCTTAAAAAAACTTTGCCCAAGGCCTCTTTATAAAAGTTTATTGTACCTTTCAGCCTCTTTATCATGTTTAATTATCTTATCTTTTAGACGCTTCTCTATATCAATTCTTCTCTTTTTCATAGAGGCATCTTTTCCAATCAATACCTTTTTTCTAGCCTCTGAGGTATTGGGGCGGTTAAATTCTTGAGCCACTTTATACAAAGCGTCAATTTCCTTCTGTAAAGCACTTTGACAATCAATAATTTCTTTCTTCAATCTACTAATACTATCAACCAAAGATTTTTTAAGACTTTCATTAGCCATTTTTACTTATCCATATTTATTATTATAGATGCCCTTCCCAAAAGAGCACCTTTGTATCGGAGTATATGGAGGTAAAACCAACTAATACAAACAGCCTTTTGAATATATTTGCTATCTAACGCTTAATCTCAAAGTCATTCGCTGCGACATCTGCTTAGTGGATTAGTGGAGATATCAAGCTTATTTTCGTCTAACTCTAAGTCTATTTATATTTACGAGAAAACCAGCAACCCCTACTGCAATAAATATAATAGGCCAAATTGTTATTCCTAGAACAAAAACTTTACTAACACCTATTAAAATAGAGCCTGTAGCCACTAATGCTACGTTGAATACATCACATTTAATACCTGTAAAGGCTTTAAGAATATTAACTAGTGCAACCAAAACGCCAAAGACAACGTATAGGGTTCCTTCAGGGAACATGTCTGGAAATGCGTAAGCAACACCAGCAAATATGAAGAAAATTGCTATGCCAATTGCTTCATAGACTGTTGTTTCTTGTTTTGGATCATTGTCATTATTTTCTAGTTTGTCACTCATTTGATCTCCTAATATTTATTATTCAACGTAAATCGCTTATTGATAGCGGCTTTATCACTACTCTTAATATGTCTCTAAGCTTAACGTTTTATAAGGAGTAAACAAGCGTATAAAGAGTGTATACGTCATTAAATGTCGTGTTAATTGACTTATACACTTTACATAAATTGCTATCTAAATTCGTGACTAAGATTTGGCTAGGAATAGCCTAGCCAAATCTTGACCCAATAACTCCGAGGCGTTAACCAAACAGTTCTGAATGACTACCTAGCCTTACCAATTGTAAAATATCATCGCCTTTTTTTAAGTAGATTAGTACTACATCAGGTTTGATATGACAGTCTCTAAAATCCTTCCATTCACCTACTAAAGCATGGTCGCTATACTTTTCAGGTAAGGGTAAATCTTTACATAAGCAATTAATAGCTTCAGCCCATTCAGGTGTCATCAAATGGGTAATCAACTTTTTCGCATCTCTTTTAAACTTGTTCTCTGTAACTATCTTTCGCATTATTTGGCTCTTCTAGTGTTCTGAGAAGCTCTTCAGGCGTATAACTTTCTGTAAAATCTGTTCTGTTCAGAGCTTCACGCATAGCCTTCTGAGTTTCCACGTTAGGTTCAACCCAGTCAAAAGACAAAGGCACTTTTCGAGTTTTAACAATTTGGTTTGCTAATAACTTAAAAACTTGAGGCGTAGTCAATCCATAGCTAGCTAGGACATTATCTAACTGTTTTTTAGTATCTGTATCCAAACGCATATTAAAATTCTTTGTAGACATTTTATTAACCTTCTATTATTTTAGTAAAGAATATGTAAGACTAAATCTTTACAATAATGATTGTATCATATGTTCTTGGTTAGGTGAATTTATTTTAGGGTTCAACTTTTAAGTCACGTTGACTACTATCCTGACTTTGTTTGCTGTACATCTCCCACGTAACAGCTGATACAAGGGGCTTCTCTATAAAAATGGTGTTATATCTATCAGCGTTATGATCTCCACTATCGTGGAAAAAATATCTAAAATCAAAGATACTATTTCTAAAATTTCTACCTTCTTCATGTGTAAATCCTTTCATAATTTAAGTTGCTTGGAAACTCAACAAGACGGTGTGTGTATTTTTAGACCTACTCCCCATCCCCCATCTCTTATGTCGTAGTATGACCATTAGGCATAAGACTGGTTAGATGATGAAGTTCAGTTAAAGGTATTATCGAAATGTGCTGTAAGCTCTGCATCAACAATTCAGGTGTATGTGCGCCGTCCACCGTATCCTTTGTTATTAATACTTTAGATGTTACTAAAACAGTTCTCAGTTCTATATAAAACTGCTCCGATATACCTACGCCTATTATGACTGCTAAAAAATAGGCGTTTTGAGGGGTGTTCCATTAACAACCGATGACCCACTTTCAAGGTTGTTAGGACAAAAAAAGACCTTCAGCGATACTGAAGGTCTTTTTTATTTGGTAAGATTTTTAGCTATTTAGAGCACTCGACCCGATGACTTTTTTACCCTCAAAACCATTTACCATAATCTATCTTTATCGGAACAATCGAGGTTTTTGATGTGCTAAACGCGCATGTTTTGGGCTTATTTTTGCTACGGTCTACAGTCTCACATAACGCCACGTTTTTAGCCCCATTTCTTCTGCCCATAATTTAGCAGTTGCTTTGTCACCTGCTATTGGCACTATGTTCAAATCTAGCACCTCACTCAGTGAATAAGTGGTACTACTCACCGTTTTAGGGTCGAATACATACCATCTAAAAACTCTCTCTGTGGTTGCTAATACATATCTCATCAATCACCTCGCTTTATAAACTTATGTCCATTTATCATGTTAGAATTTATGTCTTAGGTATATTTAGGACGATACTATGGCAGCTTATATCACCGTAGGCGCGACGACAACTCATGGCGGTAAGGTGATTAGTGGCTCACCACACACGACTCACAACGGTATTCCCATATCGCGTAAAGGCGATAAAGTCGTTTGTAAGAAATGTAAAAAAGTGACGACTATTTTGACAGGGGATGCCTCGTTTATCATTGATGGCGCACCGATTGCTCGCGCAGGAGATGTAACCAGCTGCGGTGCTAAGCTCATTGCGGTTCAGCAGTCGTTCTGTGAATCTGGTTTTGAAGTGATGGGCGTTGAGCAACCAGCGCCTATACAGTTTCCTAAGTCTGATCCAGAGAGTTTGTTTGCAAGCTTTGCAGCGCCTAAAGACAACCAACCATCAGAGTCTGATGATAACGATTTAGATATCTTATTTGTCAGCTTTACACCTTTTGATAATGAGGATGATGCAGCTGAGGGTACTCTCGTAGCAGGTAACACTTATGCTGGTGAACCTAACGAAGGAGGGGGAGGTATTGATAGGCCAGTATACATACCTGGTACGGCAGGTACTCCTGAAGAGCTTCGTTATCAGGCAGAACTTGAAGCTATGTATATAAACGTTGGTGGTGACGAAAAAAAGTTTCGTGAAGGTGTCAAAAAAATTGCAGAAAGGGATATGCTCGCTTTTGATATATTGACGTTACCGGCAGGGTTCGCGGTTAAATCTGCTCAAATAGGTGGAAAAGCTGGATTGTTTGCTATCAAGAGTCGATTTTTTCCTAAGTTTCCAGCAGCACGTATTTTAGAAAAACCAAAAAAAATCTGGGGCAGATCAGCAGAAGAAATAGCGAAAGATTTTAGAGATGCTGGTTATACCGTTGTTGAAAAGGGGAGTAAAAAACCAGGTAATCAATCAAAAGTTATTCAGGTTAAAGGACATAAGCAGATAACGCAGATCCAAGTGAGTCCCTCTAGTACAAGGCATGGTGGTGCATATTATAAAATATCGACTTCAGATAGAGGTATTGTAAAAGTTGTAGACAAAAAGACTTATAAACCAACCCCTGATGAGAAAGCTACAATTATTTATAAATAGGATAATAGATATGGATTACTTTTTAAAAAACTTAAAATGGCTTGTCAATGCTTTAGCATTAGAACCTACACTTCTGCATACATTGTTACCACCAAATAGTTATATTCCTAATGAGATGACGGATCAGTATGAAATGATAGTAGATGAAGACCTTTCAAATATTATACCTGTGCTAACTACTGAGCAAATCAAACAATTTAAACCTCTAAACGATTATATATACTCACTCTTAGTAAGAGAAGATTTGGCAGATAGTTGGTATGACAATGACTTTATCTATAGTCCAGAGTGGAATGTTATTCACATGTTGGCAAAAGATTTTGAACAGTACATGGGCTGGCAGATATCAGAACCACTGCCGCCATTGTATAGTGAAATTATTTATGTCGATTCTGAGAATTAATAGACTAAGAAAAAGAGATACTGCATCGTTATCTAAATTCAAGATCGCAAGTTAGCCAAGATCAGGCAGTCTTTTTTGCCTATCCTGGCTAACTTTTGATCCAACAACCGCAGGGCGTTAGCTCAACCGTCAATCTGTCATAGTTAAAGCATGATAACTAGTGGTCTGCCATAGTTACCCGTCAATCTGTCATAGTTAGTCATCATTATGGTTTTTGTGATTGTCTAAAAACGCTTGTTCTTCTTGGGTCAACGCCTTACCTAGTCGCTGTCTCTGCTTAACAATATCTAAAAAAGCATCGTCCATGTAGCCGTTTTTAGGGTCGTTACCGTATTCTTGGAAGTTTTTGATAGAATCTGAAATAGACATTTTAAACCTCTCTTAGTTACTTGATTTCTAAGTGTGGCGCTTGTGAGCGTCTTATTTTCTGCTCCACTCGCTTTTGTATGCCCTTGCCCCAGTTGGTTGCTCTTGACGCCACTAGCTGTCTGAAGTCCTCGTCCTCGCTCATTTGAATGGCGTTCAGGGCTGACTGGTCTATCCAGTCCAGCGTCAATTTGCTTGGTTCTCGCTTCTCGCTCATAGTCATGTCTCCTGTGTTAGTAATCAATATCCCTATCATTGCCCCTATCGACTTGCTGCACTTCTCTATCTTGCCGTCTTTGTGCTAACTCGGCTTGCTGTAGCTCTTGCTGTTCTTGCTGTTGGTCGTATAAGTTAACGTCTTTTTGTATGTCGCGTAACTGGTTATATTTATCAGGGAAAGCTTTGTAATAAAGCGTTCTAGCCATTTCTTTATGCTCTGGGGTAATTCCTTTTTCCTGTTTGGTGTCATGTGCTGTTTTGAGCTTGTTATATTGCTCTAGATTCTTATCTAAATCCTGCTGCCATGCTTTTGTTTTAAAGGGATTCAAGGGTTTGTTATCCCTTAATTTATTAATTTCTTGCAGCATTGGCTTAGCTTTCTCCCTTAGCTCCTTCAGCTCATGCTTGTGCATTTCTTCAGCCTTGCCAGTTATCCCATTGTCAAAATCCTGTAGCAGTTGGCGCTTACGGTCTATCTCTTGAGCTGTATTTGGCTCTATTTGCGGCTTTGGGGGTGGCGGTGTGGTGTTGGTAGCTGTTAGAGATTTGGCTGCTTGTTGCTTGGCTCTGAGTGCGTCCATGCCCTTTTGAAACTCTAAGGCTTCTTTTTGTTCTTCCCTCTTGTTGGTGTCGATGCGAATTTCTAGCGCTAAACCCTTTATTTTTAGATTACCGGCGTTGATGGCTCGGTTAATGTCGCCCCTGTCTGTTTCCAGTCCTCTACGCTCCATTGCTGACGCTTTCCACCCTAGTTTTTGCGTAGGTAGCTGCTCGATGCCGCGTTCGGCATAGCTGCGGTGGTCGATGCGCTCATTAAAGCCTTTACGCTCTAGGGCTTGGTTAGCTATCTTCGCCCATTCTGCCCTAAGCTCTTTTATCTCAATGCTTGTTGCGCCTAGCCCTAGCGTCTTACGCTTAGTATTTGATAGCTCGATGGTCGCTTTATCGCCAAACTCAACTTGCCCATCAGCTGACAAGCTGACTTGTCTTGTCGTGGTCATAATGTGAGCATGATAATTTTTATTACTGCCTTCTTCATCGGGAGCATGAATGGCTACGTCAACCGCAACGCCATATTTTTTAGATAGCATTTTTCCAAAATCTAAGGCGGTTTGAGTTCCTGAAAAATCTTTTGCGTGATGCTCCGCAAACTCTTTTCGTAATTGGTAATCAGTCAGTAGCTCAGTACTTCGTCTTTCATCATCGCTTAATTGTTCTGGGTACTCGGGCATCAATTCACTAGGAATGGCCACTATCCACTCTCTAGCCGTTCTAGCATCTTTTCGCTTCTCGGCTTGTTCCGCTAAATTCCACAGCTCGCTTCTATCAATTTCGTTATCGTCTTTATCAAAAACAGTGGCAAGAAGAACGCCCCCACGCTTACTATAATCATGGGTAAGCCCTGTTCGCTCGTCCTTGATTTCAGTACCAGCACGATAAGCAGCCGATGCCGTGGCACTTCTGCCACTGCTACGACTGATCGGCTTGGTGGTGGCGTGATAGATTGCCATTAGGGATGTATCTCATTTTTTAGGGTGAACATAATGCCTAATAACAGCCGCTCTTCAATCTCGGTGAGGGCATTTAAACCGTAGTCATGCGTCTTTAATATGACCGCTTGTTGGTCTGCGGTTAGATCAACCGTGATCGGTTCACTGGTTGCAAGCTCCTTGTACTTCTCAAAACTTGAGGCTTCAAATAGACTCATTATTCTTATTCCTTTTTTGAAATTTGGTCATTTTGGCTTTTGCTCCGCAGGACGCTCTTAGGACTTGTCGGAATCATGAAACGAAGTGTAAGGGTTTCACAAGTCGTAAGTGCGCACTTGTCTAAAAAGACAGCCAAGTGAAACAACTCCAATTCACTGTTATACTAACACAGACAATAAATTTTTCTAGGTGAGATTATGCCAACGATAGAACAAAAGATAGCCCGCAAACAAGACGAGCTGAACCGATTAAAGACCAGACAAAGAAAATTAGAGACAGGTCAAAAAGTCATCATCGGTGGCATGATGTTATCACTGGCTAAAGATGACCCACAGATAGCCGAGCAGCTGCTTAACTTGATTGGTAAGCACATCACACGCAAAACAGATTTAGACCGCTTAGAGGACGTTATCACCGAATTAAGAAGCGATTTTGAGAGGGGTTTTAATCATGGCGTATGATTATTTTATTTCGACAAAGGGAAATAACGACAAAATAAAAATTCCAGAATGGGTCAGAAATCGTGACGATAGAATGGAATCTTATACCTCAAATGGTGAAGTGGACTATCGAGGTAACCTCACTGGCGATGAATTGATCCAACTAGCCAATGACTATGCTGAAATGTGGGGAGATGCTATGAATAGCTTTCATGCAGACCTTCAAAATAAAGGCTTGGCGTACATAAAAAATGCTGAGACAGATCAATTCACTGTATCAGCGATTTACTGGTCATCAGATGCTTACTAAGTAAAACAGATATTTTTGACGTTTTTTTAAATAAAATAAGTTGTTTAAGGCTACAGCCCTTTATTATCAAAGGGTTCAAGATAAACAACCTTATTAATATTGGTTGTTTTTAAGTAATATTAAATGTTCTAGTTGGCTAAAAATTTAAGCCGCAGCCCAGTTTTTCAAGATAATGAACCTTTTTTTAAATTAGTTGTCTTTAAAATAAAATAAGTTCATTTAAGCTGTAGCCCTTTATTTTCAAAGGTTCAGGCTTACTTATCTTTTCACATTAGTTTTTTAATCAATGATCCCTACACTCACTCTGCTGATTGAGTGCTTTTTTTTTTTTTTTTTTTTTTTTCTTTTTTTT
>OERN01000279.1_pt1 | contig 12747 bp, 10 predicted proteins | sample 1540061 | NCBI WGS metagenome assembly OERN01 (sample SAMEA3891241, study PRJEB23780) | metagenome | biome: terrestrial biome; feature: animal house; material: water of meat washing | place: Italy | collected 2015-05-12 | reverse complement strand
CGGTATAAGCCCCCAACAACACCGCCAGCACCAGCATCAATGTTTCCAGTCCGCGATGAACGGGCGTCAGCAGGCTCAGAACCTTTTGCACGATCCCCAGCTTCGGCAACCAGCGTTGTTGCAGGGCAAGCAAATCATGTTCAAAGATTTTCGCCAGCCACAGCACCAGCACCACCATGTAGAGCTGAAACAGCATCACCCCCATCGACATCACCGAGGTAAAACTGTAGTGGAACATCAGCTTCCAGAAGGTCCACGGTCTTGTCAGGTGGAAGACGAGGATCAACAGACCGAGGATCACCGCGCCCGGCCCGACAATCAGCGTGGTGCGCAGCAACGTACTGTCTGCACCGCCCGCCTGCGGGTAGAAGCGACGTAACAGCACGGCCAGCGTCACCAGACCAGCAGAAATACCAATCAAAAACAGGTAGATGGCAATCGGCCAGTCCCACACCAGCGATTCAAAATGAAATGCGGAAGTCTGCGTCATTGGCTCACCTCCCCGTATTTAAACGGTACGCGGTACAGCTTCGGTTTGGTTCCCAGCGCCAGCTTGTAGCGGTAAGTGGGCTTCTGGCGCAGCAGTTGCGAAATCTCACTGTTGGGATCGTCCAGATTGCCAAACGTCAGCGCCTTGGTCGGGCAAGCTTCAACGCACGCGGGCAACTTACCGGCCTGCAAATTGGTCTTACGGCAGAAATCGCATTTGTCCGCCGTCTTCGTGACCGGATGGATAAAGCGCACGCGGTACGGACAGGCGGCGATGCAGTACTGACAACCGACGCAGAGATCCGGATTAACATCGACAATCCCACTGGCAGCATCGCGAAAAGACGCACCGGTCGGGCAGACGTCAACGCACGGCGCATGATCGCAGTGCTGGCAAGACTTACGGAAGAAGCGATATTTCACATCAGGAAATTCGCCCTGCGGCTCGCTACGAATAATCGTCAGGCGCGAGACGCCTTCCGGCACCTTGTTCACTTCCCGACAAGCATCCATACAGGCGGTACAGCCGATGCATAACGACTCGTCATGCACCATGCCGTAACGCACCCCATTGATATTCAACGTTTTCGCCACCACGCGCCCTGCGGTGCCGCTGACGGTTGCCAGCACGCCGACGCCGGTGAGAAACTGGCGACGAGACCAGGTCATGGCTGCTCCTTAAGCAACGGAACAGACGCCGGGTTAAAGTTCGGATTGGTGCGCTGATCGCTGTGGCAATCGACGCAAATCTTAATCCGTCCTTTGTCACTTAACGTCTGCATCGTATCTTGCTGTGGATGCAGGGAATGGCAGCTGGCGCACGCCACTTTGGTTACGTGGACATCGTGCGGCCAGAACGCTTTTTGCAACTGTTCCGGCAGATGGCAGGACATACAGACGCTGTTCTGCTCTCCAACCTTGTACATCGGCTCGTTAAAGCGCATCACATCTTTCACCCCTTCGCGGTGTTGCGGTGATGGCTGGCCGTGACAGTTGGTGCAGGTGACCGGCAGTTTGTTATTCGGGTTGATAACGGAAGCATGTTTGCCATGCATACCTTCGGTATCTGGCTTATGACAGTCCAGACAGGCGGCATCCGGGTTACGCTGCTGGGTAACTTCGTAGCGATCATCAGATGCCTGCGCCGCAGGGGTAGCGGTAATTCCGTTCAGGCTCCACAACAGGCCCGACGCCAGCACCCCGGCAGTTAATAACGAACGTAATACGCTCATATTCACTCCATTGTGTTTTCCGCCCCTTGCGAGGCGGAACGGGGTTATTGGCTTAACAGACCGTTTTTACGTGCCTGTTCTTCCCACTGCGGGATCACCGTTTTGATGAAGTCCTGCTTCTCGGCCTTGATTTGTTCCATGTTCAGGCCAATGGCCTGCTGGGCTTTCTCTTTGGTTGAGATATCCGGGATCTGGATTTCATGGGTGATGCCTTTGGTCGCCAGCAGGCGCGCCAGTTTGGTGCGTGCATCCGCCGCTTTATCCATCGCCGTACCGAGCATCCGTAAACCTTCTTCCGGTGCGTGCATATGAATGCCGTGGGAAGCGATCGCCAGATCCCAGCGCCACTGGGCATGACGGATATCGTCCTGAATTGGCTTCATTTCAGCTTCCGTCGCGCCTGCATCCAGCGCTGCTTTCGCTTCGAAGTGAGCGTGAACCAGTTGATCTTCAACCTTGATTTTCAGGTCGTTAATCGACTGCTTACGTTCCGCGACCACTTTTTGCAAGGCAGCTTTGTCCTGGGTATGGCAGTTCGCACAAGTCTGGGCGAAGTTATCAAACGGATTACCAATTTTATGGTCGGTGTAGAGTTTGCCTTCGGCGTTCTGCACTTTTGGCATATGGCAGTCGATACAGGTCACGTTGTTTTTACCGTGAATGCCCGCTGTCCAGGTTTCATATTCCGGGTGCTGCGCTTTCAGCATTGGCGTTTTCGACAGGGAGTTAGTCCAGTCAGAGAAGGCAATTTTGTCGTAATACTGCTCCATATTTTCGACTTTCATGCCGTCATCCCACGGGAATTTAACCGCTTTGTTTTTGCCGTCGAAGTAATACTCCACATGGCACTGACCGCAAACCATCGATTGCTGGTCGAAACGTCCGGCTTTCTCAAAAGGTTTACCAATGGCTTCCATCGCGCGAGCCGCATACGGACGGGAAAGGGTTAACTCCGGTTTGCCTTTGGCGAACTCTGGTGAGGCGGTGTTATGGCAATCGGCACAACCTAAGTTGTTGACGATTTCCGGACCGCCGCGCGCCCATTTACCGTGGAAGTAGCCATCTTCGCCGTCTTTCTGGATCAGACGCGCCACATCCGGGCTTTTACAACTCCAGCATGCCATCGGTAGCGGACCATCTTCAGCGTTTTTCGGCGCACCGGTACGCAGGGTTTCACGCACATCGGTCACAGCAAAAGCATGTCCACGCGGCTTGTTGTAATCGCGCGAGAAGGGATACCCTGCCCACAGGATCACCAGCCGTGGATCTTCCGCCAGGGCGTCAACACGCTCTGACTGTTCCGAGGTGGCTTTCCAGGAGAGATATTGATCGGGATGCTGCGGGGCAAAGGTTTCATTCTTCGCTTCCACAGTTACAGGTTTTGCGGGAGCAGCCGTTTGTTCAGCGTGAACAGAAGTGAAAAAGAAAAAAGGAATCAATAAGCTGAAGATACGGCGTGCGTTTATTTTTATCCTTGTCATAGGGCTTCATCCGAATTGCGCCATTGTTGCAATGGCGGTTTTTATTGTTTTTCACGACAGTAACCGCACCTACACTGTCATGACATTGCTCGCCCCTATGTGTAACAAATAACCACACTGTGAATGTTGTCTTTAATCAATTGTAAGTGCATGTAAAATACCACTTTAGAGTTAGTCAGTATCTTCCTCTTTTTCAACAGCATGCATAACTGCATGTTCCTCAAAGAATTAATCAACTTTTGTTGCTGACCTTCAAAAATTACCCTGCCGTTTATTTGCACAATTCTACTTTTGCGTGATCTGTCGCCCAAATACTAAACAAAACTGCCAATACCCCTACATTTAACGCTTATGCCACATATTATTAACATCCTACAAGGAGAACAAAAGCATGAGCCAAATTCACAAACACACCATTCCTGCCAACATCGCAGACCGTTGCCTGATAAACCCTCAGCAGTACGAGGCGATGTATCAACAATCTATTAACGTACCTGATACCTTCTGGGGCGAACAGGGAAAAATTCTCGACTGGATCAAACCTTACCAGAAGGTGAAAAACACCTCCTTTGCCCCCGGTAATGTGTCCATTAAATGGTACGAGGACGGCACGCTGAATCTGGCGGCAAACTGCCTTGACCGCCATCTGCAAGAAAACGGCGATCGTACCGCCATCATCTGGGAAGGCGACGACGCCAGCCAGAGCAAACATATCAGCTATAAAGAGCTGCACCGCGACGTCTGCCGCTTCGCCAATACCCTGCTCGAGCTGGGCATTAAAAAAGGTGATGTGGTGGCGATTTATATGCCGATGGTGCCGGAAGCCGCGGTTGCGATGCTGGCCTGCGCCCGCATTGGCGCGGTGCATTCGGTGATTTTCGGCGGCTTCTCGCCGGAAGCCGTTGCCGGGCGCATTATTGATTCTAACTCACGGTTGGTGATCACTTCCGACGAAGGCGTGCGTGCCGGGCGTAGTATTCCGCTGAAGAAAAACGTTGATGACGCGCTGAAAAACCCGAACGTCACTAGCATTGAACATGTGGTGGTACTGAAGCGTACTGGCGGGAAAATTGACTGGCAGGAAGGGCGCGACCTGTGGTGGCACGACCTGGTTGAGCAAGCGAGCGATCAGCACCAGGCGGAAGAGATGAACGCCGAAGATCCGCTGTTTATTCTCTACACCTCCGGTTCTACCGGGAAGCCGAAAGGCGTGCTGCACACTACCGGCGGTTATCTGGTGTACGCGGCGCTGACCTTTAAATATGTCTTTGATTATCATCCGGGTGATATCTACTGGTGCACCGCCGATGTGGGCTGGGTTACCGGACACAGTTATTTGCTGTACGGCCCGCTGGCCTGCGGCGCGACCACGCTGATGTTTGAAGGCGTACCGAACTGGCCGACGCCTGCCCGTATGGCGCAGGTGGTGGACAAGCATCAGGTCAATATTCTCTATACCGCGCCCACGGCGATTCGCGCGCTGATGGCGGAAGGCGATAAAGCGATTGAAGGCACCGACCGTTCGTCGCTGCGCATTCTCGGTTCCGTGGGCGAGCCAATTAACCCGGAAGCGTGGGAGTGGTACTGGAAAAAAATCGGCAACGAGAAATGTCCGGTGGTCGATACCTGGTGGCAGACCGAAACTGGCGGTTTCATGATCACGCCGCTGCCTGGCGCTACCGAGCTGAAAGCCGGTTCGGCAACACGTCCGTTCTTCGGCGTGCAACCGGCGCTGGTCGATAACGAAGGTAACCCGCTGGAAGGCGCTACCGAAGGCAGCCTGGTGATCACCGACTCCTGGCCGGGTCAGGCGCGTACGCTGTTTGGCGATCACGAACGTTTTGAACAGACCTACTTCTCCACCTTCAAAAATATGTATTTCAGCGGCGACGGCGCGCGTCGCGATGAAGATGGCTATTACTGGATAACCGGGCGTGTGGACGACGTGCTGAACGTCTCCGGTCACCGTCTGGGGACGGCAGAGATTGAGTCGGCGCTGGTGGCGCATCCGAAGATTGCCGAAGCCGCCGTAGTAGGTATTCCGCACAATATTAAAGGTCAGGCGATCTACGCCTACGTCACGCTTAATCACGGGGAGGAACCGTCACCAGAACTGTACGCAGAAGTCCGCAACTGGGTGCGTAAAGAGATTGGCCCGCTGGCGACGCCAGACGTGCTGCACTGGACCGACTCCCTGCCTAAAACCCGCTCCGGCAAAATTATGCGCCGTATTCTGCGCAAAATTGCGGCGGGCGATACCAGCAACCTGGGCGATACCTCGACGCTTGCCGATCCTGGCGTAGTCGAGAAGCTGCTTGAAGAGAAGCAGGCTATCGCGATGCCATCGTAACCCACAATTGCCGGATGCGAGTCGGTAACGGTTTGTAGGCCTGATAAGACGCGACAGCGTCGCATCAGGCATTGATTGCCGGATGCGGCACGAGTGCCTTATCCGGCCTACGGGTCGGCAATAGTTGTAGGCCTGATAAGACGCGACAGCGTCGCATCAGGCATTGATTACCGGATGCAGCCTACACGCGGACTGATAAGCCAGGCGAAATAATGAATTATCATCAGTACTATCCTGTCGACATCGTCAACGGCCCCGGCACTCGCTGCACCCTGTTTGTCTCCGGGTGTGTTCATGAATGCCCCGGTTGCTATAACAAAAGCACATGGCGGGTAAATTCCGGTCAGACATTTACTAAAGCAATGGAAGACCAGATCATTAACGATCTGAATGACACTCGTATCAAACGCCAGGGGATTTCCCTCTCCGGCGGCGATCCGCTGCATCCGCAAAACGTGCCGGATATTCTGAAACTGGTAAAACGCATCCGCGCCGAGTGTCCGGGTAAAGACATCTGGGTGTGGACAGGCTATAAACTCGACGAACTCAACGCTGCGCAAATGCAGGTTGTTGATTTGATTAACGTGCTGGTCGACGGCAAATTTGTGCAGGATTTAAAAGACCCTTCCCTGATCTGGCGCGGCAGCAGCAATCAGGTGGTGCATCATTTGCGATGATAAGTTCCCTGTTACCTGAGTGCAGGCAACAGGGAAATGAGGAATTAACGATACTTCTGGTGATAGGCGTTGCGGGTCGTTTTCAGTTGCTCTGCGGCAGCCTGCGCTTCTTTTACTTTACCTTCATTTGCCAGCTTCAGCGCGTCGTCAATCTGACCGACCAGAATGTCGAAACCGTGGCGGAAATCTTTCATTTCCGGGCTGTCCGGTGATTTATCTTCGAGCTTCGGCGGCGTTGCTTTTTGCGCATCCAGCGCTGCGGCGCGCATCTTCGTTAACGCGTCTTTGACTTGCGCCGCGTTATCCGCTTTTTCGATCACTTTTAAATTGTCGTTGAGGGTTTCCATATTGTCTTCAAGATCAGCGGCAAACGACGCAGAACTGAATACCAACGAGGAGACTGCAAGAATAGCTAACAGGCTTTTACGCATTGCTCACTTCCTTTTTTATTTACACTTCATCCTTCACACTGCCTCATCGACGGCTACGCTCATTCGCCCGGGTCACGTACTGCGAGTACGCTCCCCGGCCCTCATTCACTTTCCGTCTCGATGCAGTGCGAATGATTTTGTGTAATTTTTTAGTTTATAGCGCGGCAGGTCGCGCCAGTTTTTTACTGCCCGGCGATTTTCATCTCCGGCAACAGCACAGAACCACACTGTATATTACTGCGTGTTTCAATATCGTTACCGACGGTGACAATATTGCGCCACATATCTTTTAAATTACCTGCGATGGTGATTTCACTAACCGGATACTGAATTTCGCCATTCTCTACCCAGAAGCCCGCTGCACCACGGGAATAATCACCGGTAATGGCACTCACGCCCTGGCCCATCAGCTCCGTCACCACCAGCCCGGTGCCCATCTCTTTGAGCATTTGTTCGAAGCTTAGCCCTTGTCCGGCAATCCGCCAGTTGTGAATACCGCCCGCATGTCCGGTGCTTTTCAGCCCCAGTTTCCGCGCCGAGTAGCTGGTCAGCAGCCACTGAGTCAGGATGCCATCTTTAATAATATCGCGACGCTCGGTGCGCACACCTTCGCTGTCAAATGGCGTCGATGCCAGCCCTTTCAGCAGATGCGGATGCTCTTCAATGGTCAGCCAGTCCGGCAGAATTTGTGTACCGAGCGAGTCGAGCAAGAAGGTCGATTTACGGTAGACCGCACCACCCGCTATCGCCCCCACCAGATGGCCAAAAAGCCCGGTTGCCACTTCATTGGCAAAAATGACCGGCGCTTTCATGGTGGAGAGTTTACGCGGTGACAGGCGCGATAAAGTACGGCGAGCACAGTCGGCCCCAACCCACTCTGGCGTTTGCAGATCGCTCATCGCACGACCAATGGTGTAGGCGTAATCACGCTCCATATCGCCATTTTCTTCGGCAATTACACAGCTGGAGAGCGAATGACGCGTAGAGCAGTAACCCTGCAACATGCCGTGGCTGTTGCCAAAAACTTTGACACCGTAGTGGCTGTTAAAACTGCCGCCTTCGGTATTGGTAATGCGTTTGTCCGCCTGCAATGCTGCCTGTTCTGCGCGGGCCGCCAGTTCAATGGCTTCATCCGGGGAAACTTCCGCAGGGTGGAACAAGTCGAGATCTGGTGCGTCAAAGGCCAGCAGCTCTTTGTCTGCCACGCCGGCACAGGGATCTGGCGAGGTATAACGGGCAATATCCAGCGCCGCCTGTACGGTGCGGGCAATGGCCTGCGGGCTTAAATCGGTGGATGATGCGCTACCTTTGCGGTTCTGGTGATAAACAGTGATCCCCAGCGCGCCATCGCTATTGAATTCAACATTCTCCACTTCACCATAACGCGTGCTTACGCTAATGCCGGTGGTCTTGCTGACGGCAACTTCCGCACCGTCCGATTTGCCTGAGGCCAACTCCAGCGCAGTGGAAACTGCTTCTTCCAGAATCTTGCGCTGCGCTTCAACTTGAGAGATTACTTTCATTGCAAGTGCCATAATGTAGAGAGTTTCTCTGAAGTCTAACAGAGAACCGTTTTTCAGTGCGCATCTTAACTGGTAACATTAGCCTCTTTTTTTAAGGAGCCTGAGATGACTAAGCAGCCCGAAGACTGGCTCGACGACGTTCCCGGTGATGACATCGAAGACGAAGACGATGAAATTATCTGGGTCAGTAAAAGTGAAATTAAACGTGATGCCGAGGAGCTAAAACGCCTTGGCGCGGAAATTGTTGATCTGGGGAAAAACGCGCTGGATAAGATCCCGTTAGATGCGGATCTGCGCGCGGCTATTGAGCTCGCCCAGCGTATTAAGATGGAAGGTCGCCGCCGCCAGTTGCAGCTCATCGGTAAGATGCTGCGCCAGCGCGACGTAGAGCCTATTCGTCAGGCGCTGGATAAGCTGAAAAACCGTCACAACCAGCAGGTGGTGCTGTTCCATAAACTGGAAAACCTGCGCGATCGTCTGATCGATCAAGGTGATGACGCCATCGCTGAAGTATTGAATCTGTGGCCCGATGCCGATCGTCAGCAACTGCGTACTCTGATCCGCAACGCGAAGAAAGAGAAAGAAGGGAATAAGCCGCCGAAATCCGCACGCCAGATTTTCCAGTATCTGCGTGAGTTAGCGGAAAACGAAGGGTAATTTTCGTTGTTGATGTGAGTATGGTTTGCCGGATGCGGTGCACCTGTAGGCCTGATAAGACGCATCAAGCGTCGCATCAGGCACTATGCTCAAATGCCGGATGCGGCGTGAACGCCTTATCCGGCCTACGCACACTATATCAGGCTAAGGCCGAATTACTGCGCGGCTTCCGCCTTCTTCGCCAGACCATCCAGCAGTTTCTGATGGATCCCACCAAAACCGCCGTTGCTCATCACCAGAATATGGTCGCCAGGCTGAGCGGTTTTCACCACCATATCTGCCAGCGTATCCACATCGCCGCTCCAGTGTGCAGGCTGAACGCAGGCTTCTGCCACTTCTGCCACCTGCCACGGAATATGCGCCGGTTGCAGCAGGAAGACTTCATCGGCACGACCTAATGAAGGTGCCAGATCGTCTTTGCAGATCCCCATTTTCATGGTATTCGAGCGCGGTTCCAGCACGGCAATAATGCGCGCCGTACCGCCAACTTTGCCACGCAGCGCCGCAAGCGTTGCCAGAATCGCCGTTGGGTGATGGGCAAAATCGTCATATACCGTCACACCATTCGCTTCACCACGCAACTCCAGACGGCGACGAGCATTAATAAACGAACCCAGCGCGTTAGCGGCATCTGCCGGCGCTACACCAACATGGCGAGCCGCCGCAATCGCCATCAGGCCATTGTGCATATTATGTTCGCCTACCAGCGACCATTTCACTTCGCCCACTTTTTCGCCATCCAGCAAAACTTCCCATTCGGAAGCATCGGTGGTCAGCTTTTTCGCCTGCCAGTGACCCTGCTCGCCCACCAGCTCCTGCTCGCTCCAGCAGCCCATCGCCATGGTCTGTTTCAGGTTGATGTCATTTTCCGGCCAGATAATACGGCCCTCACCCGGCACCACACGCACCAGATGATGGAACTGTTTTTCAATCGCCGCGAGGTTTTCAAAGATATCCGCGTGATCAAACTCGAGGTTGTTGAGCAGCAGTGTGCGCGGGCTGTAGTGAACAAATTTTGAGCGCTTATCAAAGAATGCACAGTCATATTCATCCGCTTCGATAACAAAGAAGTCGCTTTCGCCCAGACGCGCCGAAACCTCAAAGTTCCCCGGCACACCGCCGATCACAAATCCCGGTTTGTAACCGCACTGTTCCAGAATCCAGGTCGCCATTCCCGCGGTGGTAGTTTTGCCGTGTGTACCGGCAACGGCCAGCACCCAGCGGTCGCGCAGCACAAAATCGTGCAGCCACTGTGGACCTGACATATAAGGGATGTTTTTTTCCAGTACCGCTTCCACACACGGATTTCCACGGGTCATGGCGTTGCCAATAATCACCAGATCCGGCTGCGGATCGAGCTGGCTGGCATCGTAACCCTGAATCAGTTCAATGCCTTGCTTCTCAAGTAAGGTGCTCATCGGCGGATACACATTGGCGTCCGAACCCGTTACTTCATGGCCTAACTGGCGCGCCAGCATCGCCAGACCGCCCATAAACGTGCCACAAATTCCTAAAATATGAATGCGCATACGTCACTATCCTTTTTTAATCTGCCGCTCATTTTACGCATATGTCGGGCAAGTGAGAAACGCATTTCAGGATAATCCGCAATTTGCTGGCGCGATTCACCTGAGCGCAACATTGAGATTATTTGTTAAGATTGTTGCGGTCGCTTTACTCCATAAACATTGCAGGGAAAGTTTTATGAAAACGTTAGGTGAATTTATTGTCGAAAAGCAGCACGAGTTCTCTCATGCTACCGGTGAGCTCACTGCTTTGCTGTCGGCAATAAAACTGGGCGCCAAGATTATCCATCGCGATATCAACAAAGCAGGACTGGTTGATATCCTGGGTGCCAGCGGTGCTGAGAACGTGCAGGGCGAGGTTCAGCAGAAACTCGACTTGTTCGCTAATGAAAAACTGAAAGCCGCACTGAAAGCACGCGATATCGTTGCGGGCATTGCCTCTGAAGAAGAAGATGAGATTGTCGTCTTTGAAGGCTGTGAACACGCAAAATACGTGGTGCTGATGGACCCACTGGATGGCTCGTCCAACATCGATGTTAACGTCTCTGTCGGTACCATTTTCTCCATCTACCGCCGCGTTACGCCTGTTGGCACGCCGGTAACGGAAGAAGATTTCCTCCAGCCTGGTAACAAACAGGTTGCGGCAGGTTACGTGGTATACGGCTCCTCTACCATGCTGGTTTACACCACCGGATGCGGTGTTCACGCCTTTACTTACGATCCTTCGCTGGGCGTTTTCTGCCTGTGCCAGGAACGGATGCGCTTCCCGGAGAAAGGCAAAACCTACTCCATCAACGAAGGAAACTACATTAAGTTTCCGAACGGGGTGAAGAAGTACATTAAATTCTGCCAGGAAGAAGATAAGTCCACCAACCGCCCTTATACCTCACGTTATATCGGTTCACTGGTCGCGGATTTCCACCGTAACCTGCTGAAAGGCGGTATTTATCTCTACCCAAGCACCGCCAGCCACCCGGACGGCAAACTGCGTTTGCTGTATGAGTGCAACCCGATGGCATTCCTGGCGGAACAAGCGGGCGGTAAAGCGAGCGATGGCAAAGAGCGTATTCTGGATATCATCCCGGAAAGCCTGCACCAGCGCCGCTCCTTCTTCGTGGGTAACGACCATATGGTTGAAGATGTCGAACGCTTTATCCGTGAGTTCCCGGACGCGTAATCTCCTGCGCCTCTCCACACGGAGAGGCGTTTTTATCGCTGCGCAATGTTGACTCTTGTCACAGGCGAACTCTGACGATTCTCCCACAGCACCGTTAATCCACGCTGTAATGCTATAAAAATAAATAACAAAATACCGATGGCGATTTTCGTCCACCATGAGCTCAGCGTGCCATCAAAGTTGATATAAGTCTGTATTAGCCCCTGAATCGCCACGCCAAAAAGCGTCCCTAATACCGTTCCAACGCCACCGCTCAGAAGCGTACCGCCAATTACCACTGAGGCGATAGCATCCAGTTCCACACCTACGCCCGCCAGCGCATATCCGGCCTGGGTATAAATCGAGAAGACAATCCCCGCCAGCGTTGCCAGTCCGGTGGAGAGCATATAAATGCGAATAGTGGTGCTGCGAGTGGAAATCCCCATCAGGTTCGCCGACGTTGCGTTGCCGCCAATGGCGTATACCTGATTACCAAAACGGGTACGATGCGCGAGGAAAATACCGATAACCACCACCGCCAACATCAGCAGTCCCATCGCACTTAAGCGACCGCCGCCAGGGATTTTCCACGCAAGGCTTGAGAGCGTGTCATAAATGGGATGGTTTATCGGAATCGACTCTTCCGAAACGAGATAGCTGACACCGCGCAAAAAGAACATCCCCGCCAGGGTAATGATAAATGCCGGGATCTTCAGGGCGTCGATCAAAAGCCCCATAAATGCGCCGAAGGCACAGCCCATCACCAGCACTAGCGGAAACGCCAGTAGCGGCGAGAGGCCGAAATCGCCAATCACTTTTGCCAGAAACACGCCAGTAAAGGCGATCACCGAACCGACGGAGAGATCGATCCCACCGGAGAGGATCACAAAGGTCATGCCAACGGCAATGATCCCAAGAAAGGCGTTATCGGTCAGGATATTGCAGATCACTCTTGTGGAAGCAAAACCGGGAAACTGGGTCAGGCAGTAAAGATAACCCAACACAAAGACGCCGATGGTGATCATCAGTGGCAAATTACGTTTTATCACGGCTACGTACTCCTTTAATCAGACTGATAAAGCGTTGCGACTGGACAATCAGCACGCAAAGAACCACCACCGCTTTTACAACCTGGTTCATCTCTGGCGGAAAGCCCGAAAGCAAAATTCCGGTGTTCATCCCCTGAATAATCAGCGCCCCCACCACCGAAAGCAGTAGGTTAAAA
>OERN01000277.1_pt1 | contig 12782 bp, 10 predicted proteins | sample 1540061 | NCBI WGS metagenome assembly OERN01 (sample SAMEA3891241, study PRJEB23780) | metagenome | biome: terrestrial biome; feature: animal house; material: water of meat washing | place: Italy | collected 2015-05-12 | reverse complement strand
AGAGTTACACCCATAAACTACTATAGATATCAAGAAAATAACCAAAAAATTATTCTTCATTTATTTCACCATCATCTTCATCAATTAGCGGAGAATCTATATGATTAAGCTGTTCATACTCATACGTTGTTTGTGGTTGGAACCAAATGTCTTGGGTTACTTCTTCAATAATTTCCAAATTCAAACTTTCATCACTTGATGAGGAATATCCAGTTACTGTCATACCATTATCGTCTGTCGCTCCTAAAATTTGTTGTCCAGATGGTAAGGTTAATTTATATTTTTGTCCTTTTACTGGATTATTTTGCTGATCCCTAACAAGAAAATTTCCATAAAACATACTTGGTAATTCAGGAACCTCATAAGATACTTTTGCACCCCCCACAAAACTATGCTGACCCGCCTTACTTTCAAACTTTCCACCTGTTGTCGTAAAAATCCCATCCCCATTAATTTTGAGCTGTGAACCACCAGCAGTCAGTACAATTTCTTTCGGACTGGTTATTTCTATTTTATCTTCTGTTGAAATTAGCTTAATCACCTTACGCGCAATCGCCTCTATCGCATCATCTTGTGCCTGTAATTCGACTTTTCCTTTTGCTGCAAATGCTTTTAGCCCTTTTTGTGCAGCAAATAAGCTCACTTTATCCTGCGCATGCGCAATAATATTCTTCTGGGCACTTAAGTTAATGGACCCCTGTGCGCTTTCAGCAATGTCTTGAGAAGCTTGTAAAACAATATCTTCAGGCGTCGTTAAAGCAATACCATTGGGGGAAGCCAGCAGCATTAAAGCCTGACGAAAGATCTTCGCTTGAGCTTGATTCTGAGTATCCTGCGTTTGCTCTGCCTCTTGAGCATATGTCTCCATAAAACCTTGCATGGAGCCCAATGCCTGCATGGGATTAACATTCAGTTTGCTGCCTTTATTAAAGCTTCCGCAAGCACTGGTCAGGTCAAAGTCTTTCATATCAACATTGGCAATCACTTTGCCTACATCTTTTAAAGCGGCGAATGGATCCGCATTCAATTTTTCTTTCACACCTTGCAACTGACTTTTCAAAACATCTGTGCCATGTTCTTCGAGGTTATCAATAAAGGCTTTTAAATTGTCTATTGAAGCCTCTGCATCCTGAAAATAATCTTTAAATTCATTGATCAAATTGTCCGTATCTTGCCCAAATTTTTGAATATCCTCAAGAAAACCACCGCACGTTTTTAATGCCGAAATCGGATCCTGACTAACTGCAGTTTTAAATAAACCAACAGTTGCTTGGAGGGCTTGATTGGCCCCTTTTAGCTCTACAGACTGAATCAATTTAGGCAGACGATTGATCACATTCAGTGCATCAGTCTGTTGTTTAACAGCCAAAGTACTCAGCATGTGCATACTGTCATGACCTTGCTGCAAGATGGACTGGGCTTCTGACGCAGCCAAATGATCTGCGACCGCTTGATCCTGTGCATAGGTACTAATCAAGAGGCCTTTGCCTGCACGCATGGCTCCCCATTGATCCGTTCTCAACTCAAAACCCTCACCACGCCCATCACTGTTTTCAGTTGCTTTCGGATGACTGAGGTTACCTAGATTAAGCTGACTCGCTCCATGACTGCTGTGTAGCTGCACACTAATTTGTCCTGTCGTATCATCAAAACGCAGTTGGTTAAAGCCTTGCCCTGCAACCTCTTGTGAACGGATCCCGCTGAGTTTCTTCGTCGCAGGCAATGTCCCTTTCACATCAAACATGGTTTGGTGGCGCTCGGCTTCATGAATGCGTCCTACTACAAAGGGTCGATCGACATCCCCCTCAAAGAAGTCGATGACCACAATTTCTCCGATACGCGGATGAAAACGTGCGCCATACCCCTCACCCGCCCATGGGGTCAATACATCGACCCAAGCCGAGTCCGTGTCATTGTCATTTGCACCCGCACCACCATCATGAGCATGGTCATCACTACGCGTAAACATGAAGCGAACTTTAATCCGCCCCCATGCATCCACATAAATTTCTTCCCCTTCAGGCCCGACGACTTTGGCGCGTAAAGGATAGGCTACTGGACGGTGTATCCACGCTTGATATTTAGGAACAATTTTGACCTCACGGCGTACGACAAAGAGTTCATTGGCTTGACGTTCCTCACTCAAACCTTGCCAGCGACTTTCTTTTAGTAATAAATTGATTTGCTGTAATAACTCTTTGGGTAAATTATTTTGGTTATAAAAGACTTTGCCTAAAATGAGAAATTCACGCTCTGCGGACACATGCTGGTCTATTTCAGGATGATCAACCATTTCAAACCAATAGCCGACTTGCGCATCTCGAACGCTACTTTTTGCTGTGAAATATTTGGCCTGAAGCTCGTGATATTGGTTCAGTTGTTGGTTGAGACGATCTAGTTGACTGCTATTGGCAGACGTGGCCTGATCCTCACCTTGTAGATCAGCCGTCCATGCTGGACTGACACACCAGACTTGTTCCAGACCCAAACTTTCATTGTCTTGTTGATCACTGTGCTGATGCGCACTCAATACAGCCTGACTCTGATCTTGAGCTAAATGTTGCGCTTGCCAACGCTGCGTCTGTACCGTGGTGGATTGTAAGTGACGTTCAGCAATAAAACTGGTGATGCTATCAAAAGGCTCAGTGGCATGGCTGCGGTGGAAACGAATCGTACGACGACCCAGTGCTGTAAAAGCTTGATTATCATCCATCAAACGAAGTTGCTGTGCCTGAATCGGTTCCGACGAACTGAGCACCATCGGAGCTTGTTCATCAATCAACCAATTAATCCCTTCACTCCGCCATAGTCGAGTGAGAAATTCAGCGTCGGTTTCATTAGACTGCATGACAAAGGGTCGTACATCATAATCACGGCTCAAACCGTCTAAGTTCAGGCTTAAGCTGGCTGCAAATAATGTACTGTGACTTTGCCATTCGCTAAACAGAGTTTCAGTGATTTCACGAACACTTTTGCTCATAAACACACGACTGTTTCTGCGCTTATGCCACAGCGCTGTTGCATCTTCAATCGTCAGTTTATAAACAGTTAACGCGCCATCACTTTGCCCCTGACTGGCACTGGTAATCACCCCCGTCAGACGAGAAAGCTGCCCCACATCCGTGACCTGATCAACCGCGACTCGCCCACCAATGAACTGTTTTAAAGGCAAATAAGCGTTGGTCGATAGACATAGGATTTCAGCTTTTAGGCCCTGATTAATGCGATGTTCACCCTCAATGCGCTGAATAAACACCTGTGTGTTCAAAGCCGGATTGGAAAAATGAATATGCAAAGCACGTTTTTGTGAGCCGAATCCAAAGGATTCCAGCATTTTATAAATAGAATTGAACATGATCATTGTTAAGTTATTGGTTTTTATACTTGTGCGCGGAGTGTACAAAATGTCTTTTTTTTAATCTAGTAAAATAATGTTAATGAAGACGCAGCTCTCAAAAAATAAAAAGGAGCATCATGCTCCTTTTTATTCGATCTCATTTTAAGCTTTAGAAGGCGACACGTTTATAGTGACGATACTCTGGCTTCCAGAAGTTTTTCTCAATCGCGTGTTGCAATTGCTCATCACTAATAATCGGGGCTACACCTGCATCCATTGCTGCTTTGGCCACTTTGAAGGCTATCAGCTTAGAGACCTTCTGAATTTCATCAATCTCAGGCAATAAATCTGCTGTAGGATTCACGAGCATCGGTGAGCAATCTGCCAAAGCATTACTCGATGCAATTAACATGGAGTCAGTCACACGGGTTGCATTGGCCGCAATCACGCCCAGCCCAATGCCCGGGAAGATATACGAGTTGTTGCACTGCGAAATATTATAAATTTTGCCTTGATAGTTGACTGGAGCAAAAGGACTGCCCGTCGCAATCAAAGCCTTGCCGTCCGTCCAGTGAATAATATCTGCTGGCACGGCTTCGACACGCGACGTTGGGTTAGACAGTGGCAATACAATCGGACGATCACAGTTCGAAGCCAAAGTGCGAATCACTTCTTCAGTGAATAAGCCCGGCTGACCCGATACGCCAATCAACACGGTAGGTTTGGCATTTTTCACGACATCGAGCAGTGAAATCACCTCTTCAGCATTGCCCCATTCCGCTATCACGTCTGGCTTTTGCGCCAATTTACGTTGGAAATCGAGTAGATTCGGCTGATTTTCAGTGATTAAACCAAAACGATCGACCATATACACGCGTGCACGCGCTTCGGCATCAGTTAAACCTTCAACTTTCATCTGTGCAACAATTTGCTCAGCAATCCCACAGCCTGCTGAACCCGCACCTAAGAAGGCAACGGTTTGATCTTTGAGCTGTTTACCTGCCGCACGTGATGCAGCAATCAAACTGCCCACAGAAACGGCTGCGGTACCTTGAATATCATCATTAAAACAACAGATTTCATCACGGTACTTATTCAATAACGGCATGGCATTATTTTGCGCAAAATCTTCAAATTGAATTAAGGCTTTCGGCCAACGACGCTTGATCGCAGCAATCACTTCATCAACAAAAGCATAGTACTCATCACCACTGATACGCGGTTGATTCCAACCCATATAAATTGGGTCATTCAGTAACTGCTGATTATTGGTCCCGACATCGAGGGTAATTGGTAAGGTGTAAGCTGGGCTAATACCCCCACACGCGGTATAGAGCGACAATTTTCCAATCGGAATACCCATCCCGCCAATACCTTGGTCGCCCAAGCCTAAAATACGCTCGCCGTCGGTAATCACAATAACTTTGACATTTTTCTTGTTGATGTTATGCAAGATGTCATCAATATGCGCACGGTCTGGATAGGAAATAAATGTACCACGATGGCGACGATAAATATCCGAGAAACGCTGACAGGCCTCACCCACCGTTGGAGTATAGATAATTGGCATCATCTCACTTAAATGGTTTTCAATGAGGTGATAGAACAAGGTTTCGTTGGTGTCTTGAATATTACGCAAGTAAATGTGCTTATTGATCGCATCATTAAAAGCACAATATTGTTGATAAGAACGCTGACTTTGTTCTTCAATGCTTTCTTCAACATGCGGAATTAAACCATGCAAGTTGAAGCGAGTGCGCTCTTCTTCCGTAAATGCCGATCCTTTATTTAACAGCGGCAACTCAAGCAAGGTATTGCCCGCATAAGGGATGTATAAGGGTTGTTTTGTCTTTAAATATTCTGTCGTCATTACCTATCTCGTTATACATAGATTTAGATGAACCTATGGGGAGAATCTATGCATCTAATTCGGCTACTAGCTTAGCGCCATTTGCGCGTCTTTTGATATTTATAAACGTGATGCAATTATCAAAGCGATTTAGTCTGAAAATAAAAATCAAACCGACTCAACGTAAAAATGACGTTTACGGCAGTCTTTCAATCAAATAGCGCATGGATAAAATTTGAACTTGAATAAAGCTCAAGCTAAGCTAGCGCTTTTATTTCTTCTTTATATTAAAAATGATCATCAAAAAATTGAGGTTGTTGAGCCTCGCATGTCTTTACCTCACACAAATGACAGCATGCCAATCCATTTCTACGGCGCAAACTACAGTGAGTGATAAAATTACAGGACTATTTGGTCATAACGAAAAACTGCCTGAAATCGATCCCAAAGGCATTGTCGATATCAGTAAAGCCACCATCGAGCAATATGAGCAACTCAGTGCAAATTTACCCTTGAACCAATGGGTCTATTTGGAGAATGAAAAACAAGGGATTTATCAGCTACAAAACAAATCGACCGAAGGCTTTGTGCTCTCACTACGTCTGAATTGTAAAATCAGCAGTCATCCGCCTACATTTGAGCTTCAAGATGCGCAAGGCAAACGTATCTTATATGGCTATGATAAAGAAGCAGGACAGATTCAGTTTTTACTCGACAACAAAAACTACGGCAATCCCTTTGATCCATTTCAACGCCAAACCCTAAGTCGTTTTCAACAACAGCTTGCCAGTGCCAAAGTAATTAAGCTCTTTCATGCCAGCAAACTGTATCGTTTTCAAAACCAAAATGCGGAACTCCTAAGCAAACCTGTCTCATGCCGTGAAAATAGCTAAAACGGGGCTTATTTGGGTGGGTTCAAATGTGACATATCCACAAATACACCGGTCAAACGGCGCACAATCGGCAGTACAATGAGCACTACAGGATAGGCCACCACCCAAGACATCATCCATGCGGACAGCCAAACCTGTAGGAAATTGTCCACCCAACCCAAATTGCGCCAAAGATTGATCATCGAGATAATGCCACTCATAAAAAATGAGATAAAAAACGGCAAAATAAACATGGCATATTTTGCTGGTAACTTGGGAATATTCCCAATGATCATCGGCCGCTGTTCAGACACGTTTTATCCTTAAAAGTATGCGTTTTGGTTTTCATCATACTGCGCTTTTCATATTTATTGCAGCGCAATCGTTAGCAGTTTTTGAACATTTTTTATTCTATAAAAATGGATTCACCTAAAGACGCGGAAATTTGCTATATTTAGCGTTTTTCTGCGACATTAAATTTTCGACTGAATATGAACACGGCAATCCAAGCAGCTCTCGAGCACGCAGTGCAAAACCTTCAAGCTGAAGGCGTCCTTCCAGCAGACTGGAATAACAGCAGTACTTTGACGCGTACCAAAGACCGAAGCCACGGGGATTTCGCGTCCAATATCGCGATGATTGCCTCTAAAGCTGCGGGTATGAAGCCACGTGATTTAGCCGAAAAAATTCTTGCTGCACTGCCTGAAGTGGCGGACATCAGCAAAGCAGAAATCGCAGGCCCTGGCTTTATTAACTTCTTTTTAAATGCCGACCAACGTTTTGCTGTACTTGATCAAATTCAAGCGCAAGGCAAGCAATTTGGTCGCACTCAAGCCAATGCTGCGAAAAAAATCCAAGTGGAATTCGTTTCTGCCAACCCAACGTCTAGCTTGCACGTTGGTCATGGTCGTGGCGCAGCCTATGGGATGACCGTTGCAACCTTGCTTGAAGCAACAGGTGCAACGGTAGACCGTGAATATTATGTGAATGATGCAGGCCGTCAAATGGACATCCTTGCAACATCTACCTATTTACGCTACCTCGAATTAACAGGCCAAGAACTGGTTTTCCCTAAAAATGCCTATCAAGGCGATTATGTTAAAGAAATCGCGCAAAGCATTATTGATGCTGATGGCGATGCATATGTCCGCCCCGTGGCAGACGTCTATAAAGATGTCCCTGAAGATGTGCAATATGCAGAAGAACTCGATGCTGAAGGCAATAAAGTTGTCCTTTCAGGCGACAAAGAAAAGCATATTGATGGTTTAATCCATAATTCACAAAGCTTAATCGGTGAAGCTTACCGCGTATTCCACCAAGCAGCGCTGAATGCGATCTTAGATGACATCAAAGATGACTTGGGCGAGTTTGGTGTAACCTTTAACCAATGGTTCAGCGAAGCCTCATTGACAGACAAAATTGATGAAGCTTTAGAAACTTTAGAACAACGTGGTTTCTTATACGAAAAAGACGGCAACATTTGGTTCAAATCGACTGAATTTGGCGATGAAAAAGACCGTGTTGTGAAGCGTCGTAATGGACAAACCACTTACTTTGCTTCTGACATTGCTTATCACCTGAACAAATTACAACGTGGCTATACCGATATCATTGATATCTGGGGCTCAGACCACCATGGCTATATTTCACGGGTCAAAGCCGCGATTGATGCCTTAGGGTATGATTCGAAAAAACTGACTGTGCTTTTAGTTCAGTTCGTCAGCCTATGGCGTGGTGGTGAGATGGTACAAATGTCATCTCGTTCTGGTCAGTTCGTGACTTTACGTGACCTGCGTAAAGAAGTGGGCAACGATGCTGCGCGTTTCTACTACGTGATGCGTAAGTCTGAGCAACACATTGACTTTGACTTAGACCTTGCAGTTTCACAAAGCAAAGACAATGCGGTGTACTACATCCAATATGCGCATGCACGTGTCAATCGTATGGTCGATGTGAAAGCACCTGAAAAAGGCATTAGTTTTGATCGTAGCAAAGCAGCTGATTACGATGCGACCTTATTAACTCTTGACGCTGAAACTGAAATTCTTGCCAAACTTGCGGCCTATCCTGAAATTGTGCTTCGTGCTGCAAATAGCTATGAACCACACCAAGTGGGTAACTATTTGAAAGAACTCGCAGCGTTATTCCATGGTTGGTATAACTTGGATAATACAAGAATTATCGACGAACAGAATATTGCCCTTTCGCAAGCCCGTTTATTACTTTCAATAAACGTACAACAAGTTTTGCGTAATGGTTTAGAGTTACTAGGTGTGTCTGCACCTGAAGCCATGTAATAAGTGAAGCAAAGCTTCACACATGGCTGCAAGACCGAAAGCTATGCTTGAGGTAACGATGTAAAAAGCAACGCTTTGCACATCGTCGCAAGATGAAGGGCTTTGCCCGAAGTAGCCATATCAACCCTGATGTATTGCTCGCTTTGTGAAACTTGAATTTTGCAAAGCGATTCTTTATTTTACGATGACGCCTCTTTTAATTCCTTGAGGCCAAGTACTAAAATAAAGAAAAGAATGGGCCAGTCCCTCATATTGATTAGAAGAAAAGAGGTTTCCACGTGTTTGGAAAAACGCAGCGCGGTGTATCTGAAAGACCGAACAAACCCAAAAAGCCACTGATTCCAGCTTGGCTCGGTACACTTGTGGTCATTTTAATCGTGCTCTGTTTTGCTGTAGCACTATTACTGTGGAAGCCTTGGGCACCAGTGAAGCCGAAAGGTCAAATCACTTCGGAACATTATCAAGAAGAAACCAATAAAGACTACCGTTTCTACGACTTACTGCCACAGCAGCAAGTGACGCCGATTCCTGATCAAGCCATTCCTGAAACCAAAGATAATCCAAGCACCGTGGTGATTGTTGAAGCACCTGCTGCCGAAGAAAGCACCCCTGCTGAACCAGGTTTAACCGAAGCAGCACCAACACCGCAAGCGCCAAGTTTTATATTGCAAGTCCGCAGTTACCCTGACCCAGACAGTGCCGATGCACGTCGTGCAGAAATTATCTTAAATGGTCTCTCTGCCGATGTCGTCAAAACCGTTGAAGGCGGCCAAACATGGTATCGCGTGATTTCAGGGCCATACGACTCGCAAGAAGCCGCAGTGATTGCGCAACAAACCCTACAACATAGTGGCATTGACTCAATTGTGGTCAAACGCTAAAACAAAAAAAGGATGCCTCGGCATCCTTTTTTATACTCTGAGTTTGGCGAGAAAATTTTGAATCAATTGCACAACATGCTCAGCATGCACATAAGCCAAATCATGTTGACCCTGTGACACGATGTGCAATTCAGCATGTGGTATTTGACGGTGTAAGGCCTGCCCCACCGCAACAGGGCTAATCGGATCTGCATCGCCCCAAATCAGCAGAACAGGACAACGGATATGCTCCAAACTGTCCGTCAAATCAGACTGATGCTGAACAAACCAATCAGGAACCGTAAAGCTCTGTTGATAATCCTCTCTCCAGTCCGCCACCTGAAAAGAACTTAAATCAATACCGCCTGAGGTTGCCACAAGTACCAAAGCCTGCACCTGCTCAGGTTTTTTTAGGGCAGCTTGTACTGCAAAAATGCCACCCATCGATTGTGCAATGACCACAGAAGGCTGTTGGATTTGATTCAATACATCGTCTTGTAAGCTCTCAAAACTCTGCACATCCACATCATCAGGATAGCCACCAAAGCTCGGATAAGCGACGACCATGGTTGAATCGTCCTGAGGAAGGTGCTGTATGACAGGTTGCCAAAATGCCGTATTGCCCGATGCACCAGGCAAAAAAATCAGGTTCAAATCATCACAATCCACTAGAACCCACTGAGCTCTTTGGCTTTTTTAAATGCTGGGCGCTGCTGAATGCGCTGTGCATAAGCAACCATTTGAGGGTTATGGGCTTTTACCCGCTCTTGCATCGCCACCACAGGAAAGCTCATTTGAATATCGGCAAAGGAAAAATCACCTGCAAAATAGTCATGTTGAGATAAATAATTTTCCAAATATGCACTGTGCTCTTTCAAGCGTGGATTAATAAAGCCGCCTTTCACCCCATCACAAATTTTATTGGCAAGCGGTTTAATTAGAAATGGAACATGCTTCGGTACATGACTCATCACCAAGGTCATAACCAAATATGGCATCAACGAGCCTTCGGCATAATGCATCCAGTAGTTGTATTGCATTAAGTCCTTTGGATTTTTCGGTTTAAACTTGTGTTCTGTATCGTAGGTGGCTTGCAAGTATTCTAAAATCACCGCAGATTCTGCTATGACCAAATCACCATCGGTCAAAACAGGGGCTTTGCCTAAGGGATGAATGTTTTTTAACTCAGGTGGCGCAGCATAGGTCGGTAGGCGTTTATAAAACTTCACCTCATACTCCAGCCCTAACTCTTCCAAAGCCCATAAAATGCGTAAAGAGCGTGAATGTTCCAAATGGTGCAGGGTGATCATTGTTTTACCTTTTTTAATTGAAATCTAGCACCCACTTTACTCTAAAATTTGGATTTTGCACCTCTCGATACACATGAATATCCAGTCGCACAAAATCCTTTACCGCCTATAAAAAACCGTCAAGCGAGTTAAACAATTGAGGTTTCAATCTCGACGGAACGTAATAAAGTTTTAGTGACTGGTGTTTTTTGACAGATGTCTAAGATTTTTTGGCGTGCTTCTTCTGTCAATGTTTGCTCAAACGACAAACGACGGCTGATCCATTCTCGGCCTTCTTTATTGGCATTAAAATCTGCTTCGACACTAAAAGCCCCCCACTCAATACCTTTATGTTACGCATACATCCGTAGGGTAATCATGGTGCAGGAAATCAAACCTGTACAAATAAAGTCATAAGGTGCAGGGCCTTTGTCCTGACCGCCAAAAGACGCTGGTTTATCGGTAATGAATTGATGTCGCCCACTGCTTACTTTACCAGACCATGCTTCGACGCATGTTTTGACTTCCGCATTCGCAATGATTGCCATTTTTTTATTATCCTATTTTTCATTGATATTATTTTGAATAGGTTTCAAGTATTGAAACTGTCCACCTATTCTGTTGTTGAACGACTTGTCGCAGTATTCCCTTTATTTTGAAGCGCGCATTTGGTCTGGAAATGCTGGAGCTTCTAAGCGCGGACCTTCATAGTCAGGAATCGAACCAAAACGTTCATCTTGTGCAATCCACTGATCACGTGCAATTTTCAATTCTTCATGAGTACGACCAACAAAATTCCACCACAGTAGAATTGGACTTTCAAACGGTTCACCACCTAACAGCAACAAGCGACTACCAGCATGAATTTCAATTTCAATCGCGCTTACACCCTGCTCGAGCACCACCATATTGTCTTCAGTCAGTTCGTGTCCATTGACCGTAGCAGTTCCTTCTAAAGCCATAAAGCCATATTCAAAGTTAGGATTGAGTGTTAAACGGGTTTTGGTGCTTTCTGTTGCGCTTAAGTCCACTCCTAACAGCTCGGTATAAACACTCACAGGTGAGGTAGTATTTAAAAACTCTCCGACCAAAACGGTAAATTCCACCCCATCTTTTTCCACCACTGGCAGTTCTGGATAGTGATCGAAACGTGGTTCAACAGCAATTTGTGCATCGGGCAATGCAATCCACAATTGTGCCGCATGCATTTTGGTTTCTGTATCTGGTGCGACTTCCGTATGGGAAATCCCGTGTCCTGCGGTCATGAGGTTGACCTGTTTTGGACGAATCAACTGTTTGCTGCCCAAACTGTCGGTATGCATCATGGTGCCTTCAATCATCCATGTAAAGGTTTGCAAACCGATATGTGGATGTGGGCCAACATCTAAACCGTCCCCTTGAGGGAAGGTTACAGGGCCTGCGTGATCTAAGAAACACCATGCACCAATCATTCGTTTATGGCGACTTGGCAGCGCGCGTTTGATGACCGTCCCTTGGCCTATTTCAGCACTTCTCAGTGGAAACTCTTGAATGAATTGATTTACGTATTTTTCACAGTCATCCGAATGTGAAAGTTCAGTATAGTTATTATTCGTCATGTGCTTACTCATTACAGATCCATATGTCCTAGATCATAACAAGCAGATTCCCAACTGCACATCCCTAAAAATAGAATGCTGATTCTTAAACTTGGGACAATATCTTGTGTTTTCAAAATCTAACTACAAGACAATGCGTGGATGTAAAAATGTTGTTACATCTTTATAAGGTATGTTTTAGAGGCGATGGAAAGCAATGACTTAGGAAAAATCAAAAGTTTTCTTCATCAAAACGATCTTGATCAATTTTATAGATATGAAAACTACGCTCCACTTGAACACCTAAACCAAATTCAATCATGAGAGCTGTTAATTTATTACCATCAATTAAAACAATGCCTGATTTTTTAGCCGACTCCATCGCCTCTTTACTAAAATTGGAAGTTGTAATAAAGACACCTTTCTTAGCTACTTGATCTGCCAGTGCGCCTTTAAATTGCTGTATCTCAGGCCGACCCACTGTATTTTCCCAGCGTTTAGCCTGAATATAAATTTTGTCTAAACCTAAACGGTCTTCACTAATAATTCCATCGATACCACCATCACTAGTTTTGCCAATCGCTTGAGCAGCATCTTGATGCGATCCTCCATAACCCATAGCAACGAGTAAATCGACAACCAGTCTTTCAAAAAATGATGAGGAATTGTTTTTAATTAAATTTAATAGCTCATCTTTCAAA
>OERN01000254.1_pt1 | contig 13811 bp, 18 predicted proteins | sample 1540061 | NCBI WGS metagenome assembly OERN01 (sample SAMEA3891241, study PRJEB23780) | metagenome | biome: terrestrial biome; feature: animal house; material: water of meat washing | place: Italy | collected 2015-05-12 | reverse complement strand
GACCCACGATTACTCAAAAAAGCATGGGGTAATGAGTGCGGATATTATTTTGCCGTCAGCATTGGCTGCTGCCAATGCTGATATTGATCGTAGTGATTTATGGAACAAAGCAGAGGATGCCGAGAAGCGAGTCGATGCGCGTGTGGCTCGCGAATGGCTGGTCAATCTACCGCATGAATTGAGCGAAGAAGACCGAAAAGAGCTGGCGCACCAGTTCGCCCAAACACTAGCAGATCGTTACGGCACGATTGCCGATTGCGCCATTCATGAGCCTACTCAAAAAGAGATTGATCGGGGTGCAGACCCTCGCAACTTCCATGCTCATATCCTATTCACCACGCGCACCGCAGCGCTTGACGATAATAACGAGATCATACTAACCGACAAAGCGAGCATTGAGCTGTCCGATAATAAGCGGCGCTCGCTTGGCATGGCGCGAGTCAGCCATGAGATTACAGACGTTCGCCAAATATGGGAGCATATCGCCAACGAAAAACTAGCCGAGCATGACCATAAATTGATTGATAGTCGCAGCTATGCCGCGCAAGGAATTGATATTGAGCCACAGCTCAAAATGGGGTCAGTGGCTACCAAGCTAGAACGTGACAAATACGAGCGAGAGCTAAGAAAAGCAGAGCAAGCCAAAGAAGAAGGCAAGCACTACGAGATTGATAAAACGCCAGCAACACAGCTTGGCACCATCAACGAAATAATTAACGAACGTAACGAGCTAGTTTGGGGCGTTGAGCTTGCCAAAAATCAGATCGTGAATGATGCCGCTGATGCCATTATCTTTGATGGTCATAAGATCAAAGATATTGAACACAGCACACCGCCACCAGTACAGGCGATCCATAATGATTTACCCACGCCAAGCAGGACAACCACAGCAGATGACCCTATCAAAGAGCCTGAACCGCCACCTGCGCCAAAGCCTAAAACGCCTACGCTAGACGCGGTGGCACAAGCTATGGCGATGGCAAAAGGTATTAAGACTAAACGCGAGAATGAGCAAAAACAAAAAGAGGTAGCATTGGAGCAGCAGCGACAGCGCGACCTTGCCGAACAACAAAAACGTGAACAAGCCGAACGTGAGCGCGTTGAACAGGCACGAGCCGACAGAGCAAGGCAGCTTGCGCTTGAAAACAAGCAATTCCTTGCCGACAAAAAATCACTGTATGCAGCTGTAATGGCACAATTAGAACAGCATACGCAGAAAGGGATTGATCCAAACAGCAAGACCGGCAAACTTATTTTAGCGATTTCAGTCGCTAATGAGCTCATGCACAGCTTCAATCAATACACAGACAACCCAGACACTACACAGAGACAGCGCGAGCTTGCGTCAAATGAGCGTGGCGCGTTAACGGACTTAGTGAGCGACAAATCACAGCAAGCACTGAATGAGATCAAAAATCTACACTATACCAGTGAGCGTAAAACGCACACAGCAGCCCTACAAGGCGTTTTAAGTGAATTTGTAGACAATCACAGTCAAACCATCGAAAAAAACCAGCAGCAAGCGCTACAGAGCGTCCAAAAAGAGGTTACAGACTACAGTAACGAGATAAATCGCAGCCGCAGCTATGGATTAGGAAGATAAAAAATGTCAGAGACCCCCAACCTTGAAGACCTACTTGCCGCCATTGCAACGCTCACCGAGCATAATACGGCCTTGTTAGAGAGGATAGACGAAAAAGATCAAGCTACCAAAGACAGAGATGCAGCAAACGCCAAGCTGGTAAACGATCTAATAGCCCAGCTCAAAGATTATCAAGAACGAGAAAATGTCATCAAATCAGCGATTGCTATTGGTGCAGCTAAAGAGGTTAGCAAAGAAGTTTCTGCGGTGCTGAATCACTATCATAACCAGTTAACACAAGGCGTGGCTGGTCATGTTGCTAAGGCCAATCATCACTTAGTACAAACTGTAAACCTAGCCACCACCAGTATTAATGATTTATCCATATTATCATCAGATATGAAAAAAACCTTTGATGCTAACTTTAAGAGTTTGAGCTTCTTTGCGACTGAGTTTCAAGATCAAAATCGGCAGTTAGCTAATGATGCCAAAAACACATTAACCAACGTTAGAACAGAAGCTAAAGAAGGCGCTAAACAATATACCAAAGCGCTATCGGATGAATTTGCTAGATCACTAAGCTGGAAGGCTTCTGCTCTCGTAGGTGGTATCTGTGCTTGTATATTTGCCCTTACGTTATTGTCTGTTTTGCTACTTGTCCCTAGTAAAACAGAGATAGCTCAGCGTAAGGCTGATTATCAAAGTTTAGAGAAAGCTGTTGTCGTTGATAATGTGGTTAGAGGTCAAGATGGTTACTATGCGAGAATCAAGCCAAAATCTTGTTTTATAGGTACAGACAAATATCAATACTGCAAATTTAGATAGATCAAAATGCTTATCTTTTTAGTTAATAAAAAAAAGAAAAAATGCTTTTAATGCTTTTAAATGCTTTTAAATGCTTTTAGACAGGCTACAGCCATTACCATCAGAGGGCTGTAGCCTGCATATGACTACGTCTAGTTACCCATATGACTACGTCTAGTTACCCATATGACTACGTCTAGTTACCATTAAACTACTTGTTTTTTTGAGTAGATTAATATACCTCATTATGATAGCGTAGTTATTATTTAATTTATGGATGAATCAAATGTCAAAAGGTAACTTAGTCGTTAAAACAAATCAGCTGAATTCAGCATTACAGAATCTCTCATTGCCTGAAATTCGTATCATTCAATTAGCAATAGTAGATGCGAGAGAAACGAATACAGGATTGAGTACCGATAAGCCGTTACGCATTGATGCTTTGCGCTACGCAGAAATTTTTGAAACAACGCGTCAAAATGGTTATAAGCGTATGAAAGATGCTGAGGAAAACTTATTTAATAGACGTTTTAGTTATATAGATGAAAGAGGAAAGCTGATTAAATCACGTTGGGTTCAGCAAGTTACTTATCTTGATGATGAAGGTGCAATTGAGTTGGTATTTACGCTTGCTGTGGTTAATGGTATTAGTCGTATCGATGGTGCAGAAGAGTTTTTCACTTCATACTTGCTTGAGCAAACCGCCAATATGGATAGTATTTACTCCGTTAGATTGTATGAGCTACTCGTACAGTGGGTAGCTGCTAAGCAAACGCCCTTGTTTGAGCTTAATAAATTTAGAGACCAGTTAGGTGTGGAAGATCACGAATACAAGCGTATGGGTAACTTTAAACTAAGGGTCTTAGACCTTGCTGTTAAAGAAATTAATGAAAAATCAGATATTAAAGTCAGTTATTCACAGGTCAAAAAAGGTAGGACTATTACAGGCTTTAAGTTTACAGTTCATGAGAAACTGAAGAGTAAAACAGACAAAACAAGTAAGCTGCGTGATGTTGATACAGCAGATATGTTTACGGTTGAAGATCTAAATGATAAGCAGCTAGGACGTATTGCCCGTAACCCTCAGTTTATTACTGACTATAATCACATGGTTAGCCCTACTAGCCCAGCTGGACAGTCGCAGCAAGGATGGGAGTTTGAAATGATTAATCGCCTTAAAAAAGACGCTTCTCAATTTAAGAAACGTCCAATCAGGGATTATTTAGAGTATTAAGACTAGCGGTCTATTATAAATGGTTCCATTATAGCGGTCTGTTTTAAGTAGTCTGTTAATGGGTTTGAAGGGTGAAATAGCTGGTTCCGCTGGGGTATAGTTGATAACCGTTATTTTTTAACTCTAGAATATATTATTCTTAACTTATCTGTTTTTTTAGGGAGGTTTGTAATGACTACGGTTGTATATCATCTTGAACATAAAGTTAAAGGCTTAGATGATAGTACTAAGATGCTAGGTATCTACAGTACGAGAGAAGAAGCAGAAAAAGCGATAAATTTCCTTAGCGATAAACCAGGATTCAGGGATTCATTAGACGATTTTTTAATCGATGAATATGAGGTTAATAAAATCTGTTGGTCTAGTGGTTTTGGCTAATAGTCCCGATCTAAGCTGTTTGATGCCTGTATAGCGCACCAATCAGGAATTGATAATAGCCAAAGCTTTTTCACTTTCAGGCTCTAATGCTAGCAGCTTAGCAGCATAATACTTCTTTTGATCTTCAGTCAGCACAATTTCAGGTGGTTCACCAAAATCTAAAATAGAATTTAATATGGAAGTATCGTTCGAATCTAGCTCATGAGCTTTGATAAAATAAAATAAAGCAGATAGTTGAGCACCGTGTATAAAAAATAAATGAGATGAACATAGTACTCCCAAGTGTTTATACCAAAGAGGAGTGTTTTTTTTCTTTGCAACTTCAGCTAAAAGAGTTACCAAATAAACCCCATAATCATCAGCATTGTGTATCACGAAGGTCGTTAAACCATCTTCATCTAACGCCGAAATATAATCTAGTATTTTGTTTCGTGGCAGAAAACGTGATAATTGATAGTTTTCCATTTTAATTTCCAGTAATTCCATTACAAGCAATATCGCTTATACTGAATAAAAATAATACTCTACAAAAATGATCTAAAAGCTCACTTGTATACCATGAAGTACACTGTGAATATTCTAGCGAGTTAAAACGTTGCTACCATTAGCCTACAGCCGAAGATTCAAGTCCTCACTAGGGTACCGAACGATTATCATCAAAGCACATTCCCTCACAGAGTATCAATTTTCTTGTAGAATTCCTTGGTTTAGTCGATAATATTTGATTAAAAAAAGCGTTGTGTTTATATACTTACCAGCTTTTTTGAACTCTTTTTATAAGAAACTTAATTTATTGATAACTCGGTAAGGAAAGCTTAATGTCTAATTTTAGATTGGTAGTAGGAGCACTTACGACACTTATACTTATGAGTATAGGTTGTAGTCACAAAGAGCCTAACAACGTTAATGAAGTAAAAGAAAACTCATCAGAAGCCATAACAAAAAACATCTCAGAAGAAGTAGAGGTACGTGGAAGTTTTAAAAGAAGCTTTGAAGTATATCAGCTAGAGGCAAATGGCAAAACTTACTATGTGGCAGATCCAAAACAGCTTTTGATAGAAAACTCTAATAAGATTGGTCAAGACGGCTACTACAAATCGTTCGAAACTTGCGTGGTTGGAGTAATTGGCTCTGAAGGTGGTTACGGGCCTACTGGTAAGTATGAAAACAAAATTACAGTTAGCAAAGTCTGTGTTTAAAAAAAGGTGTACAGCTAATAGCCCAATGCCATTCTAGGAGGTAGCGTGTTATTAGACCATACCAAATTTATACGTTGACAATAATTATCACTAATATTCCTATTCAATGTTTTGAACAAACATAGGTTCATTTACTAGGATTTTTGATGCGGAAATTTGTCCTAAATCACCCAAAAGGAAGTTACCGCAAGTTTTTTATTGTGGCTTTAATCCTAAGTTTTGGTTTTTTCATAAACTCTTTGATAGATAAAGACATACCAAACATCTTGATATGGCTAGGAGTGTTTTTAGCAGCTTTGAAGCAAGTTGTCATACCTATAAATCTAGATCAAAAAATATCTTTATCGAAAAAAAGATACTCTATAAGTGATGATGACTTTATAAGTCATTACAACGGTAGCTCTATTATGCATAATAATAACAAGGGTAAAACCTGGTATAAATGGATAATACTGGGTGATGACATTTCGTCGCTTTTGCTTATTGGTGTCATACTCTATATTATATTTGGTTAACTGAATTATATTAGTAAGCCATAACAAAACTGTTATAGATTACTAATAGGATGAAAGGCTTGCTACTTAAAATTGGGCGTTCTAAGTAGCGGACTCAAATCTGTTCAGCTTCTAACTTGGCTACTATATCCTTAAAAACCGCTTCAAAATGCTGGCTGTCAGTACATCGTTTGAATGCGTTACCACTCCAGAACCCTAAATCAAATATGATTGTAAGTCTCTTTTTATCCACAGTTATCCGTCTTATTTCTGATAGGTTAACAATTTCGTCGTCTAAAACTATAAAATTTGGCATCTAAATCTCTTTTTATGATTTTTATTAATAATAGGTAGCTATAAATCTTACTTGCTCTATTTGGTTTCAGTATCAGAGTCGGGCAGGAATGTACGAATAATAAAGCGATAGATATCACAACATAGAGTCCAGAAAAACCAGAGCAATATAGCAGCACATGAACCCAAGCCGATAACAATAGTGCCTATTCTAATACCGCCATCTAGACCCCCATTCCAAATATGAGGTGCAATAGGTGGACCCATCGTAGCAATAAACGCCAAGAAAAAGCCTAGCATTACTATAAACCCTGTCATTGCAAGGCGTATCACTATTACTAATATGTTATCAACCCATGTATCACTCTTCTTATGCTCTAGAAACTTAAACATGACTATCCTTTTTTTGGCTACTTAACTTTCAATTGCTTTAAGTCCCTTTACCAAATCTGCCATTAAATCCTTATCCGTCTGTCTGGTCAGGAAATTCAATAAATTATCAGCCGTATATTCTTTCAAACCATCCACTGAATCATTCTCTAAGGCGTCTATTAAAAAAGCACCCAGTAGTATTTTTTGACGTGTCAGCTTCTTATCCAGCTTCTGCTTCTCTCTATTTATTTTAAGCTCAAGCTCATTAATCTTCTGCTGTTCTTTTAAATCGTTACCACCAAGTAAGCCCATAGCATTTCCTTAAATTATCAATTTTTCATCTATCTGACTATAGCAAGTTCGCCAGTACCTAACAACAGTTTATGATATAGTTATTTGACAGATGGTTGCGTCCCACTGACTAAGTGCGAGTTTTCGACTTTACAAATGTTTAGTCCTATCGGTCACACATTTATAAAATCAAAACATCGGCAGGGGCACGCCCCCACACCCCCAACACTACGAAAAGACGTAGTGTTAAAAAGCAAAAATATGTGAAATTTAAAATGGTGCTATGCCTTATGCTTTTTAGGTTGATAACCTAACTTTGCAAGATAAGGCATATAACGCATTTGCTTATTTTTATCTACTAGATCACTAGCAATAATAGCGGCAAACTCAGCAGTACTTTTACCAATAGGCGCATTACTACCAAGTTCAGGTAAGGCAGCAAGCTTGGCGCTGAATGTTTTTACTTGGCTATCTGTCATCTTGATGAACGCATCGTCTTTGGTTATCTGCTCAGGCACTTTCTTTTGTTTGAATTTGAAGGACATGGCGGTAATAGTGCGACCTGTTTTGTGCTGCTCGTAATTGACCGTAATATCCGTATGCTCATTAATCTGTTTGATAGCAAGGTCAATAACTCTTATCTTGAAGTTATACATTTCTTTATACTTTTCAGGCTCAACGCCTAACTTTTGGCGTAGGTCATCAATCTTATATCGCTGTGTAAATCCTTGTTCACGCCATGCCACGCAAAGCTCATATAGTCGAATAGCATAGCTACTGCTCAGGTTCGCTACTTTCTCGATTTCATAACTTGTGAAGTGACTTTCAAGCCGTGTTATCAAGGGAACAACATCAGACGTAAAGCGCATATAAACGATACCGCTATCAGGCTCAACGCCTATCTTATCTACCCAGCGACAATGAAACGACCTGTCTTTGCCGTTCTTTGGGTTTTTGTCGTGGTAGGTGACATATCGGTCAAACAGTCCTTTACTGGCATCTTTGACGACCGTGTACGCTGTTTTATCATTTACCCCGAACTGCTTTGCGTAACTACTTGCATGGATTTTTAGCAGACTGTCATGCGTGATGCCTTGACCTGAATTGCGAGCCTCAATAATTGCCAATAGGATTAGTCGCTGTTCTGCTAAATCGAGCGTATAACTTGCATTGATTAATGCGGTATCTTTAACGACTAACTCAGACATAATGACGGCTTATTATCGAAATGATTTTAATGATGATAGCACAATTAACTTACTTTGTTTACTGACGTAAGTACAGGTGCGATAAACGTAAGGGTATTGGCTTAAATTGGTGCGATAAACGTAAGGGTATGGTGCGATAAACGTAAGGGTATGAACGCTAGACGCCTTTACTATAAAGGGCTGTCAGGGACTCTAAAAGCTCTTTTAAAAGCTAATTACTTAAAAGCATAAGAATTTTTTTTGATTGTTAATAGCTTTATTTTGAATTGATGACTAAATCAGGCTCAGAACATCATCAAGAATTGATTAATCCGTGACTGGATAGATTGACTCAGATTTGAATTATTGGTTATTGGTGAAATTATCACCAAGCTCAGGCAATAATCAAATGATTAGTAATTGCTCATATTTTCCCTGTAAGCGTCTTTGATTGCTCAGTAGCTAACTTACTAGGTCTTCACCCTTAGAATTGAAATGTGAGCTAATCAGACAGCAAATAAGTGCTATTTCAGCTCATATCATTGGTTATTGGTTTAGCTATAGGCTAATGATAGGAAAAAAGCACAGCAACCAGCCCTATAATTCAAGAGTCTGTTATAGATGGTTCCATAATGACAGTCTGTTTTAAGTGGTCTGTTAATAGGTTTAAATGCTGAAATAGATGGTTCCCTTGGGGTATACGCCTAGAAACTAATTTTTCTGTTTAAATAGCTTCTTAAGATAATCACAGCTTGCTTGGTAATCGTTTTTACAAGACAAATTTAACCACTCTTTTGCCATAGAATCGTTCTTATCAACGCCTAAACCTTTATGATACATCATTCCCAGATAGTATTGAGCAAGCTCACTACCTTTGCTCCATGTCTCATCAACCGTATTGAAATATTGGTTCCTAGCGGCTTTTTCATACCACTTGAAGGCTAAGCTGTAGTCTTGAGGCACACCAATTCCATTGTAGTACATTTGAGCTAATTGATATTGAGCAGGCTTACTTCCGTGTTTAAGCTCTCCATAGTTATAATAGTAGTATGAAGTAGCTGCTGCTTTTTCAAACCATTTAACAGCTTCATCAAAGTTCTGAGGAACATCTACACCATCATAATACATTTGTCCTAACTGGTACTTAGCAGAAAGTGTACTAATATACCTATAATCATCTCGATTTATAACTTTTTCAAACCACTCTTTAGCTTTGTCTTTATTTTGAGGGACACCTAAACCTCGACTATACATCAGTCCAATGTTGTAAGCCGCATTAGTATCTCCTTGATCAGCGAATTTCTGAAAAATATTTAAGGCTTTGCCATAATCTTGAGGAATGCCTAAGCCTGAGTAATACATAAGTCCTAAAATGTATTCAGCATCTGTAGACCCGTTATTAGCCGCCTTTTGGTAATAATTAAATGCCTGATTATAGCTTTGAGGAATGCCTGCCCCATGATAGTACATATCTCCAAGTCGATATTGAGCGTGAACATCGTTATTGTCGGCTAACATTTTATACAATTTAAAAGCTTTGGCATAATTCCGAGGTTCTCCGTATTTACCTATATAATAAATATTGGCAAGATTATTTTGAGCAGAGGGATGTCCGTTATCAGCAGCTAATTGATACCATTTGATCTTATTTACACGATCATAAGCTTCTAGACCAAGCATAAATTGGGCTGGCGCATATCCTCGAACAGCAAACCATTCATAAGATTTCTTGCTATCATTAGGCGCTTTTGAATTCTCTAAATATAGTTTTGCAAGCTCTTGCTGAGTGTGATTGTCTCCTATTTCTTCTGCTGTAGCTGTTATGGATAGCCCAAAAGATATAGCTAAAATGATTATAGTTTTTTTTAAACTTCGCATATTGAATTGTTCCAAGATAGACATTGGTACGGTTTATTTGCTCATTCTAAGGGCAACATATATGTGAACGCAGAGAATCTTTAGTTCACATTCATATTTGAAAAGCCCATCGAATGTACGCTAGGAAGTACACTGCAATTATTTAGATAACTCGAACTGTTGCTACCACTAGCCTACAACCCAATATTCAAGTCTTCACTAGGGAACTGCATAGACCAACACACCTTATAGAATCGCATTGATTAAACCAATAAAAGACTATCGAATGAAAAATAAATCGCAAAAAATCATATTAAAACAAAAAACACCCATTTATACAAAACTTGGTCTAGCTATTATAGTTATATGCGGAAGTATATATTTATTTAACCCAGGTATACTTCTTGAGGGAACAGTCACTCTGGTAATAGGTCTTGTTTTTATTGTAATTAATATCATTAATCTATTCAGAAGAGTTGAATATGATGTTGTCGCCATACTGGTAGGCTTATATTTTCTCATAATAGGCGCAGATGCCTTTTTCTCTCTTGAGATTAGTTATATACCTATAATTACTATCGTATTAATGATTCCTGTTGTGATTTTAAGCTTAAAATCATTCTATAAGTCATAACCTATAGCTGTCTTCTTGAATTATTAAGTTTTTTACTGACCTGACTATAGCCACTTCGCCAATACCTAACAACAGTTTATGATATAGTTAATTGACAGATGGTTGAGTCCCACTGACTAAGTGCGAGTTTTCGACTTTACAAATGTTTATCCCTACCGGTCACACATTTATAAAATCAAAACATCGGCAGGGGTAAACCCCCACACCCCCCAGCACTACGAAAAGACGTAGTGCTAAAAGACAAAAATATGAGTATTTAGAAATGGCTATTTTTATCGCATCAACCAAATCCATATCACGAGGCAGTGGACAAAGTGCCGTTGCCAGTATGAGCTATCGAGCAGGGATAGAACTAGAGGATAAGCGCTATGGTAAGACCCACGACTATTCAAAAAAGCATGGGGTGAAGAGCACGGATATTATTTTGCCCTCAAGACTGGCAGCAGCCAACGCTGAAATTTCACACAGTGGTTTATGAAACAAAGCGAAGGCAGCCGAGAAGCGAGTCGATGCGCGTGTTGCTGGTTAATCTACCGCATGAATTAAGCGCAGAAGATCGCAAAACAATCGCGCATCAGTTCGCCCAAACGCTTGCAGACAAATATGGCGCTATTCATCGACTAACTGATAAAGAAATTAGGCCGTAGTAGCGGTGACGTTGGACGAATGAATAGAGACATTATTTCATCATTCATCTATGTCAAAGCCTTGGATATCTATATCTCAGACTATAGCCGATCTAATGAAGTTAAGGAGTCGCTAAAGAGTACCTAGCAGATACTATTAGTAAAACGCGTTATTAGCTCAAATATGAGCTTAGAGCGTCTTTAAGTACTTTTGCTGAATAATATAGCTATAAATTGTCTAAAGACCAAAATACGGCAATATAGAGCTGTATAAGCTCATTTAATTACAATAAAGATAGAGCTGTTACCCAAAGTCGTGGTGTAAGTCGCTAATAGAATCTCTTTTTATCAAATTCTGATAAATAATTTCAATTTTTCACTGTCCAAATCTTCCTAATTTTCAATAAAACGTTTTCTTAGGGTTTTATTTATTCTTGTTTATTCTTGTTTATTCTTGTTTAAGAGCTATTTTTCCCTTTTAAAATCAGTAAGTTACGAGCGTAAAAAACACCTATTGAGCAAAGAAAACACCTATTGAGCAAAGAAAACACCTATTGAGCAAAGAAAACACTTAAAAAAAATTTTGTGATTTTTATTTGTGTTTTTTAAGTGGGTAAGCTAGCATGTCAGTTATTAATATTACTGCTGATAGGTTCAAATATGGAAAATAATTTAGTCGCACAATCTAATGCTTTAGTACTAGCGGCGTATGCTATGAGCACCAAAGAGAAGCAACTACTATTCTCTTGTATTAGTCATATTGACAGTAGACCAGACGCTGTACAAATAACCAAACAAACGAAATTTACAATTACTGTTGAGCAGATAATGGAGGTTTTCTACCATGATGGGAAAAAACAAAATATATATAGGGACTTAGAAACAGCGGCGGACAGCCTATTCGACAGGGAGGTAACAATACAACTTGATGGAAATAAAAGGTTGCGGACTAGATTTGTATCAGGCGTATTGTTTGATACTGATAATAACTTGATAACAGTTACTTTTGCAGAAGATATACTACCGTACTTAACTCAATTAAAAGCAAACTTTACTAAGTACAGATTGATTGAAATAGCCGAGCTATCAAGCACACATGCTATACGTCTGTATGAACTGATTGTCTGTTGGATCGGTCAGTACCAATATAGCAAGACCTTAGACCTTGAAGATTTTAAGTATATTATGGGTGTATCAGGCAAGTATAAGCAGTTTGGACAGTTGAGAGAACGTGTCATAGATAAAGCGTTAGAAGAAATCAACGCTAATACTGAATACAAAATAACGGTTGATTATCGAAAAGTGAGACAGTCCTTTGTTAGCCTTACCTTAAAGTTTCATAAAAAATCTTTGGCGAGATTAGAGAACAAAGATGGCAGTTTATCAAACGATAAGATTGATGCGATAGTTAGAACAGAGCAGTTTGTAGCTGACTATAATAACTATCGCCGTTTAAGCCATAACGCAAAGATGAATACAGATGATTTTAGGCGAGAGATGAAAGATTATCTAATAACTTATCCTGAAGATTTCACAAAAAGACCGCTAGAAGATTATTTGAAGTCCCCTAGTAAGAAGTAGCAATACTGTCCAACACTCATAGACCGTTATAAGTAGTTCTCTTATAGCAGTGTATTTTAAGTGGTCTATTAATAGGTTTGAGGGGATAAAACACTGGTTCCCTTGGGGTATAACACAAATAATAATATGCGTTTGCTGATAGTGAAAACTTACAAGTTAAATCTATCTCTAATCAAGAGATGGAAGCAACTGAAGGAGCATGGTTCCCAGTTGCGCTAAATTTGGCAGGTCGTGTTGTAACCAGTCAAGTAGCTAAACACCATATGTCCAATGCTGGATTGGTTTATGGTACATACCAAACTGGCAAGGCATGGAGTGGTAAGAGTAGCAACCAACGACGTAATGGTGGTGCTGGAGGCAGATGGTAGTAAGTACAAAAGATAAGAAGCCACACTTTAAGTATAATCGACTTTAACTGATTGGTATTTCAAATCTTTGAAATACCAATTAACAGAATTTGTGATGCTATGTTTACAAGAGAATGCCCTGGCTGTCATGGTAAAGTAATAAGACCTTTAGATTTTAAAAAATCTAAGACTTATCAGTGTCCAGAATGTTTACATTATGTGGATTCCAACGTTTTTTTATCCGGACTTTTATCCATTGGCTTAGCTTTATATGTTGGTTACCTATACAGTTTAGATATGTTTTATGGTGGGTTAGGCATGTTTCTAGTATTGTTCTTACGTTGGCTATTTTTAGACAAAATTGATGCAGTATTACTACCTCTTCATATAAAAGAATCTCATGATAGATGAAATCGGTGCGATGATTGTTGGTTTTATATCAGGAAATAGTGCTAACAGAAGTAAAAAAATAAAGCTATGGGCAAGTATAACTATAGGTCTGCTATTTTTTCTGATGAATTTCCTGTTGGATTTATTTGGACGTAATCCAATAACTCTTGACGGTGTTCTAGTGTTAATTGGCTTATCTCTAGGGATAAGTATAGTGGTTTACATTCTTTTAGCGATATCTAGCAAGGAAAATACAGGTTAAAAATTATGTTTGAAATATTAGTCGTACATTTTTTTCTAGGTATAATTGTACTGGCGTATCTCGCCCATATTCCTTACCGAAATCTTCCTTTATATATACTATGGGCGGTTGATATCGTCTTACTTAGTTCGTCTTCAGGGTATATTATTAACTTGTTCAGTACCTCTGAGTTAATTATTTTTATATTATCTGCAATAAGTACTTTTATCTTTTTTGTATTCTTACTTAGATTAACACATGAAGTGCAACTTCAAAGAGCAGGTGAAAAGTAGGCCTAGA
>OERN01000245.1_pt1 | contig 14026 bp, 13 predicted proteins | sample 1540061 | NCBI WGS metagenome assembly OERN01 (sample SAMEA3891241, study PRJEB23780) | metagenome | biome: terrestrial biome; feature: animal house; material: water of meat washing | place: Italy | collected 2015-05-12 | reverse complement strand
GCATTAGGACGTATTGGAGGTAATCTCAATCAGATTGCAAGACAAGTAAATACTGTTGAATCTGATATAGAAAAAATTAGAGCTTTTGCAGAGTTGGCAATAATTCGAGAACAACTACAAGGAATCTTGGCTGACTATGATAGTTAAATTCTTGGGAAATAAAGGGGGCGGTAGTGCCGGTGCAACAATTGACTATCTACTTGGCAAAGATCGAGATAGACCAGGTGCCGTTTTACTTAGTGGAGATCCCGAATTAACTCAACGATTAGCAGATAATTTGGATTTTCAAAATCGCTATACAGTCGGAGTGCTTTCATTTGAAGAACTAGAAATTGAGGTACACCAAAAAGAAAAAATTATGCAGAGCTTTGAAGAAACATTGCTTGCAGGATTAGAGCGTGATCAATACGACATTACTTGGATAGAACATACTGATAAAGGGCGTTTAGAGCTTAATTTCATAATTCCAAACGTGGAATTAAGTACAGGAAAGAGGTTACAGCCTTATTTTGATCAAGCTGACCGCCCACTTGTAGAAAACTGGAAGCAAGTCACCAATTTTGAGCATGGTTTAACAGATCCTCATGCACCCGAGAAAGCTCAAGCAATTAAAACTTTGAATAGCCAAAACCTACCTCAAAGCGTCAAAGAAATTAAAGAGCAAATCGGGACCGCAATTGCTGAGCAAATTAGCAATGGCAATATCCAAAATAGGCAAGATGTAGTTGAAACCCTGAAGGGTGCAGGCTTTGAGATTGCTAGAGAAACAGATAGATCAATCAGTATTAAGAATCCTGACGGCAAGCGGAATATTCGTTTAGAAGGCGTAATTTATGAAAATCGACAATTTGATAAGCAATTTGCAGAAGAACACCGCCGAGCAGGACAGGATTATCAAAGAACAAGCCGAGAGCGTTACGAAACAGCACTTGGAAAGTTACAACGCCTTGCTGAGAGCAAGCAGCAAGGAAACCGAGAAACTTTTAAGGTCAAACCTTCAAACCATCCACGACCAGCAGCCGAAAATCAGAAACGCTTTGCGTTTGAATATTCTCACGGGAGCAGTTCTGGGCGTGTTGATTACAGTGTTTCTAATCTTTCTTGGCGTAAATTGGTGGTTATCGAAGCAAATCCAGAAAAAGCAGCAGGAATTAGCCGAGATCAATCTAAAAGTAGAACAGACACCACTGGAGAAACAGGTCTTGCGGAAGGTGAGACTGCAAGAGAGCCAAGACAAGAAAACTTTATACATCGTAGCGAGGAACAGCAAAAAAGCGGACGCTTACGAGAGTACAGACAGCCAAATGGTACTGAAATTGGACAAATAGAATCTAACGTCAAAACTCCTTTTGAAAATCCATTTAACGAATCAAATGGTGGAATGGAACTTTTGAGAGATAGCGGAAGTTTATTTGAAAACTTAGCCACCTCAAAAGAAGCAAATCAGGACTTAAAACAGAATAATCCTAATCAAACGGAACAAGACAATGCCAAACGACTTTATGAATCGCTACAACGAATTATTGAACTCTTTAGACAAACAATTGAGCGAGCTAAAAGAGATAAATCAAAGTCAGAGCGAGCAGATCGAAACCTTGAGCTTTCAGAATCAAGTATTGAGAATTCAGAACGAGGAATTAGCCAATCAAAATCAGCAATTAAACAATCTGAACAGCAGATTACGACAGCTGAACAGCACATTGATGTCCAAATAAAGTTAGAGCAGAAATCGAATAAAAAAGATTACGGTATGGAAAGGTAGAAAAATATTATTTTTTGGCGTACATTTAATTTACTATAGTACGCATTATGTAAAATATAGGTGATGATATGGCTACAACAAATTTCAATCTTCGACTTGAACAAGATTTACGTGATAAAGCATTTCCAGTATTTGAGCGTTATGGATTGAGTGCATCACAAGCTTTCAAATTATTTTTAACTCAAGTTGCTGAAACCAATAAAATTCCTTTGTCTTTTGATTATGCAGAAGATGATAATGTACCGAATAGTGTTACTAGAAAGGCATTGCTTGAAGCTAAAAATAGAACTGATTTCTCAGAAGCTTATGCGACACCCGAAGAATTTATGAAAGCAATGCAAGAGTTAGCCAATGCGTAAAATATTAGCTGAAAGTCAATTTAAGCGAGATATTAAAAAGCAATTTTTAGAGCTAATCACACCTGCATGGGCAGAAGTCTTACATTGTCTTTGCAATGATTTAGATTTGCCTGAAAAGTATTGTGATCACGGTCTTACTGGTGAATGGGACGGTTTTAGAGATTGTCATGTAAAGCCTGATCTAGTGCTGATCTATGCGATAAAAAATGATTATTTGCAATTGGTACGAATTGGTAGTCATTCTGAATTATTTGGAAAACGTAGAAATAAATAGAACTGTTATGTCATATAGAAAAATATTTATTTGGATTTTAGTATTAACCTTTGTCCCTATCATTTCTATATTCATATTTTATATCTATATGATTTATGGCACTCATTCTTGGGATGAGGGAGGTACACATATTTTATGTGAGGAAGACCCTATTACCCATAAAATGGTGTTGATAGAAAAAACTGTTATCAGGAATGGTGAGAAAGTTAAAATTGATGGTACTGATAGTGAATGCAACTCATAAATTAATAAAAATCAATTAGTTGTTTAACTGGGAAATAGTGTAATATTTTCTATAGGCGAAAAAAAAGCAAGCTGGCAGGCTCACTTTTTTCTCTTTGTTTAACAAATACTTAAAGCATCAGTAAACACAAAATCGATATTTGTATTTTACCGATGTTTTGATTATTTGCAACATACAGGACGTTGCAAAAGGTGAAAAACGTACAATTAAGCGATTTTTTTGAAAATCTTGCTCATAAACCATACTGTGCAGATGAATTATTGTATGGCTTACAAATAAGACCGAAAAAAACGGCAATCAACATGCAATACATACAGGGCAATCAGCCTTGTATGCTTCATTACTTCTTTTTTGACCTAGACCGTTCAGAAGCTGTTATGGCTTGGCATGATGCAAATCTACCAATGCCATATTGGACAGCACAGACCCAAAAAAATGGTCATGCTCATATCTGCTACAAATTAGAAATACCGCTATGTACCAGTGAATTAGCTAGTCAGAAAGCTATTAGCTACGCAGCTAAGATTCAAGCAGGACTTGCGAATAAACTTGGTGCTGATGTTGGGTATAGCCATCTCATCACGAAAAATCCTTTTCATCCTGATTGGCGTACAACCTTTTGGACGGAACGAGCTTATACGCTGGATTATTTAGCTGATTTTGTCGACTTACCGAAAAAATTAAGTAAGAAGCAGGAAGTTTCAGGTCTTGGGCGTAACTGCACACTATTCGATACAGCACGTAAATGGGCATATACGGCTGTTAGAGATTACTTACACCATCATAGTAGTCTCACATGGGAAAAAGCTGTTTTAGCGCATTTAGAAGCACTAAACAACGAATTTACAGAGCCTCTGCCTTATAGCGAGGTTAAAGCTACAGCAAGAAGTATTTCCAAGTACTGTTGGAATAAGTTTTCGTACGCTGGATTTAGCGAATGGCAATCTAATAATGCAAAACGAGCTAATGCTAAAGGGGCATGTTCGTCAGGTGGGAAGGCTAAATCAGCTAAATACGATAAATTGAGAGAGCAAGCTAAGAGGCTAAGAGAGAAAGGGTTAAGCTTTAGTAAGATATCAGTAGAGCTTGGATGTACTAAAGCAACTGCAATTAAGTGGTGTAAATCGGTATAAGTGCCGCCATATCAGATATCAGCTTTTTTACTGGCTATCTGATATGTTCTTTTCTATTTATACAGGTAGTGGTTTATAAGAGCTGATAGCAAACTTAGTCTGAATCTACCTGATGATCTTGGGTTATTTCTTGAATCATTTACTATGGTTCCAGTCACTTCTGAATCCCAACAGTTATCTAATTTTACACCCTTATCACAGTTATTAATTCTTGTTCCGCTTACTTGTATATCCCTACTATTCGAAGCTTCTATTGCCACATCGCAATTGTCAAAACTGCAATTAATAATTTTACCACCTATGCAATTATCCATTCTTATTCCAGCCATTTTAACCTCCCACTAAAGAGGTAATGAACTTTGTATATTCGGTGAGCTGGAGTGCTAGTTCATTTTTTACAGTTATCCAACTACTAAATAGATTAAATAGCATTAAACATGTTGCTGTTACTGTGGTTTCATCTTTGGCATTAATTAAGACAGGTATTTTGGCTAATACATCATCTTTAAAAGTATTATTCGTTTTAGGATTAATAGAATGGTCATTGATTGCAGAAACTTCATTTTGAAGTTGCTTTAGCTTTTCTATATTTTCTTGAACAACTACAAAAATTTCTGAAACTTCGTTTCCTTCACTTTCATTAATAACTACAGCTTTACTGTCAGCAGTCAAATAAAATGAACTTTTGGAAACTTTATTATTTCCGCCTCCATTAATCTCCACACCAATAGCCATAGGCACCTTCTAAAGTTGAAATAAATTAGATTATACATTAAGTGAATAAGTTTTATTTGAAGCGAAAATTATTTAACTATTTTTTAAAAGGGCAAGGACACACAAAGGGTACTCTAGACAAAAACTAAAGTTTTCGCTAGATTACCTTTTGTGCCTTGCAAGGGAAGAATCCCTTGACCCTCTTTTCGACTTTATTTCCGCAAGATTTATGGCCATGAAACATAGCCAAAATTCTTACGAAAAAAAGCCGACCCCAAAACCCAAAAGCACCAAGTATTTGATGAGTTGTTATGAAAGAAAAAACGCTTATAAAACGTAATAAGGAAATCAAAGTCCGTTTAACAGAAGCTGAACATCACGCCTTACTGGAACGTATGGAAGGTGGAGAGCTTGCAACTTGGATTCGAAATACTTGTCTAGATGAGAAGCCAAATAAAAGAAGAAATTATAAAGCGGCAGATCCTCAACTTTTAGCAGCTTTAGGGCGTATTGGTGGCAACCTCAATCAGATTGCGAGACAAGTAAATACTGTGGAATCTGATATAGAAAAACTTAGAGCCTTTGCAGAGTTGGCAGTTATTCGAGAACAACTACAAGGAATTTTAGCCAACTATGATCGTTAAATTTTTGGGAAATAAGGGTGGTGGTAGTGCAGGTGCAACCATTGACTACCTACTTGGCAAAGATAGGGATAGACCAGGTGCAGTTTTACTGAGTGGAGATCCTGAATTAACCCAACGATTAGCAGACAACTTGGACTTCCAAAACCGTTATACGGTTGGAGTACTTTCATTTGAGGAACCAAACCTCGAAGAACACCAAAAAGAAGCCATCATGCAGAGCTTTGAAGAAACATTGCTTGCTGGGTTAGAGCGTGACCAGTACGACATCACTTGGATAGAACACACTGATAAAGGACGTTTAGAGCTTAATTTCGTCATTCCAAATGTGGAATTAAGTACAGGAAAAAGATTACAGCCTTATTTTGATCAAGCTGACCGCCCACTTGTAGAAAACTGGAAACAAGTCATCAATTTTGAGCATGGTTTAACAGACCCTCATGCACCAGTGAAAGCTCAAGCAATTAAAACTTTGAATAGCCAAAACCTACCTTCAAGCGTCAAAGAAATTAAAGAACAAATCGGGACCGCAATTGCTGAGCAAATTAGCAATGGCAATATCCAAAATAGGCAAGATGTAGTTGAAACCCTGAAGGGTGCAGGCTTTGAGATTGCTAGAGAAACAGATAGATCAATCAGTATTAAGAATCCTGACGGCAAGCGGAATATTCGTTTAGAAGGCGTAATTTATGAAAATCGACAATTTGATAAGCAATTTGCAGAAGAACACCGCCGAGCAGGACAGGATTATCAAAGAACAAGCCGAGAGCGTTACGAAACAGCACTTGGAAAGTTACAACGCCTTGCTGAGAGCAAGCAGCAAGGAAACCGAGAAACTTTTAAGGTCAAACCTTCAAACCATCCACGACCAGCAGCCGAAAATCAGAAACGCTTTGCGTTTGAATATTCTCACGGGAGCAGTTCTGGGCGTGTTGATTACAGTGTTTCTAATCTTTCTTGGCGTAAATTGGTGGTTATCGAAGCAAATCCAGAAAAAGCAGCAGGAATTAGCCGAGATCAATCTAAAAGTAGAACAGACACCACTGGAGAAACAGGTCTTGCGGAAGGTGAGACTGCAAGAGAGCCAAGACAAGAAAACTTTATACATCGTAGCGAGGAACAGCAAAAAAGCGGACGCTTACGAGAGTACAGACAGCCAAATGGTACTGAAATTGGACAAATAGAATCTAACGTCAAAACTCCTTTTGAAAATCCATTTAACGAATCAAATGGTGGAATGGAACTTTTGAGAGATAGCGGAAGTTTATTTGAAAACTTAGCCACCTCAAAAGAAGCAAATCAGGACTTAAAACAGAATAATCCTAATCAAACGGAACAAGACAATGCCAAACGACTTTATGAATCGCTACAACGAATTATTGAACTCTTTAGACAAACAATTGAGCGAGCTAAAAGAGATAAATCAAAGTCAGAGCGAGCAGATCGAAACCTTGAGCTTTCAGAATCAAGTATTGAGAATTCAGAACGAGGAATTAGCCAATCAAAATCAGCAATTAAACAATCTGAACAGCAGATTACGACAGCTGAACAGCACATTGATGTCCAAATAAAGTTAGAGCAGAAATCGAATAAAAAAGATTACGGTATGGAAAGGTAGAAAAATATTATTTTTTGGCGTACATTTAATTTACTATAGTACGCATTATGTAAAATATAGGTGATGATATGGCTACAACAAATTTCAATCTTCGACTTGAACAAGATTTACGTGATAAAGCATTTCCAGTATTTGAGCGTTATGGATTGAGTGCATCACAAGCTTTCAAATTATTTTTAACTCAAGTTGCTGAAACCAATAAAATTCCTTTGTCTTTTGATTATGCAGAAGATGATAATGTACCGAATAGTGTTACTAGAAAGGCATTGCTTGAAGCTAAAAATAGAACTGATTTCTCAGAAGCTTATGCGACACCCGAAGAATTTATGAAAGCAATGCAAGAGTTAGCCAATGCGTAAAATATTAGCTGAAAGTCAATTTAAGCGAGATATTAAAAAGCAATTTTTAGAGCTAATCACACCTGCATGGGCAGAAGTCTTACATTGTCTTTGCAATGATTTAGATTTGCCTGAAAAGTATTGTGATCACGGTCTTACTGGTGAATGGGACGGTTTTAGAGATTGTCATGTAAAGCCTGATCTAGTGCTGATCTATGCGATAAAAAATGATTATTTGCAATTGGTACGAATTGGTAGTCATTCTGAATTATTTGGAAAACGTAGAAATAAATAGAACTGTTATGTCATATAGAAAAATATTTATTTGGATTTTAGTATTAACCTTTGTCCCTATCATTTCTATATTCATATTTTATATCTATATGATTTATGGCACTCATTCTTGGGATGAGGGAGGTACACATATTTTATGTGAGGAAGACCCTATTACCCATAAAATGGTGTTGATAGAAAAAACTGTTATCAGGAATGGTGAGAAAGTTAAAATTGATGGTACTGATAGTGAATGCAACTCATAAATTAATAAAAATCAATTAGTTGTTTAACTGGGAAATAGTGTAATATTTTCTATAGGCGAAAAAAAAGCAAGCTGGCAGGCTCACTTTTTTCTCTTTGTTTAACAAATACTTAAAGCATCAGTAAACACAAAATCGATATTTGTATTTTACCGATGTTTTGATTATTTGCAACATACAGGACGTTGCAAAAGGTGAAAAACGTACAATTAAGCGATTTTTTTGAAAATCTTGCTCATAAACCATACTGTGCAGATGAATTATTGTATGGCTTACAAATAAGACCGAAAAAAACGGCAATCAACATGCAATACATACAGGGCAATCAGCCTTGTATGCTTCATTACTTCTTTTTTGACATAGACCGTTCAGATGCAGTCATGGCATGGCATGACGAAAATTTACCAATGCCATATTGGACAGCACAAACACAAAAAAATGGTCATGCTCATATCTGCTATAAATTAGAAATTCCACTGTGTACTAGTGAGTTTGGTAGTCAAAAAGCAATAGCCTACGCATCAAAGGTACAAGCAGGACTTGCCAACAAACTTGGTGCAGACGTTGGCTACAGTCATCTCATTACGAAGAATCCATTTCATAAAGATTGGCGTGTCACTTTTTGGAGTGAACAAGCCTATACGCTCGATTATTTAGCCGATTTTGTAGAGTTACCGAAGAAATTAAGCAAAAAACAGGAAGTTTTAGGACTTGGGCGCAACTGTGCCATGTTCGATACAGTGCGTAAATGGGCATATAAAGCGATTAGAGCGCATCGAGGAAGTACATTTGATGTTTGGTTAGGTGAAGTCTTAAAACAGTGTAAGAACGTAAATAATGCGTTTTTAGAGCCATTACTATATTCAGAGGTTAAAGCAACAGCAAAAAGCATTGCTCGATATTGTTGGAAAAAAGACGGCTATCATTATCAGGAATTTATAGATCGTCAGAGTAAAAAAGGTGCGATTGGAGGAAAAATATCTAAAAGAAAACCAGTTCCTACCTCAGAAGCTACTACTAAACCGTGGCTTGCTTTAGGAATTTCTCAAAGTACTTATTACAGACGTAAAAAATTAAAGAATTTGTAATAGGACTCCATCATTTATCTTTAGGAAAATAATGGAGCTAGTAAGGCTTAAAGTTATTTTATTGAGGATAGTTTTTCCTATGAAGTACAGCCATTTCCGTCAATGTATCTATAAGATATTTTCCATTAGTTTTTGACATGAAAGCAGCTTTTTTATGATGTGAAGCTATTCCTACAGGTTCAATATATGTACTTTCAACCACTCCAGAACCTTTGACTACTTCAATAACGAAACCAACATCTTTCCCATCTGCTTTTTGACCAAATCCAACAATTACAGTAGCGCCAATATTTTTAGCTAATTGGGGATCATTGTATGTATTGAAACGCAAGGTAGGGAAATCAATTCCTTCACTATTAAACCAGCTCTCTGCTTCATCAATAGAATCAAAAGAACTTATTGCTTTCTTTCTTCTTGAAAAAAAACTCCATAAAAAAAATATAATTACTGCACCAATAATAATTTCAAACATTTGTTATGTAATTCCAAATAGGAGTTATAAGTTTTATATATTAAACAAATATCGTCATGTTAAAAACTTCAAAAATGACAGTGGATAAGCCTAAATCAGATATCAGCCCTCTAGGGTGCTTTTCTCCCATTTCATTTTAAAAAATTATTATTTAAGGGAATGAGCAAGGCTGTGGGCAAAGTCTCGACCTGTGTAATAAACTTGTGTGCAACTCAACGTATAACTAGAAGAGTTATGCGGAGTTGTGCATAATGTTTATTCACAGATTAGTCGAGGCGTTCGCTTGCGATTGTCCATAACCTTGCCATGACCTGCCCAATAAAATATACGTCTAGGGGTCTGTCATCGTATGATAACGCAAGGATACATGGAGACCCCTCCGCTACGCTACAGAGTTCCATGACCTTGTTCAGGGGCAAGCCCCCGAAACCCCCAAAAGCAAAGGCAAAAGCATGACAGCGATCAAACGTAATAAGGTTTACAAAGTCCGATTTTCTGATGCAGAGGTACAGAAAATCAAAGATGCCAATATCCTAAATATTGCCAAATATCTAAGGGATACTTCGCTTGCCCAAATTGATGCAACTCAAGGCAACGCCAAAAAAAAGAATCAGGAAAATCACTACACAAAATTAGACCGTGACTTTTTGCTTGAGCTATCCCGAATTGGGGGCAACATCAATCAGATTGCAAAGGCAATAAATACCGATATTGCAAGCAGTCGTCCCCTTGATGCTGCAAGGCTTTTGCACCTGTTAATAGGGATTGATCAGACCTTAAAGGAATTGAAAAAATGATTGTTCAGTTCTTTAGATACGGCAATGGTTTGAGCAAAGGTCCACTGGATTATTTACTTGGTAAAGACCGTGATCGAGATTATGCAAAAGTCCTACAGGGCGATGTTTCCGAAGTATCAGGATTAATTGATACGTCACCTTATGCAAAGAAATATACATCCGGATGCCTAAGTTTTTATGAGCATGATTTATCTGATCAGGATAAACAAAAAATCATGCAGGATTTTGAGCAAGCCTTATTCCCTGGCATGGATCAGAGCCAGTACCGTGTCTTGTGGATTGAGCATCAAGACAAATTAAACGAAGAAACTGGGGAGCGAAGATTAGAGCTTAATTTTTTAATCCCAAATGTTGAAATTCATACAGGGCAACGCTTACAGCCTTACTATGATAAAGCTGATCGTCCTAGAATTGATCTGTTTAAGAAGATTACAAACTATGAGTATCAGCTGCATGATGCAGATGACCCCCTCTATCGCCAAGCCGTTACAACGGCAAAAAACTTGCCTAAAACTGTTAATGAGATCAAGGAAACGCTTGATATTGAAGCAACGAGAGCCGTTGAAAGTGGACTAATTACAGATCGGCAGAGCATGAAAAAATGGCTATTGGATCTTGGTCTTGAAGTCACCAGAGAAACCAAGAAAAGCCTATCCATTAAAAATCCGAATGATGACGAAAAAGCCCGCCCGATAAGGCTTACAGGTGCAATCTATGAGCAAGATTTTAGACTTACAGAAACGAGCCAACAACTTACTATCGCAGCATCAGAACGATATAGACGAGAAGCTGAACAGCGAAATCAGTCAGATATTCAAAGATATGCGGAATACAGTGCAAAGCGAAGCACAGAGCTTGAGCAGCAGTATCGACAGCACCAAAACGGATATACAGCAGAAACAGAGCGAAGCAACGAACGAGATATTGCAGCAGATCGACCAGACTACAGCTCAAGCCAAGAAGCAGCAGCAACAAGGCATGACAGCCCTATTGCAAGAACAACAACAGCAGATCAAACAGCTACAAGCGAACTTGCAGCAGTTGAACGGCTTGAGCCAAGAAACAGCCCAAGCAGCCAAATTAAAGAAAACCCTTATTACATCGAATATAGCCTTGATTTCACTGGCATGTATAACGCTTATCAGCAGTATTTGTCTGGGATACGTCAGCAAGAGCAAATACAACGATATACAAGCGATGCAGAATACAGTCGATTATCTAAAATCACAGGGGGGAAGCCTGATGATAACAACATGCGATGGCAAGCTGTGCGTCCAAATAGACCCGAATTATATGAACAATTCATACGTAACACGAGATACGAAACAACCGCTAATGATCGTGAAGGAGGTGCATTAAATGAATCTAGAAGCGCAGTTATTGAACATTATCGAAGAACAGCAGAATCAATTGAAGCAACAACAGCAAGAGCAAGAGAAAGCACTGCAACTCATTCAACAGCAATCAGGGACTATCGAGCAGTTAAAGAGCTACACGAACACTTTAAACAGCAAGCATCAGGAAGCAGTGAAGATAGTGCAGAAATATCAGCAGTTCGTGCAAGAACTGTCAGAGCAAACTATCTCAGCAACTTTTTCACAAGATGTACAACAGAACTTGAAAGTACAGTTGCAGACACGTTTAAACGATTTAGTGCAGAACTTGCAGATCGACAATCAAGTCAAAAATCAGGTATCGAAGATTATTCCGCAAGCAGTCGAATTGGAGATCAACAGTCAATTGAAACCACTAGCAGAACAAATCACCGAGAGAATGAGTTCAGTAGAGCAGTTTCAGCAGAAATTAGCTCAATTAATCCAACAAGTGTCATCAAAGCTTTAGACGTGCTTGATCAACGTAAAGAGCTACAGAGAGAGCAAGAGCGTCAACGCAGTCGAGATTATGATTCACCAAGCCCATTTTGACCCATTTTTTTTGCGGAGCATTGCAGGTTTTGATGTGGTAACAGATTTATTTTTGCGAATTTTCAACGAATGAGAAAAAAAATCTTGCAATAGTTGTAGAGTAACTTCAAATTGAGAGCAATTAGATACATTTTCTTGAATTAGAAAAAGTATCGACCAAAAAAAAGCCCTCTTATCTTGGCGGACAATGGCTTTTTTTTGGCTTCATCAGTCGACTTGTTAGTAACTGAATCCACAATGTATAGCAATATTATGCGGTGGATACAGTGAATTGACAAGTCTTACAGCAGACTTGTTATGCTAAAAAATGTGACAGCGTTTAATTTACGCAAAAAAGCCCTGATTTTTGAAGAACAACAGACTAAGAAGTCTGATCTTGACGCATCTCTTAGCGTTTTTCGTCTTTCAATCCCCGATAATTGTCCACTTTGGACTTCAAAAATAGCTCTTGCAGGTGAAAAACCGACTTGGTTTCACAAAGATGAGGCTAATTTTGCGGATTTCGCATATTTAAAGACCGCTACAGATTTTAAAGTCGGCACATTGATCATAGATATAGACAAACCCATTGCAGACCATATTGAAGCCCTCATTTATGGCTCTTTAAATGCCCCAATTCCAAATTTAATCATTAAAAATCGAGCTAATAAGCATGTTCAGCTCGTCTATTGTTTGAAAAACTGGGTCTGTATTGATGTGCGGAATACGAAAGGCAACTATAGCGCAAAAGCGCACAGCCTCTATAAAGCCCTTAAACGCCATTTAAACGGCATTTTTGGCGGTGATGATGCTTATCATAACTTTATCGCTAAAAATCCATTCTGTGAGCAATGGGACGTAATAGGGATGCGTTCAACAAGCTATGAGATGTATGAACTTGCTCGAATTTCAGAACTAGAAGTCAAAAGCACAACATTCATTGAGCGATTACAGTCGAAGCAAACAGATAAAGCCCTGAAACAAGCGTCAGATCGTGCAACTGTTGGAAGCGGTGAACGTAATGACTTCTTATTCAATACTGTGCGTGTACGTGCTTATTCACTCTATAACAAGCATTCAAAAGATTGGACACGTCAACAGTTTGAGAATTGCATTAATGATTTTGCTCAAGAACTAAATCAAACGAAATGCAGTCCAGCGCTTGAAATTAGTGAAGTTGCTACGATTTGCCATAGCATAGTGAGCTTTTGTTACAGCTCGTTTGGTGAACATCAGAAATATACGAAATCAGAAATTAGTGAGATAGCGTCAAAATGTGGACGAAAGGGTGGTAAAGCAAAAGGCTATAAGTACGCACAACAACGCCAACAAGCTCGTAAACTAGCTAAACAGGGCAAGAAAGCTAAAGATATAGCTGTGATTACTGGTTTATCAATTCGTGCTGTCTACAATGCAATTAACGAAGAAAAACCGCTAAAAAAATCAGTGCAAAAACCGACTGAAAAAAATATTAAATATCATGTATTTAACCCCCTATTTTGTGCAAATAGCTATCAGTGTAGTGTGCTCCTGGTAAAAGAATTACGTAGTAATTCACATCTTGTATGCGAGCGAAGCGAGCCAAAGCTTTTTTTCAAGCCTTTAAGCCTTAAAATTTCAAATACTCCAACTGTTAAACATCCGAATATTCATATTCCTTTTGTTCTGCTCCCTCAAATAACTCAACATCAAATACCGCAATCACAGATAGCCTTTGTTTCGTGTAAACAACATTCTTGATGAATGATTGTTTAACACAAAACAAGATGCTATTGTGATTTAACGCAAGGATACATAGAGACCCCTCCACTTCGTTGCAGGCTTCTATGACCTTGTTCAGGAGGAGACCTCCCGAAACCCTCCAAAAGCAAAGGCAAAAGCATGACAGAGACCAAACGTAATAAAGTTTATAAAGTCCGATTTTCTGATGCTGAAGTACAGAAAATCAAAGATGCCAATATCCTAAATATTGCGAAATATCTAAGAGATACTTCGCTTGCCCAAATTGATGCAAAGCAAGGCAACGTCAAAAAAAAGAATCAGGAACATCACTACACCAAATTAGATCGTGAATTTTTACTTGAGCTATCTCGAATTGGGGGCAACATCAATCAGATTGCAAAGGCAATAAATACCGATATTGCAA
>OERN01000239.1_pt1 | contig 14680 bp, 9 predicted proteins | sample 1540061 | NCBI WGS metagenome assembly OERN01 (sample SAMEA3891241, study PRJEB23780) | metagenome | biome: terrestrial biome; feature: animal house; material: water of meat washing | place: Italy | collected 2015-05-12 | reverse complement strand
CCTCCAGCTGACGACACCAGCGGCGGTAACGTATCACCCTCTTGGCAATCAGGACGATCAGCAGCAGCAATAACCCTGTGATCAATAGCCACAATAGCGCCAGCACTCTGGGGTCAAGACTCTGTTCAATCAGATCCGGCCCCGGGTGGATGTCTCGCATCAGGGCGGCCAGCGGCGGAGTGATGGCCTCGGAGGCGGGACTGGCGCTGTCGAGTTCGGCGGGCGAGATCATCCCTGATGACATAACCCCTCCTGCCACTGTTGTTGCAGCGTCTGGCCGTTATCGAGCAGATAGAGGCGCTGCACCAGCGGCAGCAACTGCTGCTTGCCGTGGGTCAGTTGCTGTTCGGCAGCTTGCTGGTAGCGGCGGGAGAAACCGGCATGGCCCCCATCCAGCCAGCCCTGATAGTGTTGCCCTGGCCGATCAATGGCCACCGGCAGTTGGCCATCAGAGGGAAGGGCTGCCTCGAGGGGGTCACGGATCTGCCAATAGTGAATATCGTGGCGGCGGGAGAGCAGTTGCAATTGCTGACAGAGCGCCGACTCGCAGGGTCTGTGATCGGTGATGATCGTCAGCTTGGCACCGTGAGGCAGCTTCACGCCGGACAAGGTGTCGGCCAGCGAGTGAGAAAGCGCCCGGCGGGCCAGCCCTTGCTGATAGTGATGGCAGAGGGATTCGAGCAGGGGCAGCACGCTGCCGCGCTGGCTCTGGTGATGGGGGATAAGCCCGTGGCAGATCAGGGTGTTGTGCTGCTTCTCCCCTTGCCAGATCAAGGCTGCTGCCAGCTCGCACCCCAGACGCGCCTTGAGCTGCAGCGTGGAGCCGAAATACATGGCGGGAGAGAGATCGAGCAGCAGCCAGTGCGCCTGATCGAGCTCCTCGCTATAGAGGCGGGTATAGGGACGACCGAGGCGTGCGGTCACTCGCCAGTCGATATGGCGTACCTCGTCACCAGCCTGATAGGCGCGCAGCTCGCGAAACGTGAGTCCGGGAGAGCGGCCCGGTTTGCCGCGTTCGCTGCTGCTTCTGCCTGCGTGAGGTGGCTTCCTGGCCTTGGCCCAGAGCCGGATATTGAGCAGCCGTGGCAGCGACAGGGCGATATCGGGATGCAGACCGGGATCTAGGGGCATGGCACCTGATCCAGCAGTTGGGCGATCAGGATATCGTTATCCAGATTGTCGGCCAGTGCCTGATAGCTGGGAATAAGGCGGTGGCGCAGCACCGGATAGGCTTGCAGCTGAATATCTTCCGGCAGCACATAATCTCGTCCGGCAAGCCAGGCGCGGGCGCGGGCGGAGCGAGCCAGCCCCAGCGTAGCCCGAGGGCTGGCCCCCACGGCAATCAATGGCTCAAGGGCAGGGCAAAGGCCGCTGCCCGGGCGAGTGGCGCAGACCAGCTCCACCAGATAGTGCTCCAGTCGGCTTTGCATGGTCACCGCCAGCACTTCGCTGCGAGCACCTTGCAAGCTGGTCTGGCTCAGGGTCACCGGCGCCGCGCCAAGTTGTTCGCCGCTGGCGTTGAGCTGCAAGATGGCGAGCTCCATCGTGGGGCTCGGGTAATCCACCATCAGCTTGAGCAGAAAGCGGTCGAGCTGGGCCTCCGGCAGGGGATAGGTTCCTTCCTGCTCGATAGGGTTCTGGGTGGCGGCCACCATAAAGAGGAGGGGCAGCCGCCAGCTCTTTTTGCCCACGGTGATCTGGTGTTCGGCCATGGCTTCCAGCAGCGCTGATTGCACCTTGGCCGGCGCCCGGTTGATCTCGTCCGCCAGCACCAGATGGTTGAAGAGGGGGCCTGGCTGGAAAACAAAACTGGCATCCTGCGGGTGAAACACCTCGCTGCCGGTGAGATCGGCAGGAAGCAGGTCGGGGGTAAACTGGATACGGGCAAAGCGCCCCTCGACGGCGCCAGCGAGCGCCTTGACGGCGCGGGTTTTGGCCAGCCCGGGGGCCCCTTCGATTAACACATGTCCTTCACATAACAGGGCAATCAGGAGCCCTTCTATTAGCTCCTCCTGCCCCAGGATCTGACTGCCAAGATAGTCCCTAAGTGCTCTGAACTCGGCCGCTGCCATGCGATAAACCCGTTGTTTTTATGGAAGTTGATCTTTTTATACTCCAGTTGCTCCCCAAGGGCGAGCAAAGGGGCCTTGCCGTGCTTAATTTAGTTTCAATCAGCTGTATGAAACTTGTGATTGGATTGTTAAGATGTGGCGCAATGAGGTCAGACCTCTGCCTTTTAAACCAAGGAGCCAGGATGAAACAGCCATTGAAACTGACGACTCGCCAGGGCGAACGGATTGCCGTCGTGGCGGGGCTGCGTACCCCCTTTGCCAAGCAGGCCACCGCCTTTCATGGCGTGCCTGCAGTCGATCTCGGCAAACTGGTGGTGAGCGAGATGCTCGCCCGTACCGATCTCGATCCCAAGCTTATCGACCAGCTGGTGTTTGGTCAGGTGGTTCAGATGCCGGAAGCCCCCAACATTGCCCGCGAGATCGTGCTCGGTACCGGCATGAGCGTCAATACCGATGCCTATAGCGTCTCCCGCGCCTGCGCCACCAGTTTTCAGGCGGTGGCCAACGTCACCGAATCCATCATGGCCGGTACCGTAGACATCGCCATCGCCGGCGGGGCTGACTCCTCCTCCGTGCTGCCCATCGGGGTGAGCAAGAAGCTGGCCCGCGCCCTGGTGGATCTCAACAAGGCGCGCAATCTGCAGCAGCGCTTCAATATTCTGCGTCAATTGCGGGTCAAGGATCTGCTGCCGGTGCCGCCTGCGGTGGCGGAATATTCGACCGGTCTCTCCATGGGACAGACCGCCGAGCAGATGGCCAAGAGCCACCAGATCAGCCGCGAGGCGCAAGATGCGCTGGCTCACCGCTCCCACACCCTGGCCGCGCAGGCTTGGGCCGATGGCAAGCTCAGTGGCGAGGTGTTTACCGCCCATGTGCCGCCCTACAAGTCGCCGCTCGAGCGGGACAACAATATCCGTGAAAGCTCGGATCTCGCGAGCTACGCCAAGCTCAAGCCGGTGTTTGACCGGGTTCATGGCACAGTCACTGCAGCCAACGCCACGCCGCTGACCGATGGCGCCGCTGCCGTGTTGCTGATGCGGGAAGGTCGGGCGAAAGAGCTGGGCCTCGAACCGCTTGGCTATATCCGCAGCTTCGCCTTCTCGGCCATTGATGTCTGGCAAGACATGCTGATGGCGCCCTCCTATGCCACGCCGCTGGCGCTGGACAGAGCCGGTATCACGCTCAGCGATCTGACCCTGATCGACATGCACGAAGCCTTTGCCGCCCAGACGCTGGCCAACCTCAAGATGTTTGCCAGCCACGAGTTTGCCCGTGACAAGCTGGGCCGCGATCAGGCCATCGGCGAGGTGGACATGGAGAAGTTCAACGTCCTCGGCGGTTCGCTGGCCTATGGCCACCCCTTTGCCGCGACCGGTGCGCGGATGATCACCCAGACCCTGCACGAGCTGCGTCGTCGCGGCGGGGGATTGGGGCTCAACACCGCCTGTGCGGCGGGTGGATTGGGCGTGGCTATGGTGTTGGAGGTTGAATGATGAGCGCTAAGACTTTTTCCCTGGATGTTCGCAAAGATGGCATCGGCATCCTCACCATGGATGTGCCGGGCGAGAGCATGAATACCCTCAAGGCCGCCTTTGTCGAGGAGATCCGCACCGTGCTGGCCGAAGTGAAACGCAACAAGGATTTGATCGGTCTGGTGATCACCTCCGGCAAGAAGGACTCCTTCATCGCCGGCGCTGACATTACCATGCTGGCCGCCTGCACCAGTGCCAAGGATGCCGAGACCCTGTCACGAGAAGGGCAGGAGATCTTTGCCGAGATCGAGGGGCTGCCCATTCCGGTGATCGCCGCCATTCACGGCCCCTGCCTCGGTGGCGGGCTGGAGCTGGCGCTGGCCTGTCATGGTCGGGTGGTGACCGATCATGGCAAATCTGTGCTGGGATTGCCGGAAGTGCAGCTCGGCCTGCTGCCGGGCTCTGGCGGTACCCAGCGTCTGCCGCGCCTTATCGGGGTGGCCAAGGCGCTGGATCTGATGCTGACCGGCAAGCAGGTGCGGGCCAAACAAGCCAAGAAATTGGGGCTGGTGGACGATGTGGTGCCGCCGTCAATCTTGCTGGATGCTGCCATCAAGCTGGCCAAGAAGGGCAAACCGCGCCATCAGTTGAAACGGGATCTGCAGGGCAAGGTGCTGGAGACCAACAAGCTGGGTCGCAAGGTGCTGTTCGATCAGGCCAGCAAGGGGGTGAAAGCCAAGACCCGTGGCAACTACCCGGCGCCGGAGCGGATCCTGGATGTTGTGCGCATCGGCGTGGAGGAGGGGATGAAGGCCGGTCTGGCTGCCGAATCCCGCCACTTTGGCGAGCTGGTGATGACTGCTGAGTCTGCCGCCCTGCGTTCCATCTTCTTTGCCACCACCGAGATGAAGAAAGAGGTCACCTATCAGGGGGCCGAGCCGCGCAAGGTGGCCCATGCCGCCGTGCTGGGCGGTGGTCTGATGGGGGGCGGCATTGCGTTCGTCACCGCTACCAAGGCGGGCGTGCCGGTGCGGATCAAGGATGTGGCAAGCGCCGGGATCGGCAATGCCATGCGCTACAGCTATGACATTCTGGCCAAGAAGCTCAAGCGTCGTCACATCTTGCGCAGCGAATTGGAAAAGCAGATGAGCCTGTTGACCGGTACCCTCGACTACTCCGGTTTCCACCGGGTCGACATGGTAGTGGAGGCGGTGTTTGAAGATCTCAATCTCAAACACCAGATGGTGAAGGACGTGGAGCGTGAGTGCGGTGAGCACACCGTGTTTGCCTCCAACACCTCTTCCCTGCCCATCAACCAGATTGCGGCAGAGGCGGCGCACCCGGAGCGAGTCGTGGGGCTGCACTACTTCAGCCCGGTGGACAAGATGCCGCTGGCGGAGATCATCCCCCACGCTGGCACCAGTGCCGAGACGGTCGCTACCACCCTGGCTTTTGCCCGCGCCCAGGGCAAAACGCCCATCGTGGTGAAGGACGAAGCCGGTTTCTACGTCAACCGCATCCTGGCGCCCTACATGAACGAAGCGGCGCGACTGGTGCTGGAAGGGGAGCCGGTGGAGGTGCTGGATAGCGCGCTGCTGGACTTTGGCTTCCCGGTTGGCCCCATCACCTTGCTGGACGAGGTGGGGATCGATGTGGGCGCCAAGATCTCCCCCATTCTCGAGAAAGAGCTGGGCGGCGAGCAGTTCCAGGCGCCCAAGGCGTTCGACAAGCTGCTGCAAAATGATCGCAAGGGACGCAAGAACGGCAAGGGCTTCTACCTCTATGGCAAGGCGGCACCGCGCAACAAGCTGACTGGCAAAGAGGGCAAGAAGACGGTGGACGAGAGCGTCTATGGCGTGCTCGGCATCAAGCCTTCTGCCAAGCTGGCCCGTCAGGAGATCGCCGAGCGCTGCGTGCTGCTGATGCTCAACGAAGCGGCCATGGCGCTGGATAGCGGTGTGGTGGCCTCGGCCCGTGATGGCGATATCGGCGCCATCTTCGGCATCGGTTTCCCGCCTTTCCTTGGCGGCCCGTTCCGTTATATGGACACGCTCGGGATCGATCATCTGGTTGGCCGTCTGGAGTATTACCAGAAGCGCCACGGCGACCGGTTCGCCCCCTGTGCCCGTCTCAAGGCGATGGCCGCAGAGCAGCAGACCTTCTACTGATAACCGCTGCAGATTGACCGCAAGGCAAAGAGGCCCGCACCCCATGCGGGCCTCTTTCTATGTGGTGGTGTGTGCGGGTTGTATGGCTTGGGAAGCGCTCATGTCGGCAGGGTTAAATGCCGATAAAAAACGGCCCACCGAAGTGGGCCGTCGAGATATAGGGGCATGGGTCAGATCCCCGGTTTGCGCTCCGGGCAGCGGCCGATGATATCGGGTGGCAACTCGCCGTTATCCTGCTCCAGCACCACGTCGAATCCCCACAGTTGATGGAGGTGTTTGAGCACCTCATGGCGTGAGTCGCCAAGGGGGATGCGGTTGTGGGGCACATAGCGCAGGGTGAGGGAGCGATCCCCCTTCACGGCAACGTTGTAGACCTGAATATTGGGTTCCAGATTGCTGAGGTTGTATTGGGCCGACAGGGTATTGCGCACCTGACGGTACCCCTCGTCATTGTGGATGGCGGAGACCTTCAGATAGTTCTTCAGATCGTCGTCATCAATGGCGAACAGCTTCATATCCCGCATCACTTTCGGGCTTAAGAACTGGCTGATAAAGCTCTCGTCCTTGAAGTTCTGCATGGCAAAGTGGAGGGTTTCGACCCAGTTGCTGCCGGCATAGTCGGGGAACCAGTATCTATCTTCCTCGGTCGGGTTCTCGCAGATGCGGCGCAGGTCGGTAAACATGGCAAACCCCAGCGCATAGGGGTTGATCCCCGAGTAGTAGCGACTGTTGTAGGCCGGTTGATAGACCACGTTGGTGTGGCTGTGCAGCACCTCCATCATGAAGCGATCGCTCAGCTTGCCCTCGTCATAGAGGTGATTGAGGATGGTGTAGTGCCAGAAGGTGGCCCACCCCTCGTTCATCACCTGGGTCTGCTTTTGCGGATAGAAATACTGGCTGATCTTGCGCACGATGCGCACCACTTCCCGCTGCCAGGGCTCCAGCAAGGGGGCATTCTTCTCGATGAAGTAGAGAATGTTCTCCTGGGGCTCTGCGGGGTAGCGCCTGTCCTCCACACCAGCGGCTTTATGCTGCTTGGGCAGGGTACGCCACAGCTCGTTGACCTGAGTCTGCAGATAATCTTCCCGCGCCTTCTGACGCCGCTTCTCCTCGGCCATCGAGATCTTCTGGGGACGCTTGTAGCGATCCACCCCGAAGTTCATCAGGGCATGGCAGGAGTCGAGCAGCTGCTCCACCGCCTCGATGCCATGCTTCTCTTCACACTGGGTGATGTAGTTCTTGGCGAACAGCAGGTAGTCGATGATGGAGGAGGCATCGGTCCAGGCCTTGAACAGGTAGTTGTTCTTGAAGAAGGAGTTGTGACCGTAGCAGGCGTGGGCCATCACCAGCGCCTGCATCGGCATGGTGTTCTCCTCCATCAGGTAGGCGATGCAGGGATCGGAGTTGATGACGATCTCGTAGGCCAGCCCCATCTGGCCGCGCTTGTAGTTGCGCTCGGTATGGATAAAGCGCTTGCCGAACGACCAGTGTTGATAGCCGATGGGCATGCCGACGCTGGAGTAGGCATCCATCATCTGCTCGGCGGTGATCACCTCGATCTGGTTGGGGTAGGTGTCCAGCTTGTAGAAACGGGCGACCCGGGCGATCTCCTGGTGATAGGTCTCCAGCAGATCGAAGTTCCAGTCTGGTCCGTCATCCAGTGGCGCTACACGTTTTTCTGTTTCGATCATGTGACCTCCTCACGCCGCTTGTTTCTTGAACAGCTCGCGGAACACCGGATAGATATCCTCGACCTTGCGAATGTGCTCCATCGCAAAGTGGGGGAACTGGCTGGCTACCGACTCATATTCGTGCCACAGGGTCTGGTGGGCACGGGTGGTGATCTCGATGTAGGAGTAGTACCGCACCCTTGGCATGATGTCCCGCGCCAGAATTTCACGGCACTGCGGTGAGTCATCAGCCCAGTTGTCACCATCCGATGCCTGCGCCGCATAGATGTTCCACTGGTTGGCGGGGTAACGCTCGTTGATGATGTCATTCATCATCTTGAGGGCGCTGGAGACGATGGTGCCGCCGGTCTCCTGGGAGTAGAAGAACTCGTGTTCGTCCACCTCCTTGGCCTGGGTGTGGTGGCGGATATAGACCACCTCGACGTTCTTGTAGGTCCGGCTCAGGAACAGATAGAGCAGGATATAGAAACGCTTGGCCATCTCCTTGGTGGCCTGATCCATGGAGCCCGAGACGTCCATCAGACAGAACATCACCGCCTGGCTGGAGGGGACGGGCCGTTTGACGAAGTTGTTGAACTTGAGATCGAAGGTGTCGATAAACGGCACCGCATCGATCCGTCGTTTCAGCTCCCTGATCTCCTTCTCGAGCAGGGCTATTTCGGCAAAGTGCTCGTTGGGATCGGTGGCCAGCAGGGCCAGCCGATCTTCCAGTTCATGCAGTTGGCGTTTCTTGCCCGCTTGCAGCGCCATGCGCCGCGCCAGCGAATTTTGCAGGGAACGCACCACGTTGATGTTGGCGGGCACCCCGTTGGAGGTGTAGCCCGCCCGATAGGTTTTGACCTCCATCAGCTGATTGAGCTGGGTTTTCTGCAGCCTGGGCAGCTCCAGATCTTCAAACAGCAGATCGAGATACTCATCCTTGGAGATCTGGAACACGAAATCATCGGCCCCTTCACCCTGATTGGATGCCTGTCCCTCGCCGGAACCCTGTCCGCCGCCTCCTCCTTTGGGACGGTCAATCTTGTCGCCGGAGACGAACTGGTCATTGCCGGGATGCACCATCTCCCGTTTACCGCCGTGCCCCTGATGAAAATGGGGCTCGCCGATATCCTTGGTCGGGATGCTGATGCTCTCGCCCTTGTCTACGTCCTGAATGCTGCGCTTGGAGACAGCATCCGAGACCGCTTGTTTTATCTGCTTCTTGTAGCGGCGGATGAAGCGCTGCCGATTGACAGCGCTTTTGTTTTTGCCGTTGAGCCTGCGGTCGATAAAATGCGCCATAACTCCCCCTTGAACAGTCAGGGTCAGGATGACTTGCGTACCCTGAGATACCATTCGGAGAGCAGTCGCACCTGTTTGCGGGTGTAGCCTTTCTCCATCATCCGTTCGACAAAGTTATCGTGCTTCTTCTGCTCCTCGGCCGAGGTTTTGCTGTTGAAGGAGATAACCGGCAGCAGCTCTTCCGTGTTGGAGAACATCTTCTTCTCGATCACGGTGCGCAGCTTCTCGTAACTGGTCCAGTTGGGGTTACGGCCTGCATTGTTGGCCCGGGCACGCAGCACGAAGTTGACGATTTCGTTGCGGAAATCTTTCGGGTTGCTGATCCCGGCGGGTTTTTCAATTTTCTCCAGCTCGCTGTTGAGGGACGCTCTGTCAAACAGCTGGCCGGTTTCGGGGTCACGGTACTCCTGATCCTGGATCCAGAAGTCGGCGTAGGTGACGTAGCGATCGAAGATGTTCTGACCGTACTCGGAGTAGGACTCGAGATAGGCGGTCTGGATCTCCTTGCCGATGAACTCCACATAGCGCGGGGTCAGATAGCCCTTGATGAACTCAAGGTAGCGATCGTGCAGCTCTTGCGGGAACTGCTCGCGCTCGATCTGCTGCTCCAGCACATAGAAGAGGTGCACCGGGTTGGCGGCCACTTCCGCGTGGTCGAAGTTGAAGACGCGGGAGAGGATCTTGAACGCAAAGCGGGTAGAGAGACCATTCATCCCCTCGTCCACACCGGCGTAGTCGCGATACTCCTGATAGCTCTTCGCCTTGGGATCGGTGTCTTTGAGGCTCTCGCCATCATAGACCCGCATCTTGGAGTAGATGCTGGAGTTTTCCGGCTCTTTCAGCCGTGACAGTACCGAGAACTGGCCCAGCAGTTCGAGGGTACCCGGGGCGCATTTGGCCTCGGTCAATTCGCTGTTGATCAGCAGCTTCTCGTAGATCTTCACCTCTTCCGAGACGCGCAGGCAGTAAGGCACCTTGACGATGTAGACCCGGTCGAGGAAGGCCTCGTTGTTCTTGTTGTTGCGGAACTGCTGCCACTCGGATTCGTTGGAGTGGGCCAGCAGAATGCCGTCAAAGGGGAGGGCGGAGAGCCCCTCGGTGCCGTTGTAGTTACCCTCCTGGGTTGCTGTCAGCAGCGGGTGCAGCACCTTGATGGGGGCCTTGAACATCTCCACAAACTCCATCACCCCCTGGTTCGCTTTACACAGCGCACCTGAGTAGGAGTAGGCATCGGCGTCATCCTGGGCGAAGTGCTCCAGCATGCGGATGTCGACCTTGCCGACCAGTGAGGAGATATCCTGGTTGTTGTCATCACCGGGTTCCGTTTTGGCGATGGCAATCTGATCGAGGATGGAGGGGTTGACCTTCTCCACCTTGAACTTGGTGATGTCGCCGCCAAACTCGTGCAGGCGTTTGGCCACCCAGGGGGACATGATGGGACGCAGGTAACGGCGCGGGATGCCGTACTCTTTTTCCAGGATCTCCCCATCCTCTTCGATGTCGAACAGGCAGAAGGGGTGATCGTTGACCGGTGAGCCCTTGATGCGATAGATGGGCACCTTCTGCATCAGGGATTTGAGTTTCTCTGCCAGCGAGGATTTACCGCCGCCAACGGGGCCCAGCAGATAGAGGATCTGTTTCTTCTCCTCCAGCCCCTGGGCGGAGTGTTTGAGGTAGGAGACGATCTGTTCGATGGCCTCTTCCATCCCGTAGAAATCCTTGAAGGCGGGATAGCGTGCCACGACGCGGTTGGAGAAGAGTCGGCTCAGTCTGGGGTTGGCTGAGGTGTCTACCATCTCCGGCTCACCAATGGCGGTCAGCAGACGTTCGGCTGCGGAGGCGTAGCAGGCTTTGTCCTGCTTACACATATCCAGGAACTCCTGGATGGTATATTCCTCTTCTCTCGCTTTTTCATATCGCTGTTGGTAATGCTCGAATATGCCCATAACTTTGCCCTCGTTATAGTCGCTTACCCTGAAAAAAGTGGATGACTGCTTTTGTGTTGTGCGCTTTTAAAGCCTAGTCAACAGACTCCAGTAATCCATCACGGTTGATAGGTTAAATTCTGAAGAAACCTGCCCGATCCTTGTGCGGGGAGGGTCAGTCAACAACACCGCTATGTTACTGACTGTTAAATTATTTTTGCCACGATAGTGAGGTAAATGTCAAAGACATAAAAAATAAATGTTTATGGGAAACAGGGAACTTATTGCGAAAAGATTAAGGGGTTTGACGAAAGGCAATGGGGCTGCGGGTTGGCGGGGTTATGGATGAGAATGTCATTACGTGAACGTCAACGTAAATCACTTTGTTTGGAGTTTTGGCTCTAATTTTTACATTGACGCTACATTTTGAGTGCCCTAGATTGGCGATGTGTGAGCAGCAAGACGCTTTAGCAAGAGAGTTGACTGTTGCCTCACCAAGCTCTGTTTAAGCACGTTTCCGTTGGCTTGACCCTCGCAACCGCGAGGGTCTTCTTTTTCTGCGTCTGTAAACGCTTGTTTCTGCTGGTGGCTATTGACGCCGCCAGCACTCATCTAGCAAGGGTAGGCTTGTTGCACTGCCGCCAGGACGCGGGCAAACGGGTGGGCGGCCAACTGGCCTGCGCCCGCCAGCGATTTGGCCTTGACCCGGCTGGTCAACGGTGTGGCGATACCGCACAGGAAGCGGGCCAGAACACGAGCATCCACCGAACCTGTCTTGGCAATCAGCGGATCGCACCAGGCGCGGATCCCCGCCTCGTTTGGCATGGTCAGTGAGGGCAGGGGCGGGAGATGCGCCACCTCGCCGCGACAAACCGAACAGTGGCCACAATGAACCGGCGCCACCTCATCGGCAAAATAGCGGGCGAGGCGGTGGCTCAGGCACTCACTTGAGGTGAAAAAGTCGAGCATGGCTTGCAGTCTGGCCAGCTCGCTCTGCTCTTTTTGCAGGAACAGGGCGTGCAGGGCTTTTGCTTCCTGCTCGTTGTCCCACCCCTGACGGGTGATCCGGTAGACCTCGGTCATCTGTTTGCTTTCAAGCTCGATCCAGCCTTGCTGCTGCAGGTAGTCGAGCGCCGCAACCGCCCGCTGTCGCTCTCCCTGATAGCCCTGCCAGAGGGCGTCAAAGTCCATGGTGCACCAACTGCGCGCTTGCGGGGCGCAGGCGAACAGTTGCTCCAGAAACTGGCGACGATCCGGATTGAAGCGGCTCACTATCTCGCCTTTATCCAGCACAAACTTGAAGCGGTAGTCGGCGTAGTAGCTGTAGGCCGGGGTGATGATGCCTGCCATCTCCAGATAGACCAGCAGGGTTTTAAGGGGCAACTGGCGGATATTGGTGTCGTTGGAGAGGCGCAGCAGGGTGAATTCCCACTCGCTCCCGCTCTGCTTGATGATGGCAAGGAGCTGGAGGATGGCACTCAAATCCGGCGTATCGCCGTAGACGAAGTTCTCCAGCACCGGCAGCTGGCTCTGGTTGGCCAGCACGATACAGCGCGATGGCTGGCCATCCCGTCCGGCGCGGCCAATCTCCTGGCTGTAGTTCTCGATGGATTTGGGCAGATCGTAGTGAATGACCCGCCGGATATCCGCTTTGTCGATCCCCATGCCAAAGGCGATGGTGGCGACGATGCAATCCACCTTGCCCGCCATGAAGTCGTGCTGGATCTGACTGCGCAGCGCCGAGTCGAGTCCGGCATGATAGGCGCGGGCGTTGATCCCTTCTCTAATGAGTTGCTCGGCACAGGCTTCTGCGGTGTGTTGCAAGGTGACGTAGACGATGGTGGGGGCCGCCGGATCGTTGGCCAACTCCTGCGCGAGCCAGCTATCCCGCGCGTCGGGCGACAGGGGAATGACCGCCAGATCAAGATTGGGGCGGTAGAAACCGGTGACCACGACCCCCTCCGGCGCGATGCCGAATTTGGTCTGCATATCCTGAATAACCGCCGGTGTGGCGGTGGCCGTCAGCAGCAACACCTGCGGGATCTTCAGGTCATGGCGATAGCTCGGCAGCTTGAGGTAGTCGGGGCGAAAGTTGTGGCCCCACTCCGAGATACAGTGCGCCTCATCGACGACCAGCAGCGAGAGCGGCACTTGCTGGATAAAGCGGCGAAAGCGCTCGTTCTTGAGTCGCTCCACCGAGATCATCAGGATCTTGAGCTGGCCATCCAGCGCCTGCTGCATCACTCGTCGGCTCTCCTCCGGGCTCTGGCTTGAGTCGAGGGTAGCGGCGCTTATTCCCTTGCTTTTGAGGAAGGCGAGCTGATCGTGCATCAGCGCCAGCAGCGGCGAGATAACCAGGGTCAGGTGAGGCAGGGCGAGGGCAGGCAGTTGATAACAGAGCGACTTGCCGGAGCCGGTGGGAAAGATGGCGGCGGCACTCTGACCTGCCAGCACCCGGCTGATCACCGCCTCCTGACCTGGCCTGAGTGCGGAGAAACCAAAATATTGGTTGAGCAGGGATGGGATCATGGCAAGGCTCCGCGGCAAATGGGGGATGATAGCACAGCGATGCCGGTCACGGGTGACACAGGAATGGTCGTGAGGGTAAGGGCAGAGAGTGTCGATAAAACGTACAAAAATGGGTGGTTGCGCTGTGGTTAAGGTTTTGTTGCGGTTTTTTGTGATGGAAACGGGATATTTTTTGGTGAGTCTCTGGAAAAAAAAGATGGCGAATGGGATATTCCGTCATGCAATCCGGTGACTGGCGGATCGGCCCGACAGAAGGCTGGCCACAGACACCACATTCGGGCGACAGGGGTCTCCCGATGAGTGGTTGCAGACAGGACTCATGATTCATGCACTACGGTGCTTAGGGACTTTTTTGATGACACAACAACACCCCCTCCTTCGGCTGGTCAATAGCACCAGTCTGGTCAGCCAGATCCTGGTTGGTCTGGTATTCGGTATCTTGCTGGCACTGTTTGCGCCCGAGTGGGCGAAAACGGCAGGTCTGCTCGGCAGTCTGTTCGTTGGTGCACTGAAAGCGGTAGCCCCGCTGCTGGTATTCGTACTGGTGATGGCGGCCATCATTGGTCACAAGCAGGGTCAGAAGACCAATATTCGCCCGCTGCTGGCGCTCTACCTGTTTGGTACCTTCTCTGCGGCCGTGGTCGCGGTGATTGCCAGCTTCCTGTTCCCCTCCAACCTCCATCTGGTGGCCAATACTGCCGAGATCACCCCGCCGGGCGGGATCACCGAGGTGCTGCAGACCCTGCTGTTCAACGTGGTGACCAACCCGGTCAAGGCGCTGATGGATGCCAACTATATCGGGATCCTGGCGTGGGCCATCGGTCTGGGTATCGCCATGCGCCATGCCAACGAGAGCACCAAGGCGCTGATCACTGACCTGTCTCACGGTGTCTCCGCCATCGTGAAAGCGGTGATCCGCTGTGCTCCGCTCGGGATCCTGGGTCTGGTTGCCTCCACTCTGGCAGAGACCGGCTTTGACGCCCTGTTTGGCTATGCCCAACTGCTGGTGGTGCTGATCGGCTGCATGCTGTTTATCGCCTTTGTGGTCAACCCGTTGATCGTCTTCTGGAAGATCAAGCGCAACCCCTATCCGCTGGTGCTGACCTGCCTCAAAGAGAGCGGCGTGACCGCCTTCTTTACCCGCAGCTCTGCCGCCAACATTCCGGTCAACATGGCGCTGTGTGAAAAACTGCGCCTGCCCAAAGATACCTACGCGGTCTCCATCCCGCTGGGTGCCACCATCAACATGGCGGGTGCGGCCATCACCATCACTGTGCTCGCCATGGCGGCGGTACATACCCTGGGGATGGAAGTGGACATGGCAACAGCCGTGCTGCTCTCCGTGGTTGCCACCGTCAGTGCCTGTGGCGCGTCCGGCGTGGCCGGTGGCTCCTTGCTGCTGATCCCGCTGGCGTGCAGCCTGTTTGGTATCAGCAACGACATCGCCATGCAGGTGGTGGCCGTCGGCTTTATCATCGGCGTGCTGCAGGATTCTGCCGAGACAGCGCTGAACAGCTCCACCGACGTGCTGTTCACCGCCGC
>OERN01000221.1_pt1 | contig 15716 bp, 15 predicted proteins | sample 1540061 | NCBI WGS metagenome assembly OERN01 (sample SAMEA3891241, study PRJEB23780) | metagenome | biome: terrestrial biome; feature: animal house; material: water of meat washing | place: Italy | collected 2015-05-12 | reverse complement strand
GTGTAAATATGCTATGTATCCATTTATTTACGAAGGCAAGTGCGTAGTTCGGCAGATGTTTTTTGACTGCCAACGAGGTAATCTTGCGTGATTGCAAAATAATCGATGAGGGAAGCGATATGGAGGGTGGTTGTCATTGCGGTGCTATCCGCTACAAGGTGCTGGCGGCACCTTTTGCTGCTGATTTCTGCCACTGCCGGGATTGCCAGCGCACTATAGGGGCGCCGGTCGGGGCCTGGATGGATTTTCGGGTAGAGCAGGTGCAGTGGCTGTGCGGTAAACCGACCGAGTATGCGTCTTCAGATTTTATCCGACGGGGATTTTGCGCCGAGTGTGGCTCCACCCTCACGTATCGCAGCACCCAGTACCCTGACTATCTCACGTTGGCTATCGCCTCTCTCGATAATCCAGAGGCCGTTGCGCCAACCTACCACATCCATACCGACAGCCAACAGCCCTGGTTGCCGATCCAGGACGATCATCCCCGTTATCGCAAAGGGAAGTAAAACCAAGGTAGCCCCAACAAGGGAGGTTGACATGGAGCTGGTAGTTATCCGCCATGGCGAGACGCAAGCCAATGCGGAAGGACGGTATCAGGGTGCACTGGATATCGGGCTTAATGAGAGTGGCCAGAGGCACATTGCCCGATTGGCTGACGAGGTAGCGGCCACTCAGGCCCCGTTCGATCGGCTGCTGGCGTCCCCCCTGCTGCGAACAAGGGAGAGTGCTGCCATCTTGTCTCGCCAGTTGGGATTGCCTGTGGAGCTTGTGCCTGCCTTTCGTGAGCGGGATGTCGGCCTGTTTGAAGGGCTGACGCAGGCAGAAGCAAGGGATCGCTATCCCGAACTGTGGGCGCGCAATATCACCCGGCGCTGGGCTGAAGCTCCTCCCGGTGGTGAAACCATTGATGAGGTGATTGCCCGGGTCTCGCAGGGACTCACGGAACTTGCTTCGACCATGCAAGGGGAGCGGATACTGCTGGTGGCGCACGGTGTGGTCGCCAAGGTGATCCGCGCCGTAACGATTGCCGGTTTTGATGACTTCTTCGACTGGCAATTGCCCAACGGCGGCATGCTGTCGGTGAGGCTCTCTCTGGCTGATGGTGGCCCACTGCGCTTTAGCCGTCCCCTTGATGGTTGTGATTGAAAAGTGCACCAAAAGCAGAATGAAAAAAGCAGCGCTACCGAAGAGAGTAGCGCTGTCTTTTGTATTCGTTGCGGTTGGTTATCTCTGCAGGCAAAGGTTAGCAGTGTCACCAGAGGGCAGGGGCGTGCGTCCTTAAGTCGGCTCCGGCTCCTCTTTGCGGCAGCAGTTGCGCCCCTGTTTCTTGGCCAGATAGAGGGCGGTGTCGGCTCGTCTAACCATCTTCTCTACAGTGTCATGGCTGCCCTTGCTGGCGCTGATCCCGATACTGATGGTGAGGGAGATCTCAAGAGCCCCGTCCAGTGCATGGTGCTGGGATTCGATGGCTAGCCTGATCCGCTCGGCGCTGGCCCAGGCGAGCTCGAGGGAGGTTTCCGGTAGCAGCACGATAAACTCTTCGCCACCCCAGCGACCCAGCATGTCCACCTCCCGCAGCTGTTTGCTGATCCGTTTCACCAGACTCAGGATCGCCAGATCTCCCTGCTGATGGCCAAAGGTATCGTTGACTTCCTTGAAGTGGTCGATATCGATCAGCAGCAGGCTCATGGTATGGCCAAAACGCTGGCAGCGCTGCATCTCGGCGTTGACCAGCTCGTTGAAGCGGCGCCGGTTGGCAATGCCGGTCAGGGGATCCGTGGTGGCGGCGACCTTCAACTCCTCCACCAGTCGGGCTCGCTCCGAGATATCCCGCAAGATGGCGGTCATCTCGGTGGTCGGGCCCAGATTGATCTTGGCGATGGTCACCTCCAGCGGAAATTCGCTGCCGTCTCGGCGCAGACCCATCACCGAGGCGCGGGCATGCATCGGGCGCGAATTGATGGGGGAGCTGCTGAAGGCTTTGAAATAGGTCTCGTGATTGGCGCGAAAACGCTGTGGCAGCAGGGTTTCCAGCCGCTTGCCGAGATAGCTTTCGTCGATGCCGAACATCTCGCAGGCGGCGGTATTGATAAGCTCGATGCGCGATTCGCTGCTGACACTGATGATGCCGTCATAGGCGGAGTTGACCACCGCTTCGAAGCGACGGCGACTGGTGGTGAGCGCCTCTTCCAGCTGCATCCTGGCGGTGATGTCGATGGCGGTGACGATGATCCGGTTGATCCGTGCCTGCTCGGGGATGATGGGGGAGAGAATAAAGCGCCACCAACTGGTACGCGACAGGCTGTCGATGGGCAGCTCGCTCTCGAGCCCGGTCTGCATGCGCACACATTCGTGCATTGGCGGCTCGATGGTATTGGTGATGTAGCGGGGAAACATCTCGCTCAGCTGTTTGCCAATGCTGCCAAGGACATCCAGCTCGAACGCCTTGGCAAAGGTATCGTTGGCAGAGACCAGCACAAAGTGATCATCCTTGTCGAGGCTGAACACCGCCACGGCAGCGCCGATGGCGTCGAGAGATGACTTTATGTCGGCATGGGAACCCTGTGTAAACATGCGACCTCCACGGCGAATAACATATTGATATTCAGTATAGTGTGGTCGTTTGGCTAACTACTCTTCGATATCCAGCAACACCAGAATGGCGCTGTCGCCGCCCCATTCGCGGGGAGCCTGATGGAAGGCGCGCACATTGGGGTGCTGGGCCAGCCAGCTGGGAATGCGCTGCTTGAGAATATGTTTGCCGATGCCGTGCATCACCGAGGCGACGTGAATGTTCTCTTTCTGGCAGAGGGTGAGCAGGGCGGCCAGCTCCTGTTTTGCCTGCTGCTGGTTCATGCCGTGCAGATCCAGGTAGATCTCCGGCGGATAAATGCCCCGCTTGAGCTTTTTCAGCTCAAATTTTGACACATCTTCCCGCACGTAACGGGTCGGCCCATCATCGTCGAGATGGGGCTGATACTCATCGCTGAAATAGTGGTCAACCCCAAGCTTTTCGCGGGTTTCGCGCAATTCGCGTTTCTGCTTGACCGGGCGTAACTCGGCCCTTATGGTATCTTGCTTGATTTTCCGGGTACCTTTTATCGCATCGCGGAACAGCAGGGTTTCCTCGTCTGTCGGTGAGGGCGTTTTTTTCATCAGATGCTCATGTATTAGGTATGCGTCTTGCCCGCAACGTAAACGGGGCTCGGGCCGGATATTACTCGACTTGGAGGTGGATTTGGACAAGATATTTATCGATGAGGTGGTTGCCGAGATGCACACCATCCAGGACATGTTGCGTTGGGCCATGAGTCGTTTCAACGACGCCGGGATTTTTTACGGTCATGGAACCGACAACGCCTGGGATGAAGCTGTGCAGCTGGTACTGCCCGCGTTACATCTGCCACCGGATGTAGACCCGGCCATGCGCCACTCCCGTCTCACCAGCAGCGAGCGTCACCGTATCGCCGAGCTGATTATCCGCCGCGTACAGGAGCGGGTACCGGCCGCCTACCTGACCAACAAGGCCTGGTATGCCGGTTGGGAGTTCTACGTGGACGAGCGGGTGCTCATTCCCCGTTCCCCCATTGCCGAGATGGTGGCCAACCGTTTCGCGCCCTTCCTCAAACATGAACCGACCCGGATCATGGACTTGTGCACTGGCTCCGGGTGTATCGCCATCATCATGGCCCACGAGTTCCCTGAAGCGGAAGTGGATGCCATCGACATCAGCGTCGATGCGCTGAACGTGGCCGAGCGCAATATCAACGATCACGGGCTGGAGCAGCAGGTCATTCCGATCCGCTCCGATCTGTTCCGCGATCTGCCGGCGGGCGACAAGTACGATCTCATCGTCTCCAACCCGCCCTATGTGGACTCCGAAGATATGTCGGATCTGCCGGACGAGTTCCGTCACGAGCCCGAGCTGGCGCTGGCGTCCGGCTCCGATGGTCTCAAGCTGACCAAGCGTCTGCTGGCCCATGCGGCAGATTTCCTCAAGGATAACGGCGTGCTGGTGGTCGAAGTGGGCAACAGCATGATCCATCTGGAAGCCCAGTTCCCCGAGATCCCCTTTACCTGGGTTGAATTCGAAAACGGCGGTCACGGCGTCTTTGTGATGACCCGTGACGAGCTGGTGCAGTATCAGGATCATTTCGCCATCTACAAGAACTAAGCAGGAGCGCGCATGGCAGGGAACAGTTTTGGTCAACTCTTTCGGGTCACTACCTTTGGCGAGAGCCACGGCCTGGCGCTGGGCGCCGTGGTCGATGGTTGCCCGCCGGGGCTGGAGATCAGCGAAGCGGATCTGCAGGGGGATCTGGATCGGCGCAAGCCGGGCACTTCCCGCTACACCACGCCGCGCCGCGAGCCGGACGAGGTGAAGATCCTCTCCGGGGTGTTCGAGGGCAAGACCACCGGCACCTCCATCGGGCTGCTCATCGAGAATACCGATCAGCGCTCCAAGGATTACTCCGACATCAAGGATCTGTTCCGGCCGGGTCACGCTGACTACACCTATCACCAGAAGTATGGTCAGCGGGACTATCGCGGCGGCGGTCGCTCCTCGGCGCGCGAGACCGCGATGCGGGTGGCGGCGGGGGCCATTGCCAAGAAGTACCTGAAACAGGTGCATGGCATCGAGATCACCGGTTTTCTCTCCCAGCTCGGCCCCATCAAGGCTGAGGCGTTTGACGCGGCGCAGATCGAGCAGAATCCCTTCTTCTTCCCCGATGCGGGCAAGCTGGAAGAACTGGATCAATACATGCGCGACCTGAAAAAAGAGGGCAACAGTATCGGTGCCAAGGTGCAGGTCATTGCGCGCAATGTGCCGGTGGGCCTGGGTGAGCCGGTGTTTGATCGCCTCGACGCCGACATTGCCCACGCCATGATGGGCATCAATGCGGTGAAAGGGGTGGAGATCGGTGACGGCTTTGCGGTAGTGGAGCAAAAAGGCTCCGAGCATCGCGACGAGATGACCCCGGCGGGCTTTGCCAGCAACCATGCGGGCGGCATTCTGGGTGGGATCTCGTCAGGTCAGGATATCGTGGTGAGCATGGCGCTCAAACCGACTTCCAGCATCACTGTGCCGGGCAAGACCATCAATACCGAAGGCGAGGCTATCGAGATGATCACCAAGGGTCGTCACGATCCTTGTGTCGGCATCCGCGCCGTGCCCATCGCCGAAGCCATGCTGGCGCTGGTGTTGATGGATCACCTGCTGCGCCATCGCGCCCAGAATCAGGGGGTGTTGACCCATACCCCGCAGCTGCGCTGATCGCTGTTGCTGCTCATCGACTGATCGCTCCCTGTTTGGGGAACAAGTTCGACAATACCAAAAAGGCGACCTTCGGGTCGCCTTTGCTATTTCAGGTGGCGGCTTATCCCGTCAATGCTTGCGGAGAGTGCGGGTCAGCAGATCCGCGGCGCCCGGATCGGCATTGAGGCGACACCTGGGGGGCGAGAACTTGTTGTGGGGTTTGGGCAAGGCATGAATGGCCTCGTTGACTTTGAGGATCTGTTCTTCGCTCACGCTGTTTTTGGCAAACATCAGACTGACCGGCTGGTGGTGTAGCAACAGCTGGCAGCTGATAAACTCTTCGGCCCCCAGCTGGGCCAGCCGGTAGCGAGCATATTGCCACTCCATGATGATGCCATCGAGGCGGCGAGCCAGCAGCAGATCGATCATCCGCTCATCGGCGTTGTATTCGGTCGCCATTTTAAGCGCCGGGCAGCTATCCATCTGATGCATGGGGCGGGTGCCGCGCAACTTGCCTATCTTGAGCCCTTTCTCGTTGCACAACGCGGGCAGATTATCGAGCTGCGCCCAGCGATCCTGATGGCCGGGGATAGGGTCATTGCTCAGCAGCACATAGGCACTCTGGCGGTAGGGGGTCGAGAAGCGGGCATAGCTCTGGCGCTCCGGCAGAGGGAGGGCGGCCATCGCCACATCCAGCTGATCGTGTTCTACCAGATGCAGTGCCCGCGCCCAGGGAAGTTCGCGAAACTTGGGGGCAAAGCCCGCCTGGGTGAGGATCTGGCGGGTCAGGCTGACATCCAGCCCATCCAGCTCACCCCGGTTGTTGATTTGGCTGAAGGGGGGCCAGTGACTCCAGGCCACGGTCAGGGTCTGACTGGCCTGCAGCGCAGGGCTTAGCAGCAGAAGCAGCAGGCCAATCCTTGCCTGCCAGCTGCCGCGGGGACGATATGGCGTGGTCATAGCTAAACCTCGTTATTGTGTTCTTTTATCCCGTGCTTTTGCCCTGCGAGCCATGCCTGCGAGGGCTGATATTGTGTTGCCAGTTAATAGTGTGGTGCGTGCTACATCAATCAACGGGATTATTCGGGGGGCAGGAGGGGGATTTTCTCTTCGTGCTGGGAGGAGCATCACATTTTTCTCGTTTATCCCGGGCAACTCCGTTAGACTGCGCCTCTATTCTTTCCCCTTTGCTCTGCTCCCCGGGGAAATCGTTGTTTTCTCAATAGGCCCAGATCTTGTGAGATGGCATCGGCTCAGCAGAGGAGCCCCACCACAAATCCCCGGCGCCCCTATCTCTAGCAGGTAATTATGAGTTTTACTTCCCTCGGTCTGGCCGAACCCTTGTTGCGTGCCGTTGCCGAACAAGGCTACGACACCCCGTCTCCCATTCAGCAGCAAGCGATCCCCGCCGTTCTGGCTGGCCGCGATCTGATGGCGGCGGCCCAAACAGGGACCGGCAAGACCGCAGGCTTTACCCTGCCGATGCTGCAACGTCTGATGGAGAGCAAGCGCAAGGTTTCTCCGAACCGCATTCGTGCGCTGGTGCTGACCCCGACTCGCGAGCTGGCCGCCCAGGTGGGCGAGAGCGTGCGTAACTACGGCAAACACCTGCCGATGCGCAGCCACGTGGTCTTCGGCGGCGTCAGCATCAATCCGCAGATGATGGCGACTCGCCGTGGTCTGGACGTGCTGGTGGCCTGTCCTGGCCGCCTGATGGATCTCTACAACCAGAACGCCGTCAAGTTCGACGAAGTGGAGATCCTGGTACTGGACGAAGCGGATCGCATGCTCGACATGGGCTTTATCCGCGACATCCGCCGCATCCTGGCCCTGATGCCGAAGAAGCGCCAGAACCTGCTGTTCTCCGCCACTTTCGCCGACGAGATCCGCGAACTGGCCACTGGTCTGCTGGATAACCCGGCTGTCATTGAAGTCGCCCCGCGCAACAGCACTGCCGAGCGTATCGAGCAGCTGGTGCACCCGTGCGACAAGGCCAACAAGATCGCGCTGCTGAGTCATCTGGTCACCAGCAACAACTGGCAGCAGGTACTGGTGTTCACCCGTACCAAGCACATGGCCAACCGTGTTGCCGAGACCCTCGACAAGAACGGCGTCAGCGCCGCCGCCATCCACGGCAACAAGAGCCAGGGTGCCCGTACTCGTGCACTGGCCGGTTTCAAGGATGGTAGCGTCAAGGTGCTGGTGGCGACCGACATCGCCGCCCGTGGTCTGGACATCGACAAGTTGCCGCAAGTGGTCAACTTCGAGTTGCCCAACGTGGCGGAAGATTACGTGCACCGCATCGGTCGTACCGGTCGTGCCGGTGCTGCCGGTCACGCCATCTCGCTGGTGGCTGCCGATGAAGGCAAGCTTATCAAGGCGATCGAGCGTCTGACCAAGCAGAACATTCCGTGCGAGCAGGTGGCCGGTTTTGAAGCCTCCCGCGAGACCCTGGACAACATCGCCCGTGGTATCGGCGCGCCGCTGCGCAAAGAGCCCCGCGATCCGAGCGAGCAGCGCCGTGCGCCGCGTCCGCAAGGTCAAGGCCAGCGTCAAGGTGCCGGTCGTTCCGCCTCCAATGGCAATGCGGGTGGTGCACGTACCGGTAACGGTGGCAAGCCCAAGCCGCAAGGTGGTCAGCGTCCGGCTGATGGCGCTGGCAAACCGGCTCAGGCCCGTCGTCCACGTCGCTCTACCCACAACCAGTAAGCGGCTCGGGAGCTTGACTCCCCAGCTATGCGGTTGACTGAAAAGCCCTGCCAATCTGGCAGGGCTTTTTGTTTTTTCAGCCATGTAATCGGCCCGGTGTGGTGCAGCGAGAGCAACGCTAGATGGCGGAGAGGTACTGCTTTTGCATCGCCAGCCAGCGGCCGTTATTGATAAACGCCAGCTGTACCTTGAGCAGGGCCGCAATTTCCGCGCGGTGCTTTTTATCGAGGTAGAGAAAGACCTGCTCTTTGGTGATCTTCTGCCAGGGGGACGCCAGTGCAGGTTGAGAGGCGGGGCGCATCTTGATGAGCCAGTCCACTTTGCCTCGATGCAGTTGGGCAAGCCCCTGCTTCTCATCGTTCAACCAGATGACCTGATAGTTGCCGAGGAAGCGCTCGCACCACTGGATGCCACGCAGGCAGCCAATCACGGTACCCTTGGCAGGGGGCCAGCTCGGGTTATCCCTTGGCTGACCATAAATCGCCGCCTCCGAGATGGGGGCACCGATCTGCAGCAAGTGGGGATAGGTCTGATCAAAGCCCTTGATCCGGGCCATATCGCCATCGACGGCATGGTCTGCCTCAATCAACTTTTCGCAGCGGGCATAGGTGCAGGGGATCAACTGAAAGTCGATGCCGGCCCGGCCAAACCAGTCATGAATAAAAGGGCGCAATATCGCAGTGTGTTCGACCGCTGCCGCCAGCTTTAGCGGGGTTGCGTGGGCAACGGGAGTCAGCCCGACAAGCAGTAACCAGCCAATCCACTTCATATCGCACTCCTGAATCGGGCTTGTTTAAGCAGCACTGTTGCGACTATCTGTGCAGTGAAGAATAGCCGATTGGGATGGCTGCCAGACCGCTTCGCCAGCTATTCGTGACGGCCGGGTCAGGGGAGCAGCGCCGTGATCAGGATATGGGCCGCGCTCACCAGGATCACAGTGAAGGTCAGCCCCATTCCCGCCACCCGATAACGGAAGTTCTCCGGCGTGCGGCTCATGCCAAATGCATGGCAGAGGCGGCCAAGCAGCAAGGCACTCCCCAGCAAATGAACCAGCCAGGGGGCATGGCTGCCGGTTTCGACGAAATAGATGAGCAGCAGGGCGAGGGGGACATACTCGGCAAAGTTGGCGTGTACCCGCATGGCGCGCAACATGGCGGGGTCATCCCCATGCCCCAGCGCCACCTTGCGGCTATGGCGGGTGCGAATGGTTCGAATGCTCAGCAACACAAACAGCAGGGCGAGCAGGGCCGCGTAAACAGGCAGTATGGTCATGGTATCTGGCTCCTTGTGTGATGATATCGAGTAGCTGGTGTTCAGAGACGCGATATTGCTCGGCATCTCAATGGCTTGCCTTGAGGGTAGCAGCAAACTGCCTTAGCACGACCGTCATCCACTCACTCGCCATCGGCCAAGCGCAGGCGCAAAACAAACAGCCCTGCCGAGGTGGCAGGGCTGTATTTTGACCGTGTTGATGGTGGGCTGCGCCCCGTCATTACCCCTCGTAAGGGAGGGAGGAGTGGTGTAGCACGATACGCACCTTGCCATCATCCCCCTTCTTGAAACCCCAGGTCTTGTCGACTGTAGTTTCCTTGTTGTCGCGATCTACCAGATGCACCTTGCCCATGGTCAGCGCCATGTCGCCGTTGATATAGACGGCGGCATTGTCATAGCGATAGCTCTGCCAGTTTTTCAGGGCGAACCCTTTGTCGGTGGGGTAGGCGCTGTTGTTGCCGACAAAGTAGGCCAGCGCCCCCTCGCGGTTGGTGCGAAAGGTCTGCTCGCCACCGGCAAGAGTGGGTTTGAACAGCACCGGCCCCTGCTGGTAGCCATAAGCGCTGTCGAGCACCGACTCGGCAGTCGCCTTGGCGCGCTCAATCCCACCGGCGCGATAGTCATCGCTGATCTTGATAAGCGCCGCGCCCCAACCATCCTGCGCGGCCTTGATCTCCGCCTCGGTAATATTGTTGTTGGCGATTTCGGCGGCGCTAAGTGCGCCGCTGGCGGCAAGCAGGACGAGGGCAAGGGTGCTCTTCTTGAGGTGCAACATCATTGTTTTCAAACTCCTGATAGCGATAAACGAGCGGGCAGTGTAGCGAAGGGGCATGAACGGTTTTTGAACTGATTATTCAGGGTTGGGTAGTAAAAAGGTCGGTATATAGCTGAAGGTTTGGGTGTTTGTTTGGTAAGGGTCGCACTCTTAATTAATGGCGGATGCCTGTATCCAACTTGATTTCTTTTCCAACAAAAAGCCCCGCCAAGTTAATTGGCGGGGCTTGGCTATTTGGGGCATTCAGTATCGGGGATTACAGCGCTGGCAGCATTCCAAGGCTGACGCTGATCTGGACGCCGACAATCAGCACGCCCATGGCGGCGGCCACTCCCAGCGCCACTACGCCACCCGGGGCGCGGTAGTGGTGGGCAGGCGCCTGTTTGCGGCTCTGCCATACCAGCGCCACCGGCAGCAGTACCGCGAGGATCGCCAGCGCAATGGCTGCGTAGCCGAGCGCCATGATAAAGCCCTGCGGGAAGTAGAGGGCAAACAGCAATGGCGGCACGAAGGTGATGAGGCCAGTCTGAGTGCGGCCCTGCCAGTTGTCCTTGCGGCGGGTCACCTTGGCCATAAAGTCGAACAGCCCCAGCGTCACCCCGAGGAAGGAGGTGGCGAGCGCCAGATCGGCAAACAGGTGCATCGCCTGATTAAACGCAGGCCAGCTCACCAGCTTGCCGACGTTGGCCAGCAGGCTGTCCAGCGCGCCGCCGGTTTGCAGCAGGGCTTGCTGGCCGAGCAGACCGAGGATCGCCACCTGCCACAGCACGTAGAGGATCAGCGGCAGGGCTGAGCCCCAGACAAAGACCCGACGCAGCTGTTTTGGGCAGTCACCGAGGTAGAGCATCACGCTCGGAATGGAGCCGTGAAAGCCGAACGAGGTGAAGATGACCGGCAGGCCCGCCAGCAACAGGCCCTGACCCAGCGGCATCGAGAGCAGATGCTGCCCTTCGGTGCGGGGCAGCAGCAACGCCAGCACCACCACCATGATCACCAGTTTGACGGTGAACATCAGCCGGTTGAGGTAATCCACCGAGCGGGTGCCGACACAGACCATGCCGCCAAACAGCAGGGTAAAGGCCCAGGCGGCCTGCTCCTGGCTGAGGGTCATGCCCGCATCGGCCAGCGCCTGTGCCAGCAGGCTGCTGCCGCCGCTGATGTAGGCGGAGGCCAGCGAGTAGAACAGCATCAGGATACAGAAGGAGGCGATGCGCTTGCCCCAGGGGCCGAGCAGATGGTCCGCCAGCTGGTGCAGGTACCACTTGCCGGTGTTGAGGCTTGCCTCTACTTGCAGCATGGCGGTGAAGGCCATCAGGGCCCAGAGGCCGACCATCAACATCAGGGTGGCGGGGCCGCCGAGGGAGGAGGAGGCCAGCGGCAGGGCCAGCATGCCGGCGCCTATGGTGGTGCCGGCAATCAACAGGGTACAACCCAGGGTTTTGGTATTCATGTTATCCATCCGAACGTAGCGGTGTCAGTGCAAACAGGCGATGTCAGCAGTGACGTCAACAAGAGGGGGCCGATTGGCGTTATCAGAAGGTGCCTCCGGTGATAGGGCCGGAGGCTAGCAATATCGGAACGGGAACATCTGTACCTAAAACCTGTCAGTTGTAAAAGATGGTTGCCACGTTAGCGGATCAAAATAGCGGAAACAACCCCTTTTATACGGATCTTGTGCTGGCTTGTGGCAACAAGTGGAAATAAATGATGACAGTGGTAGCTAATTGCAGAAAAAAGCACCGAAAAAATGACTGGCAGGGGCTCATTGATACAGGTCAGCCAAGTGGTTGCAGCACGGATGGGGGAGTGCCTTGTCGTGGCGTTGGCGTTTAGTTGCGGGGTGAAAGGAGTGTGGAGGCCGGTTGTTTAGTCGGCCAGACGGTAGAGAAAGCAAAGCGGGCGGGTAGGGTTGTGGGGGAAAACAATAAGGCTGCCGATGCTGGCAGCCTTATTGTCATCTGTTCGCTTTACCCACCCATTGACAGCAAATCGGGTCTGCTGCGGTCAGGTTAGCGGCGGCGCTTGAGGGTGCGGCTCACATAGTGCAGCCCGCTCTGGTAGTCGCCGTTCACCGCCTTGAGCGCCAGCTCCAGCGCCTGGCTGGCCAGGGCATCGTGCTGCTGGGGCAGGGAGTTGATGCCAAAGGGGAGGAAGTCGAGCAGCCGATCGTCCCCGAAGGTGGCCATGGCGAGCTGGCTCATATCGATCTCTTGCTCCAACAGGTAGTCGAGTACCCCCTCCATCAGGATATAGGAGGTAGTGATCAGCGCCTCGGGCAACTGGCCCAGCTGCTGGTGCAGATCTTTGATCAGGCGATACCCCTCAAGGCGGGAGAAGTGATCCCCCTCGCACAGGTGGCGAGCCGCGCTGTGACTGGCGACCGCCTGCTCGAAACCGGCTTTGCGCTCCTGACTGATCGTGAGTGCCGGCAGCGCGGTGATCAAGGCGATATGGCGCAGAGTCGGGGTGAGCAGGGAGCTGGTGAGATCAAAGCTCGCTTTCTCGTTTTCACTGGCGACGGTGACGAACTTGTCGGCGGCCATCGCCCGGTCGATGGCGAGGATCTGGCTGCCTTGCGCCTGCAATTTGCCGTAGAAGGGGTCGTCCGGCGGCAGGCAGCTGGCCACCAGCAGGGCATCCACATGGCGGCTCACCAGCATCTGGGCCAGCTCTTTTTCTGTGGCGGGCTCATCTTCCGAGCAGACGATGAGCAGCTGATAGCCCTGCGCCCGGGCCCCCTGTTCCAGCCGTTTGGCCAGCTTGGCGTAACTGGCGTTCTCAAGGTCGGGCAGGATAAAGCCCAGAGTCTTGGTCTGGCCGCCGCGCAGGGAGGCGGCGCGGCTGTCCGGCTGATAGTTATGGGCGGTGACAACGGCCATCACCTTGTCGCGGGTGGCCTGACTGATGCGGTATTGGTCGGCCTTGCCATTGATCACATAGCTTGCCGTGGTGCGCGAGACACCGGCGAGGGCGGCGATTTCATCCAGTTTCATCATATTGGCTCTGTTTGAGTTGCAAGGCCCACGGTCACTGCCGGGTGAGGGCACCGAAAAGTGTGCGCGGGATCATATCATTGAAAAGCACTCTTTGTGGGTACTTGATCAATTCGCTGAAACGATTCAGTCTGAGTGTAAGTGAAACGATTCAGCCTGTCAGCAACGAAGAGACCCAGTGGCCTGAAAATCAGGCTCCGATCACAGTCAACCGTGTTCGGGTCTATTGTCAGCTGGCGAGTTACCCGAATGTTCAATTGTGACGTACCGGCGCGGCCGGAACCTGATGGAGAGTCTCTATGTTGAAGTTGGCGCGAGAGCAGATCTTGCTGGGGCAGTCGGTGGCGACCAAGTCGGACGCCATTGCCCTGCTGGCAGGCAAACTGACCGAAGCCGGTCTGGTGGAAGCGGGCTATGTGGATGGGATGCTGGCCCGTGAAGCGCAGCATGCCACCTATCTTGGCAGCGGCATCGCCATTCCCCACGGCACCACCGATACCCGTCATCTGGTGAAGAGCACCGGCGTCATGGTGGCCCAGTTCCCCAATGGTATCGAGTGGGATGAGGGGCAGATCGCCTACGTCGCCATCGGCATCGCCGCCAAGTCCGACGAGCATCTGGGCATTTTGCGCCAGCTCACCCATGTGCTGGGTGACGAGCAGGCGGCAGCCCAGCTCAAAGAGGCCACCGATGCCGACACCATCATCAACATCCTGACCGGTGCCACTGCCGCCAAAGAGGTGCAATACCTGACCCTGGCTGACTTCCCGGCCGATGATCGCGACCAACTGCTGCTGGGAGCAGCCGCCCGCGCCAAATCGGCGGGCTGGGGCGATGCCGCCATGGTGAGCGCCCTGCTGGCAAGCGAACCTGCCTATCTGGGCGAGGGCGTCTGGCTGGCCCGGGCGCAAGCGGTCCAGACCGGTTGGGTGCTGGCCACCCCGAGTAGCGCCCTCACGGCAGGGGAGCTGCCGGTCAGCGCCATGCTGCTGCTGTGCGCCGCAGATAGCAGCCATCTGCCGCAACTGGAGAATCTGGCCAAACTGGCGGCCGCTGGTCAGCTGGCGACGCTGGCGGGCGGCGAGGGGCTGGCCATGCTGCAAGCGGGCCCCGCGAGCGGTCTTTCCGAAACCTTCACCATCATCAATCCTCACGGTCTGCACGCCCGTCCGGGCGCCATGCTGGTCAAGGTGGCCAAAGAGTTTGAATCCGACATCCGGGTTGCCAATCTGGATGGCAGCGGCGAAGCGGTCTCCGCCAAGAGCCTGATGAAGGTGATCGGCCTTGGGGTCAAGTGCGGGCATCGTCTGGCGTTTCGCGCCGAAGGGGCAGATGCCGAAGCCGCCCTCAAGGGGATCGGTGAGGCCATCGCCGCTGGTCTCGGCGAGGGGGCGCATTGATGAAGATTGTCACCATTACCCTCAACCCCGCCCTTGATCTCACCACTCGCCTCGAGGCGATGAGCCTGGGCGAGGTCAATCTGGTGAGCGAGGCCAACCTGCGCGCGGCGGGCAAGGGGATCAACGTCGCCATGGTGCTCAAGGACTTGGGCCGTGAGGTGGGCGTCACCGGCTGGCTGGGCGCAGACAATGAGCAGAGCTTTGTCTCCCTGTTTGCAGAGCGGGCGCTGGATGATCACTTTGTCCGTGTCGCGGGCAGCACCCGCATCAACGTCAAGATCTCCGAGCAATCCGGTCGGGTCACCGATCTCAACCTGCCGGGGCTCACCATCCAGCAAGGGGAAGTGAGCGCGCTGGAGCAGGCCATCGACGAGTTGGCTGTGCATGCTGAGTGGTTCGTGCTGGCGGGCAGCCTGCCCAAAGGGGTGGCCCCCGATTACTGCGCCCATCTGATCCGCCTGCTCAAGGCCAAGGGCAAGCAGGTGATCTTCGATTGCAGCGGCGCGGCCTTAAGCGAAGGGATCAAGGCGGCGCCGACCCTGGTCAAACCCAATCTGGAGGAGCTGAGCCAGTGGGCGGGCCGCCCCATCAAGACCCTGAGCGAGCAGGCCGAGTGTGCCCGCGCGCTGCAGGCAAGCGGCATCCCCAACGTGGTGATCTCCAACGGCGCCGATGGCCTCATCTGGTTTGCCCCGGATGCCGTCTGGCAGGCCATTCCGCCGCGGATGCAGGTGGTCAGCACGGTCGGTGCTGGCGACTCCCTGGTGGCCGGTCTCGCCCATGGTCTGAGCCTTGGCTGGGCGCCGGAGCAGACCCTGCGGCTGGCCACCGCCGTCTCGGCCTTGGCGGTCAGTCAGGTGGCGGTCGGTTTTAGCGATATCAGTGTGCTCAACCCCTTACTTGAACAGGTGCGCGTACAGCCTCTGGATGAGCTGGCACCGGTTCAATGCAATACCCCCTCAATGGAAAACTCAGGAGATGCCCAATGAAAGCAATCTTGGTTACGGCTTGCCCGGCGGGCATTGCCACCAGCTTTCTCGCTGCAAAACGGATAGAACAGCAGGCCAAACTGGCTGGCTGGGAACTCACCCTCGACGTCGGCTCCAGCGTGCAACCGCGCCAGATCCCCTCAAAAGAGCAGATTGCCGCCGCCGATCTGGTGCTGGTTGTCGCCAGTGCCCCGGTGGATCTCGCCGCCTATGATGGCAAGCGAGTCTATCAGGGCAGCATGGATCTCGCCCTGCAGGATCCGGCTGCCTTGCTGGAAGCAGCCGACAGCGGCGCCAGCCTCTATCGCCATCAAGCCGCGC
>OERN01000220.1_pt1 | contig 15745 bp, 14 predicted proteins | sample 1540061 | NCBI WGS metagenome assembly OERN01 (sample SAMEA3891241, study PRJEB23780) | metagenome | biome: terrestrial biome; feature: animal house; material: water of meat washing | place: Italy | collected 2015-05-12 | reverse complement strand
GGTGGTAGGTGGCGGCACCTTGCCGGACGAGTTCTACCCGGCCCCTGCGCTGGAGTGCACCGACCCGCGCCCGGCCCAGCAGCTGCTCGATGATTTGCGCGAACTGCCGGTGCCGGTCATCGCCACCGTGCGCCAGCAGAAGGTGCTGCTCAATATGGCCACCCTGCTGCCGACCGAGATGGAACTGCTGATCGCCCAACTCAGGGAGTTGCTGCTGCCCGCCCCGTTCAATGCAACAAATGCGACCGAGGAGCCCTGATCCCATGACCCCCTATCGCGCCGTTATCGGCCTTGCCGGCCACGTGGATCACGGCAAGACCCTGCTGATCAAGGCCCTCACCGGCATCACCACGGCCCGCGCCCACGAGCAGGCCATCGGCATGACCCAGGATCTCGGCTTTGCCCACTTTGACGACGGTCAGGGCAACACCATAGGCGTCATCGACGTGCCCGGCCACGAGCGCTATATCCGCAACATGGTGGCGGGGCTCTGGAGTCTGGATCTGGTGCTGCTGGTGATTGCCGCCGACGAGGGGTGGATGCCGATGACCGGCGATCACCTGCGCCTGCTCAAGGCGATGGGGGTGCCGCGCCTCTTGGTCTGCATCAACAAGTGCGATCTGGTCTCCCCCGACGAGCTTTTGCTGTTGGAAGAGAGCCTGCTGGAGCGGGTGATGGACGAGAGCGGCATGGTGCCCGATATCGTCAGCGTCAGCGCCAAAACCGGCGAGAATATGACTGCCCTGCACACCGCCATCGTGCGCCAGCTTGCCGATCTGCCAGCCTCACACGCTGCCCGCGAGCAGAGCGCCCCGCGACTGTATGTAGACAGAGTCTTTACCGCCAACGGCACCGGCACCGTGCTTACCGGCACCTTGCAACAGGGCAGCCTCAAGGTGGGGGACAAGCTGCGCCTCTACCCCGCCGATCGGGAGGTGCAGGTGCGCTCCCTGCAGGCCTATCACCAGAGCGTCGACGAGATTGGCGCCGTCTGCCGGGTGGCGGTGGGCCTTAAAAAAGTGCCCCACAAGGAGGTGGCCCGCGGCCACTGCCTTACCAGCACTGTCGGCCAGTGCGAGGCGGCAACCCACCTTATCGTGCGACTCAACGCCGAGAGCCTGAGCGGCAAGGCGCTACGCACGCAGGAAGTGGAAGTAGCCCTCGGCAGCTGGCATGGCCGGGCCCGTTTCGTGCCCATCAAGGATACCCGGCTGGCGCGGCTGATCTTTACCAGCCCCATCCCCTGCTTCTTTGGCCAGCCGCTCGCCATCATTCGCCACGGCAGCAGCGAACTGCTGCACGGCGCCCGCATCGTCTGGTGCGGCGACATCCATCCCGCCAGACGCAAGGCGCTGCACGCCCTGCTGGGCGAGCTGCCAGATGAGCTCGAGCACTACAACCCGGCCACCCTGCAACTGGGGCTCAATGGCTATGTGCTGGCCAGCCGCTTTGACCAGCGGCCAGAGCAGGTCACCCCCCTCGGTGAGTGGCTGCTGGACAACCACTGGCTGGCCCAGAGCCGCGACCAGCTGCTCGCTACGCTGGCCAGCGAACCGCTGAGTGCCGCCGAGCTGGCAACCCGCTTTGGCATCGCCCTGCCGGTCACTCAGGCCCTGCTCCAGCAGCTCAAAAGCGAGCAGCTTGTTCGCCTGCACCATGACAAGTGGCAGCCGGGCAGCGGCGAGTCGGAAGATGATCTGGGGGAAGAGGCGCAGCTGGTGCTCAAGGTGGTGCGAGATCAAGGCAAGGAGGGGTACGAGCCCGGTAAACTGGGCCCCGGCGGCGTGGAGCTGGATCCCTTTATCACCCGCAAGCTGCCCGCCGCCCTGCAGCAGGGCTTGCAACAAAAAGGCGCGTTGCAAAAGCAGCTGCGCAATCTGGCGCGACTCAAGTATCTGGTGCAGCTCGATGGCCCCATCTACTACGACGCCGAGCTTTACAACCAGATGGTCGCCGCCGTGCTGGCGGGCCAGCAGGTGGGAGATCTGATCGACATGGCATCCCTCAAGGAGATCACCGGCTTGTCGCGCAAATACGCCATTCCGTTCTGCCTGCGCATGGAGATGGATGGCTGGGTGCGGCGCGAGGAGAACGAGCGCCGGGTGCTGCGTTTGCCGCAGACTCAAGATGAGATGGAGCCGGCATGAGCGCCACCATCGCCCCCTCTGGCTCTGCCAATCCTGTGGCCAACCGGCTGCGCCGCGAATTTCATATCGACGGCATCGTACAGGGGGTCGGCTTTCGCCCCTTCGTCTATGGGCTGGCGCTGCGCCACGGCCTTGCCGGCTATGTGTTGAACGATGCCAACGGCGTCACCATCGGCGCCGAAGGATCGCCCGAGCAGCTCGCCAGCTTTGCCCGCGAACTGCGGGAACTGGCGCCGCCGCTTAGCCGCATCGATCATTTCAGCGAGCGGGAACTGCCCCTCGCTCATGATCCCGACTTCGATGGCCAATTTCATGGCCAGTTTCGAATTAAAGCGAGCCAGCAGCAGAGCGCGGCCACGGTCGCCATCTCGCCGGATCAGGGAATGTGCGAGGCGTGCGCCAACGATGTGGCCAACCCTACGGATCGCCACCACCACTACCCCTTTACCAACTGCACCCACTGCGGCCCGCGCTACACCATCATCCGCCGCCTCCCCTACGACCGCCCCCATACCGCCATGGCGGGCTTTGCCATGTGCCCGCGCTGTGCGGCGGCCTATGAAAACCCGCTGGACAGACGCTACCACGCCCAGCCGGTGAGCTGCCCCGAGTGCGGGCCCCATCTCAGCTGGCGAAATGGCCGTGGCGATGCGCTGGTCGAGCGCGAGGATGCCCTGCAAGCGGCGGCCCGCGCCCTGCAAGCGGGGGCGCTGATTGCGGTCAAGGGGATGGGGGGTTATCACCTGATGTGTGATGCCCGCAATGAACAGAGTGTTGCCAGATTGCGAACGCTCAAGCGGCGCGCGCGCAAGCCGCTGGCGGTGATGATGGGCTCCCTTGCCGAGGCCAAATTGCATGTCACCGGCAGCGAAGACGAGTGGCAACTGCTCGCCTCTCAGGCCAGACCCATCACCTTGCTGCGCAAGCGCAAAAACGATGATCGGCTCTCAGAATCCCTACTGACAACCGCGCCGCTGGCCGAGGGGATCGCCCCCGGCATCCCCTACCTTGGCATCATGCTCCCCTATACCCCGCTCCATCAGCTGCTGCTGGATGCCTGCGCCATGCCGCTGGTGGCCACCAGCGCCAATGGTCGCGGCAGCCCGATCCTTATCGAGTGCGAGGCGGTGGTCAGGGAACTCGGCAGCGAGATTGACGGCATCCTGGATCACAACCGCCCCATCCTGCACCCGTGCGACGACAGTCTGGTGCAGTGGGCAGGCGGGCGACGCCAGACGTTGCGCCTCGCCCGGGGCTATGCCCCCTGCACCCCCAGCCTGAAAGAGGCGGTCAGGGTGCCGCTCTTGGCAGTCGGGGCGCAGCAGAAGAACCAGCTGGCGCTCGCCTTCGGCCGCCAGCGCATCTACAGCCCCTATATCGGCGATCTGCACAGCCTGCCGATGCAGGAGCACTTCGAGCAGACCCTGGCCACCTTTCGCGATCTCTACGATCTCAAGCCAGAACTGCTGGTCTCGGATCGCCACCCCGGCTACCTCTGCCACCAGTGGGCCAAACGCTATTGCCAGGATCAGGGTGCCACCCACCTCGAGGTGCAGCACCATCACGCCCACCTGCTGGGGGTGATGGCCGAGCACGACATCACGGGCCCGGTGCTGGGTGTTGCCTTCGATGGCACCGGCCTTGGCGATGACGGCACCCTCTGGGGCGGCGAGCTGCTGATCGCAGACGTTCAGGGATTTGAGCGGGTTGCCCACCTTGCCCCCTTCAAGCTGATCGGCGGCGAGGCGGCCATTCGCGAGCCGGTACGTCAGCTGCTGGGGCTGCTGTTTGAATCGCACAGTCCTGAGCAGATCAGCGCCCTCGATATTCCGTTGATCAAGCAACTGCCCCTTAAGCGGATCAGCAACCTGCACCAGCTCTGGCAGCTGGGTCGCAACGCCCCCTACACCAGCTCCATCGGTCGGCTGTTCGATGCGGTGGCGGCGCTCTTGGGGGTGATCGATACCCCCGATTACGAGGGCGAAGCGGGACTCTTGCTGGAGGCGGCCGCCTTGCAGCTGACCCCCGATGAACAGCCCTTCCCCCTCGCCTTTGATCTCAGCCAATCAGCAGAGGGGCCACTGCATATCGAGTGGGCCGAGCTCATCAATACCCTTGTCAGCGAGCGGCGCCAAGGCACCTCCACCGCCAGCCTGGCCGCCGGTTTTATCCGCGCCATCAGCAATCTGGTCATCGCCCTTGCCGAGCGCTTCCCCGGCTATCCGGTGGCGCTGGGGGGCGGCGTCTTTCAAAACCGGGTGCTGATGGACCAGCTTGTTCCCGCTCTCGAAGCGGCCGGTCGGCAGGTATTGACCAGCGAAACCCTGCCGCTCAATGACGGTGGCATCGCCGCCGGTCAGCTCTGGTTTGCCATCCACCATCTTGCCACGCACCAGCCTGCCACAGCCGGTTGTGCCACCTTGTCGGAGTCCTGAAATCCATGTGTCTATCCATCCCCTCTCAGGTGGTGCAGCTGCACCCCGAAGATAACTGCGTCACCGTCGACACCCTGGGGGTGCAGCGGCGCGTCAGCTGCATGCTGCTCGAAGAGCCTCTCCAGGTGGGCGACTATGTGCTGCTCCATATCGGCTTTGTGATGAGCAAGATTGACGAAGAGGAGGCGCAGGCCAGCCTCGAGAGCTTCCGCCAGATGGTGGCCCTGATGCCCAAACAGGATATCTTGCCATGCTGACCTTGAATGACCTGTTTCAGGGCTTTCGCCAGCCCGAGGTGATCCGCGCCCTCGCCGCCCAAATTACAGAACTGGCCAAAAATCTGCCCGAACCGCTGCGGGTGATGGAGGTGTGTGGCGGCCATACCCACACCATCATGAAGTACGGCCTGCACCAGCTGCTGCCAGCCAGCATCGAGTTTGTCCACGGCCCCGGCTGCCCGGTCTGCATCATGCCCAAAGAGCGCATCGATCAGGCCATCGAGCTGGCGAGTCAACCGAACGTCATTCTGGTCACCCTGGGGGACATGATCCGGGTGCCGGGCTCCAAAGGCACGCTGGCCCAGCAGCGGGCCAAGGGGAGCGATATCCGCCCGGTCTATGACCCCCTCGATGCCCTGCGTATCGCCAAAGAGAATCCGGAGAAAACCGTGGTCTTCTTCGCCATCGGTTTCGAGACCTCTACCCCGATGACCGCCGCCTTGCTGGCTGCGGCTGAAGCTGAGGGGATTGAGAACCTGCTGTTTCATATCAACCATGTGCTGGTGCCCCCCGCCATTCATGCGGTGATGGCCGACGGGGTGGCCAAGGTGAACGCCTTTATCGGCCCCTCCCACGTCAGCGTCATCACCGGCGCCGATATCTACCTGCCCATCGTCGAACGCTATCAGGTGCCGGTGGTGGTGAGCGGCTTCGAGCCGGTGGATGTGATGGAGGCGCTCTTGATGATGGTGCGCCAGAAGGTGGAGGGTCGCTACGCGCTGGAGGTGCAGTACAGCCGCGCCGTCACCGCCAGCGGCAATAAAGCCGCCCAGCGGCTGGTCGAGCGCTTTTTCGAGACCCGCGAGCACTTTCGCTGGCGAGGTCTGGGGGATATCAACGCCTCCGCCCTGCGCCTGCGCGATGCCTTTGCCAAGCGCGATGCGGAGCGCCACTTTGCGCTCAATCAGACTCCCATCGATGACCACAAGGCGTGCCAGTGCGCCGATATCCTGCGCGGCCTGGCCAAACCGAACCAGTGCAAAGTCTTTGGCCGGGGCTGCACCCCGACCCAGCCCATGGGCAGCTGCATGGTCAGCTCCGAAGGGGCCTGCAATGCCTACTACCGATATATGGGGATCCAATGAGAGAAATTCAGTTAAGCCACGGCGGCGGCGGCGTGGAGATGAACCAGCTGATCAACCAGCTCTTCTTTCGCCACTTTGGCAACGAGATCCTGCTGCGCGGTGAAGATGCCGCCCTGCTGCCGGTAAGCGGCCCCGTCGCCTTCACCACCGACAGCTTTACCGTCTCGCCGCTCTTCTTCGAGGGGGGCGATATCGGCAAGCTGGCCATCGCCGGCACGGTCAACGATCTCGCCATGATGGGGGCCAAGCCCGAGTATCTGAGCTGCAGCTTTATCATCGAGGAGGGGTTCCCCTACGCCGATCTCGCCCGCATCGTCGAGTCGATGGCCGCGGAGCTTGCCAAGAGCGGCGCCCGCATCGTCTGCGGCGACACCAAGGTGGTGCCCAAGGGGGCAGCCGACAAGATCTTTATCAACACCAGCGGGGTCGGCACCTTCCCGCTGCCTGAGCAGAGCCGGGGCATCTCGGTACGCAACCTCAAGGCCGGTGACGCCATTCTGGTGTCGCGGGATATCGGCAGCCACGGCGCCTGCATCCTGATGGCCCGCGACGCCCTGCAACTGGGATCTGATCTCAAGAGCGACTGCACCACCCTCTGGCCGCAGGTAGAAGCGCTGCTAAAAGCGGGTATTACCCCTCACGCCCTGCGCGATGCCACCCGCGGTGGCCTTGCCGCCGTGCTCAACGAGTGGAGCAGCGCCTCCGGCGTTGCCATCGAGCTGGAGGAGTCCGCCATTCCGGTGTGCGATCCGGTGCGCGGCCTGTGCGAGCTCTACGGTTTCGAGCCCCATGATCTCGCCAACGAGGGAACCATGGTGCTGGCCCTGCCTGCCGAACAGGCGCAGGACGCGCTGGGCATCTTGCGGCAATTCAACCCCGCCGCCAGCCAGATCGGCGTGGTGCAGGCGAGCGATCGCCACAAGGTGATCCTCAACAACCCCTGGGGCAGCCGCCGCTATCTGGAGCTGCCGCAAGGGGAGCTGCTGCCGCGGATCTGTTGAGCAGCCATGCCGTTCCGTCAATTACAGGGAGGAGTCACTGCTCCTCCCCATATCGGTTAAGGAGCCACCATGCACGAAATGTCTCTGGCCATGGCCGCCATCGATCTGGCGGCCGAACAGGCCACCCAGCGGGGCTTTAACAAGGTGACCGCCCTCTGGCTCGAGGTCGGCAGCTTCTCCTGCGTCGACCCGGACACCATTGCCTTCTGTTTCGAGGCGGCCGCCAAGGGCACCGCCGTCGAAGGGGCCCAGCTTCACTTTCAGCACCAGGCGGCAGAGGCCTGGTGTTACGACTGCAACCAGACGGTCACCCTCACCGAGCGCGGGCAGGCCTGCCCCGAGTGTGGCGGATACAAATTACGAGTCGCGCAGGGTGATAGCCTGCGCATCACCGACATCGAGGTAAGTTGATATGTGTAGCGTATGCGGATGCGGCCAGGCGCGGATCGCCGGCCATGAGCACGATCATGAGCATCATCACGAACATGAACATCACCATGAACATGGTCATGAGCACGACCATCATCATGCTCATGACGCCCATCACCATCATGACCACGAGCAGAGTGCGCCGCGCACCCTGATCATTCACCACCACTATCACCATCAGGGGGATGTCCATCACCACTACCACGGGGTGCGGGCTCCCATAAGCCATGAGGGGCATGATCACCCGCATGAGCACCACCATGATCACCCCCACGACCATCATCATGATCATGCCCACTCTCATGACCACGGCCATTCCCACGCGCATCCCCATGATCACAGCCATGACCATGACCATGACCATGACCATGACCATGACCATCAGCAGGGTGATCTGCACTACGGCAAAGGGGAAGCGGGATTGTCGGTGCCCGGCATGGGGCAGCGCCAGCTGATCGCCATCGAGATGGATGTGCTGGCCAAGAACAACGCGCTGGCGGCCCACAACCGCGAACACTTCGACGAGGCGGCCCAGCTGGTACTCAATCTGGTGTCGAGCCCGGGTTCAGGCAAGACCACCCTGCTGTGCGAAACCCTGCGCCAGCTGGCCGACAAGCGCCCCTGCGCGGTGATCGAAGGGGATCAGCAGACCAGCGCCGATGCGGATCGCATCCGTGCCACCGGCGTCCCTGCCGTGCAGATCAACACCGGCAAGGGCTGCCATCTGGACGCCAAAATGGTCCACGACGCCTGCCACCAGCTGCCCGCCAATGAAGGGGGCATCCTCTTTATCGAGAACGTGGGCAATCTGGTCTGCCCCGCCAGCTTCGATCTCGGCGAGAAGTACAAGGTGGCGATCCTCTCCGTCACCGAGGGGGAAGAGAAGCCCCTCAAGTACCCGGACATGTTCGCCGCCGCCCAGCTGATGGTGATCAACAAGATCGATCTGCTGCCCTACGTCAGCTTTGACGTGGCCCGCTGCATCGAGAACGCCAAACGGGTCAACCCCTATATTCAGGTGATCCAGGTCAGCGCCACCACAGGCGAAGGGATGGATGCCTGGCTTAACTGGCTGGCCAGTGCCTGAACCGGTTAAACGCCGCTGATAACGGTAGAAAACAAGAGAGGGAGGCTGATGCCTCCCTCTCTTTTATCTGCGCGCTTTGCCAACGGTTCTCTCTGTACAGAATGGCCAGCGTTTCATACTCGCATCCCCTCACCCTGGCCCTCTCCCGAAGGGAGAGGGGATGGTTCAATGCCGCACTCTGCTCTTCTTTGCGCTGAAGAAGGGGCGGAGAGAGGGAAGTGGTCAATGGGAGCTTCAAGCCATGGCTGAGCCAGTGCGCTAACCGATATTTCATACCACTCTCCTTGCCGCATACCAGGAGGCCAATGCGCCACACACCGGCGCCAGCAACAGGGCGGTGACCGCATGAAGGGGGGCGGCCTCGAAGGCGAGGCGCCAGCCAAAGGCGCGGGGGTTGACCACCTCGATCAGCACCCAGGCGAGGCCATACCCCACCGGCAGGGCCAGCAGGGCGGTGAGCAGCCCCAATCCCGCCCCTTGCCACACCAGCAGCTGGCGGCAGTGGCGGGGGCTCAAGCCCAGACTCTGCAAGGTCTGCAGCTCGCCACGGCGCGCCAGCCCCAGCACCATAAAGGCCGAGCCGATCCCGACAAAGGCGATGCCGAGGATCAGCAGTTTCAATAGCTCGGTCACCACAAAGGTCTGGTCAAACACCTTGAGCGCCGCGCTGTGGATGGCGGGGGCGGAGAGCAGATTGAGCTGCTCGCCAAAGCGCTCGCGCAGGCGGTCGGCCAGCTGCTCGGGGTCGTTGCTAAAGAGGGCGAGGGATTGCACCGCCCCGGCCTCGAAGGCGTGCAGGATCTGCCCCTTGTCGCTGCCGTAGTCCTGATAGACGCCGGTGACGGTGAACTGCCTTGGCCCCTGCTCGCCGCTGATCGCCAATGTCTGGCCCACCTTGACCCCGAGGCGCACCGTCAGCGGTTCGCTCGCCAGCACTTCGTCGGGACGGGTCGGCCAGCGTCCGGCCAGCAGCGGATAGGCCGCTTTAAGCTGGGGGATAAAGTCCATCTGCGCCCACTCGATGGGCTGCCCCTGCCAGCGGGCAGGGTGCACCGAGCGGCGCGAGGCGGCGCTCACCAGCGGATTGGCGAGCAGGGTCTTAAGGGTCGCTTCGCTCAAGGTGCCCTTGCTGCCCGCCACCCCCTTGGGGGCGGTGACATAGAGATCGGCGGCCAGACGCTGGCCGAGCCAGATCTCCACGCTGGAGCGAAAACTCGACACCATGACCCCGATGCCGATGGCCGCCGCGATGGCCAGCTGCAACGCCATCACCGCGATGGCGGTGCGATCGAGGTGATAGAGGGTCTCGGCCACCCCGAGCCGGGCGGTGAGGGGGCCGCCCGCGCGCCGTCGCAACCAGCCAAGCAGGCCGCGCAGGGCATCGGGCAGCCAGAGCGCCATGGCCAGCAGCCAGCCGCCGGCGATAAAGAGGGCGCCACTCAGACCCGTTTGCGGCAGCCACAGGCAGAGGGCGCACAGCAGCAAGATGGCGATGGCCAGCACGCGCCGTCGCCACGGGTGAGCGGGGGGGCGGCTGCTTCCCGCTCGCAGTTCGAGGGGGGATTGGCGCAGCAGTTGCCACCAGCCGGGCAGGTTGGCGGCCAGCGTGCCGAGCAGCCCGATCAACAGCGCCTTGAGCAGGCTCACAGGGGAGAGGCGCAACAGATCGATGGGGTTGGGCCCATAGAGATCGGCCAGCGCCTGGGTCAGTTGCCCCATCAGCGCCAGCGCCAACAGGCTGCCGAGCAGCACCCCGAGCAGGGTGCCGAGGGTGGCGAGAATAAGCAGCTCCAGAATGAGCCAGCGGAGCACCCGGCTCGGCCCCATCCCCAGAATGATCAACTGGGCCAGCTGGGGGCGGCGCACGCTCTGGACAAATCGCTGGGCGTTGAACACCAGAAACAATCCCACCGCCATGGCGAGCAATGACAGCGCCGTCAGGTTAAGGGCCAGCGCATCGCCAAGCTGGCTGGCATCGAGCGCCGGGCTGATGGGCTCAAGCCACAAGGGCTGGTTCGGGTAATCGGTTTGCAGGGTGGCCTGCAGGGTGCGAGCCTCGGCGTCGCTTAGCTTGAAGACGATGCGATCGAGCCGACCCGCTTTGCCCAGCAGCGGCTGGGCGAGGCCGATGTCGGTTATCAGCAGTCGCTCCATGGGCACGGCGCCCGGCTCGAAGGTGCCCGCCAGCGTCAGGGTCAGGGGTCGGGCGCTGGCGCCATCGCTGCCGCCCAATACAAAGCGGCGGCTCTGGCCCGCTTGCCAGCCAAGGCGCTCCGCTTCGGGGGCCGCCAGCCAGATGCTGTCGGCACGGTTGAGGGAAAAGGCGGGTTCGCTCGCGGGTTGGGCGCCAAACAGCTGGCGCAGGGGGCCGGGGTTGAAGAGATCCATCCCCAGCAGTTGAAAGCTGCGCCCCTCTTCATCCTTGAGCCAGCCATGGAGCTGGGGCATGGCATCGAGGGCGGGCTGGCTGGTCACCAGCTGCACGTAAAGCTGCTCATCCAGCCCGCCAGCGGGGGCCAGCCGGTAGTTGGCTTCCCCTGCCAGCTGGCTGCGGGCGGCGACAAAATTGGTGCGGGCACTGTGATTGAGCAGCTCGATGGCCACCACCAGCGACACCCCCAATACCAGCCCGGCCAGACTCATCAGCAGCAACCAGGGGTGGCTGCGATAGAGGCGCAGCAGCGCTTTGAGTGGCAGCATCAGCGTGTCTCCGGCTGGCGCAGTCGCCGTTTAGTCATGACGGGGCCCCTTGAGCTCGATAAGTTGACCCCCTTCGAGGCGCAGCACCCTGTCGGCCAGCGCAGCATAGGCGGGGTTGTGGCTCACCAGCAGCAAGCCTGCGCCGGTATCGCGAACCGCCGCCACCATCAGCGCCATCACCTGTTCGGCATTGTGCTCATCGAGGCTGCCGGTGGGTTCGTCGGCGAGCAGCCACTGGGGCTGATGGATAAGGGCGCGGGCCAGCGCCACCCGCTGTCGCTGACCGCCGGAGAGCTGCTCCGGCCAGGCATGGCGCTTGTGGCTCATATCGAGCCGATGCAGCAACTGGTCAATCCTTGTCTCATCCGGTGGCAGAGCGTTGATGGCGAGCGGCAGGGCCAGATTCTCGGCCACGTTCAGGGTCGGCAGCAGGTTGAAATCCTGATAGACGATACCGAAATGGCGGCCCCGCAGGCGCGCCCGCTCGTCGGGGGAGCGGGTGTCGATCCGGGTCTCCCCCAGCCAGATCTCCCCTTCGTCCGGTGCAATCAGCCCGGCGATCAGATTGAGCAGGGTGGACTTGCCGCAGCCGCTTTGGCCCAGCAGCAGGGTGATCTCGCCAGCGGGGAGGGCGAGATCGAGATGGTGGAACAGCGGCAGTCGTTCACTGCCGTTATCGAAGCTCTTGCAGAGGTTGCGCAGGGTCAGCATGGGATAACCGTTTGATGGTCAATGGCTTTCATCATGCTTGGTACGCTAGCACGGCCAGCATTGATCAACACCCCTTACGGTTGATCAAGAGTGCCAGTTAGTGATCAAGGCGGCAAAAGAGCAGTGGATCCTCGCTGGATCCCGCTTGCCCGAGGTGGTTAGAATAGGGGCTTCCATGGGTCACAGGATGAGCAAGGATGTTACACAAGCAAGTCAGTTTTATCATCGATAGCAAGGGCAACAAGCAGGCTGCCGTCGTCCCCATCGAGATCTACAACGAGCTGATGACCCTGCAAAAGGCACTCTCCGACAACCGGCCGGGGGAGCGCGAGCTCTACCACTTCAACGGCAAGGGGGCCGAGGCCCACGGTTATCCGGTGGGCAAGCGGCAAAATCCGGGCTTTATGGTGCTGGCCGGTTCCACCGCCAATGGCGAGGATGCCGCCTCCCTGCGTGAAGCGGTGATCGAGCTGCGTCACGAACTGCTGGAGAAGGGGGTCATAGTGCCCCGCAGTCAGGGCGGCTTTGTCTTTACCGCCGATCAGCTGTTCAACAGCCCGAGTCTGGCCGCCAGTCTGGTGGCGGGCAATAACCGCAGCGGTCTGGATGCCTGGCAAAACAGCGCAGGCTATACCCTCAAGCAGTCGGGTTTCGGCAAGAAATAATCCCGCGTTTCGACAGCAAACCAATTAAGCGTTAATTGACCTGGATGAATTTTTCTTTTCATCCAGGTGCTAGCATCATTGCCAGATGGTTCTAAAAGGAAGAGACCATGTCTGCGCTCACCCCTGTTATTTTGCTGCTGTCCCTGTTTATCCCTCCCGCCCATGCCAGTAGTGGCCCTGTTCTGTTGACATCCTCCTCAATCGGACTTTTTTGTGTCGGATTGTTTGTGTTGGCCTACGCCCTGGTGATGGCTGAAGAGTATCTGCAACTGCGCAAGTCCAAACCCGTGCTGGTGGCCGCCGGGGTGATCTGGATCCTGATCGGTATCGCCTATGCACAGCAGGGGATGAGCCCTGTCGCCGAGCAGGCATTTCGCCATACCCTGCTGGAATATGCCGAGCTGATGCTGTTCCTGCTGGTGGCGATGACCTATATCAACGCCATGGAGGATCGGCGGCTGTTCGATGCCCTGCGCGCCTGGCTGGTGCGATCCGGCTTTCACTTGCGCACCCTGTTCTGGTTGACCGGCGGGCTTGCTTTTTGTATTTCGCCGGTGGCAGACAACCTGACCACTGCGCTCTTGATGTGCGCCGTGGTGTTGAAGGTGGCCAACGGTGATCGGCGTTTTGTCAATCTTGCCTGCATCAACATAGTGATCGCCGCCAACGCCGGAGGGGCGTTCAGTCCCTTTGGCGATATCACCACCCTGATGGTGTGGCAGGCGGGCAAGGTGCAATTTGGCCAGTTCTTCACCCTGCTTATTCCCTCTCTGCTCAATTTTCTGGTCCCGGCCATCCTGATGAGCCTGATGGTGCCGCGCCATGTGCCGGAGGCTGATAACGAGGTGGTCGATCTCAAGCGGGGGGCCCGCCGCATCGTCGCGCTGTTCTTGCTGACCATCATCACGGCGGTGCTATGCCACAGTTTCCTCCATCTGCCACCCGTACTGGGCATGATGCTGGGGCTCGGTTATCTGCAGTTTTTCGGCTTCTATTTGCGCAAGTCGCTGCCGCGATCCCTTGCCCGCAAGCGTGCGCTCTATGAACGCAATGGTGATGAGGTGCGGTTGCGCAGTCTGGGTTCTGTGGTGCCATTTGACGTGTTCAACAAGGTGGCCAAGGCGGAGTGGGATACCCTGCTCTTCTTCTACGGGGTGGTGATGTGTGTCGGTGGGCTGGGCTTTATGGGGTATCTGGAGCTGGTATCACACTGGTTGTATGACGCTGGGGATCCCACCATGGCCAACATCTTCATCGGGGTCTTGTCCTCCGTCATCGACAACATTCCCGTGATGTTTGCCGTGCTGTCGATGAACCCGGATATGGCGCTGGGGCAGTGGCTGCTGGTGACCCTGACCGCCGGGGTGGGCGGCAGCCTGCTCTCCATCGGCTCTGCGGCCGGGGTGGCCCTGATGGGACAGGCCCACGGCATGTATACCTTCTTTGGCCACCTGAAGTGGCTGCCTGCCATCTTGCTCGGTTATCTGGTGAGCATAGGGGCGCACCTCTGGCTCAACAGTGCCCAGTTCTGAACGTCTGGGCGCCAGTACGAAAAGAGGCTTCCGTTGACGGAAGCCTCTTTCGTTTTCCTGACAGGGGGGAGGGGGATCAATCGCCTCGCTTGCCGGTCAGCAGCCAGTAACTCAGAGTCGAACCCACCCCGCAGCAGGCGATGGCGATGGCCATGGGCAGCGGCGAGTGGGGCGGATTGAGGTTGACCAGAATGCCGACCAGGGCGCCGATGCCAAAGCGCAGGGTGCCCGCCAGTGCCGAGGCGGTGCCCGCAGATTGCGGGAAGTGGCCCATCAGGCCGGTCATGGCGTTGGCGCCCACCAGACTGATATGGCCGACAAACAGTACCACCGGAATGACGATGCCCCACAGGCCGCCGGTCTGGCTCCAGGCGTTGTAGACCAGCAGGGCGCCCGCGCAGGGCAGCACCAGCAGGCCGTATTGCAGCATCCGCTCGGCGCCCACCCCTTTCACCAGTCGGCTGTTGACGAAGGTGACCACCATCATCAGCAGGATATTGAGGCCAAACAGCCAGCCGTAGTGCTCGGTCGGCACCTTGAAATACTCGATATAGACGTAAGGGGAGCCGCTTAAGAAGGCGAACATGCCGGAGCTGGAGAGGGAGCCGCACAGCACATAACCCATGGCGCCGCGATGGGAGAGCACCCCCCAGTAGTTCTTGAGGATCTGGCCCAGATTAAGGGGCTGACGGTGTTCGGGTTTCAGGGTCTCCTGAATTTTCCACTGCATCACCAGACAGATCAGCAGGCTGATCCCCACCAGCAGCCAGAAGATCACCCGCCAGTCGGCGTGGGCACTGATATAGCCGCCCACCACCGGCGCTACCAGCGGCGCCAGCGTCATCACCAGAATGACGAACGACATGGCGCGAGAAAATGCGTCCTTCTCGAACAGGTCGCGCAGCAGGGCATTGACCACCACAGAGCCCGCCGCGCCGCCCGCCGCCTGCAACATCCGATAGGCCAGCAATTCGGGCAGGGAGTCCGCCATGGCGCAGCCCACCGAGGCGATGGCAAACATGATGAGCCCCGCCAGGATCACCGGCTTGCGGCCATAGCTGTCGGCCAGCGGGCCGTAGAAGAGCTGGCCGATGGCAAAGCCGCCCAGAAAGGCGCTGATGGTGAGCTGGGCGCCGTCGATGCTGGTGGCCAGATCCCGGGCGATGGCCGGAATGGCGGGCAGATACATATCCACCGCCAGCGGGGTCAGACCCGCCAGAGCACCGAGCAGGATAAACAGGAAACGGGGGGAGAGGGCGGCAGCCTGAGCTGTTGGCGATTGGGGCATAGGGTGTCCAGTTGATGCGAAACGTCGGGTTGAAAAGCGCGAAAAAAGCAGTCTATCAGTTTTGTCGCGGCTATGGATCCGGTATGGCGAGCCAGAGGCCGGGCTCGGCGGCAAAGCGCGGGGCAAACCAGTGCTGGCGCACCGCAGTGGGCATTTCGCTCGCGGCGATGGGGCGGCGACTGAGGCGGCAGGCTCCCTGAGAGAGCGCCAGCGCCGCATCCCCCTTGTACCAGCCATCGGTCACCGGCAGTGCCGTGGTTTCCCGCAGCAATCTTACCCCCCACTGGGTCACCAGCGCAGGGCACGCTTTCTCTGCCAGCCTTGCTGCCTGCACCATGGCGGGCGGCGCTGGCGCGGTGAGTGTGGTGCAGAGCAGCAACAGGGCTC
>OERN01000205.1_pt1 | contig 16589 bp, 17 predicted proteins | sample 1540061 | NCBI WGS metagenome assembly OERN01 (sample SAMEA3891241, study PRJEB23780) | metagenome | biome: terrestrial biome; feature: animal house; material: water of meat washing | place: Italy | collected 2015-05-12 | reverse complement strand
ATATAATAAAAATAGTACATTATCCCAATGCAGTAAAATATCGGAATTGAGTCGAATTTTGAGGGTTAATTTAAAAAATTAGTTGTTGCGTTTTTTACATTAGCTGCCTGTCAAACACAGTGACAGCAGTCTCAAGCCGGGGAGACGAATAGCCAAGACATTAGGCCGTGTAGCAATATTTCTATACATTCCTTCTATGTGAATTACACTATTAAGGCGCACACTTGATGGTCTATTCTGAGCTATGTGCCATTTTATGCAGCATTGCAGGATCTAAAATCTTAATCTTTTTAAAAGCAATTGCCAGTATTCCTTGTTTTTCTAAGTTTTGAAGTTCTTGGTTGATGGTTTGGCGTGAACACATCAGCATTTGAGCCAGTTGCTCCTGTGATAAATGGATTTCATCATTGGTAATCGATAGATGGTTGCCATAACCGCTTAAAATAAACAGTAAGCGTTGAGCCAGTCGTTGACTGATATTTTGACTTTGGATTGCGATTAGTTCTAAAAAAGCGAGGCGTAACTTCTGTGAAGCAAGCTGTGCAATATGAAACCAAAATTCTGGGGTGGCTTGGATAAATTCCTCAACATCGCGTTTAGGTAGATGGAGCAGGGTGCTTTTTTGAATAGCAATCGCATCGTGCGAACGCGGTTGCTGATCTATTAATGAAATTTCTCCAAACCACATAATCGGTTCTGCGATTGCTGCAACGGCTTCTTTACCTTCAATGTCGACATGACCTAAGCGAATTGCGCCGTTCAAGACTGCATAGATGCCATCAAATAAATCTCCAGAGTGAAAAACAGCTTGGTCTTTTGCAACCTCAATATATTTGGCATGTTGCACAATATACTGTTGATAGGCTTGTGGTAGTTTGGCGAACCAATTGTTATTGAGTAATTGTTGTTGATGTTGAACTTCCAGCATTCCGCGTCCTTTCGTGATTGATCGAGCAACTTGTCAGGTCGACGACAACTTGATGGGCTGTTTTCCTTTAAAGTTATTCTATATCGTGATCAATATCATGCAATAAGGAAATACAGTATGAGTAAATTAGAAAAATTATTAAGTCAGTATGCAGCTTATCATCTTGATCATAAAAATATCGTGACCCACTTTGTGGGTATTCCGTTGATTGTGTTTTCAATTATGTGCTTAACCGCAAGAGCTGGCATGACTATTGGCAGTTTTGAAATTACCTTGGCGATGGTTTTGATATTAGCGAGTATTGTTTACTACTTAAGCTTAGATCGAATTTTTGGTGTGATCATGCTAGTGATCTATGCCATGGCTTATCCATTGGCGTATAAAATTGCACAGTTTGATTTGGGGCTTTGGTTAAGTCTCAGTATTGGTATTTTTGTCGTCGGCTGGGCGTTCCAGTTTGTCGGGCATTTCTATGAGAAGAAAAAACCGGCCTTTATGGATGATGTGATTGGCCTAGCTATCGGACCATTATTTGTTTTGGCGGAAATGGTGTTTATGCTTGGTTTTAGAAAAGACATTGAACAACGCATGTTAGATGAAGCGCGTAAACAGCGTGCTGCAATGGATAATAAACATGTCTCTGTGACATCACATTAACTGAATTATTTTATCGATAAAAAAGCCAGTGAATTTCACTGGCTTTTTTTTATGCTGTTTTAAGATGTCTTCGCGACTTTATGTATATCTGGTTGAGCTTTGGGTGTATTCGGGTTTGAAGCATGAGCATCTTTATGGGATTTATTGGTCACATCATTGGCTTTCATTGAATCATGTTTCACCATTTTATCCTGTTTCATGGCTTGATCGTGTTTGGCCGTTTTGGCTTGTTTCATTGCCTGATCATGTTTTGCCACGTTCATGGTTGCGACGCACTTACCACCTTTATGATTTGCACCTGTACCACCCGACAGTGTTGTTCCTTGTGGGCATGCAAATGCTGTAGCGCTAAGCGTTGTGAATAAACCTGCTGCAATAAATGTGCTGATCTTTTTCATTTTCGTTTGTTCAATGAAGGCATTAGTGCCTGTGATTAAATTAGCGATAATACGAAAGAATAGAAGTTATAATATTGTGTGAGATCCAAACGGATCAGGTGTTCATATGTTATTTAATGCTGTTTTTAAGCTTGGTTTAAGCTTATAAAAAAACCCGATGGGTATCGGGTTTTTTTATATTCGGAACGACTTATACGTTAAAGCGGAAGTGTAGAACATCACCGTCTTGAACGATGTACGTTTTACCTTCTAAACGCCATTTACCTGCTTCTTTCGCGCCTGCTTCACCGTTGTATTGAACGAAGTCGTTATAAGCAACACATTCAGCACGGATAAAGCCTTTTTCGAAGTCAGTGTGGATCACACCCGCCGCTTGTGGTGCAGTTGCACCTACTTTAACGGTCCAAGCACGAACTTCTTGTACACCCGCCGTGAAGTAAGTCTGTAAACCTAAAAGACCGTAGCCTGCGCGAATTACCACGTTTAGACCTGGCTCTTCCATGCCTAAAGCTTCAAGGAACTCAGCACGGTCTTCGTCTTCAAGCAGTGAAATTTCAGCTTCGATTTGGTTGCAAAGCGGGACTACGATTGCATTTTCTTCAGCTGCCAGTTTTTTCACAGCATCTAAATGTGGGTTGTTTTCAAAACCATCTTCTGCAACGTTTGCAATATACATGGTTGGTTTTAAAGTCATTAAACCAAAACCACGAACCAGTTTACGTTCGTCGTCATCTAGGTCAGCTGCACGAGCAGGTTTGCCTTCATCAAGTAAAGGTAAAATTTTGTCTAAAACCGCTTTGGTTGCAAGCGCTTCTTTGTCGCCACCTTTTGCAGATTTTGCTAAACGAGTCACTGCTTTTGTCACAGTTTCTAAGTCAGCAAGTGCAAGTTCCGTATTGATGGTTGCGATGTCATCAAGCGGGTCAATTTTACCGTTAACGTGAATGACGTTTTCATCTTCAAAACAACGTACAACGTGAGCAATCGCATCCGTTTCACGGATGTTTGCAAGGAATTGGTTCCCCAAGCCTTCACCTTTAGATGCACCCGCAACTAAACCTGCAATGTCCACAAATTCCATCGTCGTTGGAATCACACGCTGAGGTTTTACAATTGCTGTAAGTTTGTCTAAACGTGGATCTGGCACAGGAACGATGCCTGTGTTTGGTTCAATGGTACAGAATGGGAAGTTTTCAGCAGCAATAGCAGCTTTAGTCAATGCATTGAAAAGTGTAGATTTACCAACGTTCGGCAAGCCGACAATACCGCAATTAAAACCCATGAAATAACTCACAACGTGTTATATAAAAATTGCCAGTGATTTTACATGAAAGCCATGACAAAGTCAGGTCTCAGGGGAGAAGAATCAAAGTTGTAAATCATGTTGTGGGCAGAACTTCCTCATTTAAGCCCTATGTACGAGCCTTTTAAGCCTTTTCTTTTAATAAAGAAACCAGATTTAAGAGGTCAGTTGCATGTAGATTATTGTCTATGCAAGGACTAGAGTCTTTCAATTGAGCTGCACCATATTCAAAGGGACGTTCAATATAAGCTGTCCGTAGTCCACAGCCACGCGCTGCAGCAAGGTCATCTTGATGGGTGGCAACCATCATCACTTGACTCGGTACAACATTGAGTAAGTCTGCGACACCTAAATAGGTTTGGGGAGAAGGTTTGTAGGCTTTGAAATTTTCAGCAGAGAAAATAGTGTCCCAAGGCAATTTTGCGTACTTTGCCAGATCGACCAATAAGCGAATGTTGCCATTTGAAAGGGTGCAAATAATATAATCTTGTTTTAATTGATTGAGTGCAGCGACTGTATCTGGCCAAGGGTTGAGACGATGCCAAATAAAGTTTAAATCATTCTTTTGTGCTTCGGACAGTGTAGATATTTGATATTTCACTAAAAGCTCATCCAAAATGAGATGGTGAATATCATCAATGGAGGTCCACGGCTGCTGACCTGACAAAACCTGATCCATTGCAGGTCGATAGCCTGCTCGCCAGTCTAATGCAAATTGGTTGGCATCGATGTTCAAGGCTAGACGTTCCACTTCTTGAACGATTGAAGAATGCCAGTCCACGACAGTTCCAAAGATGTCGAAAGCGAGTACTTTAATTTTAGGGGAATGATGCATATTGAGGTAGTTATTCTTATTTAGGCTTGAGTATACGTTATAGCTTATTCATTTCTATCTGTATATTCAGAGCCATATTTTCTATGTAAATTTGAAAGAAAAACAATGTTGATTCAGTTGATTAGACTGCTGTCATAAATCAAAAGCGATTATAAACGGGAAGTGAACTTCATATTGAAATACCCTCCTTAGAAAAAGGAGGGGCTAAAAAACTTAAGTGGACAGTATAGTGCTCTACTTTATGTGGAGATGGGATTAAACTTTCCTCTTATCGAGTTGAGTTGCCAGATTGTCTCCAATCGCTTGCACACACATCACCAAAATCACGAGCACGACAATCACGGCCAACATGATCTGCATATCAAAACGCTGATAACCATAACGATAGGCAATATCGCCTAAACCACCAGCACCAATGGCGCCTGCAATGGCAGAGGAGTTAATCATGGTCACAATGGTTACAGTAAAACCCGCGACAATTCCTGGTAGCGCCTCAGGTAACAACACATGCCAAATGATTTGAGTACGGTTACAGCCGATGGCTTGTGCAGCCTCAATCAACCCTTGATCTACTTCGCGTAAACTGACTTCTGCAATTCGTGCAAAAAAGGGGGTTGCAGCCAAGGTTAAAGGGACAACTGCTGCCCAAACACCATAACTGGTGCCTACAATCCAACGGGTGAGTGGAATCAGGGCCACCATCAAAATCAGGAAGGGAACGGAACGGGTGATATTCACCAACCAGCCTAAGCTATGGTTAATACTTTTAGAGGGATAAATGCCATGCTCAGAGGTGCTGACTAGAACCACTGCCATTGGAAGACCAATGAGCAAGGCAAAAAATGCGGATGCGCCGACCATGATTAAGGTATCGATGGTGCCTGTCAGTAATAAATCAATGAGTTGGTCGTGCATAGCCAAGTACCTCTACATGTGTCACATGCGCTTTTAGTTTTTGTAGTAGCGATTGAATTTCTAAGTCCTGTGCAGGAACAGCAATAACCAATGTTCCAATTAAATGGTTTTGGATGGTGTCGACCTGACTTTGATATAAATGCACAGTTTGTGGAAAGTGCTCCAAAATCTGTTTTAAGTCAGGGGGATGATGCGCATCTGACGTCGAGCGAATTTTGAAAATGGCATGTGTATCGAGCTGCGTAGGTTCAGCATTTAAGCGAAAAGGCAAATCGAGTTGTTCTAGATTCAGTAGTTCTTGGGTAATGCCTTGTTGGGGTTGAGAGAACACCGACCAAACTTCGCCTGATTCCACAATTTCACCAGCATCGATGACCACGACCTGATCGCAGATTTCCCGAATCACTTGCATTTCATGGGTAATCAATACAATGGTGATACCCAGCTTTTGATTAATCTCTTTGAGTAGGGACAACACTACAGAGGTGCTTTCTGGATCGAGTGCAGATGTCGCTTCATCACAGAGTAAAATTTCAGGATGGTGAACCAATGCACGGGCAATGCCCACGCGTTGCTTTTGACCGCCAGACAGTTGTGATGGGTAGTGCTGAGTCTTATCGCTCAGCCCGACCAACTGTAAAACCTCGTTGACACGTTGTTCGATGTCTTGTTTGGGATAATTGGCCACTTTGAGGGGCAGTGCGACATTTTCATAGACTGTTTTGGCAGACATTAAATTGAAATGCTGGAAAATCATACCAATGCGTTGGCGGAGCTGAATCAGCTCAGCATGGCTCAATGCCGTCAAGTCTTGTTGATGAATATGGATATGACCTTCACTGATACTTTCTAAACCATTTAAGGTGCGGAGCAGGGAAGATTTACCTGCACCACTTTTGCCAATAATGCCAAACACTTTCCCTGTCGGGATGTCTAGGTCAATATTTTTGAGTGCATGTACAGTTTGACCTTGTACTGCATAATGTTTGTTTAAGTTACGAATTTTGATATGTGGAATTGAAAAATCCACATGAGAACCAAAGCTGACCATTCTTTTTCTCCTTATTTCCAGCCTTCAAACCACAGACCTTGGCCAAAATCACGATCTAAAATTTCTTGAACGTGTTTTGAGTTTTGGAATGCTTGCACAAAAGTCGCAAGTTTTTGGTTTTGATCTGGATAGTCTTTACGTGTCACAAATAAAATGGCGTATTTCTTGTCTATCGGATCAAGAAAAAGGGCATGATGCGGATCTGTGACCTTGGCCATTTTTAAATAATGCGGGAAGCCAAAAATTAAATCGGCATCATTAAACGCATGGGCAGTTTGTGGGCCTTCTACTTCAATAAACTGAAGCTGTTTAGGATTGCTCACAATATCTTTTACGGTAGACAGTTCATTGTTGAGGTCTTTGAGCTGAATCAAACCCGCACGATGCAGTAAAATCAGTGCACGCGCCGAATTCACTGGGTCATTGGGGATGACCACACGTGCTTGAGTTGGTAGTGCATCTAAGGACTTATATTTTTTTGAATACAGTCCGACATGACTTCCTGTTCCTGTGGCGAATGCATGCAGATCATAATTTGTTTCGCGAATCGCATTGCGTAGAAAGACACTTTGCTGAAAAAAATTGGCATCAATGTCACCATTTTGCACAGCAACATTTGGCGCATGCCAGTCCGAGAATTCAACCAGTTTGACTTGAATGCCTTGCTTTTTTACATCATCTGCCACGCTTTGCAGCAGTTCGGCATAAGGTGGGCTAATACCAATCGTTAAGACATCATCTTGCGCATGGCTTTTGCTATAGCGGTAACCCGCTAGAGCAAAAATTGTCATGATGACGCTTAAGCCAATCAGCCATTTTTTTCGATTTTGAGTGAAAGATTGCGTCATGGCTTATACTCACTTCCAACCTGGGAACCAAAGTTTTTCACCAATTTCACTATTCAAAGTCTGTTTAACTTTGTCCGATGTTTGATAAATCTTGATGAATTTTTCAAGTTGCGCTGCTTTCTCTGGATGTTGCTGTTGGTAGTCGTCACGCACCACAAATAAAATCGAATACAGGGTGTTGGTGTTGTCATCTAAGATCAGTGCATCATTTGGGTCGATGGTTTTTGCAAGACGTAAATAATGTGGATAGCTAAAGACCAAGTCAGCATCATCAACGGCACGTGCAGTTTGTGGACCTTCAACTTCAATAAACTGCAGCTTTTTAGGATTGCTGACAATATCTTGCAGGTTCGATAGATGATTGTTTGGGTCTTTTAAGCTAATCAATTTAGCCTGTTGTAACAGTAAAAGCGCACGACCTTGATTCACTGGATCATTTGGAATAACTGTACGTGCATTTTCAGGAATCGCAGCAATCGAGTCATATTTTTTTGAATATAAACCGACGTGTGTGGTGACGCCTTTATCCAGTGCTTTGAGTTTAAATTGGGTTTCTTTGATGGCGTTATCTAAGAAGGGCTGATGCTGAAAATAGTTGGCATCAATATCACCATGGTTGAGCGTGATATTGGGGGTATTCCAATCCGAAAACTCGACCAGTTTGACGTTGATGCCTTGCTGTTTTGCTTCTTCCACAGCCACCTTTAACGGATTGGCAAAGGGTGGGCTGATCCCAATCACCAGTTCAGAGTTACTCGATTTTTTATGATAAGACCACGCCACCAGTGCAATGACGATGGCAGCGACAATTACCCCAATAACGGTAAATTTTGTTTTTGCAGTTTGAGCCATGATATTTCTCGTATTTTAAAATTTATGCGGTTTGTTTTTGCTGTGTTTTAGGATGAGAGCTCGAGCTTTGACATCGATACTGCTGTACTGGGTGGTCTGCGGCCAGTCGGTCACCTTGAGCGAATAATTTGTGGCGTAAACTACCTGTTTCATAGGCGGTTTTATAACGGCCACGCTCTTGTAATTCTGGGATGACCCAACGAATAAAGTCTTGATGTGACTCTGGGGCAACGGTTCGTGTGAGATTAAAGCCATCTACGCCAGTTTCATCTAAGAGCTGAATGAGTTTTTCTGCTACAGTTTTTCCACTCCCGACAATCAGTGGATAGCGTCCACCGAGTACATGCTGGGCTTTTAAATCCGCTCGCGTAACTTTTTGCTCTTTAAATTTGTTATTGACCGAGGCAATGCTATTGGTTTGTTTATAAGGAATCGCTTCATCATCTGCGAATTGGCCCAAATCAATTCCGACCGAACTGGAAAAATGAGCCAAACCTGCTTCTGGACTGGCATAGCGAATATATTCTGTCAGTTTTTCTTGTGCGAGTTCGTCCGTTTCTGCCGTCACTACACTAATGCCAACAAAGAGTTTAATGGCTTGCTCATCACGTCCATGGCTTAATGCAAGCGCACGAATCTTATCGACTTGCTGTTTCAGTTTTTCAGGCGTGTCAGCACCAATAAACATGGCTTCAGCATGTTGAGTTGCAAAAGCTAAGCCTTTACTTGAAGCGCCCGCTTGATAAAGTACAGGCGTCCGCTGAATAGATGGAGAAACTTGAAAAACGCCCTGACTTTGGAAAAATTTGCCTTGATGCTGTATGGCATGAACTTTTGAAGGGTCGGTAAAGACACGGTTTAATTTATCTTTTTGTACGGCATCGTCTTCCCAAGAACCTTCCCAAAATTTATAGCAAAGTTCGAGAAACTCTTCAGCTTGTTCATAACGTAAGTCGTGATCTTTTAAACCTTTTTGACCAATTAATCGTTCTGCGCTGTCTAAGTAACCCGTGACAATGTTCCAACCAATACGACCGTGGGTTAAATGATCGAGGCTCGCAAAGCGCCGTGCAAACTGATAAGGCGACTCATAGCTCAGATTTACAGTGACACCAAAACCTAAGTGCTGTGTAACGGCAGCCATAGCAGAAACGAGTGTACTTGGGTCATGGCTTGGAAGTTGAATTGACTCTTTTAGGGTTAAATCCAGACCATTTTGATAAACATCGTAGACACCCGTAATGTCGGCGATAAACAAACCATCAAATAAACCTTGCTCTAAAGTTTGCGCCAAATCGGTCCAATAGCTGAGCTCATTAAAACGATGCGACTCATCGCGTGGGTGTGTCCACAAACCATGATTGATATGACCTACGCTATTCATATCAAAGGCATTCAGAATGATTTGTTTCGGGTTTTTATTTTGAGATGATAGTGTCATTACAATGTCCCTCTGCGTGGCGGAAGTACACCGTTAAGAAGATAATTGGCAATGAAGTAATATTTCCAACGTGACGCATCATGTAGCGTGTGAACACGGGCATTACGCCAAAAACGGTCTAAGCCATCTTCACGCTGACTACCACGACTGCCTGCTAGTTCAATTAATTTCGAAGCGGCTTTTAAAGCGGTTTCTGTGCTGTGTGCACGAACTTTCGCTACATCGAGTGATGCTTTAGCAATGTTCTCTATGGTTGGATAAGGACGTGCTGCATCGATTGAGCGAGCTGCTTGCTTGAGTAGGACTTCACTGGCACGAACATCGGCAACTACTCGTCCCAGTTCAAACTGTGTTAGAGGATCATCGGTTGCCTGTTCAACAGCAGAGTCAATCCATGGACGAGCCTGACGCACACGAACCAGTGTTTCCTCAAAAGCAGCACGCGCGATGCCTGTTTCAATGGCAGCATGCATAATTTGAGCAAAAGGCCCAACCAGAGTCGGTCTAGAAAAAGCGGTATCGAAAGGAACAATATCTTCAGCATCTACAGCGACATGATTGAATTTGACTGTACCGCTGCCTGTGGTACGTTGACCAAAACCCGACCAATCATCAATCAATTCTAGCCCTGTACTACTACGCGGGATAAAGACCAGAAACTCTTTGTCATCGGCATCTTTGACTAAGGTGGGGATGCGGTCTGCAAACAGACTGCCTGTGCAATAAAACTTTTCACCATTGACCACATAGCCTTGTTCAGTTTGGCTGAGTGCAGTTTGTTTTTGTGTTGCGTTTTTAGTTTTAAACTCTGCCAAGGCATTACCAAAGCGTGCCCCTTTGAGCACTTCTGCATAGAGTTTACGCTTTTGTTGTTCAGTACCGTTGTTACGTAAAACCTCTAAGGCATAGAAATGGTTCTGGGGAATTTGTCCAATCGAACCATCTACACCACTCATCAGTGCGATAATTTGCGCGACCGTATAGCTTGAAACATCTGCCCCTCCGAATTCCTTCGGTACAGTAATGGCCCAAAGGCCAGATTGGCTATAGGTTTCGATTTCCTCAAAAGGCAAAATTCGTTCAGCATCACGTTGGATTGCCTGTTGTTTAAACTGCTCAGCTAAATTTTTGGCAATCTCTAAGGCTTCAGCATCGCTTTGAATAATATGTGCATACGCTGCATTTTTGGATTGAAGTGGAAGAATAGGTTGAAATGAAGTCATGACGTTCTCCTTAAATCCAAGCGTGGCGAGCAGGGAAAGTGTTGTTCAAATAGTAGTTACCCAGTGCATGCAGCTTCCAGCGGATCGGGTCGTGTAAGGTATGCACACGTGCATTGCGCCAATGTTGATCTAAATTATGTTGGCTTAGGCTCGAACGACTGCCGCCAAGCTCTAGGAGTTTTTCAGAAATTTGTAGTGCAGCATCATTGGCATAGACCTTTGCTTCAGCGACTAAAATAGAGGCTTTAGCTGCTTGTTCGGCACTGACAACGCTCAGTTGGTCGAGCTCATCTAAATATTCAGCAGCTTCATCGAGCAGTAGGATAGCGGCATCCAGCAGCACTGCAGATTTGCCGACTTCTTGTAAGGTGTAATGTTCAAAACTGGCTTTCTCAACTTGCGCATCGACAATTGGTCGGGCTTTTTTCACTGCTGACAAAGTGTCTTCAAATGCGGCTTCTGCAATACCGACATCAATTGCAACTTGCATTAACTGCGAGAAAGCACCGCGATAATTGACATCTTCAGCCAGTTTCCGCTCATCAAAGGTAAGTAGTGGATCGACTTCAACCCGTTGTAATTTTACTGTGCCGCTTGAAGTTGTACGCTGACCAAAACCGTTCCAGTTATCGATGACTTCCACACCTTGTGCTGTGGCATCAACAAGCGTCAGTACCACATATCCTTCAGGGTGAATGGCTTTAATGGCTAACCAATGGGCAAAGCTACTGCCTGTAGAGTAGAACTTTTCACCATCGACATAGTAACGACCATTTTCAATGTTTAATGTTGTACTCAGAGTTTTAGTGTCTTTGGTATTTCGTTCGGGGCCGCCATTGGCAAGGCGTTTGCCGTTTAATATTTCATTAAAAATAAACTGTTTTTGTTGTTCGTTGCCCAAGATATCAATCATGTTGAGCAGCGCAATTTGGTTTTGTGGAATTTGGCCGACACTTGAGTCGGCTTTATTAATAATGCGAAAAACCTGAGCTAAGGTTTTGTTGGAAACAAATGCGCCTCCAAAAGCTTGAGGAATACGAATACCGCCTAATCCTTTTTGGCTAAATAACTCGACTTCAGCAAAAGGAAGCTGACGGTTCTGATCACGTTGATCCCGACCTTCTAAGGCAAAGTCAGCGACATGATAGGCTGCATTAATCGCATCCTGATCATTTTGTATCACGTGAATATTTTTAGAGAGTGTATGAGACATAAAAGCACCTTTACTTAATGCCTATACGCTACTTGGGATTGCTTGAATGATTAAATGAAGGATTTTGAATTACTTAGCAGCTAAAAAGTTAAAAATAAAATATGCTAAGTTTAATCATTTAGGTGATATGTTAAGTATTTGAAAAATAGGGAATAGCTGATTTAACTGAGGGCTGAATGGGATGATCAAAGGCTTGCTTATCAAGATTTGAAATATTGTAGAGAAAAAAACGTATAAATTTGATAAAGGCTGTTGAACATTTGCTAGGCAGTTTTGAGTAAAAAGTACATTGTAAATCCTAAATACAGTGACTAAAGTATCCAACTGAAATAGATGGCTTTTCTGAAAAGCCAAAATAGAAAAATAAATGTGGAGCATTTATGAGAACTTTATACCAGTTTCCTTTATCTCATTTTTGTGAGAAAGCTCGCTGGTTGCTCGATCATAAAGAGCTAGATTTTGTCGCACAAAATGTGGTGCCTGGGGTTCACCGGGCTTTTGCACAGTTAAAGACCGGTCAAAATAAACTGCCTATTTTGCGTGATCAGGACAAATGGGTCGCTGATACTACCGAGATTGCGTTATATCTTGATGAGCGTTATCCAGAACATCGACTGTTACGTAATGAAGCACAGCTTCGTAAAGAGGCTTTAGATGTTAATGCGTTAGCCAATGATTTGGGATTGCATGTGCGTCGTTGGGGGTTGGCACATGCATTGTCCGATAACGATCAATCGTTACAGATTATGTTGGGCGAAAAGGGGTATTTACGTAAATTTGAAAAATACACCAAACCTTTAATGAAAACTTTGATGTCGAAAGGCTATGAGTTGAATGCAGAGAAAATAGAGCATTCCAAAGCCGAAATGCAGCGTTTAATTGAAGTATTGAATGAGAAGTTAATTGCTAATCATGGACGTTACTTTGTCGGGGATCGTTTAGGTTTGGCGGATATTGCTGTATGTTCGATGTTAGCACCTGTGCTGGAAATTAAAGGGACACCTTGGGAAAAAGACCATGAGGAAAGTCTATCTGAAGAATTTAGTGCTTATAAAACCTATTTAACCAATTTACCCTTGGGGCAGTATGTTTTAAGAGTCTATCAAACCGAGCGCAATGCTCGAGTCGACTGGCGCGGCGTTTAAGATAAGCTCAAGCCAAACAAGGCAAAGGTGGTGTGATACAGGCAGCCTTTGCCTTTCTTGTATTTTCAATATCATGATTTATAGAAGCTGAATAGAAAGTTTCTCAGTCTATTCATAACTTTGTAAAAGATCATGGCACTCTTTGTCTAAAAAAGCTGATATCTTTTTATCAATCTGAAAATATATGAAAAAAAACTGCAAATAAGCTTTATCTTTCATTTGAAATGCTTAATATGAAATAAACACCTATAAACATAAGTTGTCATGAGAGTTAAATAATGGAATTAGATCGTTTTGATAAGCAAATTTTAGAAATTTTAAGTAATGAAGATATCAATCTAAACGAATTATCAGAGCGTATTAATCTATCGGTTAGTTCAGTGCATCGTCGTATTAAGCACCTCATTGATAACGACATTATGACCAAAGTTAAGCGTGATATTAACTATCAAAAGCTCGGTTTTAGTCTACATGTTTTGCTACAAGTATCTTTGAGTAAACATGATACCGACACTTTTTCCAAGTTTTTAGAAGAGCTAGAAAATATTCCTGAAGTGACCAATGCCTTTTTAGTGACAGGGCAGTCGGCAGACTTTATTGTTGAAGTTGTGGCAAGAGATATGGAAAACTATAGTGATATTTTACTCAAACGCATTGGTAAAATCGAACATGTGGTGGCACTGCACTCAAGCTTTGTGATTAAAGAATATAACGTTTTTAACTGTAGTGGTTTGTTGAGCAAAGTCTAAGTCACGCTGAACTTGTATGAGTCTAATGAGTATTAGGCTTCCTACTTTCAAAAGTTTGCATATTATCAGCCACAATAAGAGCACATGAGCTGTGTATGTTAGAGGTGCTACAGCAGGATGATGTTACTATTCAATTGGTCGTGAAAAACGCTCGGTGGTAAAGTTTTCTGATCTTTCGTGATCGCTTGTTGAAAAATCAGAATTTAGTCATGGCTTATAATCAATTAAAACAAGACAGCCAACATTTAAGTATGGATAAATATCGTTGCAAAAAAGCAAAATTTATTGAAAGGGTTTTCAATCAGCCATAAAAAATGCGCTCCCAAAGCTATATTTGAGAACGCATTTTTTTAAAGCAGTAGAATTAGACGTCTAATTCTGCCAATACCGCGTCAGAGAATTCAACGTTGGTATATACGTTTTGTACATCATCTAAATCTTCAAGCATATCAATCATTTTCATAATCTTTTTGGCTTGATCGATATCGGTGATTTCGGCTTTAGTTGAAGGGCTCATGACCACTTCAGCATTGTCCGATTTTAAACCTGCAGCAGTTAAAGCATCTTGTACGTCACCAAAAGATTCAGGTGTAGTAATGACTAAGATTTCATCTTCATCGACTTCGATATCTTCAGCACCTGCTTCAAGTGCCACGTCCATGATTTTATCTTCTAAAGACACATCTTCAAAAGTGATCTCACCACGTTTTGTGAACAAGAAAGCAACTGAACCGTTTGTGCCTAAGTTACCATCTGTTTTTGAGAAACAGTGACGGACATCCGGTACAGTACGGTTTAAGTTGTCAGTCATGGTTTCCACAATAACTGCAACACCACCAACACCATAACCTTCGTAAGTAATTTCTTTTAAATCATCGTTATCTTCGCCACCAGCACCACGTTGGATTGCACGGTTGATGACGTCACGTGTCATATTTACAGAAAGTGCTTTTTCTACAACTGCACGAAGACGTGGGTTGCTTGCAGCATCACCACCGCCAAGCTTTGCAGCAGTTGTTAATTCACGAATAAATTTGGTAAAAAGTTTACCACGGCTAGCATCTTGTTTTGCTTTACGATGCTTAATATTGGCCCACTTGGAATGACCCGCCATGCGAAATATGCTCCTTGTAGATTGGCTTTGTGCCTATCAAATTGTGCAAATTCTACCATAAGCACTTTTTTATGCGAAAGTAGGTGTTTTTCTGAAAATCGCCTGAACAAACAAAAAAAGAATTAAAATTGTTTGAAATAAAGCCAGTTATTTAAAATTTACCTTGTGAGGCAGTTCACTTTAAAAATTAACTGTTGGGAAACACCCACAGAGACCTAAAAGAATAGCGTCTTCACATTCTTTTAGGTTAATTAAACGACCTTATTGTGCAGCAGTTTTAGGTTCTGGAATCTCAATATCTAAACCAACATGCTCTTTATAAAGTGCTTTAATAAGCGCTAAGTCATGATCTAGGTCTGTTGGGTAGATTTTTCCAAAAATACCGCCTTGCTTGGTTTTTGAGTTCGCGTACATCAGTACAATAGGCACATTTGCTGCTTTAGCAATATGCCAAAACCCAGTACGAATAGGTTTACGTACTTCACCTGTTTTGGCACGTGTCGCTTCAGGTGCAATGACTAAATTGAATTTTTCATTTTGGCTAAAGTGTTCAACCATTTGAGACACAATGTCTTTATTTGACTTACGATCGACCGCGATGCCACCAATGGCTTCGAGTATGGGCTTCATTGGCCCTTTGAATAATTCTTTTTTAATCAGGGTATGGATTTTCATATCGTAGATTTGAAAAATCGCCAGTGACAAGACAGCATCCAACATAGAAGTATGTTCAAATCCAATAATGACTTGCTTGTCTTCCAAAACGTTTGGTTCTACATGATATTTCCAGCCTGCGAGTTTAAACGCAGACTCACCAATGAATTTTTTTAACATGAGCATAAAAATACAAGTGTTTTTTAAAGAGGCTAATGTCTGCTTGTTTACGGTTTGAGTCAAGTCCTACTTGATTGCACTTACCACTTTTATGAATGGGCTTGAATCCTAAGTAGTTGAATAAGGAGAGGGCAAGAATTGAACACTAAGATGTTTTAAATCTAATCAAATAGAAAATAAATATGGTGAAAATGAAAATACCACTATTCATAATCGAAATGAAAGATTAGACTTTGGTCTAAGATTAAAGTGTGCATTTTCACACTTTAACTTTGGTTTAACAAAGTTCAGGATTGTTAGAATGGCTTATCTTTCGACTTTTTTATGTGCAATAATTCTCTTTGCTTTGGTTGTTTTATGGTCAATTGTTGAGTTTTTCATTGAGTCACGAAAAAAAGAAAAAGCCGGTATTTAGTTTTTATCCAATTTAATTAAATTTTATTATTCCAGTATTTATAAGTGCTTTTGAGTCTTAGTATGTAACTCAAAGATCGTGAAAGACCTGATATGTCAGTTTGATGATGTAAATTTCCCTGATTGTTTGGATAGTGTACAACCATGTATGAAAAAGCTTGTCTTTTGAAAAAATCTTCGCTAGTATTCATTTCGCCTGAACTTGTTGATATATAACAAATTCAGCATATTAGGGCCTATAGCTCAGTTGGTTAGAGCAGCGGACTCATAATCCGTTGGTCCACAGTTCAAGTCTGTGTGGGCCCACCAAATTCAACCTCGTAACTCTTTGAGTTATGAGTTTTTTAATATTTGCTACTTTCAGACCATCGGTTTTTTCGGTCTATTTTGTGGTCCAACCGTTCGATAGTTCGTTGGTCTATTGTAAGTTTTCGGCCTATTTTGCACTATTTTGTTTTTTATTCTGCACTAAAAGAAGAAGCCACGTTGTCTAAACTTGGCTTCTAGCATCAAGGGTGAACAAAAATTCTTCTCTCACCGTCCATGCTGTTTTGAGGAAAACCGCTTTCATTAATTATTTTCATAACTTCTGAAGATTAAGCCATGTTGACAAAAACTAACGGAATGAATGTTATACAGAGTTTAGGAATCAGCAGATTGCACTTTATC
>OERN01000197.1_pt1 | contig 17151 bp, 10 predicted proteins | sample 1540061 | NCBI WGS metagenome assembly OERN01 (sample SAMEA3891241, study PRJEB23780) | metagenome | biome: terrestrial biome; feature: animal house; material: water of meat washing | place: Italy | collected 2015-05-12 | reverse complement strand
TCCGGCAGCAGCATGCGGTTCAGCCAGGAGTGGATGACGCCGTCACCCGGACGCAAGCTCACACCGCCGCGGTTCATGATGAAGTCCGGCAGGGTGTGGTGGGTCTGTACGTCGATGGGCTTGGGATAGGCCGCGGTGTGGCAGAAGGACTGCATGGTCAGATCGGCGGAGAAGCCGAGGCAGGCCAGATCTTTGAGCTCGTCGCGGGTCATCGGGCCCGTGGTGTCCTGGGAGCCGACCGTGGTCATCTTGGGCTCGCAGTAAGTGCCCGGGCGAATGCCCTTCACGCCGCACGCCTTGCCCACCATCTTCTGGGCCAGGGTGAAGCCTTTACCGGTATCGGCCACCGGCTGCGGGCGACGGAATACGGTGGAGAACGGCAGACCCAGCGCTTCGCGGGCCTTGTCGGTCAGGCCGCGACCGATGATCAGCGGGATACGGCCACCGGCGCGCACTTCGTCGATCAGCACGTCGGTTTTCAGTTCAAACTGCGCCAGCACCTGTTCGGTGCCGTGTTTGCAGATCTTGCCGGCAAACGGGTAGATGTCGATCACATCGCCCATTTCCAGCTTGGAGACGTCCACTTCGATGGGCAGGGCGCCGGCATCTTCCATGGTGTTGAAGAAGATCGGGGCAATCTTGCCACCCAGACAGACACCGCCAGCGCGCTTGTTCGGCACGAACGGAATGTCGTCGCCCATAAACCAGAGCACCGAGTTGGTGGCGGATTTACGGGAAGAACCGGTACCGACCACGTCACCCACATAGGCCAGCGGGAAGCCTTTCTCTTTCAGGGCATCGATGGTCTTGATGGGGCCGACGGCGCCATCCTTGTCCGGGGTAATGCCGGGACGGGCGTTTTTCAGCATCGCCAGCGCGTGCAGCGGAATGTCCGGGCGGGACCAGGCGTCCGGTGCCGGAGAGAGGTCGTCGGTGTTGGTTTCGCCGGTCACCTTGAACACGGTGACGGTGATCTTCTCGGCCAGCTCCGGGCGGGAGAGGAACCACTCGGCATCAGCCCAGGACTGCATCACCTGTTTGGCGTGGACATTGCCCGCCTTGGCCTTCTCTTCCACGTCGTGGAAGGAGTCAAACATCAGCAGGGTGTGGGAGAGCCCCTTGGCGGCAAGCGGCGCCAGAGTGGCGTGATCCAGCAGGTCGATCAGCGGTTGAATGTTGTAACCACCCTGCATGGTGCCCAGCAGCTCAACGGCTTCGGCGGCAGTCAGGATGGGAGAGTGGGCTTCGCCCTTGGCGACGGCGGTGAGGAAACCGGCTTTGACATAGGCCGCTTCATCAACACCGGGGGGAATACGGGAGGACAACAGCTCTTTCAGAAAGTCTTCTTCGCCAGCGGGCGGGTTCTTGAGCAGCTCAACCAGGGCGGCGACCTGCTCTGCATCCAGAGGTTTGGCAACCACGCCCTCGGCGGCACGTTCTGCGACGTGTTTACGGTATGTTTCAAGCACGACTAATTCCTCTTTGGTCTTTTTTTGGGGTTCGCCCACGCTCGCGGCGATCGTCCTTGCGGGACACCCCGTAGGGTGCTCCCCACTATATAAGTTTTAACGACTAATTAAAATCCAAACCCTGTTTACTTATTCACCACAAAATCGTAACCAATTAAACAGACTGGTATTTTTTGAAAATTAATTGAGCGCCCTCAACCAGAGTTAACAAATTGGCATCATTTCAGCATTATTCGAACGTACTGCCCAATTGCAGATAGAAGACGTCATTGCCCCCCTCCGCCATGCCGTAGCCGAGGAACACAGGGCCGAGGAAGCTCTCCACCCCGACATAAAGCGAACCGGCGGTGAAGGAGCTCTCCAGACTGATATCCTCACCCTTGTTCCAGACCCCGCCCTGCTCCAGAGATCCACCCAGATAGAGCGGCATCTTGAGGGCACCGAAGTCGTTGTCTGCCACCCGATAGATGTAGCGCAGGCCACCAAACAGGCTGTAGCGACCGCTCAGCTGGTAGCGCTGGAAACCGGAGAGGCGGAACAGCCCGCCCAGATCCTGAATATGCAGCGGCACCACCTCTTCACTGCCCGAGCCACCCCCTTCGAGGATCAGGTTGAGGCTGTGCCTGTCCCATGACCAGGGCTTGATCATCGAGAGCTGATAATTCCAGCCTTCACTGCGGCCATCTGCTGACTCGAGTCCATCCACACTGACGTGGGAGTGGCCCAGTTTCATGTCCCATTTCACCCCCTGATAGGGGAAATAGCGGCTATCCAGATTGTCGTGTTCAAAGCGGACATAGGGGCCCCACGCCGTGGCATCCATCTCCAGCCCCTTGAAGTTCTTCACATCAATCGTGCCCAGTTGTCCCTCCAGCCCCATCGACAACCGGCTCCAGGGCTGGCGGTTCCAGCCCACCGCCAGATCACCGCTGAAGAAGGAGTATTCGGAGTCGAGATAGCTTATCGAAACCGTCTCGGGATCCGGATTGGGGAAAAACAGGCGGCGCAGGGTCTGGTCATAGGCCAGACTCGCCTCACCATAGAAGGTCTGGGAGGGTTCGAGCGGGGTATAGAAGTCGGTCTTGATATGTTTGGCCGTGCCCAGCGACGCCTCGGTCAGCCACTCGGCCCCCCACTCGTTGACGTTGGTGAGGGTATAGGACATGCCGACGTTGTAGTTGGAGGTGTTCTCGAAGTCATCGGTGAAACCGAACTGGAAGTTGAGGTAGCCCGGCCCCCAGTTCTTCTCGCTGGCATCCACCAGCAGCACATTCTCCCCGTCACGCTCCTCCACCTCGTAGGTGATGCGATCGAAGGACTCCAGCGCGTAGAGGCGGCGAATGCCCGCTTCCAGACTCTCATTGGTCTGTACCTTGTCCGGCCGCACTTTCAGCATGGCGCGCACCGTCTCGTCGGAGAGGCGCGACTTGTTGATGATCTCCACCTTGTCGATGAAGTAGGCGGGCTGACCGCTACGCTCGGCACGGCGGCTCAGCTTCTGGTTGCGATAGGCGTTGTACTGCGCCTTGGTGAGCGACAGTTTATCGAGTTGCAGCGACACCTTGTCAGCCGCCGTCTCACCGATCTTGATCCCCTCCGGCATCCGGGCAAAGTCGGCGATCCCCATATCGCCAAACTCGGGGGCGATCAGAATATCCTTCGGTCCCATCAGCGCCTTCTGCTTGTCGGTGCCCACCTGGGTCATGTAGGTGGTGAGCTGGTCGATCATCGCCAACCCTGACTTGAGGGACTCCCGGGTACGCAGCTTGGCACCGATATCCACCGCGATCACCACGTCGGCCCCCATCGCCTTGGCGACATCCACCGGCATGTTGTTGACGCTGCCGCCGTCCGCCAGGATGTGCCCCTCCCACTCCACCGGCTTGAGGGCGCCGGGAATGGACATGGAGGCCTGCATCGCCTTGGCCAGGCTGCCGTGATCCAGCACAAAGGGGGTGACCGTCTCCATGTCGGTCGCCATGGCGCGGTAGGGAATGGGGAGATCATCGAAGCTCTCCTGCACCGGCAGGTTGGAGGTGGCCCCCCGCAGCAGGCTGGCCATGGATTGGCCCTGGAAGAAACCGTCCGGCAGCTGGGTGGTGTCGCCATTCACCCCGATGTCGGTGCGCAGCTGATACTGCTCGTTCTGCTGCTTTTTGCGCAGCGACAGCTCGTCGCGGCCCACCTTGTCCTGATACCCCTTGTTCCAGTCGATGGCCAAAGTGGTGCGCTCCACCTCCTCGGCACTGAGCCCCATGGCATACATCCCCGCCACATAAGAGCCCATGCTGGTGCCGACTATGATGTCGACCGGAATCCGTTTCTGCTCCAGCACCTTGAGGATGCCGATATGGGCCGATCCCTTGGCGCCGCCGCCGCTGAGCACCACCGCAATTTTCGGGCGCTCCCCTGCTGCCGCCATGGCCAACAGCGGGCAGGCCGCCAGCATCACCAAAAGCAGACGGGTCCATCCCGCACCTAAGCTGCGCATCATATTTTCCATATTATTCAGAGGGTCAGTCACCAAGGATGGCCTCTACTATAAGGGGCCCGGCAGTTAGCGCAACCGTCAATCCGCATCCCGCCTGTGCTGCATGGCGAAGGGGCACGCCGCCGCCCCTGTGAGCGCAAACGTAATCCGCAAATAAAGGGCTGCAAGCCTCATGGGTAGCGCCGCGCTGCCGCTAATATGAGCGTCGTCAATCTCAACCTTTTGAGCACCTTTATGCTGGCAACCCTCACTCTTAAACAGAAAATACTGGCCACGGTCACCCTGGCCGTGGTCGTCTCCTGCCTGCTGGTAGGCTACTTCAGTCAACGCTCGGCCCAGCAACTGATCGAAAACCGGATGTTCGAGCAGGAGCTCCCCAACCTGACCCAGCGGATCAGCAAGGAGATTGAACAGGATCTCCACGGCATCGCCCAGGCCGCCCGCCAACTGGCCACCGACCGCTTCATCCTCGACTGGGTGGATCGGGGCATGCCCAAAGAGCAGGAGCCAATCCTCATCAACCAGCTCAAGGATGTGGCCAACCAGTATGGTCTGGTGACCGCCTCCTTCGCCGATCGCCAGAGTGCCGCCTACTACAACCAGGATGGCTTTCTGCGCAACCTGACCCCCACGCAAGACGCCTGGTTCTATGACTACACCAAGAGCCAGAAGGAGATGACCCTCAGCATCTTCCGCGAGAGCAACGGCGAGGTGAAGCTGTTCGTCAACTTCCAGCAGCTCAACGGGCGCGGGCTGGCGGGCTTTGCCAAATCCCTCGACACCATGGTGACCATGGTCTCCAACTTCCGGCTGGAAGAGAGCGGCATCGTCTTTATGGTCGATGGCAGCGGCAAGGTGAAGCTGCACCCCGAGGCCAACCGCATCGAGCGTGACACGCTTGGCAACATTGCCAGCGGTGATACCGGCAGCCTGCTGGCCAAACGCCCCTTTGCCGTCATCAACGCCGAAGTCAATGGCGAGCCCATGGTACTGGCCAGCAGCTATATCCCGCTGCTCGACTGGTATCTGGTGGCCCAGGTGCCAGAAGCCGAGATCTATGCCGAGCTGGATCAGACCCGCAACGAGATCCTGATGATCTCGCTGGTGATTGCGCTGGCCATGGGGCTGATGGGGATGCTGCTGGCAGGCTCGGTCAGCCGCCCGCTCAACGAGCTGGCCCGCCTGTTCAAGGAGCTGGGCAGCGGCGATGGGGATCTCACCCAGCGCCTCAAGGTGGAGGGGCGTGACGAGCTGAGTCAGGTCGCCACCGGCTTCAACAACTTCGTCGCCAAGATCCACGGCTCCATCGAGCAGGTGGCGGAGAACTCCCGCCAGCTCGCGGCCACCGCCAACGAGGTGGCCAACAAGGCGCAGCTGACCCAGCACAACTGTACTGCCCAGCGTGACCGCACCGTGCAGGTGGCCACCGCTATCCACGAAATGGGGGCCACGGTGAGCGAGATCGCCGGTAACGCTTCGCTGGCAGCCGAAGTAGCCAGACAGGCCAACGATCAGGCCGATGCGGGTGCGGTAGTGGTGGCGCAGGCGCGCCACGGCATCGTCGACCTCTCCGGCGAGATTGAGCAGGTGGCAGGGGTTATCGAGTCGCTGGCGAGCCAGACCGACTCCATCGGCAGCATCCTCGAAACCATCCGCAGCATCTCGGAGCAGACCAACCTGCTGGCATTGAACGCCGCCATCGAGGCCGCTCGCGCCGGTGAACAGGGTCGCGGTTTCGCCGTGGTGGCAGATGAGGTGCGCAATCTGGCCAACCGCTCCGCCGCCTCGACCGCCGAGATCCAGGGGATGATCAACCGCTTGCAGGAGCAGAGTGCCCGCGCCGTCAGCGCCATGGCGCAGGGGCGTAACCAGAGTCTGGAGGTGGTGAGCCAGGCCGATGAGGCCAACGCCGCCCTCGGCCAGATCACCGCCCACATCACCCAGATCAACGACATGAATATCCAGGTCGCCACCGCCACCGAGGAGCAGTCCAGCGTGGTCGGCGAGATCAACCGCAACGTGGAAGATATCAACCAGCTCACCATGGAGACCGCCGATATCGCCCACCAGCTGACCGAGTCCAGCCGCAGCCTGCAGCAGCTCTCCGGTCAGCTGGACAAGCTGGTTGGCAACTTCCGACTCTGACCCCGACCTTGGCCTTGGCCTTGACCTAAGCCATCAACAACAGAGAGCGCCGTGGCGCTCTCTGTTGTTTTGGTGGCGGCTAATCCGGCATAGCAGTCAGCCCTTGCCATCCCGTTTGCGCTGATACATCAGCTCATCCGCGCGGGTGAGCAGCTCGGCCAGGGAGACACAGCCGTGCCCGTCATAGCAGACAATCCCGGTGCTGCAGGTCAGCGCATAACCGCAACCACTGTGCTGATTGTGCTCGGCCAACATGGCATTGAAACGCTCATAGGCCAGTTGTGCCTGCGCCTCCACCACATTGGGCAGCAGGACGGCGAACTCATCGCCGCCCATGCGGGCAAACACATCGGCGCCACGAAAAGCCTGCTTGAGCAGAGTGGCAAAGGCGATCAGGGCCCGATCCCCTTCTGCATGCCCCCACCGATCATTGATCCCCTTGAAGCCATTGAGATCCAGATAGAGCAGCGCCAGTGGCATCTGCAAGCGACTGGCCAGCGAGAGGCTCTTCTCCGCCAGCATCACGAACCCGCGCCGATTGGAGATCAGGGTCAACTCATCAATGGTGGCCAGCTGCACCGCTTCGAGCTCCCGCACCACCATCGCCGCCAGATCCTTGAGCAGCCCCACATCCTCCTCGCTCAATTCCCGCGGCACCGTATCGATGATGCAGAGCGTCCCCAGTTTGCAGCCGTTGGCGATCCGCAGTGGCTGTCCGGCATAGAAGCGGATGCCGGGCCCACCCACCACCAGCGGATTGTCGGCAAAGCGGGGATCCTGCGAAGCATCCGGCACGATAAAGGTCTCATTGCCCATGATGGCGTGGCCACAGAACGAAATGTCCCGGGCGGTCTCACGGACCTCCAGACCGATACAGGATTTGAACCACTGGCGATCTTCATCCACCAGACTCACCAGCGCGATGGGGACATTGAACACCCGTCGGGCCATGCGGGTCAGCCGGTCAAACCGCTCCTCGGCCTCGGAATCCAGCAAAGAGAGCCGCCGCAGGGTCTCCAACCGCAATGCCTCATCGGGTGGAATGGGTGCTTCTAGCATCGTGCCTCTCTCGTCAGTGCCAAAACCTATCTTTAGCATATTGGGCTTTGTCGAAGTCGGGGCAGCAAGGAGAAAACAAAAAGCCGCTCATTCGAGCGGCTTTTTAGACAAGCGGGGAAGAAAATTACTTTTTCTTCTTGGCCTTGGCGTTCGGCAGGTCGGTGATGGAGCCTTCGAACACTTCGGCAGCCAGACCCACGGACTCGTGCAGAGTCGGGTGAGCGTGGATGGTCAGCGCGATATCTTCGGCGTCAGCACCCATCTCGATGGCCAGACCGATTTCACCCAGCAGTTCACCACCGTTGGTACCCACGATGGCACCACCGATGACGCGGCCGCTCTCCTTGTCGAAGATCAGCTTGGTCATACCGTCGGAGCAGTCGGACGCGATGGCGCGACCGGAAGCAGCCCACGGGAAGGTGGCGACTTCGAAGTTCAGGCCCTGTTGCTTGGCTTCCTTCTCGGTCAGACCAACCCATGCCATCTCTGGCTCGGTGTAGGCGATGGACGGGATCACTTTCGGGTCGAAGTAGTGCTTCTTGCCGGCGATCACTTCGGCGGCAACGTGACCTTCGTGAACACCTTTGTGCGCCAGCATCGGCTGACCCACGATGTCACCGATGGCGTGGATGTGCGCCACGTTGGTACGCAGCTGCTTGTCCACCTCGATGAAACCGCGCTCGGTCACGGCAACGCCTGCCTTCTCGGCATCCAGCATCTTGCCGTTCGGCACACGGCCTACGGCAACCAGCACGTTGTCGTAACGAACCGGCTCGGCCGGAGCGTGCTTGCCTTCATAGGAGACGTACAGGCCGTCTTCGCGCGCTTCAACTGCGGTGACCTTGGTCTCCAGCATGATGTTGAATTTCTTGGCGACGCGCTTGGTGTAGATCTTGACGATGTCTTTGTCGGCAGCCGGAACCAGCTGGTCGGCAAATTCCACCACGTCGATCTCGGAACCCAGAGAGGAGTAAACGGTACCCATCTCCAGACCGATGATGCCGCCACCGATAACCAGCAGTTTGCCGGGAACGGTTTTCAGCTCCAGCGCATCGGTAGAGTCCCATACGCGCGGGTCATCGTGGGGGATGAACGGCAGTTTCACCGGACGGGAACCGGCCGCGATGATGGCGTTGTCGAAGGTCACGGTAGTCTTGCCGTCTTCCCCGGTCACTTCGAGCGTGTTCGGGCCGGTAAATTTACCCAAGCCGTTAACAACCTGAACTTTACGCATCTTGGCCATGCCAGCCAGACCGCCGGTCAGCTGGTTGATAACCTTCTCTTTCCACAGACGGATCTTGTCGATGTCGGTCTGCGGTGCACCGAAGACGATGCCGTGCTCGGCCAGCGCCTTGGCTTCTTCAATCACTTTGGCAACGTGCAGCAGCGCCTTGGAGGGGATGCAGCCCACGTTCAGGCAGACGCCACCCAGGGTGGAGTAACGCTCGACGATAATAGTATCCAGACCCAGATCGGCTGCACGGAAAGCAGCGGAATAACCGGCAGGGCCAGCACCCAGTACTACGACCTGGGTTTTGATTTCTTTACTCATCATGACCTCTTTGTCGTTCTTATATCCCCGGACAGCGCAGTCTTATACCGAAACGGGTGGCTGCAGCCGTGAAAAAAACGGGGCAAGTTTACGATCATGTTAATGAAATGAGAAGTAAAAAGGGCAGGCTCTGGGCCCGCCCTCTCACTTACAGGACCAGTCGACGAATGTCGGACAGCACGCCGTTCATGGTGGTGATGAAGCGAGCCCCATCGGCACCATCGATCACGCGGTGGTCGTAGCTCAGAGCCAGCGGCAGCATCAGGCGCGGCGCGAACTCTTTGCCGTTCCACTTCGGCTTCATCTCGGACTTGGAGACACCGAGGATGGCCACTTCCGGCGCGTTGACGATCGGGGTAAAGCTGGTACCGCCGATGCCACCCAGGCTGGAGATGGTGAAGCAACCGCCCTGCATGTCGGCAGCGGTCAGCTTGCCGGCACGGGCCTTCTTGGAGATCTCGGCCAGATCGCGAGACAGCTCCATGATGCCCTTCTTGTTAACATCGCGCACCACGGGCACAACCAGACCGTTGGGGGTATCTACCGCCACACCGATGTGGATGTACTTCTTCATGATCAGCTTGCTGCCATCTTCGGACAGGGAGCTGCAGAAGCGCGGGTGAGCTTCCAGCGCCTTGGCGGCGGCTTTCAGGATGAACACCAGCGGGGTGATCTTCACGTCTGCCTTCTGCTTCTCGAGCATCGCGTTCTGCTCTTTGCGGAACGCTTCCAGCTCGGTGGTATCGGCTTCGTCGAACTGGGTGACATGAGGGATCATGACCCAGTTGCGGTGCAGGTTCGGACCGGAGATCTTCTGGATGCGGGTCAGCTCGACCTCTTCCACATCACCGAACTTGCTGAAGTCTACCTTCGGCCACGGCAGTACGCCCAGACCGTTGCCACCGGCTACGCCGGCAGAGGCAGGAGCGGACTCGGCACGCTTGATGGCATCCTTCACGTAGGCTTGCACGTCTTCTTTGACGATGCGGCCCTTGCGACCGGAGGCTTTCACCTTGGCCAGGTTGACGCCGAACTCGCGCGCCAGACGGCGTACCGCCGGAGAGGCGTGTACATAAGCGTCGTTGGCAACGAAATCGGTCGCAGCGGCAGCAGCCTGGGCAACCGGAGCCGGAGCAGCGGCAACAGGGGCTGCAGCGACCGGAGCGGCAGCTTGAGCAACCGGCGCGGCGGCAGGAGCAGCGCCAGCCACTTCGAAGACCATGATCAGGGAACCGGTGGAGACCTTGTCACCCGCCTTCACCTTGATCTCTTTGACCACACCGGCGAACGGCGCAGGCACTTCCATGGAGGCCTTGTCACCTTCCACGGCGATCAGGGACTGGTCGGCTTCAACCTTGTCACCCACGGCAACCATGATCTCGGTGACTTCCACTTCGTCGCCACCGATATCCGGTACGTTGACCTCTTTGGCAGCGGCGGCAACCGGGGCAGCAGCCACGGGCGCGGCAGCTTGAGCCGGAGCAGCAACGGCAGCAGGCGCAGCGCCAGCCACTTCAAATACCATCACCAGAGAGCCGGTAGAGACCTTGGCACCAGCGGCAACCTTGATCTCGACTACGCGGCCTGCGAACGGTGCCGGTACTTCCATGGAGGCCTTGTCACCTTCCACGGCAATGATGGACTGGTCAGCTTCTACCATGTCGCCCACGGCAACCATGATTTCAGTCACGTCCACTTCGTCGTCACCGATGTCCGGTACGTGCACATCTTTGCGCACGGCAGCGGCAGGTGCGGCGGCCGGAGCAGCAGCAACCGGTGCAGCCACTTCAGCAGGGGCGGCAGCGCCTTCGGCTTCGAAGATCATGATCTGGGAACCGGTGGCAACCTTGTCGCCCACCTTGATCAGGATCTCTTTGACGATACCGGCGGACGGGGCCGGAACTTCCATGGAGGCCTTGTCGCCTTCTACCGCGATGATGGACTGGTCCAGCTCGACCTTGTCACCCACGGCCACCATGATCTCGGTGACTTCAACTTCATCGGCGCCGATATCCGGCACCATAATCTGTTTGGACATTGTGCTTTATCCTCTTGCGTCGATCCGCGTGACTGGCTGATGCCGCCACGCACATCTCGCGTTAACCGTTTTAAATCCTGGCAGGGTCGCGCCGCATGACGGCGCGACCCTTGATCCACTTACGCGTACAGCGGGTTGACCTTGTCGGCATCGATGCCGTACTTGGCGATGGCGTCGGCCACAACCTGCTTGTCTACCTCGCCGCGCTTGGCCAGTTCGGTCAGAGCAGCAACCACCACGTAGAACTCGTTCACTTCGAAGTGACGACGCAGGTTGGCACGGCTGTCGGAACGGCCGTAACCGTCGGTACCCAGCACGCGGTAGTTCTCGGTCGGAACGAAGGCGCGAACCTGATCGGCGAAGGACTTCATGTAGTCGGTCGCAGCGATGGTGGCTTCGGAACCCAGTACCTGAGCGATGTACGGTACGCGAGCTTCGGCAGTCGGGTGCAGCATGTTCCAGCGATCCGCGTCCTGACCGTCACGGGCCAGCTCGTTGAAGGAGGTGACGCTGAACACATCGGAACCGATGCCGTACTCGCTGGCCAGGATCTGGGCAGCCTTGCGCACGTGACCCAGGATGGAACCACAACCCAGCAGCTGAACTTTCGCCTTGGCACCGGCGACGGATTCCAGCTTGTAGATACCCTTGCGGATGCCTTCCTCGGCGCCTTCCGGCATGGCCGGCATGGCGTAGTTCTCGTTCAGGGTGGTGATGTAGTAGAACACGTTCTCCGGGTTCTCACCGTACATGCGGCGCAGGCCGTCCTGTACGATCACCGCCACTTCATAGGCGTAGGACGGGTCGTAGGAGATGCAGTTCGGGATGGTGTTCGCCAGGATGTGGCTGTGACCATCTTCGTGCTGCAGACCTTCGCCGTTCAGGGTAGTACGACCGGAGGTCGCACCCAGCAGGAAGCCACGGGCTTGCTGGTCACCGGCTGCCCACGCCATGTCGCCGATCCGCTGGAAGCCGAACATGGAGTAGTAGATGTAGAACGGGATCATCGGGCAATCGTTGGTGCTGTAAGAGGTCGCAGCAGCCAGCCAGGAGGACATGGCGCCCAGCTCGTTGATACCGTCTTGCAGAACCTGACCCTGCTTGTCTTCCTTGTAGTAGGAGACGATGTCGCGGTCTTGCGGGGTGTACTGCTGACCGTGCGGGCTGTAGATACCGATCTGGCGGAACAGACCTTCCATACCGAAGGTACGGGCTTCGTCAGCCAGGATCGGAACGATGCGCTTGCCGATGGACTTGTCTTTCAGCATCACGTTCAGGGAACGCACGAACGCCATGGTGGTGGAGATTTCGCGCGCCTGCTCACCCAGCAGCGGGCCGAAGGCATCCAGTGCCGGGATTTCCAGCTTGGTGGTGCTTTCGCGCAGACGGGTCGGCACATAGCCTTTCAGGGCAGTGCGACGGTCGTGCAGGTATTTGTGCTCGGCAGAACCGGCTTCGATCTTCAGGTAAGGCAGATCGGCCAGCTGCTCGTCGGCCACCGGCAGGTTGAAGCGGTCACGCAGGTGACGCACGGAGTCCAGCTCCATCTTCTTGACCTGGTGAGCGATGTTCTTGCCTTCAGCCGCTTCACCCATGCCGTAACCCTTGATGGTCTTGGCCAGAATAACGGTCGGCTTGCCCTTGGTCTGGGTCGCCTTGTTGAATGCAGCGAACAGTTTGCGAGGATCGTGACCACCGCGGTTCAGGGCGAAGATCTCCTCGTCGGTCATGTCTTTGACCAGCGCGGCAGTTTCCGGATAACGGTTGAAGAAGTGCTCGCGGATGTAGCCACCGTCGCGGGACTTCATGGTCTGGTAGTCACCGTCCACGGTCTCGTTCATCAGCTGGATCAGCTTGCCGGAAGTGTCTTTCTTCAGCAGCTCATCCCACTTGCGACCCCAGATAACCTTGGTGACATCCCAACCGGCGCCAGCGAACAGGCCTTCCAGCTCGTTGATGACCTTGCCGTTACCGACAACCGGACCATCCAGACGCTGCAGGTTGCAGTTGACCACGAACACCAGGTTGTCGAGCTTTTCACGCACGGCAACGGTCAGGGCACCCTTGGCTTCCGGCTCGTCCATCTCGCCGTCACCCAGGAAGGCGTAAACGGTCTGCTCGGAGCAATCCTTGATGCCACGGTCGGTCAGGTACTTCAGGAAGCGAGCCTGATAGATGGCGGCGATGGGGCCCAGACCCATGGATACGGTCGGGAACTGCCAGAAGTCCGGCATCAGTTTCGGGTGCGGATAGGAAGGGATACCCTTGCCGTCCACTTCCTGACGGAAGTTGTCCAGCTGCTCTTCGGTCAGACGACCTTCAGCAAAGGCGCGAGCATAGATGCCCGGGGAGATGTGACCCTGGAAGTAAACCAGATCGCCACCATCCTTCTCGTTGCGAGCACGGAAGAAGTGGTTGAAGCAGACATCATAGATGGTCGCAGAAGAAGCGAAGGAAGACATGTGACCACCCAGGTCCAGGTCTTTCTTGGACGCGCGCAGCACGATCATCATGGCGTTCCAGCGGATGATGGCGCGAATGCGGCGTTCCATCTCCAGGTCACCCGGGTAGTCCGGCTCGTCGCTGGACGGGATGGTGTTGATGTAATCGCGATTTGCCTTGGCAGCCACGTCCACACCGCTTACGCGGGCTTTCTCGGCCAACTGTTCAAGGATGAACTGAGCGCGTTGCGGACCCTCTTCACGCAGCAGGGATTCCAGAGAGGCAAGCCACTCCAGCGTTTCTATCGGGTCCACATCGTTCTTCAGGATATCAGACATGGCTGGTTCCTATGTTGTTGTGATTGCACGGCATTGCACGGCGAAGGGCGCAAGCATTCGACAATAAAGCCTTGTGGGATTAGTTTTCCTGCTGACGGATCCGACGCATGGATCGCTGGATCCGGCTGTCTTCCCTCTGCATATCCAACAAGGTGTCCTCGATAAAGGCCAGATGCTCATGACAAGCTGTTCTGGCCCGCTCCGGAGCCCCCGAAAGAATAGCCTCGATCAGATTCGCGCGATGGCGACGTATCTTGGCTACCACTCCCGGGCGGCGATTCAAAATCTCGTTATTCTGCAGAATGTTCTGTTCGAGCATCGGGCTCATGGCCCGCAGCAGGTGCAGCAGCACCACGTTGTGGGACGCCTCGGCCACCGCCAGATAGAACTGGGTCACGGCTGCCGATTCGGCCACCAGCGAGCCCAGCTGGCCCGCCTCTTCGATGGTGGTTTGCACCTGACGAATGCGCTCGAAATCAGACCCGGTTCCCCGCAAGGCCGCGTAGTAGGCACAGATGCCTTCCAGCGCGTGGCGAAACTCCAGCAGGTCATACTGGGCTTCCGGGTGGGTACTGAGCAGTTCGAACAGAGGATCGGCGATCCCCTTGCTCAGGGCATTCTGCACATAAGTGCCGCCGCCCTGACGGCGATAAAGCAATCCGCGCGCTTCCAGTCGCTGGATGGCTTCGCGCAAGGAGGGGCGCGATACCTGAAACTGGATGGCGAGTTCCCGCTCGGGAGGCAATTTCTGCCCCGGCTGCAGGCTGCCTTCCAGAATCATCTGTTCCAGCTCGGCGACAATGGAGTCGGCCAACTTGGGTTGCGTAATCTTGCGATAGGGCATGAGGCTACTTTGTTAAATTGGTATTACCAATTTTATGGATGGGGCGAAAATTAGCAGAGGCCTTTTGAAAAGTCCACTCAAAAGATGATCTGAGTCAAGAATCAGCCCCACCACTTAAGAGGTAAAGCAGGGGAAACATGATTTAGCTCATAGAAAATGGTCTGACCAATATTCTTGACCACGCTCACAAATAACATTTGCGCAACCAGAGACAAAAATGGCCTGCCAGATAGGCAAGCCATTGATTTTAAAATCCAAACTAAATTTGAATATTTACTTTAGCTGTTTAGTAACTGACGGTAGTAATCCCACTGGAAACTGGCTCCGGGATCCGTCTTGCGCCCTGGTGCGATATCGCAATGGCCGACAATTTTTTCGTGGGTGATGGCCGGATAGCGCTCCGAGATGGCTCGGGTGAGCCCCGCCAGCGCCCGGTACTGAGCCTCGGTATAGGGGGTCTCGTCGGTCCCTTCCAGCTCGATGCCGATGGAGAAGTCATTGCATGCCTCCCTCCCCTGCCAGCTCGATACTCCCGCATGCCAGGCGCGCGCGCCAAACGGCACATACTGCACCAGCTCGCCATCACGGCGGATCAGGCAGTGGGCCGAGACCCGCAGCTGATGGATACCGGCAAAATAGGGGTGAGCCTCCGGGTCGAGTCGCCCCATAAAGAGATCGTCGATAAAGGGGCCACCAAACTCCCCCGGCGGCAGGCTGATGCCATGCACCACCAGCAGGGAGATATCGTCCGGCGCGGCCCGTTCGTTGTGATGGGGAGAAGGCACCCGGCGCGCCTGCTGGCACCAGCCAGCGGCATCGATAGAGAAACAAGGTTGCGAAGCGAGTTGAGTCATCGGCTACTCGAGTTGGCTGATAAATGGCGAGAAAACGAAGATACCTGATAGGCAACCCGGCACCAACTCACTGAATCAACGGGAAATGGTATGTTAGGCTGAGTCATCTTCCGCTCGATATGGATGGGGTATGCAGCACACGGCACGCTGGATGTGGTTACTGGCCTGGCTCTCTTTGATGGGCCTGCTGACCCTCTATTTTCACTCCCGCAACCAACCGAGCGTCACCGCCAGCGGCGAGCTGTTGCTGCGGGCCGACCAGAGCGGCCACTATCGTCTGGAGGGTGCCATCAACGGCCAGCCGGTGCAACTGCTGCTCGATACCGGCGCCACCCGTATCACCATCCCGCAGCAGGTTGCCGAGCGCCTCGGCCTGACCGCTTATGGCAGCAGCCAGGTCAATACCGCCGCGGGGCAGATCCGGGTCGGCAACGGCACCATCGAAACGCTGGCGATGGGGCCATTGACCTTGTACGATCTGGCCATCTTTATCAATCCGGCGGCAGACGGTGACGAAGTGCTGGTTGGCATGAACGCCCTCGGTCGGCTGGAGCTGGTTCAAAAGGAGCGGCAACTGCTGCTCAGACCCTTGCAGGAATAAGGCATGTTTCAACAGGATGTCAGCCGCGCCGTGCGCGCCGCACTACTCGAAGATCTGGGCGATGCCCTCACCACGCTGGACCAACCGGACGCCAGCGCCGATATCACCGCCCAGCTGATCCCGGCCGATCGGATGGCCAGCGCCCGGGTCATCACCCGTGAGGCCGGTGTGTTCTGCGGCCAGCCCTGGGTGGATGAAGTGTTCGTACAACTCGGCGGCGACGTGAAGGTGGAGTGGAAGGTGCAGGATGGGGAAGTGCTCTCCCCCAATCAGGAGCTGTTCCGCCTCCATGGCCCTGCCCGCCTGCTGCTGACCGGCGAGCGCAATGCGCTGAACTTTGTCCAGACCCTCTCCGGCGTCGCCACCCTCACCGCTCGCTATGTGGCAGAGCTGGAGGGCACCGACTGCCGTCTGCTCGACACCCGCAAGACCATCCCGGGGCTGCGCACCGCCCAGAAGTACGCGGTCACCTGCGGCGGCGGCAAGAATCACCGCATCGGCCTCTACGACGCCTATCTCATCAAGGAGAACCATATCCTCGCCTGTGGCGGCATTGCCGAGGCGATTAATGAGGCTCGTCATCTCAATCCGGGCAAACCGGTAGAGGTGGAAGTGGAATCACTGGCAGAGCTGGAACAGGCGCTGGCGGCAAAGGCCGATATCGTGATGCTGGACAACTTCGACGTGACCATGATGCGGGAAGCGGTCGCCATCAATCAGGGCCGCGCCAAGCTGGAAGTCTCCGGCAATGTGACGCTGGATACTCTGGCCGAATTTGCCGCCACCGGCGTCGATTTTATCTCGGTCGGGGCGCTGACCAAGCATGTGCGGGCGCTCGATCTCTCCATGCGCTTTATCCAGCAGTGAGATTCACCCCGCAGGCCTGAGCAAATACTCGACCTAACCGGATAAACAACTTGCAAAAGGCGCCATGGGCGCCTTTTCTTTATGCAGGATCCCTCAGCAAAGGAGTGTAATGACGGACCCGCTTTCACCCGTAACAAAGAGTCATAAGAAGCCACTTATTTTATGACTCGCATCAAGTTTTTGGTAAATGACATGAAAGTAGTTAACAAAGGCAGCAATCTCTGTTGCCACCCCTGACAGCTCGGATAAGATACTGACGTTCGGATGGTTTTCTACCGACACTTCCCAGGAACCAAGGATAAAAGGATATTTCAAATGAAGAAACAATCGGGTTTTACCCTTATTGAACTGATGATCGTGGTCGCGATCGTGGCCATTCTGGCGGCGGTAGCACTGCCGGCGTATCAGAACTACACCAAAAAAGCCAAGATGACTGAGCTGGTATCAGCAG
>OERN01000192.1_pt1 | contig 17361 bp, 17 predicted proteins | sample 1540061 | NCBI WGS metagenome assembly OERN01 (sample SAMEA3891241, study PRJEB23780) | metagenome | biome: terrestrial biome; feature: animal house; material: water of meat washing | place: Italy | collected 2015-05-12 | reverse complement strand
CTCCGCTGTTCTATCGCCTTTCGGGGACGTTTCGCGAAGCTAATCCGTTGCTGGGTGATTATGCGATTCGTATTAATCCCAATCGCAGTGGCGAGGACACGGTGCTGCGGATTTTGCGGGAAAGCGTGAGTGTATGTGAGTGAGCGTAAATCTAAAATGAAAAAACCGGGAAATTCCCGGTTTTTTTGTATCTGCGCAATCGCGTATATTATTGATTTGCAGCCGGGCCGCAGCCACCAATAATTTTAGAAATTGAAATCGCCGGATGGAATAAATAATCGTAGCTACAGTTGTTTTTTGTGTTTTCAATATGACCAGTACATGCAGTTAACGTAGCCAGTACTGCACCTACCAGTGCAACTTTAATAAATTTGTTCATTTACATTCCCTATGTATTATATATTAATTAATATTCATTGATTATATGAATATAAGCAGACTGCTCATTAAGAACGATACAGGAATATTTAATTGGCGTCAGTGAGCGAATGACTTAATTTTGTAAGTCGCTGTAACGGTGAATATAACCCATTAGCAGATAATATTTATTAAGGGGTTATGTTTTATTTGCTGAATATATAAAAAGAGTCATTAAGAAGGCCAGAATTCTCTGGCCCGGGTTAAATTAATGGTTGGAGAACCAGTTCAGTTTATCGCGCAGGCCAACAACCCGACCAATAATAATTAGCGATGGACTGTTCATTTGCTGCGCCAGTTCGCCCAGCTGCGTGAGCGTACCGTCAATCACGCGCTGCGTGACTGCCGTTCCGTTTTCGACAATTGCCACCGGCATTTCGCCTGGCATTCCGTGTTCAATCAGCTTTTGCTGAATAGTCGCGGCCTGATTCAACCCCATATAGAACACCAGCGTCTGTTTTTCTGCCGCCAGGTTTTCCCAGTCCAGCTCGCCACCGGTTTTTAAGTGTCCGGTAATTAAGCGTACGCTCTGGGCATAATCGCGATGCGTGAGTGGAATACCCGAATAGGCAGAGCAACCAGAAGCTGCGGTAATACCCGGAACCACCGAGAACGGAATACCCGCGTTGCACAGTGTTTCCAGCTCTTCGCCACCACGGCCAAAAATAAACGGATCGCCACCTTTCAGCCGCACCACGCGTTTGCCTTTTTGCGCTTCCCGCAGCAGGATCTGGTTAATCTCTTCCTGGGGTACGCAGTGGTATCCCGCGCGTTTGCCGACGAAAACACGGTCCGCATCGCGGCGTACCAGATTCATAATATCGTCAGAAACCAGACGGTCGTAGACCACCACATCTGCCTGCTGAATTTGTTGCAGTCCTTTCAGCGTCAGCAGCCCGGCATCGCCCGGACCTGCACCAACCAGCACCACTTCACCGCGATGGTCGAGCGGTTCGTTGATTAACTGTTCGGTCGTTTCAGTAATGGCTTTCTGATCGTTGTTTGCCAGCGACTGCGCCAGGCGGTCGTTAACGAACAATTTCTCCCAGAAACTGCGACGTTCACCCATTGTTGCGAACTGTTGTTTCACTCGCCCGCGTAATTGCCCGGCGTATTTCGCTACCTGGCCCAGATGTAACGGCAGCAGTGATTCAAGTTTTTCGCGCAACAGGCGTGCCAGAACCGGAGAGGTGCCGCCAGAGGAGACCGCTACCATGAGCGGTGAGCGGTCAATAATCGACGGCATAATAAAGCTGGCGGCTTTCGGCGCATCGACCACGTTACAGAAGATGCGACGAGCTTCAGCGGCTTCGCTGACGCGCTGGTTAAGCGCGTCATCATCCGTCGCTGCAATCGCCAGCCAGCAGGTGTCGAGAAGGCTTTCATCAAATGGCCCTTCGACGAGGGTTAACATGCCTGCATCTGCCCATGCGGTGAACTGTGGAATAAACGCTAATGCATTCACCGTTAAGCGAGCGCCTGCGTCTAACAGCAACCTTGCTTTGCGTTCCGCGACATCACCACCGCCGACAATCAGACAGTCGCGATCGCGTAATTGGCAAAATATAGGCAAATGATCCACGTAAAAACCCCTTAGTAATTAACCGGCAGCCGTTTCAGTTTGATTAAATTTGTCCGCAACCGGACGATTCGCTTTCGGCGTAGCATACCAATAACCCAATCCCATGAATACGGCACCTGATAAAGTATTACCCAGCGTCACCCACAGCAGGTTATGACCAATACCCGCCAGCGTGTAGGCTTCGCTGTGGTTGCCGAACCAGGAGAGCGCGAACAGCGTCATGTTAGCGATGGAGTGCTCGTAGCCGGACGCGATAAATGCCAGCAGACACCACCAGATAGCGATAAATTTCGCCGCCCCTTCAGTGCGCAGCGCCATCCAGATTGCCAGGCAAACCAGCCAGTTACACAATGCACCTTTGAAGAAGAGTACCATTGCCGGTGCAGTGGTTTTAGCCAGCGCGACGGAGTGAACGATGCTGGTATCTACCGGCAGCAGGCTACCGCCGCCCCAGCTATAGAGCATGGCAACGAAGACGGAACCGACCAGGTTACCCAGCCAGGTTTGCGGCAGGATTGCCCACATTTGCCCGTGGCTGATGCTGCCCGCTTTTACCCCAAAGGTGAGGAACATGGTGTGTCCGGTGAACAGTTCAGAACCGGCGATAATCACCAGCGTTAAGGCGATACCAAAGGTCGCGCCCATCACCAGCGGACGTACGGACGGGTCGAGCAAATTACCGAGCGTGAAAATCAGGATGATCCCAAGACCCACATACGCGCCCGCCATGGCGGAGCTGACCCAAAAGCCGAGCGGGTTATTTGCCGACAGGCGTGCAATGCGCGCAGCGTTAGCCGCACACTTATTAATAGTGTCTGTAAACATTTGATTATCCTTTAAAAAATAAAAACAAAAAATAAAACAAAAAGTTTAAAAAATGTCCTGCAATATACCGAAGGTCATTACAGGACCATGCAAAAAGGGGAGGCATTGCGCCTCCCGTTAAAACATTAACCGCGCAGCTGCACCACGCCGTCTTTCACTCGCGCTTCGTAATGTTTGACGGAAAACTGTTCGTCTTCCATGCACAAGCCGTCGCTTAAGCGAAAACGCTGTTTTTTCAGCGGGCTGGCGACCCACAGCTCGCCCTGGTGTTCCGCAATCAGTCCGCGTGACAGCACGCTGGACTCGAAGAACGGGTCGATGTTGCTGATCGCAAACACCTGATCGCTGTGATACGGGCGGAAAATCGCGACCTGCTCGTCACCTAACAGCGCGCAGACGCCGGTTTCAGGCAGGATGTCATCGATTTTGCAGATGTCTTTCCACTGGCTCATGCGTTGTCCTCCACCAGAGTTACTGGGATACGTTCATACGGCGTTGCCGGACGGTGCTGTTCGCGCTCTGGCACCATCTGCACGTTCGGGTCACGCTTGTCGCTGTTGATGAAGTGTTTGAAGCGAGTCTGCGCAGACGGCGTATTGACCGTTTCAGTCCACTCACACAGTACCGCTTCACGCAGGCGCGCCATCTCTTCTTCCAGATGTGCGTTCAGCCCCAGTTTGTCGTCAATGATCACTGCTTTCAGGTAATCGATGCCGCCTTCGAGGTTTTCTAACCACGGTGCGGTACGCGTCAGTTTGTCGGCAGTACGGATGTAGAACATCATGAAGCGGTCGAGATATTTGATCAGCGTTTCGCGATCGATATCCGCCGCCAGCAGATCCGCATGACGCGGTTTCATGCCGCCGTTACCGCAAACATACAGGTTCCAGCCTTTTTCAGTGGCGATAATACCCACGTCTTTACCCTGAGCTTCTGAACATTCACGGGTACAGCCGGAGACACCGAACTTCATTTTGTGCGGCGTACGGATGCCTTTGTAGCGGTTTTCCAGTTCCACGCCGAGGCCGACGCTGTCGCCAACGCCGTAGCGGCACCAGGTGCTACCCACGCAGGTTTTCGCCATACGCAGTGCTTTCGCATAGGCATGACCGGTTTCGAAGCCGGCTTCAATCAGCTGACGCCAGATCTCCGGCAGATCGTCTTTCTGTGCGCCAAACATCGCCAGGCGCTGAGAGCCGGTGATTTTGGTGTAGAGATTAAATTCACGCGCGATACGACCTACCGCCATCAGCCCTTCCGGGGTGATTTCACCGCCCGGAGAACGCGGGATCACCGAGTAGGTGCCGTCTTTCTGGATGTTAGCGAGGAAGTTGTCGTTAGAATCCTGCAGCGGAGTATGTTCCGGCTTCAGAATGTATTCGTTCCAGCAGGAGGCCAGCAGCGAACCGACGGTTGGTTTACAAACTTCACAACCGTAGCCTTTGCCGTGTTTCGCCAGCAGTTCTTCGAAGGTTTTAATGCCTTCAACGCGGATCAAATGGAACAGTTCCTGACGCGAATAAGCAAAGTGTTCACACAGGTTGTTGTTAACTTCGATACCCTGTTTCGCCAGTTCCGCGTTCAGTACCTGAGTGACCAGCGGGATACAGCCACCGCAGCCAGTACCCGCTTTGGTTTCAGCTTTCAGCGCCGCAACTGTGTGGCAGCCTTTGTTGATGGCAGCAATCAGATCACCTTTGGTGACGTCGAAGCAGGAGCAGATTTGCGCGCTGTCCGGCAGTTTATCAACACCGATAGACGGCTTGCCGCTACCCGAGTGTGCTGGCAGGATCAGGGAATCCGGGTTTTCCGGCAGCTCGATAGCGTTCAGCACCAGTTGCAGCAGGTTACCGTAGTCGCTGGTATCGCCCACCAGTACCGCACCGAGCAGGGTTTTGTTGTCTTCGCTGACAATCAGGCGTTTGTAGATCTCTTTGCTTTCGTCGAGGTAAACGTAGCTACGTGCGCCAGGCGTGCGACCGTGCGCATCACCAATACCGCCTACGTCTACGCCCAGCAGTTTCAGCTTGGCGCTAAGGTCAGCACCTTCAAAGGCGTTTTCGCTACCGAGAATATGGTCAACGGCGACCTGCGCCATTTTGTAGCCAGGTGCTACCAGACCAAATACACGGTTGTTCCAGCTTGCGCATTCACCGATGGCGTAGATATCCGGATCGGAAGTCTGGCAGGAATCATTAATGACAATACCCCCACGCGGAGCAACGTCCAGACCACACTGGGTTGCCAGCTTATCGCGCGGACGGATACCGGTAGAGAAGACGATAAAGTCGACTTCCAGTTCGCTGCCGTCGGCAAAACGCATGGTTTTACGCGCTTCGACACCTTCCTGCACAATCTCAAGAGTGTTTTTGCTGGTGTGAACGCGCACGCCCATACTTTCGATTTTGCGACGCAGCTGCTCGCCACCCATCTGATCAAGCTGTTCCGCCATCAGCATAGGGGCAAATTCGATAACGTGGGTTTCAATACCTAAGTTTTTCAGCGCGCCAGCGGCTTCCAGACCTAACAGGCCGCCACCAACAACGGCACCGCGCTTGCTGCGACGAGCGCAGGATTCAATGGCGTTGAGGTCTTCAATGGTGCGATAGACAAAGCAGTCCTGAGTATCAGAACCTTTGATTGGCGGGATCCACGGGTAGGAACCGGTTGCCATGATCAGCTTGTCATAAAAAACGGTGCGCCCGGCGCTGGAGTGAATCACCTTCTCCTGACGGTTGATGGTGATAGCGCGTTCGCCGACCAGAACTTTGATGCCGTGTTTCTCGTAGAAGCCTTCGCGCACCAGCGACAGCTCTTCGGCGGTGTGGTGAGAGAAGTAAGACGAGAGGTGTACGCGGTCATAAGCGATGCGCGGTTCTTCACAGAAAACGGTAATATCAAAGTTGGCCGCATCAGATTTATCAAGAAGATCTTCGATAAAGCGATGGCCGACCATACCGTTACCGATAATTGCGAGTCTGACTTTGCTCATTTTTGCCTCGATTTCTTTTCTATTACCGCCTACCTTAACGATTCAGCAACCCCGCTTATTGATGTAAATCAAATTCACCTTTATATACTCCTTAATGGGTATATTGCTGATTTGTATAAATTTTCTTAAGTCACGGAATTGTCTGACATTTCATGTTTGTGCAAAAAACAGACAAATTGAACGGGTTTATAGAAATAGATGCACGTAGCGGGGGAAGAGAGGAAAAGGCCGGACGACGATAGTGCCGTCCGGCATTAGCAATTAATGAGAGGTCAGGGTGTTATGCTGACGGTGACGGCTGACGAAACCTAACAGGAAGCACATCACAAAGACGACAGCGTACAGACCGTTTGCTGTAAGCAGTGCCGCCTGCGGACCGCTATGTTCAACAATCGGGCCGGTAACCACAAAGGTCAACATAGTACCGATGGTCCCGCAGGTCAGGACAAAGTTAACCAGTTTTGGCGACGGTACTTTGGTCTGCTGTGAACCCAGGGTGATGATGGTGGTATAGATCGCGCTGGAGAAGAAGCCCAGAGCGAGAATTGACCACGCCATATGTGCTGGTGTTCCGGTGTTAAAGACGTACATCAGAATCGCAGCCAGACCAGCCAGTACGGTCAGAATGCGTTGCAAATCAAAGAAGCGAAGAATAAAGCTGAACGCCCACATGCCGACCATGTATGACATCCAGAAGTTACTCACCAGCGTGCCCGCGTCGTTCAGGCTCATGCCCAGGCCTTTGGCATACTCAGGCACCCAGGAGATAAAACCTAACTGACCGAGGATGTAGCACAGCGCCGCAACAGAGAGAAACAGTACGCCGATCCCCCACTTTTCTTTCTCTACCGGAGCATCCGTTTTTGGCGCATGTTTGCCCAGCGCCGGGAACTCACAGCCGAAGGTCAGAATAAAAATAGCGACATACACCAGCCCGATGCAGGCATAAACCCAGTACCACTCAATGCTGCGCGCCAGTAGAAACGCGGCGATCATTGGGAAAATCATCCCGGCCATACTGAAGAAGGAGTCGGTAAATAACAGGCGGGAACCGCGCTGACGCCCTTCATACATTTGTGTTATCAGGAATGTACCAATCGACATAGTAATGCCGCTGACCACCCCGAGAATGAACATCGCCGCCGAGAACAGCGCCAGGCTGTGGCTGAACATCAAACCGGCAACCGCCAGCACCATCAGGAGAAAGCCAAAACGTAACTGCGTTTTCAACGGGACGATTTCCATCAGCCAGGCGTTGAGGAAGATAGAGATTAAAATGCCGGCGTTGAGGAAGGTGAAGGTGTTACTCATACTGGAAACAGGCAGATTGAAATAATCGGCGATATTTCCCATCACCATCCCGGTGACAATAACCAACGCACCAGTCAGTGCGTAGGAGAGAAAGCTAATCCATGTGAGCTTGATGCGATTGCTGTTAGTCATGATTGGCCTGCGTTCAAAAATAAAATGGCATAGCGGGCTATGCCGCGAGCGGGCGATTTTAGGTGATTTTGTGATCTGTTTAAATGTTTTATTGCAATCGGTTGCTAAATTGCATTTTAAGAGGTGATTTTGATCACGGAATAAAAAGTGATCGTCAGGTTACATATATTTCAGATACGTAAAATTAGGTAAAGGGATGGCCTTGTTCTTGAAGGCTATTTAGAATCTCTTCACTTGCTTTTTTTCTGCTCTGTTTGTTAAGGAAATCTCATGTTCAAATCGACCCTGGCGGCGATGGCTGCTGTTTTCGCTCTTTCTGCTCTTTCTCCCGCAGCAATGGCAGCGAAAGGGGACCCGCACGTATTGTTGACAACCTCAGCTGGTAACATCGAACTGGAGCTGGATAAACAAAAAGCGCCAGTGTCTGTGCAAAACTTTGTCGATTATGTGAACAGCGGTTTTTATAACAACACTACCTTTCACCGCGTCATTCCTGGCTTTATGATTCAGGGCGGCGGTTTCACCGAGCAGATGCAGCAGAAAAAACCAAACCCGCCAATCAAAAATGAAGCCGATAACGGCCTGCGCAACACGCGTGGCACCATCGCGATGGCGCGTACCGCTGACAAAGACAGCGCCACCAGCCAGTTCTTTATCAACGTTGCCGATAACGCCTTCCTTGACCATGGTCAGCGTGATTTCGGTTACGCGGTATTTGGTAAAGTGGTGAAAGGCATGGACGTTGCCGATAAGATTTCCCAGGTGCCGACTCATGACGTTGGTCCGTACCAGAATGTGCCGTCAAAACCGGTAGTTATCCTTTCCGCTAAAGTCCTGCCGTAATGATTTCTCGCGCGGGCAATCTTGCCCGCGCTTCTGCTCTCCCGGCGTAACCCGGATTTGCCGCTTATACTTGTGGCAAATGGACACGTTCAGGGAGGCATCAAGTGAAGAAACTCACCGATAAGCAAAAGTCCCGTCTCTGGGAGCTTCAGCGTAATCGTAATTTCCAGGCCAGTCGCCGTCTTGAAGGCGTCGAGATGCCTTTAGTCACTCTTACTGCCGCAGAGGCTTTAGCGCGCCTTGAAGAGCTGAGGAGGCACTATGAGCGATAAATTCGGCGAAGGGCGCGATCCGTATCTTTATCCTGGCCTTGATATCATGCGTAACCGGCTGAACATCCGCCAGCAGCAGCGGCTGGAACAGGCCGCTTACGAAATGACGGCGCTGCGTGCTGCGACCATTGAGCTTGGTCCGCTGGTGCGCGGTTTACCGCATTTGCGCACTATCCATCGCCAGCTGTATCAGGATATTTTCGACTGGGCGGGGCAACTGCGTGAAGTTGATATTTATCAGGGTGATACGCCGTTCTGCCACTTTGCTTATATCGAAAAAGAGGGCAATGCCCTGATGCAGGATCTGGAGGAAGAAGGTTATCTGGTTGGCCTGGAGAAAGCGAAGTTCGTCGAGCGGCTGGCGCATTACTATTGTGAAATCAACGTGCTGCATCCCTTCCGGGTGGGAAGTGGTCTGGCACAGCGGATCTTCTTCGAGCAACTGGCGATTCATGCCGGATATCAACTGAGCTGGCAGGGTATCGAAAAAGAGGCCTGGAATCAGGCAAATCAGAGTGGGGCAATGGGGGATCTCACCGCACTGCAGATGATATTTAGCAAAGTGGTAAGCGAAGCCGGGGAATCTGAGTAAAATAGCGCGGTTCTTTCGTACCGGAGCCGCCATGATCCTGCTTATAGATAACTACGATTCTTTTACCTGGAACCTCTACCAGTACTTTTGTGAACTGGGGGCGGATGTGCTGGTTAAGCGCAACGATGCGTTGACGCTGGCGGATATCGACGCCCTTAAACCACAAAAAATTGTCATCTCACCCGGACCCTGTACGCCAGATGAAGCCGGGATCTCTCTTGACGTTATTCGCCACTATGCCGGGCGCTTGCCGATTCTTGGCGTCTGCCTCGGTCATCAGGCAATGGCGCAGGCATTTGGCGGCAAAGTTGTGCGCGCCGCAAAGGTCATGCACGGCAAAACCTCGCCGATTACACATAACGGTGAGGGCGTATTTCGGGGGCTGGCAAATCCACTTACCGTGACACGCTACCATTCGCTGGTGGTGGAACCTGACTCATTACCAGCGTGCTTTGACGTGACGGCCTGGAGCGAAACCCGCGAGATTATGGGGATTCGCCATCGCCAGTGGGATCTGGAAGGTGTGCAGTTCCATCCAGAAAGTATTCTTAGCGAACAAGGACATCAACTGCTGGCTAATTTCCTGCATCGCTGATTTCTGATTGCCATTCAGTGATTTTTTATGCATATTTTGTGATTATAATTTCATATTTATTTATGCGTAACAGGGTGATCATGAGATGGCAATTGAACAAACAGCAATTACACGCGCGACTTTCGATGAAGTGATCCTGCCGATTTATGCTCCGGCAGAGTTTATTCCGGTAAAAGGTCAGGGCAGCCGAATCTGGGATCAGCAAGGCAAGGAGTATGTCGATTTCGCGGGTGGCATTGCAGTTACGGCGTTGGGCCATTGCCATCCTGCGCTGGTGAACGCGTTAAAAACCCAGGGCGAAACTCTGTGGCATATCAGTAACGTTTTCACCAATGAACCGGCGCTGCGTCTTGGGCGTAAACTGATTGAGGCAACGTTTGCCGAACGCGTGGTGTTTATGAACTCCGGCACGGAAGCTAACGAAACCGCCTTTAAACTGGCACGCCATTACGCCTGTGTGCGTCATAGCCCGTTCAAAACCAAAATTATTGCCTTCCATAACGCTTTTCATGGTCGCTCGCTGTTTACCGTTTCGGTGGGTGGGCAGCCAAAATATTCCGACGGCTTTGGGCCGAAACCGGCAGACATCATCCACGTTCCCTTTAACGATCTCCACGCAGTGAAAGCGGTGATGGATGATCACACCTGTGCGGTGGTGGTTGAGCCGATCCAGGGCGAGGGCGGTGTGACGGCAGCGACGCCAGAGTTTTTGCAGGGCTTGCGCGAGCTGTGCGATCAACATCAGGCATTATTGGTGTTTGATGAAGTGCAGTGCGGGATGGGGCGGACCGGCGATTTGTTTGCTTACATGCACTACGGCGTGACGCCGGATATTCTGACCTCTGCGAAAGCGTTAGGCGGCGGCTTCCCGATTAGCGCCATGCTGACCACGGCGGAAATTGCTTCTGCGTTTCATCCTGGTTCTCACGGTTCCACCTACGGCGGTAATCCTCTGGCCTGTGCAGTAGCGGGGGCGGCGTTTGATATCATCAATACCCCTGAAGTGCTGGAAGGCATTCAGGCGAAACGCCAGCGTTTTGTTGACCATTTGCAGAAGATCGATCAGCAGTACGATGTGTTTAGCGATATTCGCGGTATGGGGCTGTTGATTGGCGCAGAGCTGAAACCACAGTACAAAGGTCGGGCGCGTGATTTCCTGTATGCGGGCGCAGAGGCTGGCGTAATGGTGCTGAATGCCGGACCGGATGTGATGCGTTTTGCACCGTCGCTGGTGGTGGAAGATGCGGATATCGATGAAGGGATGCAACGTTTCGCCCACGCGGTGGCGAAGGTGGTTGGGGCGTAAATACGAAGCATCAGGCAAAAGATGTCGGATGCGGCGTGAATGCCTTATCCGATGGTTTAGCCTGCATTACGCCTTCGAATCCCGCAACTTGCGACTCAGCCAAATCCCGTGATGCGGTCGCTGACGCCATGCCATCGACGAAATGGTGTGCATGGTGTTCAGATGACCAATAACCCGCTGTAAATGCTGCTCCAGCGTACCTGCCGCGCCTTCGTGCGGCTGCATCTCCGGCGCATCCATGATATTGGCATCGCCAGAACTACCCGGTTCGTCATACTCCAGTCGCTGCTGACAACGCTGAATGGCGATTTCACAAGACTGTAAATACTCTTGTGCCAGTTCAGGTGGCAATGCCCGGTGTTCCCGCGCCAGCGTGGTCATGGCATTAATATGCTCAACAATAAACTGGCTGTGCGTTACCCACAGTTTCATATCTGCCAGATAATGGCTGTTAAACGCCGGTTCCTGCATCGCCTGATTCAATGAGTTATACAGAGTGTTATGCGCCTGATTTACCCGCATTCGCTGCCAGGCCAGTGGCGTAGGTTGCGGATCCTCGCTAAGAATCAAGCGAATCGCTTCCTGATAGGCTTCTAAAGCATCATGGGCGTTTTTACGCAATAACCCGCTCTGCCACTGCGGCCACAGCCAGACAGTACCGCCGAAAGCAATTAAACAACCAATAATGGTATCGATAAGACGCGGAAGGATGTATTGCTCGCCGTTCAACCACAATAGTTGCAGGGTATACACTGCGGTAATAGTAAAACCGACCGTCGCCCAGCCGTAGTTTTTGCGCAATATCAGGTAGCTGGCGAGGGTGGTAATCAGCATCAACGTCAGGGTGTAACCTTCGGGAATTTTAAAGTGCAGCGCCACGCCCGCAATGATTAACCCGACCACGGTTCCCACGGAGCGATTCACAATCCTCAGACGGGTTGCGCCATAGCCATTTTGCGTCACCAGCAATACCGTCATCAGGATCCAGTACGACTTCGGCAGATGCAGCGCGGTGCCCATCAGGCTGGCAACGCTTAACATCACACTGAGTCGTCCGGCATTGCGTAGCGCCGGAGACTTTAGTGACAGATAACTTTTCAGCGCCGGAAGTAATGGCATTCGCCGCTGTTTATCGGCCAGTAAGTCACGGGCATAGAGCGGTTTTTGGGTGCGCAGCACGCGGGCGATGCGGCTGAAATGCCAGTAGCAGAATTGCCCAACCGGATTATCCGGATGCTGGCGGGCGATTTTTTCCAGTGCGCCAATTTGCTTTTCCATCGTAAAACGCGTTGGCAGGCGATGGTAAAGAATGTCATCAGCCAGCACGCGCAGGCGAGCGGCGACGGTTTGCGCATTCCAGCGGATAACTTCTTCCGCATGGCTACGCTCGACCAGTTTTTGCACCTCTTCCGGCTGATGCAAACTGACCGAAATATGTTCCTGCAAATCCAGCGCCTCCTGGAAAATACGCAGCATCCGCTTGTAGTCAGTATTATTTTGCGCGGAAAGCATATGCATTTGCTGATAGCACTGGGTAATTAGATCGACCGCTTTTTGCTGGCGCACCAGCAGCGGCGGCAGCGCTTTTTCAGGGTCGGTGTGCTGGGTAAGCAGGCTGTATTTGGCTTCACAATAATCTGCCAGTTCACGGTACAGCAGACTTAGTGACTCGCGCAGCGGTTGTTCGCGCCAGATCCAGAACCAAAACCAGTTAAACAATCCGTACCAGAGAGTGCCCAACGCATAGATGAGCAACGGTTCCCAGACCGGCATGTATCCCGCCAGACTGAGGGTAAAAATGGCTGCCAGCAGCGATGCGGGAAGCAATTTTGCGTGCAATGGCCCCAGTTCAGCAGTGACGCCAAGTACCAGCGTTAATCCGGTCAGCAAAAAGGGCAGGGGAACATCTTTTGCCAGTAGCAGCTGTGTCAGTAAGCTACAGGTGGCAAACAGCGACGCACCAATGATTAAGCGTTTGAAAAAACGTTTATGAGGCGTATCAAGGCCCGCAATATTGCAACAGGCAGGAACGAGGGAGAAGAGCAGACCGAATCGTAATTCGCCAAGCATTAACCCAACGGCCACGGGCAAACATAGCACCAGCGTTTGTCGAAGTGCATAGTTGATATCGGGGTGATAAATCAGTCTGCGCCACATCGGGGGAAACAAAATGGCGCGCTACCAGGTAACGCGCCACTCCGACGGGATTAACGAGTGCCGTAAACGACGATGGTTTTACCGTGTGCGGAGATCAGGTTCTGATCTTCCAGCATCTTCAGAATGCGTCCCACGGTTTCACGAGAACAGCCGACAATCTGACCAATTTCCTGACGGGTAATTTTGATTTGCATACCGTCCGGGTGAGTCATAGCGTCTGGTTGTTTTGCCAGATTCAGCAGAGTCTGTGCAATGCGGCCCGTCACGTCGAGGAACGCCAGGTTGCCCACTTTCTCTGAAGTGACTTGCAGACGACGCGCCATCTGTGCAGACAGACGCATCAGAATGTCCGGGTTTACCTGAATCAATTGGCGAAATTTTTTGTACGAAATTTCAGCCACTTCACAGGCGGTTTTCGCACGTACCCATGCGCTACGTTCCTGGCCCTCTTCAAACAGGCCCAGTTCGCCAATAAAATCACCCTGATTCAGATAGGAGAGGATCATTTCTTTACCCTCTTCGTCTTTGATCAGCACTGCCACAGAGCCTTTAACGATGTAGTACAGCGTTTCCGCTTTTTCACCCTGGTGAATAAGCGTGCTCTTGGATGGGTACTTATGAATGTGGCAATGAGACAAGAACCATTCGAGAGTCGGGTCTGTTTGCGGTTTGCCAAGCACCATGCGCGGTTATCCTCTGTTATAAGCTTTCTCCAGAGCCAGATAACGCCGCTGTCTCTGGATTGCCGAAATATGCTTCCCGCTACCTGGGAAGGGGCTATCAACTGTACTGCACGGTAATGTGACGTCCTTTGCATACATGCAGTACATCAATGTATTACTGTAGCATCCTGACTGTTTTAGCATAGCTTTCGCTTTGTGTCTCCTGGTGTCTCGCTTCAGCATGACCCAGGTCGCCTTCCGTTGCGCGATTTGGTTAGTACGCGTACTCTGTCAGGAAAATTGACGCAGTGGAGTAGCAAAAATGCAAGCGCGAGTGAAGTGGGTCGAAGGGTTAACTTTTCTGGGCGAATCCGCCTCTGGTCACCAGATTTTAATGGACGGCAACTCAGGCGATAAAGCACCAAGTCCGATGGAAATGGTGTTGATGGCGGCGGGTGGTTGCAGTGCCATCGATGTGGTTTCTATCCTGCAAAAAGGGCGTCAGGATGTGGTCGATTGTGAAGTAAAATTGACCTCTGAACGCCGCGAAGAGGCACCACGCCTGTTTACGCACATTAATCTGCATTTTATCGTCACCGGTCGCGACCTGAAAGACGCAGCGGTTGCGCGTGCGGTTGATCTCTCTGCCGAGAAATATTGTTCAGTGGCGTTGATGCTGGAAAAAGCGGTGAATATTACTCACTCGTATGAAGTGGTTGCCGCGTGATTTAACTATCCCATTGTGAAGCCGGATAGTATTTTATCCGGCGTAATAGCAGAGTTACTCGATTTTCTTTCCTTCCATCAATCGTTGCACCAGCGGCAGCATAATTAATTCCATTGCCAGACCCATTTTGCCGCCCGGTACCACTAACGTATTGATGTGGGAAATGAATGAGCCTTGCAACATCGCCAGCAGCCAGGGGAAATCGATCCCTTCCAGATTACGAAAATGGATCACCACAAAGCTTTCATCGAGCGACGGGATACCTTTTGCCGCGAACGGGTTTGAAGTGTCGACGGTGGGAACGCGCTGGAAGTTAAGATGGGTGCGGGAAAACTGCGGTGTGATGTAGTTGATATAGTCTTCCATTGAACGCACTACTGAGTCCATCACTGCTTCTCGTGAGTGCCCGCGCTCGCTGGTGTCGCGGATCAGTTTTTGAATCCACTCAAGGTTAACGATAGGCACCACGCCGACCAGTAAGTCCACATGCTGCGCAACGTTATGCTGTGGCGTGACTACGCCGCCGTGTAAACCTTCATAAAACAGTACATCAGTGGGTTCCGGTAAAGGTTGCCAGGGGGTGAATGTCCCCGGTACCTGATTCCACGGTACGGCTTCGTCGTAGGTATGCAGATATTTGCGAGATTTCCCTTTGCCGCTCTGACCGTATTCAATGAAGGTTTGTTCCAGCAGGCCGAAGTCGTTAGCCTCGGGGCCGAAGTAGCTGATATGCCGCCCGGCGTCGCGCGCTTTGCGGATCGCCATGTCCATTTCCGGGCGGGTGTAACGGTGAAAACTGTCGCCTTCCACCTCAGCTGCATGCAGATTTAACTGCGCGAATATTTTACGAAACGCGAGGCTGGTGGTGGTGGTCCCCGCGCCGCTGGATCCTGTTACCGCAATGACCGGATGTTTGGCAGACATAGTAACTCCATGACTTAGCTATCATTATTATCTCGTCCGCCGACGGTTGCAGGTTATTCGCGAAACTGACTGCGCGGCATAATATTGACCGTTTCGTGCAGCTCCGACCATACCAGCACCGCTTCTCCGCACTGTAGCTGGCGTTTGACGTCGGCGACTTTCTGTTCAAGTGTACGCTCATGTTCACCATAATCGGTGCCTTCACGTAACACAAAGCTTTCAATTAAATTTTCCAGCGTTTCGGGGGAGAGGTCTTGCCACGGAATCAACATGATTTCGCCTCCAGATACGTTGTTAACCAGTCAGGAATGCGTGACTCCAGCCACATTTGCGGATGAAGTAATGTACCGCCAATAAAGCCAACATGACCGCCATGTTCAGTCAGTTGATACTCCACCTGCGGGGGGAGACTTTCCGGTTTCGGGATCACCTGATGATCCATAAACGGATCGTCTTTGGCGTGAATAATCAGCGTCGGTTTGGCGATCCGGTTCAGCATCGGCATGGCGCTACACTGACGATAATAGTCGATAGCGTCGGCGTAGCCGTGAATTCTGGCGGTGATGAGATCGTCAAATTCACGGATGCGACGTACCGATTTTAACTGCGCGAGATTAATCGGCAGCGTTCCGGGGTAGGCTGCCAGCTTGCGCGCGGCATTGGCTTTTAACAGGTTCAGCAAGTAACGCTGATAAACGCGGGAAAAGCCCTTTTCCATATGATAGCTACAGGCTTCCAGCATAAACGGCGCAGAGACAATCACCGCCGCATCAACCGGGAGATCATTGCCTTCCTTTGCCAGCAAACAGGCCAGCATATTACCGCCGAGCGAATAGCCGACGGCAGCCGTTGGCGCATGACCAAATTCGCGTTGCAGCCAGCGTAAAAACCAACTGGCGTCTTCGGTTTCGCCCGAATGGTAAATGCGGTGCATACGGTTTGGTTCACCGCTGCATCCGCGAAAATGCATCACCACGCCCAGCCAGCCGCGCTTTTGCGCCGCCTCAACCAGACCGTGGGCGTAAGGGCTATTGAGACTGCCTTCGAGCCCGTGAAACACGACTAAACGCGGTTTATGCCGCGCCTGTGCAGGATCTTCACTCCACGCGAGATCGACAAAATCGCCGTCGGGCAACTCCAGCCGCTGCCAGTACGGGGTGAATTTCACCTGACGACGAAACAGACGCGGCAGCATGGTTTGTAGATGACAATTGCTAAAGCCGCGCATAGGGGTGAATTCAGCACTGCTGCTGAATTCATTGGCATCGGTCGTCGTTATCTGCGCCATCAGTTGCTTTGGCCTTCCAGCAGCATCTGCTCAAGCTGCTCCTGGGCTTCCAGCCACGCCATTTCGCACTCTTCCAGGCCGGATTTGGCGCTGGCTTGCTGTTGCAGGCAGGCGGTCAACTCCGCTTTACGGCTTTGATCGTACAGTTCGCTGTCGCCGAGTTTCTCTTCCGCCTGCGCCAGTTGCGCGTTCAGCTTCTCCATCTCTTTTTCCAGACGGGCAATCTCTTTACGCAGTGGCTGGGTTTGCGCACGCAGCTCAGCTTCCCGACGCTTCTGATCTTTACGTGCCTGGGCGCTGTTCGCGTTCTCTTTTGGCGCTTCGTCGGTCTGGTTTTCCTGCTTTTGTACGTCGCTCAACCACTGTTGATAATCTTCCAGATCGCCGTCGAACGGTTCGACTTTACGATCGTGAACCAGGTAGAGATCGTCAGTGGTGGAACGCAGCAAATGACGGTCGTGCGAAACGACAACCAGCGCGCCTTCGAACTCGATTAATGCTTCAGTCAGTGCCTGACGCATGTCGAGGTCAAGGTGGTTAGTCGGTTCGTCGAGCAGCAGCAGATTCGGCCGCTGCCAGACAATTAATGCCAGCACCAGGCGGGCTTTTTCCCCACCGGAGAAGCGGCGCGTTTCTTCGGTTACTTTATCGCCCTGGAAACCAAAGCCGCCGAGGTAGTCACGCAGTTTTTGTTCCAGCTCCTGCGGCGCTAAACGTGCCAGATGTTGAATAGGTG
>OERN01000170.1_pt1 | contig 18949 bp, 19 predicted proteins | sample 1540061 | NCBI WGS metagenome assembly OERN01 (sample SAMEA3891241, study PRJEB23780) | metagenome | biome: terrestrial biome; feature: animal house; material: water of meat washing | place: Italy | collected 2015-05-12 | reverse complement strand
GTTTGAAAATGATTAAGATTGGGCAATCAGCAGCGAAGCTTCTAAATACATTCGAGATGAATGGATATGAAGAACGTTCAACGACTACGTTCCCAGAAGCCTGGGATGATGAGGGCGCTTTAAAGCGAAGATATAGTCTCTACCGGTATGAAAGTATCGGATGGAAATCCCTGACCGGAGTTCCACGTGATCTAGCGAATCACGAAGAGCCCTAAAAAGATGGAGAATAAAAATGTTGTTAATACCTGAATCCGATGGGTTCTTTGTTACTGAAACTGGTCGAGTATACGACAAAGACGGCAAAGAACGTAATTACTACACCAACGGAGACGGGTATATTACCGCCTCGATCTCTATTGGTGGTAAGTGGCGAACATTTGGGGTGCAACGGTTGGTCATGTTAACCTATGAACCAATTGATAATCCAGATGACTACACGGTCAATCATATCGACCTTGATAAAACCAATAACAACAAACCAAATTTAGAATGGTTGACAACGAAGTGGAACAATATCCATTCTGCTATTTTTAATAGTAAAGGAAAACGACCCGTTGTCAGATGTTTGAATGGTGATGAGGAAATGTTCATCAAAGATGTAATGACACTTCCCACAATTCTTGGTGCCGATATCCAGCAAATATGGTTTGCAATTAAGAACTCAACCCAGATAAATGGATGGTTCATTTCACCGATCCCTTATGACGATAGAGAAATTATCCGATTATTGAATAGTTCCATTGGAACTGTTGATGGACCAGTGAGACCAGTTAGATGTTTAGACATCGAGGCTGGAACTTGGAAAAGTTACAAGAGTATGAAAGAAATGGCTAATGAATTTGGTGTCGGTATAACCCACATCAGACATCGTTTAGCTACATTCGAACGTCCTCGTATATTTCTCCAACGTTACATTATTCTGGATGATGGGGTTTCAGATGAGTTCATCACCCCAGAACTAGTCGCCATGTTAAAGATGCGCGGTAGCAAATCTGTTCTTGCTGTAAACATGGAAACCCAAGAAACCAGACTTTTTAATTCGGCCAGTGAGTTTATTAAAACAATTGGACTGAGTAAGAAAGCGGTGACAACCCGTTTAGCATCTGGAAAAATCACACCAGTTGATGGATGGGTGTTCAAGTATGTTAAAGATGACTTGGACGAAGAAAAGAAAGCGTTGGTCAGAACGCTGTAATTAGGACTCGATAAAAACCACTTATGTGGAACAATGTGTTAGGATAACATGTATCTGTTCTTTATCCCCGATATGGTGGGTAAAGTGAATGCGTATAGTAACTGGGGGCATCACCAAATGTTAGATCCCAATAAACCGTTTAGAACCAGCCGCTTCGTTTCTACCACGAAGACCAACTTACTTAACGTGAACAGCATACTGCTCAACCAACCTATTGAGGAGGACTAATTGAACGTAACGTCAGCTTTCAATAGAGGTTGTGGTGGTTCGCTAAGTAGTGAAGCTGCACAAGTCTATGATAGTTTCATGGGTAATATGTTACAGAAATACGAAAACTTATCTGGATGGCTAAGTGAAACCGTAGATTCTGTAAAGAAAGCCCATAATAACTTTATGTCATCAAAGATGTGGGAATTCTCCAATCGAATCGGAAGACAAGGACATTATGTCGGAAGGTTTGAAATCGGTTATCTGTCAGAAGTACAATTCCAGCAACAAGCAACCGGGTTTATGAGAAACTACATTCTCGCTAATCCTACTATGATGGCTTTGTACGAAACTGAACAGATCTCTGGTTATGATGGAGATTTCTCCGACATGTGTTCAGGTGTTGGTCATGGTAATTATTATTATGACAAAGCTATGGACGGTATTGTTACTCAAAATGAGAATGACGAATACTTCTATAGAACATATCACACTTCTCTTGACGAGGGTACTCATCTAAGTCCAAGGGAACGTTTTGATATTCAACGGACATGGAGAGCATCTGACATTCATATTAAGAATCTGTTCGACCCATCTAATATAGTAGGTGGGAACGTTCTTACTTTAGAAGAAGTAGAAGAACGTCGTAAAGAACAAGAAGCTGAAAGTAATTAAAGTTTGCTACCTAAGGAGTAACATCCTTAGGTAGTTCTTTATTAATCTAATTTATTTATAAGGAATACCAATATGAAACAAGTTCATCAGGATGATATTTGTGTTATAACTAGAACTGAACTGGACGCTAACCGCTACTATGGTCGTGGTCGTAATAACAATCTACCGTTTTGTATGCTGAAGTTTCAAGATAGTGCTGAAAACGTTAAAGAAAACGGGTTTACTCTGGAAGGTGTAATCGCAGCAACTATTGATCGTTTGGAGCAGTTCAACACAGCTCAATTTAAATGTGAATATAATGATCGGGCTTTGGAGCATCTTCGTAGTGCTCTAAAGGAACTGAATGATCGGGTGGAAGATCGTAAACAACGTGAAGTTTACGATACTGATAAAGCTTAGGAGTTTAATATGGGTGCTGGATACGCCTCTTTCCAGATGGATTTAAAAAGTGCTGTAGCAATTAACACAGCTATTGAAAAAGAAGAAATTAATAGTGCTGATGATTTCCATGAAAATTTAGCAACTAAAATCAATATTGTTGCTAATGATCTTCATGCAACTTTGATGTACGATAAACGCGATCCGGATATTGATCCTGGAATTAATCGTAAATCATATAAAGCTAAAGTGGTCAACGTAGAGAAGTTAGGAGTGCCTGGTAAGCAGTTTTACGCGCTAGTCCTTACCCTTGAGTCAGAAGAGATCCAGAAGCGTTTTAAAGAGCTTCTAGAGCTTGGGTTTGAACATTCCTTCCCTGAACTAAAACTACATTGTAGTCTTTACTACGGAGATGGTACTGAACTCTGTTATAAGTTTATGAAACGTCTTTTTGACGAAGGTAAACTTCCAGAATACGTTACATTGTGTAATGAGAACTGGAACCTTTGCAAAGACTAACATTTAAGATCCATGAAATTTCAAACCTATATTACTAGAGTGATAAATATAAAATAATGTTTCGTCATCTCTCCAGATATAGATAAGGAATATAATCATGACTTCTGCTCAACTCCTCGGGCTCGCTTTCTTCGCTCCTATGATGATTGTTACTTTCTCCCTGCTGGGTTTCCACTACTACACTCAGTGGAAAGAACATAAAGAAAGTAAAGGTCCAATGGCTCGTTTTAATAAGCGTTAATTGTAGTGTTGCTACTCTCCCAATTGGGAGAGTAGCAATATTAAGAATGATAAATTTTTTGTTTAATTTAAGGAGTAACGTTATGGCTAAAGGTGTCGTTGCTACCATGGATACGTTAGGGTATGTAAGAGAACCTACTGTAAAGATCGATAGATTGATTGCGTATTGGTTCGCTAACAGAATTGACCAGTCTATTATCCTAACAGGGATCCATAGTTATCAGTACGTAGTTGCTAAACATCAAAACGATTTTCAAATTGATAACTTCATTAAAGATATGGAAGAAAGTTTACGTTCCTATCTTTTAGAGTGTTTCACTGCAGTAGAAGTTGTTGTTAGATCTCCTGATTATGAACCGGTAAAGAAAATGTTTACATTGGCAGTTTCCGGACAAGTAGAAGAAGACGGTAAACTGTATGATTTAGCAACAAGTGTTTCAGTAAATGGCAAGACATTCGAATTAATTGAAAAGGGAAGAAAAGAATATGCAAGGTAAAGAGATTGCTGGGTTTGAAAACGTAGATAAATTTGCTCACGGTGATTTGTTTGAATTCCTAAGTAAAAGTTTTGCTTTTACTGAAATAGCTGGACAACGTATCATTCAAACTCCTGATGGTTTGTTTGTAGAACATGTTCTCATGGAAGAAGAGTACTTTGTACAAAACTGGTTGACCCAATTTGCAATTGGTCATGCTGGTGAAAAGAACTACTTTGATATGGAGACTTGGAACCAACTTACCGATAACTTCACTAAAGGTGTTATTGTTATCAATGAAGATCGTCATCCAGTCCTGATTATCCGTAAGTTTACTGAAATGGTACTTCCAGATGACCTGATGGAGAAATTGGCTTTCTGTAGTAACTACGCTTCCAAAGCTAAGTTTGTTACTGATGAAGCTGAAAAGACCGCACTGATCAAACAATTTGCCGAACAAGTTAATGCTATCACTACCTATGCCGGTGTTGACGAGGATTCACTTACTAGTCTTATCCCTCCAGCTTTCTTTGAGAAACACGGTATCCATCCACTGACAATGAAACAGTTGATCTATATTCGTGATACTTACAAAGTAGCCGGACAGTCCATTGATCCTGATGGTGATATCTTCAAACGTCTTGAATCTGTTATTACTCGTTTTAATAAGGGTGAAAAGGTTAATGATCAAGATAAGAAGTTTGTGCTGGAAATTACCCAGAATGAATTTCTTTTTGACTACGAAGACCATTCGATAGAAGAACCAATTTCAATCGAAAAAACACCTTCAGAACCTGAAGATTTTGATCCTCTTGCAGATTAATATCTCGAGGGTGTTTTCGTTTTAGGAACGAACATGGAAAAAAGATTTAATGCATTATGGTGTTCTGACCAACACACGTTACACCCTCATACTCCTACCCAACACATATTGGATAACTTGAGCCGTTTCTATTATAAGGATAATAACTTAAGTGACATTGACCTAAGTGTTTGGGGTGGGGACTTCTTCCACGACCTAGCTCCCGCTAACGACACCAATTTGTTATTAGTACACCGCTGGGTTAAGAAATATCTTTATAACTGTCACGAACGTAAAGTGCATGTCAGGATCTTAGAAGGAACGTCATCCCACGATTGGAGTCAACCTAAAACATTTGAGGTGTTAAAACCCAAAGGTTCTCCCTATATCAAATACATTGATACATTGTCCATTGAGAATATCCCTGAACTTGATATTAATGTAATGTACGTTCCTGATAACTTTGGTAAGATATCTACCGAAGAGATTTATGATCAAGCTGTTAAACTAATAGCCAATCATGGATTGACTCAGGTTGATTTTATTTTCCTCCATGGTGGGTTTGTATTCCAACTCCCCCCAGTCGCCAATAAACACGGTACACTGTTTGATGAATTGAAATGGAGTAAATTAGCTAAACATGCCATTTTCTCCGGACATATTCATAAACCTGGTCAGAAGTACAACATTTATTGTTCAGGTTCTTTTGATCGTACAGCCCATGGTGAAATGCATCCAAAGGGAGCGTATCGATTCTCATTTAATAAAGACCACTTCAGTGCTTCTTTCTACGAGAACGTTTACGCACAGATTTACGACACAATCCAAATCTCTCCTGATACGGACGCAAAACAGTTAACAAAGATCATTGATAACTATTTAAGAAAATCTCCTCCACCTAAAACTCGAATTAAAGTTAAAGGTGGTTTGTCAGCAGTTACTGTAGCTTTAGTAAATGAGTACAAAGATCAATATCCGATGTACCATTTTGAAACTGATAATGTCAAAGAAGATAATATAGACATAGATGCAACTCTGTATTCTCCTGAAGACTATAAAGCAGTAACGTTGACTAAAGATAATCTTAAAGCAAATCTGTTCAATTTCATGGAACCGACACTTTGTCAAAATGATGACATTGATAGAGATTTCCTTGAGACTTTATTAGATGAGGTAATGAATGCTTAACCGGACACTAGGTACAGTACCGATAAGTGTCGGTACAGCAATGGCTATAGAAGCTCTCCAGAACGCTCCTATGCACAGATACCAGACTTTACTAGTCAATCTACGTACTGTGGTGAGAAATGCAAGAGAATCGTTCGCAGAGCTTCCAAAGGAGAATGAACTTTTTAATGCAGCTAAAGATGATGTGGTAGGGATTGCGAATTTCATTGCCGAACTTAAACTTAAGACTCTTCTTGATATTAAGTTCTATTATCCGAGTTATCAAGCTCTCCCACGATTATTCCCATTGGCTAAATTAAAGGAACAAGATCCCAAGAAACTTATTAATCCAAAAGAAGAGAATAGGAAGAAAAAGATTTTACTTGATGATGCAGTACTTAAAAAACTTCTTAGTGAGTTTGATAAGTTTGTATCTCAAGTAGACTCATCTATTCCACAGTTCTCAGGTGATGGATTAATCATTACTCACCATCCTGTTGATTTAGTAACAACAGAAAGTTACCACAGGTTGCATCTATTAGAGTCACACACTGGATCGATAAAAGGTTACGTTCAGTTTTACACTAAACTAACTGGGGGTAAAGAGTTAACCAACATTCCTCTGAATAAATTAACTATTCAAATATTTGGGGATAATGCAGTTAACTTTATGTCTCAATCGATCTCAGTTAAAAACGAAATTAAAGCTTTGGCTAATTCTGTACCTTGGAGTTCAGCTTCTACCCCAAGCTTTGTAGCTAGTACAATTCGACGGATGCCGAGTTCTGCACCAGAACGTGACATTCTACTCAAAATGATTAAGTAAAAGGAATATTAAATATGTCTCAACAACCACAAGCTTTCCAACGTCGCCCTCAACTACTTGCCAATGATTATCGCTACCCTGCACCAATGTCTCGAGAACCTGTAGAAGGCGCTAAGTACCCTGCTCGCTGGACTTGGGAACAAGGTCTTGACGGTAAGATCTACTTTAAAGTTAACGACGGTGTGTTCGGTAAAGACGACCGTAATGCTAAGATGAAAGAAGTAGAAATGTCAGCCATGGATCGTGGAGCTCTGCTTGAGCTGATGCGCAATGCCTGTGACGACCCCAATTTCACTAAAACCCAATATCATGTTAAAAAGATTACTTTCGGTGCTGGTGGTCGACTGAACGAACATCCGTCCACCCTTGGTATCTTCACTGTTATGCGTAGCCAAGATGGTCGTATCTCTGTAGGTTACACCAAAGGTTCCTACAAAGTCATGTTTGATTTCAAATCTCCATTTGAATCAATGATCATGGTTGCTAAAGACGGTGAACCTCGCGAAGACGCTGGTTTGATGAGTCGTGTGTTCTGTAAAGCCTTTATTAACTTCTATCTCCCGTATCTCAATGAGTTGGAAATTTCTGGTTACAAACCAAGAGAGAGTAAGAACGCTGGTGGTAACAATAACTCTGGTGGTAATGGAGGTGGTTGGAATAACAACCGTGGCGGTAACGGTGGTGGTAATAACTGGGGTGGTAATGGCGGAAACAATAGTTCCCAACGTAAACCTGACCCTTCATCCTTCGAAGATGACGAAATCGACTTTTAATGGTATCTAATGGAACAAAGAGAGAGGGCTTAGTGCCTTCTCTCTATTATTTTTACTGTTCTATATTTTTTCAAGTAGATATTATTTAATTGTTATTCTAGGGGAGTCTTTCAAAATGCGATATAGCACAGTGCTTTCAGGGAAACGACGTATTGATGCGGTCGTAGTTTCTCATAATGATGAAACAATAGAATTTAAAGGCACGCAGACACTTTGCGGCGGTGATGCTGACCAAGAACTTTTTGAATTCATGAACATCTTCTTTGAAGGTTGTCGTGACTCAACTTTGGATCAACTGTGGGGTTTGTTTAAGGAAGGTAAACGAATTCTTCAACCTGGTTATTTTGAAGAGGTAGAGAGTGCTGAACTTTCTGAACTTCGTGAACGTAGTTTGGATTACCAATTCCTTTGTGCAAAATTGGGTCCGATCATTAAGAAGATGTATGAACTGATCACTCCCAATGAAATCGCTTATGCAGCTCAAGTTACAGGTCGGACGATCGCACCTAAAGATTTGATGCGCATGGCAGCAATGGGAGATTATCCAGAAGAAACTACAATTGATAATGATAAGTACGCTGAACTTGTTAAGCTTGCTTTCACAGCTCAATTGTGTTTTCCATTGGTTAACCAACTGCTTGATCAGATCTTTGAAGTAACTGGGAAGGAATACCAATACGCTGTAGTAGGTGGAATGATCTCACAGATTCCAAGTATTGTAGAAATACCTGGTTGGAAGATCATGGATACTTACATCCGTGCTAGCTGTGCTCGAAAAGACAGTAAACGTGAAAATACTGATGTGGTATCAGAAGAACGTTACGTTGACTATATTGTCTTTGAAGGTTTGTTCAACAAGCTCGCGTTATCCTTTATCCCAAGTAAACTCAAAGATAAAAACCTTTCTAAAGAACTCAATTCTTTAGTAGAAGGTAAAGTTCGTAAAGAACAATCTACCAAGTTTACAAGGTTCTCTGAAAGTAAACCAGGTAGTGATGACCAGTCAATTCCAGAAAGTTATCGTATTGCTCAAACAGTCAACGGTTCTGATGAAGAAGCGATGGCAGAGTTCTTCTCATTTGGTATGTTTGATGAAGAAGATAAACCACGTTATAAAGATATCTTTAAATACCAAGCAAAAGCTTTGGGAATTAAAGGTGAAAAGTTAGTTGAGAAACTTTATAACAATCTACCAACTGTTTGGGATTTTCGTTTCACCAACATTCAAAACCAATTGCTCCAACTAGCTTTTATTGATGATATTAACTATTATCTCTATCCGGCTATGGATTATAGACAGTTAACTGCTGCAATGTGTTTAGCACAAGTTAAACTGTTTGAACAAGGGTACGAGCATCTCGCTCAGCTAGTTTGCGCAATGCGTTCTACTACAGTTCCAATCACTTATATGGGAGATGAATTTAAACTCTCTACTAAGGAGCGTGAAGACTTAGTTAACCTTTGTTATATCTATGTTGGACAGTCAGTTTCAACTACAGATAACATGTTAGTGATGTCAGTACAATCCTTCCTTGATGAGTTAGCGGCCTCAGGGTGGGAATCCAACATTGAACCAGGGTTGTTAGGTAATCAAACCTTTATTGATGCCATGTCTCCCGGAGATATGTATCCAATTGATCTTGTACCAGAAATTAAACGCGAATTGCTTGCGTTGATTACTCAAACCCATAGTGTAGAAAAAGAAAACGAGGAATAAATAAATGCAACTAGTTAACGCTCAAGTCGGTCTGACCAACCTGTACCCAGAACAAGTTATCCGTAACCCAGCTGTAAACATGGACAACCAAGTTATTGACACACTGGTAGCTGAGAATCTGCAAGGTGGTGTAAACGAACGTTCCCTATTGACCGCCGCTGCTTTGTCTGGTGGTCTTAATGCTCAGGCAAGTGGATTTGCTACCATTCAGAACGGGTGGAATGATTCCAAGGGTCTGATGAAGCTTGACTTCATTGTTCAAGATTCTCCTGTGTCCATGGTTTATATGCATGTAATCGGATATATCCATAACAACAACTCTCAGGGTCTTGACCTTAATGCCATCTTTGTTCCACAGTTCAGTTGGAAGAGTGAAGAACGTTTGGTTGGTTCTGGTTTGATGGATGTCCCCACCGCTACCAAGCGTACTATTGGTCAGCGTACTGATTACCTGATGAATGATGGTTCCGGTACGGATCAAATGGTTACCATGCGACCGGGGGATGTTGTAGAGTACGCCCTTAATAACGCTACCCAACAGTCCATCATTGACCAGATGGAGAGTGAAGGTCTGGAAGGGATGCAACCAATTGGTACAGTAGCTGGTTCTAACATTGCACGAGTTGGTGTTATTGCTTCAAAACGTGGTAACCTTAACCCTGCTGGTTACGCAGCCGACATCCTTGGTGCTGGGCTGTCAGTACAACGTGGCCAACGCATCTACCAAGGTGGGACGGATACTGATGGTGTTATCCAAAGTCACGGGGAAGGTTTGTTTGGTGAGTTGGCACAGTCAGCCCATCAAGTAGGTGGAACTGAACCAGCAATCATGCGAGATAACTTCTTTGCTGAAATGTCGTCAATGCTTGGTAACGTCAGAATGGCTGGGTTTACTGGTTATTCGATTAATGACCTTCTGATGGTGTTTGATAACCTAAATGAAGTTCTGGACTTAACCCTGTACGACGCCGAGCAGTATCGTGTTGATGATCTTACCCTGAATTGCGAAAGCATGGGGACATCTCAGTTGGCTGAGTTTGTTAGTCACGAAATCATGATGAACGTTATGGATCTGTTGATCAAGTACGGTTTGACTACTATTTCGTTCCGTGGTTCCAACTGTGACAACTTTGGTGGCGATGGCGGTTTGAGTAATATTGTTATTCTTCCATATAACGTTACTTCTCTTACTGACAATGATTTTGATATGGGTTCTAAAGCAGAAGCTTTTGTAGCGGCACTCACTAATCAAATATTCACCAAGCTTAACGGGATTAACATCAACCAGTTGACACCAATTCGTTTTGATGTCCATGCTGAACTGTTCGGTACAACTACTATCAACATGTGTGTAGTAACCGAAGACAACATCTCAACCGGATTCTCCATGAATGACGCTGGATCTGTCTCTGGTATGCAATCACGTACTTTCCCGACCTTCGCTATTAACAACGCTTCTTCCATTCTTGGTAATGACTCTACTGCCATTGCAATGGGTGCTAACTTTTATAGCAACATTAACGAATACTTCACCGGCTACTAATTTTAGATGTAAGGAATTACAATGAACCAACTTAACAGTATTTACCAATCCATGTTGAAATCTTGGGGCGTTTCCTTTACCCCTGATTATGAACTCATTCTGAACATGGCCGGTCAAGAAGTACCAGTTAAAGTAGAAGACAAGCAAGTGTATCTCCCTACCAACGATAACCTTAATGGCGTAACAATTGGTAAGGTGTTCTTCCACCCCGCTTGTGAATCGGTAATGAGTAAGGAAACTGAGATCTTTAAAGTTATCCGCAAACTCACCTGTGCACGTATCTACCAAGTATTCCAACCTATTGCCCAAGTTCTTTTCGCGGTAGCTGGTAAGAAAACTGGTAAAACTACTTCCGGTAAAATGCTCGAGAAACTGGAACCGTTTAAGAATGCAACCAAAGAGATCAAAGAAGATGTACTTACTTTGATTAAAGGGATTGGTATCACTTTGGAAGGTACTGGGATCGATAACCGTCTGATCAACTGGAACCTGATCAAGGGTGGTAAAGATGATCAAGATCGTCATGTTTACTACACAGCTATTCCTGATTACCCGTACTATCTGGAACTGTGTCGCGTAGTTGCTCAAAACGATCATATCAAGGAGAATGGTAAACTCACCTTTAATGGTAACAAAGTTAGTAAAGCTGCTATGGAGTTGGTAGTGTATCTATTCGAAATGGTGTTCCCATCCTGCTTGGATAGTTCCATTGCTAGTTATTCTGTTGTATCACCGGATGCTGCTCGTTTGACAGCTTATCTGAATTCTTACGGTTTAGTAGTGAGTGAACTCAACTCTCTGATCAGTAAGTTCCGTAAAGATTTCGATACTATCGGGATTTATGGTATTGAACTGGATTGGTTATCAGAACTTGATTCCTTGGGCGAATACAAAGGTCTTATCCCTCCTTTGGATTACAACAACTACAACGTTACCACTACAGGCGATAATGTAGGAAGTCGTGCCCCTAGTAAACAAGTTAATACCTTCAATCTGTTCGGTGGTTCTACCCAGCAAACACTCCAGCAAGGTTCTACCACTAATACTCCTGTAAAACAACCTAACACACCACCGGCGCGTCCTGGTGAACATTACATGGGTTGTGATTACATCGAGTCTAACGGAATCTTTGAATTTAAGTTCCAAATGGCGGGTGGTTTGATCCGTTCGGTATCTGTAACTGAAGATAATCACATCATCAGTGAAGTTGTTCTCAATCCAGCTCTAAACAACATGAATGGAATGGGGGGACTTGGTGGTGCTATGAACGATCCCCGTGTTCTGCTTGCACTTGCTCAAATGCAACAGAATAGCAACATCCCTCCTCTGATGGGAATGGGTGGTGGTAATGGTGGTTTTGTTCGTGATCCATACACAGGTCAAATGGTTCCTACTGGTGGTAATGGTTATAACAATAATAATGGTGGTTATAACTCAGCACCTTTGGGTAGTAATGATGCTTGGGGTAATAACAGTAACCAATATCAACCGATGGATGCTTACACCGCTACTAACGCCGGTGGTACTGTAGGTATCAATAACTTCTAATAACGACATAGTAGTCCTGTAGGTCAGCTGATGCTGACCTACAGGCTATTAACTTAACTTTAATTTTCTCGTCTAACTCTTGTTACTTGAATAACAGAATTAATGTTCTCACGAGTAATGGTATAAATGCCTTTTAAATGTGAGAAATCTTGATTAGGATTCTCTATTCCATTTAAATACGAAATAGTCCAAATCATATCTTCAGGGATAAGAGAGTTCATCCCTCCCATACTCCTAAGTAATTTATGAAAGTTATTACGATAAGCAAATCGTAAACTATCATCTACAAAAGGTGAGAAAGAAGCTCTTGATAAAAGTATCTCTTTACAACTTCTGATAATAGTCTTGTATTCCTCAGTGTAGAAAAAAGGATTACCAGAGTTAAGTGAAATAGGCATAAGAATAATCCTTAAATTTTTACTAGCCCTAAAATATTTCAGATAGATATTATTCTCTTGTATAGTCAAGAGTGGTGTATTCAAATTCTAGGAGGATAACGAATATGAATGGTAAGAAGCCTAAGAATCAAATAAGCCATAAAACTGCTGGTGTGGCCGTAGGGTTAAATGCTTCAATAGTAAACTCTTCCCCTGCGCGATTGTATATGTTGTCCAAGCATTTAGGAAAATCTGCAGTTATTTGGCATCCGACAGGAAGGAAGTTTAATTCTGGTGATGAAATAGAGTATGGTAAAACTGCTCGTAAGGTCGAAGCGGAGTCAGATGTAGAAGTTGAAGCTATTTTCTTTCCAAGGAATATCCTTAATACTTCTGAACCTAATTTGTGGGGTAAAGTTCAGGTTATTGTTCGTAACTTGGAAACAGGAATATATGATGTAATTGAACTGGATAAGTTCAATGCTCAAAACATGGATTTAGGGTTCGAGTACAAATATAACGACGACCTCGTTCGTAGTATCAAACCAGGAGCTCAATATCGCAAAGGAACTGTGTTTGCTCAATCTGCTCGTCTGTCGGAGAGTAATGAATGGTGTCCTGGTATTGAGACTAAAGTAGCCGCGATGAGTCACGTATATACTGAAGAAGATGCCGTTTTAATCTTTGAAAGTTATGCTCGCAAGATCGGTGTTACTTTTAGTCGCAAACACGATTATCAATGGAACGAAGAAGAGTTTATCCCACTTAACCTTTATGGTACTGCTGATAAACCGCAACTTTGCCCACTGTCCGGTGAGCGTGTTCGAGATGATGGTATTGTAATGGGATTTCGTAGGAAAGATCCTAACGCAGGTATCTCAGGAATGACCAAACGTTCCCTGATGATTCCAGATCCTATTTACGATGTACTGTTCTATTCCAGTCCAAACTGTATTGTAGCTGACATTGAGGTTCAGACCGAACGTTATAAGAACCAAGCTAATAATCGCAAAGCAGAAAAGCTTACCCAACCGCACACTTTGATCTTGGAAAAGATTGAGGAAGAATACAACAACTATTACAATGATATTGTAAAGTGGTTTGTTAACAAAGAACGTCAGTATGCTGATGAAGTACCATTGTCAGGTAAACTGTGGAATCTAATCTTTATGGCTCGTGGTGCTATCACTCGTGATTTTAGTACCCCACATGCTAATGGTAAGTTCCATAAGGTAAAACGTAAAATCCACAACATCAATCTGAAGGACTGGCGAATCATCGTTACTCTTAAGGAAGATGTAGAAGGTAAAGTGCGGTTTAAGAATACAGGTATGGACGGTAACAAGTCTGTTATCATGAAAATCCTTCCTGACTCCATGGCTCCTGTTGATGAACATGGTAATAAAGCTGATATGATTGTTGGGAATACACCAGCATTTCGTCGTCAGACTTTGGGTTCACTTATTGAGCTTGATGTTAACTTTGTCAACCAATATGTTTACAAGGAGATCAAGCAAGCTTTTGAAAGTAAGGACTTTGCAGGAGCTTGGGAGAAGGCGCATAAGTTCTACGCGACTGTGAACCCTTCATTTGGCGAACTGTGTGAACAGATGAATGCTGACGAACGTATGAGTCATCTCCAGTGGATTATGAAAGACGAGAATGAGTTCTCTGTTCTATCACCATCTGGTACTGATGATGTCGGTATTAAAATTACAGAACGTTTGGCAGATGTTTACCCACATATCAAACCTACCCCTGTGACTTACATGAACGAGAGTGGTGAGAAGATTACTACCATTCACCCAATCGTTATTAGTTCTCTGTATTACCTGATGTTGGATAAGTTTGGTGACGACATTAGTTGTCAATCAATGCCAAAGTTGAACATCTTTGGTCTTCCTACATCCTTGAGTAAACATGAACGTGCGCGTGATTTTTATCGTGCTACTTTGAACCGTAACGTAGGTGAAACTGAAGGTCGTTTGTTCATTAATCAGAAAGGTGGGGCTGCAGCAGTTCGTAGTCTTGCTTTAGCGAATAGTCCGGAACTATTAAGCTTAGCCGGAAAACGTATTATCCGTGCCGATAATCCTTTCCTGATTAAACATCTGATTAAACCAGGTGAGGAACGTCGTAACCATTCACTCCAAGTTATCGATAACATCATGAGCGATTTTGGTATTAGACTCCGTACTGAACGTCCTGACGATGTTACTCACGATTAAGTAGTTCTTTTAGTTTAGGTAAAGAGGATCCAATGAAAACAATTAGATTAAGAGAATTTGCTGGACTTGATCAAGTTGCGATGTTGAATATGACTGAGCGGCGGTATAAGGTAGAAGTAATCGATGATCAAGGTGAGAAAGTTATTACCGATAGCTGGCTTCTTGCTATCAACTGGTATACATTGTTCCCTCATCGTTATTTCCATCAGGAACCTTATCATATCGATGAAGTAATTGTTCTGAAGTCCAAGGAAGGGCGTCAAAGCTTTATCGACGATGATAAGCTCAAACATCCAGTGGATAACTTCCTAGCTAGAATTATGCCTAAGAACGATGATCCAGCGTTCTATGACATGATCAAACAACTGATCTTTGTTTATCACAATGCATGTCACAACTACCTGTGTGTAAAGTCTGAGCACGGTGTGGTCTCAGCAAGATCCATGGATGTACTTCATGTTATCCGCAATCCCAAAATTGCTGATTTGAAGAAACGTGTTCAATCTGGACAAACTTGTATGGCTGATGGTGCCAAGGAGTTTGAACAGATCATGATGACCGAACCTGACTTTGATAAGTCGGTATTTGGTTTGTTGTATCGAACACGATCAGTTTCAAGTGTACAGTCATTCCAGTTGGTAATTGCTCGTGGTGACGTAACCGATCTTAATGGTACAATTCTACCTAATACCATTATGGAATCATACGCCGATGGTATCACTAACCTTGCTGATAGCTTGGCGGATTCCAAAGGTGCGGGATTCTCTCTGATCTCTAACGGACAAGCTCTACAAGACTCTGAGTGGTTCCACAAGAAGATCCACAACGTAGCTCAAGTAGTTAAGGGGATTAACTACCAACAAGACTGTGGTAGCACTACAGGGACTGTGGTGAAGATTATCTCCAAAGAGTTTAAACAATCACTTTCTGGGAAATGGAGAATACTGGAAGATGGCTCTCTAGAGCTATTAGTTGGGAAAGCTCTGGATAAAATCGAAACTGGTGAGAAAGTCACCTATCGTTCCGTAGCGTGGTGTCGACATGGAAGGACTGGTAGACCTTGTTCAGTATGTTTCGGTAAGATGGAATCAGCCTTACCGTATAACCCATATACCAAGCGCGGAGCTGTACCTGGATTGTTCTACGGTTCTACTCTTGCTGAACCTATTGGACAATCGATCCTTAAAACTAAACACCGAATCGGTTCTGCTTCAGCCAAAGGGTTTGTAGTTAACCGTGCTGATGCGGATTATATCACTGGCGATGAATCTGGAGATTACATCTACTTTAAGAAAGAAATCCTCAATGAAGATTCTAATCCATATTTGATCCTTGATAAAGAAACCCAGCAGGACTTCTCTGACTTTAAGTTCATGGAGAACTTGGAAGATATTGATCTTTCACGTGTTCTAAGAACTTACGAAACTATCAAGTTGCGGGTAAGTATTTCTAACCCAATGTTTGAAAGTAAGAAAGCTGTTCATTATCCGATTATTACGACAACTGTAGCAAGTCGCGATGCTCGGATGACCAGAGCTTTGGTAGAGTACTTGTTGGAACAACCGATCGAGGAGGAAGGTAAAACTTTCAAAATCTCTTTGAAAGGATTTGATCCGAAAGAGCCAGCTTTTGAGCTTCCTCAAGTAAACGAGGACTTGGACGCTTATCGTAAGAGGGTAGAAAACAAGTTTAAGTTTGATGAAGTTAAGAACCGTTGGGATCATTGGATCACACCAGAAATCTTTGGTGAGTACGTAGTTTCTCTTTGGAAGGTAATTGATGAGAAGTATAAAGGTGCTAATATCATCATGACCGATATCTTCCTCTGGGCTTGTAGCGCCATTGATCCTAATAACTTGAACTACGGATTACCTGGTGAAACCGATAAACGAGTGTTCGTTTCCCTCCATGAATCCATTATTCATGGCGGAATGAGTAATGCTCTTGTTTACGGTTATCAACACGAGAGCTTGTTAAGTGAACCTTATAGATTCCTTGTTAAGAATCGCAAGAGTGGAGCACTAGAAGCTTTTATGAATCCTATCGCAATTAAGTAATCTACTCCCTACCTAGACAAAGTGTCTAGGTAGGTTTATTTGGAGTTTAGTTATGAAACGTCTTTTTCTGATTAAAGCTGGAACTGATCTACTTCCTTATTTAATGCCAAAGTTAAATCAAGTACATCTCCCTAAAAAGAAACGAGCTATAATGAAAGCTGGTACAGACCTTGTTCTTTCTTATAATAACGGTAAGTGCCTTGTACAACGAGCCGACATCAGAACACCTTATAACCACATGATATTTACGTTTAATACTCCAAATTGGGATAAGTACATTTACCCTATGGAACTCACCTGTCTTTCCACACAGGGATTTATCACTGCCCAAGTGGACGGATTAGACTGGATTCAGCCAAATGTTTCCAAACCTACATGTGTAAACGTTAAAACTTATTAAGGATAAATAATGAAAAAGTTCTATTGTTTTACTGCCGGTCAATTAGTTCCTTCTTGGGTTGTTGATTTTGTTTCCGATAATCCAGAATCAGAATTTAATAACCGCAAAGGTAAAATTACTTTTGTATCTTCCTGTCTTGGTGTTAAAGAAGAATCTGGGAATATCAAGCTTCTCCGACTTAATGACAATAATGGTGACCAAGATCACGACTATATTAGCGTGAGTAACATGGATAATGCACAAGTTGGTGGTGTTGGTAATGGACGTGGGATTCATATTGCAAGCAGATCCTACCAAAAAGATTTTGGCAAAGGTCTTCACTATTCACACTCTATCTTAAATGGTAAAGAAGTCCTAACTCAACTGAAAGGATTCGATGATGTCTCTATCCAAGGAAGTAAATAAGCTTTTTGATGAAATAGAGTACAAAATCTCTAAACTGCAAAAGAAACTAGTTGAGCGTAAAGAACCAAAGCGCCCAACATTACCAGGTGGTGGAGGTGGTGGTTATCAACCTCATCCGTCAGATAAAGAACCGTCTCCACCTCCTAAGAAGTCATAAAAGTAAACTAAGGGGTGGTTTTTCACCACTCCGTTTACAAAAGTACATTAATAAAAACAGTGGACATAATTCGTTAGAAACCAATCTTTTGTGACCACTTTCCTAGAGGTTAAATGATATAACGTTTTATGTGTTCTGAGGGAGATACCTAATGAGAAAGACGTTAGAGGTTTATAAAGCTAGTACCTACGTTAGGCTCACTGGGTATAAACCGGAATTAATTAAACAGATATTAATGCCTTTTTGTAAACGTAATTTTGCAAGAGTTCAAAAAGTTCCTGGTGAGTTATATGGAACTCATAAGTGGAAAGTTACACACGTATTTGCTAGATTCAATAATGACAAAACTGAATTACGGTTTTGTGCTTCTATGTTACCTGAACTGTTGAAGTTAATGACTAGTTCTGGTTATAAAGAATCTAGAATCTCTATTCAAGATGAGAAGGTAATAAAACCTAAAAAGGTAACATTACCTTTACTTAATCCAAAGATTAAACCAAGGGATGAAGAACAGGAAGAGTTTTGTGAGTTCATGATGAACGAAGATCCTCTTTCTATTAATAACCTTCCGCCTGGGAGGGGTAAGGCTCAACCGCTTTCATCATTAGTCAAAGTTCCAAATGGCTGGAAGAAGATGGGTGATATCCAACCAGGTGATAAAGTTACAGCTTGGGATGGAACTACAGTCAATGTTCTTTCTATACACCCACAAGGTGTTAAAGACATTTACGAGTTCACCTTTGCTGACGGGAGAACTGCTAGAAGTACTCTAGATCACCTCTGGAAAGTTTTTGATAGGGTGTCTAATAGTTGGGTAGTGCTAACCACCAATGAGCTCATACAGAACGGTGTGGAACGGTTTTCCATTCCTTTGTATAAACCAATTAATGATGAGTTAGAAGATTTTACAGGCCAGTTGGAAATGAACTGCTTGGTAATTGATGGTAAAGTAGAAGAACGAACCTTTATGGAGAGTCGTGCTGAATACATTACTGAGTTAGTAAGATCTTTAGGTGGTATTTGTGAGTGTAAGTTTGCCGATGGATTTTTCACAGTTACAGGGAACATCAACCCTGTAGAAAATAAACTCGGTATTACCTCTGTATTCAAAGTTAGTCAGGAAGAAGCTCAATGTATTTCTATTGATCACCCTGACCACCTTTATGTTACAGATAACTATGTAGTTACTCACAATACGTTCTGTGCCTTGTTCTCAGCACACCATGTTGGTGAGCGAGTTCTTATTACAGTGCTTCCAA
>OERN01000166.1_pt1 | contig 19339 bp, 19 predicted proteins | sample 1540061 | NCBI WGS metagenome assembly OERN01 (sample SAMEA3891241, study PRJEB23780) | metagenome | biome: terrestrial biome; feature: animal house; material: water of meat washing | place: Italy | collected 2015-05-12 | reverse complement strand
GTTTAAATAGTGCGAGCTCATGCTCGTATTTTTGCGTGAGAATGGAAAGATGTTGGTTGGTTACTTCAAGATGTTGAACTTTGGCATCTAATTGTTGATTTGATACTTCTAGATGTTGAACCTTGGTATCTAATTGTTGATTTGATTGCGCTAGAGACTGATGCTGAATCGCCAACTGTCTGGTAAATTCCAGCAGTTGCTCATAGGTCAGTTGGCTTAAATCAGGCAGCGTATTCATGACCGCAGTATGCCTGAGGTCATGATGCAGAGGAAATAGAACGTTTGGAGAATAGCAGAATGCACGAGCTTGGTTTAGAGCATAGTCACCACCTGCTGTCGTCCAATGCGCTGCCAGGGCAAACCCTGGATCAATGCCTGTAACTGTTCCGGACTGAGGGCTACGGTTTCACCCTGATGAACCTGCGCCCAGTGAAATTTCCCCTGTTCCAGCCGCCGGGCACACAGCCAGATGCCCAATCCATCATGCACCAGCACTTTCATGCGATGGCCACGTTTATTACAGAACAGGTAAGCGCAATGCGGTTTGATGTAACCAAAGGCTCTCACCACCTGAGCCATGGCAGTATCCATCCCTGCACGCATATCCATCGGCTGGGTAGAGAGCCAGATTTCATTTATATGGATCATTGAGTCAAACCTTGGATGAGTAACAGTAATTCAGTTGCAGACTCCACTGGCCATTCGATTTCGATCACCTGATCTCTTGCGGAACATTGTTTCTGATGCAGTGGAATTCTGATATGAGCGACAGCTTTCTTCTCCGGCACAGATGGCGGAGGTGCTTCTTGTTTGACTGGAGTCGGGTGAAGAATGACCGGAAGAAAGTCAGTCTGTGGAATGGAGGGGGGTGTTAATGCAGAGGGCATTGATCTGGACTGACGAATCCATTTATGCAACAGATTCGCATTGACCTGATGTTGCATTGCTACCTTAGCCACCGATGTATCTGGCTGCTGGCATTGCTGAATAAGTTGATGTTTAAATTCAGCCGTGAAGGTTCGACGGGGCTTTTTTAGCGTTGCTGTACTGTCTATAACTGTCTTTAAATCCATAAATAGGTGTCCACTTAAATTTAGTGGACACTATCGCGGTATTAATGAGTTAGAAAAAGTGGGGTTCAGCGGACGCTTACCTTCAAAGTCTAAACAAACACGCTCAAACACTTCACGCATTGTTTCAAGCATTGCTTTGGTAAAAACATCTCTACGATATTTAGCGACAAAGACTAAATGAACGTGCATATTAAAAACACAATGACGACCTGTTCTAATCTCTTGACTATTGCTCATAGACCAAATATATTTTAGTAATGAAAACACTTAAATTACGAATAAAAGACAAACATTGCAAGATGCTAGACCAACTAGCAGTAGAGGTGAACTTTGTTTGGAATTATGTCAATGATTTGTGTTTCAAGCACCTACAACGTAAACAACAATTCTTTTCAGCATACGATATTGCTCAATACACGAAAGGCACATCAAAAGAATGTAACTTACATAGCCAAACCATACAGGCAATTGCAGAAGAATTAGTTACACGAAGAAAGCAGTTTAAAAAAGCCAAGCTAAAATGGCGTGTCAGTAACAACAAATCTGCAAGACGCTCATTAGGCTGGATACCTTTTAAGAAAGTAGCCATTAAATACGCCGATGGCTATGTGCAATATGGCAAGCACCAATTCAAACTATGGGACAGCTACGGACTAAGCAAATACAACGTCAAAACAGGCTCATTTGTAGAAGACAGTCGTGGACGTTGGTATGTTTGCCTTGTGGTTGATGATATTCAACAAGTTAAAGCTATAGCTAAAGGCTCAATTGGCATAGACTTGGGTTTGAAAGATTTAGCCACTTGTTCAGATGGTGTGAAACTCGAAGCTCCTAAAATCTATCGCCAATATGAGGAAAAACTTGGCATTGCTCAAAGAGCAAAAAATAAGAAACGTGTCAAAGCGATTCACGCCAAGATTAAAAATATACGCCAAAATATGTTGCATCAATTCAGCCATAAACTGGTGAATGCACATGCAGCAATCTTTGTTGGCAATGTGAATGCTAAAGCATTAGCACAAACTAGATTAGCGAAGTCAGTGTTAGATGCCAGTTGGACAACACTAAGAACCATGCTCAAGTATAAATGCGAGAACGCAGGAGTATGGTATGGAGAAGTCAACGAAGCCTATACGACCCAAACATGTTCGTGCTGTGGCTCACGCTCTAGCAGTCCGAAAGGTAGAGCAGGTCTTGGAATAAGAGAATGGCAGTGTATGGAGTGCGGTACGCTCCATGATCGGGATATAAATTCCGCACTGAATATTCTTGCGCTCGGACATGAGCGTCTCGGAGGAGGAATCCCCGTTCTTTAGGTCTGGGAGGATGTCAACAAGAATATAACCAAGCCTTTGGACAGTATTGGAAAAGCAAAGCTGGGCAGGAGGTCAACTTTAAACAGTCTCATGGTGGATCGGGCAAGCAAGCACGTGCCGTTGCAACGGGTCTACAAGCAGATGTGGTGACCTTGGCCTTGGCCAATGATATTGATGAAATTGTGAATACTGGACAAATTGATAAAAACTGGCAAAAAGAATTTCCAAATAATTCTGCACCTTATACTTCAACCATTGTTTTTTTAGTGCGTAAAGGTAATCCAAACAAATTAAAGACTGGAATGATTTAACCAAGCTGGGGGTGAGATCATTACCTCAAATCCAAAAACAAGCGGTGCGCCGCGTTGGATCTATTTATCTGCTTGGGGGTATGCGTTAAAACAACCTGGAGGTAATGATGCTAAAGCCAAAGAATTGGTGAAAAAACTTTATCAAAATGTCAAAGTTCTTGATTCAGGCGCGCGAGGTTCATTGACCACGTTTGCTGAACGGGGCATAGGTGATGTGTTGTTGTCTTGGGAAAATGAAGCTTTACTGGCAACTCAAGGCCTAGGTAAAGACAAATACGATATTGTTTATCCGTCTATTTCGATTTTAGCGGAGCCGTCGGTTGCGATTGTAGACAAAACCGTGGACAAAAATGGCAATCGAAATTTGGCCAAGGGCTATTTAAACTATCTGTATTCGCCAAAAGGGCAGGAGTTGGCGGCGAAGCATTTCTTCCGTCCACGAAATAAACAAGTGGCGAACAAATACCTTGCGCAATTTCCAAAGCAAAAAACCTTTAATATTAATGATGTCTTTGGAGGGTGGGCCAAAGCGCAGAAAACTCACTTTGTAAATGGTGCGATCTTTGATCAAATTTATACTGAAAAATAAACGTGCTGTGGTTTGACGCGATCACGTTCCGACATAAAAGTGGATATACGCATATCCACTTTTATTATATTTTAAGCATAAAAATGTATATAATAAGAATAAGTAAAGTGTTTGCTATTATTTTAAATAAAAACAATTCACTAAGTCTTAGTGATGTAAAAATAACGGGTATTTAAAAAACAAAAGCGAATTGCGATTTATGATTTTGTTTCATATATTTAGCATAATTCTTGATATTTAATTTAATACGCCATGAAAACGCATTTGAAATCTCTTTGGGCTGCTGCCGTAGTGGCAACAGGTCTGACATTCAGTATGACATCAGCTCAAGCGGCTGACCGTACTATGCTCAATGTCTCCTATGATGCAACACGTGAATTTTACGATGAGTTCAATAAATCCTTTGGTGCTTATTGGCAAAGTCGTACAGGACAAACGGTTGACTTTAAACAGTCACACGGGGGTTCAGGTAAACAAGCCCGTTCGGTCGTGGATGGTCTAAAAGGGGATGTGGTGACCTTGGCCTTAGCCAATGACATTGAAGAAATTGTTAAATCAGGTCAAATTCAGCCGGGTTGGCAAAAAGAGTTCCCAAATAACTCTGCACCTTATACATCGACCATTGTGTTCATGGTACGCAAAGGCAACCCGAAAAAAATTAAGGACTGGTCTGATTTAACCAAACCGGGTGTACAAATTATTACGCCTAATCCTAAAACAGGCGGTCTACCACGTTGGGTGTATCTGTCTGCTTGGGGTTATGCACTGAAACAACCTGGTGGCAATGAGGCCAAAGCCAAAGAGTTCGTGGGTAAAATGTACCATAACGTGAAAGTCATGGACTCTGCGGCACGGGCGTCTATGACCACCTTTGCAGAACGTCGCATTGGTGATGTGTTATTGACTTGGGAAAATGAAGCCTTAGTGACACAAAAAACTTTAGGTAAAAATCAGTTCGATATTGTTTATCCATCGATCTCGATTTTAACCGAGCCTTCGGTGGCAATCGTGGATAAGACCGTGGCGAAAAATGGCAACAAGTGGTTAGCACAGGGTTATATCAACTATTTATATTCACCACTGGGTCAGGAAATGGCGGCGAAACACTTCTATCGTCCGCGTAATGCTGCGGTTTTAGAAAAATATAAAGCGCAATTTCCACCGTTAAAAACCTTCACCATTGATGAAGTGTTTGGTGGTTGGGCCAATGCTCAAAAGACCCACTTTGTGAATGGGGCGACCTTCGACCAAATCTATAATAGCCGTAAATAATCCAGTTCATTATTTCAGCTACTGCTTAAAAAGCCTCCCTTGGGAGGCTTTTTTGATAATGAATGCCGTTTAAAAACGGTTTTGTCTATGAAAAGTAATATTTCCCTACAAAAAGTCGTTTGGAGCTTTGTTAAAACAAGGTAATAATGTGCAGTTACATTTTTCCTTCCGATCATATTGAGTCTTTATGTCGCATATTTCTGTATTACTTCACGAAACTGTTGATGCTTTGGTAGCAGATCGCAATACAGGGATTTTCATTGACGGGACGTTTGGTCGTGGCGGACATACGCGTTTGCTGTTGTCTAAGCTGGATGAAAATGCACGTGTCTATGGTTTTGATAAAGACCCGCAAGCACTGGAAACAGCCGCGATTTTAGAACAAGAAGATCCACGTTTTAAAATTATTCATGCCAGCTTTGCTGACCTTAAACATGAGTTAGAAGTACGCGGCATTGGCTTGGTCGATGGGGTTATGGCCGATTTGGGCGTGTCTTCACCGCAGCTTGATCAGGCGGAGCGTGGCTTTAGTTTTATGAAAGATGGACCACTGGATATGCGTATGGACAATTCAAAAGGTCCAACCGCAGCGCAGTGGTTGGTTAATATTGAGGAAGAGGCGTTAGCCAATATTATTTTTCAATATGGTGAAGAGCGTTATAGCCGTCGTATTGCCAAAGCGATTAAAGCGGCCGGATTGATTGAAACCACAGCGCAGTTGGCTGAAATTGTGAAAGTAGCGCACCCGAAATGGGAAAAAAATAAACATGCCGCAACACGAACTTTCCAAGCAATTCGTATTGCCATTAATAAAGAATTAGAAGATATTGAAGTTTTCCTACCGCAAGCGGTAGAAGTATTAAAACCGAATGGTCGCTTGGCTGTGATTAGCTTCCATTCCTTAGAAGATCGATTAATTAAACAATTTATTCAAAAAGAGTCGACACTTGAGGAAGATATGGGTTGGGGTATGCCACAACAACGACCAGATACGCGTCGTTTAAAGAAAGTATCACGTGTGAAAGCAAGTGATGCAGAGGTTAAAGCTAATCCACGTTCACGTAGTGCATGGCTTAGAGTTGCAGAGCGCTTAGCACTTAAAGGCGAATAATGAAAACTGAAGTCGTTGAAAAAATTCCAACAAAGTTAAAGTTTAAGAAGTTGATTGCCTATGTCATTTTATTGGTGCTGGTGTTTATCAGTGCCATGATGGTGGTGTTCCAAGTGTTTGAATACCGTCATGACTATCGCGAAATGAGCTCTTTTATGCGCGAGCGTGATGACTTAAATGCAGAGTGGGGCCGTTTGCTGATTGAACAGCAAACTTTTGGCGCAACTGCACAAATTGGAACGCGCGCGGTGACGCAACTGCGGATGTATTCACCACCTGCGGCGCAAACCGTAGTGATTTCTTTACCCACGACTTCAGAAGACAAAAAATAAGGCCGCTGTAACATGGTAGAAAAGCGTAAACCCACTCGTAAAAAACAGCAAGCGGTGACTGAAAAATCGGCTCTACAGGTTGAAATGTGGCGCTTTTATCTCATGTGGGCGGTGGTTTTAGCCTGCTTTATTGCTTTGGTTGGACGTGCTTTTTACGTACAGGTCATCAATACTGAGTTTTTACAAAACAAAGCCAATGCCAATATTTTAAGAACTGAAAAAATTAAAGCCATGCGCGGTGTGATTTATGACCGTCATGGTGTGCCTTTGGCGATCAGTACGCCGATTATGAAAGTGGTGATTGACCCACGTGATTATTTTGATAATAAAAAACTATTTGATGAAATTACCGCTGAATTAGCCAAAGATCCACACAATCGTAAATTGAAGCGTCAATTACCAGACAAAAATCTAAATCTGGATGAACTGGCTGATGCCGTGGGCATGGATCGTGCGGAACTGAAGCGGAAACTGAATGAACGTCCGCGTTCGCGCTACTTGGTCTTAAAAAAAGAAGTGCCACCTCAGCAAGCTGAACTGATTGCGAAACGTGAGTTCCAAGGGGTGTATACCGAAAAGAACTACAAGCGTTACTATCCGCAACCACAACCGAATGCGCAAATTATTGGTTTGACCAACAGTGAAGGTTCGGGCATTGAAGGTTTAGAAATGCAGCTGAATCAACGCTTGTCGGGTATTGATGGTGAGCAGCAAATTGTTCGAGATAAAAAGGGCAATCGTTTTAAAGATGCCGAGGTGGTTAAAGAAGTTGAGCCGGGCGAAAATATTACGCTCAGTATTGATTCGCGCCTTCAGTACATTATGTACCGTGAACTGACCGCTGCGGGTGTAGCCAATAATGCTCGTTCTGCCACAGCAATTGCGGTCGATGTGAAAACGGGTGAAATTTTAGCGATGGCGTCGTGGCCGTCGTATAACCCGAACGATAAAAACAGTTTGTCCAATAAAGACGCCATGCGTAACCGTGGTGCGGTTGACTCTTTCGAACCGGGTTCAACCATGAAGCCTTTGACCATTTCAATGGCCTTGGAAAGCGGCAAATACATGCCGAATACTGTGGTTAATACCACTCCGGGTTCGATGCGAGTCGGCAACCACACCATTCGAGATACACATAACTATGGTCCACTGACTTTGGGTGGAATTATTCAAAAATCGTCTAACGTGGGTGTGGCTAAAATTGCTTTGTCTCTCCCTTATGCAACTTTACCGACTTTTTATAAACGTCTCGGTTTTGGTCAGCGTTCAGCTGTTAAATTCCCGGGTGAAAGTGGTGGTTTAATTCTTCCACCAAGTAAATGGAATGTATCGGAAGTGGCGACCATGGCATATGGCTATGGCTTAAATGCGACTGTGCTGCAAATGGTGGATGCTTATGCCATGTTGGCTAACAAAGGTGTGAAAATGCCTTTGAGTTTGTATAAGTTAGATGCGCCGCCCCGTGGTGAACAAATGATTGATCCAAAAATTGCGGATCAAGTTTTGTTGATGATGGAAACGGCAACCTTACCGGGTGGTACCGCGACTCGTGCAACCATTCCGGGTTACCGTGTAGGTGGTAAAACAGGAACCGCGCATAAGTTACGTGCTGACCGTAAAGGCTACTCAACCAATGAATATCGTGCACTTTTTGCCGGTGTTGCACCAGTCAGCGACCCGCGTTTAGCGATGGTGGTTGTGGTCGAAAACCCGCAAGGGACCTACTATGGTGGTACGGTGTCTGCGCCTGTATTTGCCCGTGTTATGCAAGAATCCTTACGTTTAATGAACGTGCCTTTAGATAAACCTTTAGATGCTCCTGTAATCAAGAGATAGGTGATGAATGTCCATTACATTTCAACAACTCTACACCGCTAACTTAAGCGCTGAATGGATGGCACAGCCATTTCAAGGTTTTGTTCTTGATAGTCGTAAAGTACAGGCAGGGCAAATTTTTATTGCGCTGACATCACTTTCACAACCTGAGAAAACAGAGCAGTTTGCGCAAATAGCCTTGGACAAAGGGGCTTTAGCAGTGGTGAGTGAAACTGAGCTTGCACTTGCAAACAGTATTGTGGTGCCGAATGTGCGTCACTTGATGGGAGGCTGGCAAAAGCAATTTTTGTTGGCCACTAGCCAAGTACAGCCTGCTCGTATTTTAGCGGTGACAGGAACCAATGGTAAAACCACCATTTCTCGTTTAGTCGCAGAACTGTTGATGCTACAAGGCAAATCATGTGCGGTAATGGGCACGACAGGTAATGGCATTTTGCCCAATTTAGAAGCATCGTCGCATACCACCTTGGATGCGCTGCATCTACAAAATGCACTACATAGCTATGCCAAGCAAGGTGCTGAATTTGCATCGATTGAAGCCTCTTCACATGGTTTGGAACAAGGCCGTTTAGCGGGCAGTGAAATTGAAATTGCTGCATATAGCAACTTAAGTCGTGACCATTTGGACTACCATGGCACGCTTGAGGCCTATGCCGAAGCTAAATCTCGCTTGTTTCAATTTCCATCATTGAAAGTTGCAGTCATCAATCTGGATGATGAGCATGCTGGAGTCATGATTCAAGCGGCACAAAATAATCCAGCCCAACCGAAAATTTTAACCTATTCAACCACGCAGCCTGCAGACTATCAGGTGAAGAATATTCAATATAGCCTGACGGGTGCGAACTTTAGCCTGTGTACGGCACAGGCCGAATATCAGGTACAGAACCCATTATTGGGTCATTTTAATATTGAAAATTTGGTCGCCAGTTTAATTATGGTTGAACAAGCGGGTTTTGATTTAGCCGATGTGGTTGCTACAACAGCACAGCTCAAGGGTGCGCCAGGTCGTATGCAAGTGATTCGTGATGATGCGCGTTTGTTTGTGGTTGATTATGCGCATACGCCTGATGCTCTGGTGCAAGTCTTAAGTACGTTGAAGCGCCATGTGGAACAGCAACTCTGGGCAGTATTTGGCTGTGGTGGAGACCGCGACCGTGGCAAACGGCCACTCATGACCCAAGCAGCATTAAACGGAGCAGATGTGGTGTTGTTGACTTCAGATAACCCACGTACAGAAAATCCTGAGCAAATTTTTGCCGATATGAAAGCGGGGATTGATTTCTCAAACCGTGTGGTTCATGAAATCCATGATCGTCGTGAAGCGATTAAATTTGCCGTTCAACAGGCCCAAGCGGGTGATATTGTCGTGATTGCAGGCAAAGGTCATGAAAACTATCAAGAAATAGAGGGTGTTCGGCATTGGTTTGACGATGTCGTCGAAGTGCAATCCGCGATTGATGCACAGCACCACACTACTGATTCTGCTTATCCTGCACACTAAGGAAGTCGTATGCATACCTCAACAACAAGCACAGTGCCTTTAGTGTCATGGACCGCCGCACAGTTGCTCGAAGCTACCCAAGGTTATTGGCTAAATGATCAAGCGCCAAATACTGAAATTAAACGCATTTTGACGGATTCACGTGATGCAGAAGCAGGAGATGCTTTCTTAGCACTCAAAGGCGAACGTTTTGATGCACATGCTTTTATTACGCAAGTTGCTGAACAAGGTTGCCAAGTGGCCATTGTGAGTCAGCCTATAGATGCAGAGGTTTGTCAGTTGGTGGTGCCCGATACACGTTTGGCATTGGGACAACTGGGGGCTTATCGCCGTGCACAAAACCCACAGCTAAAAGTGATTGCGCTGACGGGTAGTAGTGGTAAAACCACCACCAAAGAAATGTTAGGCAGTATTTTGTCACGTATAGCACCAACGTTGGTGACCCGTGGCAATCTGAATAATGACTTGGGTGTGCCAGTCATGTTATTGGAATTACATCCAGAGCATCAATATGCAGTGATGGAGTTGGGTGCAAGCCATCAAGGTGAAATTGACTATACTTCGAATTTGGTCCAGCCCTTGGTTGCAGGCATTATCAATATTGGTACAGCACACTTGGGTGAGTTTGGTGGACGCGATGGCATCTGCCGTGCTAAGTCTGAGATTTATGCGCATATTGCTCCAAATGGCACATCAATTGTTCCTGCAGCCGATGATTTTGCCGATAGCATTCGCCAAGCAGTGCAAACTGAACAGGTGCTCAGCTTTGGTGCGGGTGGTGAAATCTTTGCCACTGAGATTGAGTTACAGGCACAATCTGCAACGTTTAAGCTAAATACCCCGCAAGGCGTGCGTCAGGTGAATTTACCATTTGCTGGGGAGCATAATGTTCAAAATGCAACTGCTGCGGCAGCTTTTGCTTTAGCGATTGGTATTAGCTTGGATGATATTGTGCTTGGCCTTGAGCAAGCGGTCGGTGCAAAAGGGCGTTTGAACTTTATTCAACAAGGCCGTCATTTGTTGATTGATGATACCTACAATGCCAACCCAACCTCTATGCGTGCCGCTGCTGAAGTGCTTGCACAGCAAGAGGGGGTTCGAGTGATGGTGATGGGTGATATCGGTGAGCTAGGTAGCTCTGCTGCACAGCAGCACTATATGCTGGGGCGTGATTTGGTCTCAGTGAAAGGGCTGAACTTCGTGGTGGCTGTCGGTGAATTTGCACCTGCGGCACAAGAAGGCGCACGCAGCACCCAATATGGCAAAAAAATGCAGGCTTTTTTAACTCAAGAGCAGGCTTTGCCGTTCTTACTCAGTTTAATTGAAACACATCAACCCCAGTCTATGAGTTTCCTGTTTAAAGGTTCTCGTTATACCCATATGGAAACGTTGATGGCTGATTTGATGGAGAAACTCTAAATGTTGTTATGGTTGTTTGAACAACTGGCGGGCTACCATAGTTCGTTTCAGGTGGTTCGTTATTTAACATTGCGTTCTTTGCTCAGTGTTTTAACCGCACTGACCATTGGTCTAGTGCTCGGTCCTGTGATGATTCGCAAGTTGCAAGCACTCAAATATGGTCAAGCCGTGAGTTCATATGCTCCTGAAAATCATGCCAAAAAAATGGGCACACCAACCATGGGTGGTGTGTTGATCTTACTCTCAATTGGTATCTCCACACTGTTGTGGGCAGATTTATCCAACCCTTATGTATGGATTGTCTTGGCAGTGATGGTGATTTTTGGTGCAGTGGGTTGGGCCGATGACTGGATCAAGATTCGCTATAAAGACAATGCAGGCTTACCTGCCCGTAAAAAGTTCTTTTGGACGTCGCTTGCATCATTGGGCGCAGGTATTGCGCTATATGTAATTGCGCAACAACAGAGCAATCCTGTGCATACCGCAAATATGCTGGATCTGCTGATTCCATTTTTTAAAGATTTAAGTATTCCTTTGTCGGTGATTCCGTTGGGTATTGGTTTTATCATTTTCACCTATTTGGTGATTAATGGTGCATCAAATGCCGTGAACCTGACCGATGGTTTGGACGGTTTAGCGATTATGCCTGTAGTGCTTGTTGCAGCGGGTTTAGGTGTATTTGCATATTTGGCTGGTGATGTCCGTTTTGCCAATTATTTACATATTCCTTATGTGCGCTTTGCTTCTGAGTTGGTGGTGATTTGTGCAGCCATGATTGGCGCGGGTCTAGCCTTCCTCTGGTTTAATGCACACCCTGCACAGGTTTTTATGGGCGATGTGGGCGCATTATCATTGGGTGCAATGCTCGGTACAATTGCGGTCATGGTTCGTCAGGAAATTGTCTTTGCCATTATGGCTGGTGTGTTTTTGGTCGAAGCGATTTCAGTCTTCTTGCAAATTGGTTCCCTCAGAATGCGCAATAAACGGGTATTCCTGATGGCACCATTACACCACCATTATGAGAAAAAAGGCTGGCGTGAAACCCAAGTGGTGATTCGTTTTTGGATTATCACAATTATGCTGGTAGTTTTAGGTCTAATGACCTTAAAATTGCGTTAAGCAAAAGTATGAAAAGAGTCGGTATTTGCCGGCTTTTTTTATGCCTGAGGTAATGTCTTGGAGAAAATAATGAATCTGCTCATGTGTCCTGTGTGTCGTGAGGCTTTAACTTTAAACGAAAGAACATGGCGCTGTGCGAATTCACATAGTTATGATGTGGCGAAACAAGGCTACGTCAATTTGCATGTCGTTCAACACAAGCACAGCAAAAATCCGGGGGATACGCGTGAGTCGGTACAAGCCCGCCGTGCCTTCTTAAGTGCAGGTCATTACGCGCCTTTACAGCAAGCAGTGATCAATAAGGTACGTGAGTTACGTATTGAAAATTTACTCGATATTGGTTGTGGTGAAGGCTATTACACCGATGCAATGCAGTCGGAGGTACTGCAATGTGTCGGTGTAGATATTGCAAAAAATGCAGTGCAAGTGGCTGCGAAAATCAATAAAAATATCACGTGGGTGGTGGGTACAGGAGCAACTTTACCCGTGTTGGATCAATCGATTGATCTATGTAGTAGTTTGTTTAGCCCGATTCCAATACAAGAGATTTTAAGGGTACTCAAACCGCAAGGATATTTGTTGGTGGTGACGCCTGCGCCTCAGCATTTATATGCCATGCGTGAGGCTTTGTTCGAAGAGGTGAAGCCGCATGAACCGAGCAAATTTGTAGAGCAGTTGAGTGATGCGTTTGATTTGGTGAGTGATGATGTTGTTGATGCTGATCTTAAGCTTAATCAGCAGGACTTAAAAAACCTGATTGCCATGACACCTTATGCCTATAAGGCGAAACAAGAGCGCCGTGAAGCTTTAGAGGCTCAAACAGCTTTTGAACTACAGGCACAGTATCAAATTTTACTGTTTCAGAAAAAAGCATAAGTATAAAAAAGCCCGCAGATGCGGGCTTTTATTATTGGACTTGATCAATCAAATGATCGAGCGCATCCGATTTAGGTTTTGGTTGTTCTTTGGGTGCTTGCATGGTGGGTGGGGTGCTGTTCTTTGGAACCAGCGTTTCCTCTTCACCCGGCAAATCATCAAAGTCACGCTCAGGAGCACGTGGAACCACCACCGGTGCAGGGCGATACAACGGCTGCGCCAAAGGTGGGGTTGGGCCTAAGTTACTCTGAGGTGTTTCTTTCTGATGGCGTTGAATCGGTGCTTTGGCTTTGGCATCGAGTTGAACCCACGCCGAAGGCGTGCCTTGTAAGGCTTTGCCCATGAAGTCCGTCCAAATTGGAAGCGCAGCCACACCGCCGTATTCGCGGCGTCCTAAAGTTGTTGGTTGGTCGAAACCAACCCACGCTACAGTGACCAATTTGCCATTAAAGCCGGCAAACCAAGCATCTTTTGCATCATTGGTGGTTCCTGTTTTACCGCCCAAGTCATCTCGTCCAATACGCAGCGCAGCACGGCCTGTACCATGTTGAATCACGTCTTTTAAAATATTCGCCATATCATAAGCAGAGCTAGATTTTAAAATACGTTGCGCTTGACGATAGTCACTGTTGATCTCAACAGGATTTGCCGATTTTTCAGCAGGGTTCAGCTCTTGGTTGGTGACTTCAATTACTTCATCATCAGGCGTGATGGTGTCAGCAGACTGAGGCTTTGATTCTTGTTGAGAGATACAACTGATACATGCATATTCAGGGTTGTTCTGATAAATGATCTTGCCATAGGCATCTTCAATACGATTAATGAAGTGCGGTTGAATACGATAACCGCCATTGGCAAAGGCTGAGTATCCAGTAGCCATTTGAATCGGTAAAACCTGAGGTGTTCCGAGTGCAATGGTGTAGTTACGCGGAATCTGTTCATCGGTTAAGCCGAAGTCCATGAACAATTGGCGTGTACGTTCAATGCCCACGGTTTGCAGGAGTCGAACTGACACGGTGTTACGCGATAAATAGAGTGCACGACGCAGGGGAATCATGCCTAAATAGCGGCCATCGGCATTGCGTGGTGACCATTTCCCAATCGTGATTGGGCTGTCATTGACCATGCTATACGGTGTCATACCGCGCTCTAAAGCGAGTGCATAGACAAAGGGTTTAATAATTGAACCTGGTTGGCGCCAGCCTTGGGTGGTTCGGTTAAATTTAGATTGATAAAAATTATAACCACCAACCAGTGCTTCTACAGCGCCATTGTTTGGGTTAAGTGCAATCAGTTGGCCCTGAACTTTAGGCAGTTGCACCAAAGCCCATGAGGTTTTGTTGTCATTGGGGCGCAGACGTACGATGTCTTTCACTTTAACAATTTGAGATGCTCTTGATGGTGTACCGCCTACGGCATTCGCGTTGCGATAAGGACGTGTCCAAGACATGCCAGACCATGGCACGGTTACTGTTGAGCCATCTTGCATTAAGGCATCAAAACTATTTTGATTCACACGGGTGACTTCGGCAGGGAAGGTATTGGCAAAAGCACTAAAGCTACTTAAGGGTTTGTCATGGGCTTCCGCACCACGCCAACCATGACGACGGTCATAGGCTTCTAAACCATCTTGTACCGCTTGTTCGGCATAGGCTTGGCGTTCGCTGTTGATGGTGGTGTAAACCTTATAACCAGAGTCAATCGCGTGCTCGCCGAACTTTTCAATCAGTTCGCTACGGACCATTTCACCGATGTAGGGAAATCGGTTGCTTACCCCGCGGTCAGGCATATCGAGGTTAATTGGTTCTGCAATGCCTTTTTCATATTGGCTTTGGTTAATGTAGCCTAGCTGGAGCATACGACCCAAAATCCAGTTACGACGTTCTAAAGCACGTTCGGGGTTGACCACTGGATTGTATTTAGACGGCGCTTTAGGCAGACCTGCAATCATTGCCATTTGCGCAATGCTGAGTTCATCTAAGCTTTTGTTGTAGTAGATTTTAGCTGCCGCTGCGATACCGTAGGCATTTTTACCTAAGAAAATCTTATTGACATAGAGGGTTAAGATTTCCTCTTTCGTCAAATTTTGTTCAATTTTTCGTGCCAGAAAAACCTCAGTCAACTTACGTTTTAACGTACGCTCGGGACTGAGATAATAGTTTTTTGCCACTTGCATGGTGATGGTCGAGCCACCCGTTTGGACATTTGAGCCAGTAATACTTTCACTGACTGCACGTCCTAAACCTTTAAAACTGATACCACTATGCTCAAAAAAAGAAGAATCTTCCGCCGCTAAGAAGGCATGAATAAAACTTCGTGGGATCTGATCGTAATCTACGGGTACAGATAGCTTGCCACCGTATTCCGAAATGAGTTGGTTATCCGCACTATAAACTTGTAAAGGTTTTAGTAATGGCGCCTTTTTTAGAGTTGTCATTTGCGGCAAAGATGGGGCAATATAGAGATACATGCCATAAAAACCCATTGGAATTGAGACCAACATTATAATAATGATCAAAAAAAATGGATGAACACGGCCCGAACAAGATAGCTTTTTCATAACAAGTAAGTTTTAATAAGAGCTAATGGCAAACTAATTAGCGGTCAGTATATCCTGTACACATACGGAATGTTAGATGAGTTATTGTATCCGTATAAAATTATAGACGCGGACTAATTAGTGGGTTACTTTTTTTGGGGATAAAAAAATAATAGGAATGATACTGTGCTCAGGTTATATCGTAAGCCAAGTAAGGGGTTAATAGGAGTAGATATTAGTTCGACTTCTGTTAAGGTATTGGAACTTTCTGTTAAAAACAATCGGTATTGGGTGGAGAGCTATGCACTAGTCCCATTACCAGAAGGAAGTGTGGTCGAAAAAAATATATTGAATCCAGAAGCAGTTGGTGATGCCCTTGAGCGTGCGGTAAATTTGGCCAATGTTCAATCGACAGACGTAGCGCTGGCAGTTCCGACTTCCATGGTGATTACTAAAATCATTGAAATGGATGCCGATATGAACGATGACGAACGTGAAATTCAGATTCGTGATGATGCTGAGCAATATATTCCATTCCCATTAGATGAAGCGAGTTTGGACTTTGAAGTCCTTCCAGACCGTTTAGCCAATCCAAATCGTGTCAATGTACTCCTCGTTGCAACCCGCATTGAAAATGTAGAGGCACGTGCCGAAGCATTGGAGTTGGGCGGTTTAACGCCTAAGATTGCCGATGTTGAAAGTTTCGCCATTGAAAATGCATTCAAAGTCTTTTCAGATACGCTTCCAATGGGCGTAAATACCGTTGGGATTTTAGACATTGGTCATACCATGACCACCTTGTCCGTTATGAGAAATAATAAAGTCATTTATACGCGTGAGCAGGTGTTCGGGGGGAAACAACTGACCCAGGAAATTCAAAACCGTTATGGTTTGTCTTTTGAAGAAGCTGGACGTGCCAAAAAAAGCCGTACCTTGCCTGACGACTATGATATTGAAGTACTTGAACCTTTTCTTGAAGCTGTGGTGCAACAAGCAGCACGTTCTTTGCAGTTCTTTTTTTCGTCCTCTCAATTTAATGAGATCGACCATATTTTATTGGCAGGGGGGAATGCCAATATTCCAGGACTGGCGAAGTTATTACAACAAAAATTAGGTTATCGGGTCACCATTGCCAACCCATTTTTACAGATGGGCTTTTCTCCACAAATCGACATTAAAAAAATTGAAAATGATGCTTCATCACTCATGGTGGCATGTGGATTGGCATTGAGGAGTTTTGATTAATGGCAAAAATAAACCTACTCCCTTGGCGTGATGCGTTAAGAGAGAAACGAAAAAAAGAATTTATTGCCTATTGTGTTGGGGCTGCATTAGTTGGGGTTTTAGCTGTTGCTTTGGCGTGGTTTTTTTACAGTCAAAAACTTGAAGATCAAGAACAAGCCAATCAGTTGGTGGTGAGTACCAATCAAAACTTAGATGTCCAATTAAAGTCATTGGAAGGTCTGCAAGAGCAGCGCAATGCGATTGTTGAACGGATGAAGTTGATCCAAGGTTTGCAAGGTCAACGTCCTGTGGCTGTGCGTTTGGTCGATGAAATGGTACGTGTTACACCGAGTAATATGTACATTACTAAGTTTGTGCGTACAGGTGATAAATTTACCATTGAAGGTAAAGCGGAAAGCCCGAATACAGTTGCGGAATTCTTACGTAATCTCGAAGCATCTGCGTGGTATCGCAATGCCTTTATGAATTCATTCTTGGTTGCTGAAGAGAAAAAAGATAAAGCACCAAGTTCTATCGTGCCACGTGTTGAAGAAACCTATGGCACCTTTGTGGTCACGGCAGATTTAGATGAGATTGCACAGCCAGTAGCGCCTGATGCGACCACACCTGAAGCCGCAAGTACAGTTAATAATTCAACAGCGGGGGCAGCACAATGAGTCGCGATGAATTTGAAGAATTAACATCAGAAAACCATGCTGTAGCCAAGAAAAAAATGACGGTTGATAAATTTTTTCAACAGTTTAATACCTTAGATCCAAACAATTACGGTAGTTGGCCCTTTTCAGTCAAATTGACTTGTTGGATCTTTATCATTTTAGTGATTGGGGCATTGGGTTATTTTGTCGTGATTAAGCCGAAGCTTGATGCGATTTCAAATGCACATGCACAAGAACAAAATTTACTGAATGAGTTTCGTGAAAAAGATTCAAAATTACGTAACTTGCAGCAATATCAAGCGCAATTGCAAGAAATGGAAGCGAATTTCAATCAGCAGTTAGAACAGTTGCCGAAAGAAACTGAAATTCCGGGTTTGGTTGAAGACATTAACGTGAGCGGCGTAAATTCTGGATTAAAGTTTAAAAATATTCGTTTAGAGCCAGAAATTCGCCAAGAGTTCTTTATCGAACAGCCGATTTCCATTGAAGCGACGGGTGATTATCATTCTTTTGGTTCATTTGTCAGTGGAATTGCAGCTTTACCGCGTATTGTTACCTTGCATGACTTCGATATCTCAGCATCAAGTAACAATGATAAAAAGACGGATATTCCGCAAATTTCATATAGTGTAAAAGCGAAAACCTACCGTTATGTCGGGGCAACGGCTACAACGGATGTTGATGTAAAAGATACAAAAAATGATAAGAAAGCCGATGCGGGAGGTGCCAAGTAATGAAACATCAAAACCTCTTACTTAGTCTCTGCGTAGGACTATTCCTTGTCGGTTGTGATTCACGTATTGATGCGGTCAATATGCAAATGGCTGAAATTCGCAATCAGCCACCATTGCCGATTGAGCCTGCGCCAGATTTTCCACCTGTCCCGACTTTTAATTATGCTGCACATCAATTAAAGAGCCCGTTTATGCCAAGCTCGTTAGCGGCTGAACTGAAGATTATGGCTGGAAAGCGTGTCTATCTAAACCTATCGCGCCAATTACAACCCTTGGAAAGTTATGCGATTGAATCGCTTAACATGAAAGGAAGCATGCGCGGACAAAATGGACAAATTTTGGCGTTGATTCAAACACCGGATGGTGAAATTGAACGCGTGCAGCGTGGTAGTTATTTGGGGATGAATCATGGTCGTGTGATTAATATCACCGCTACACAAATTGATTTGATTGAAATTATTCCGGATGGGCGTGAGGGCTATGTCGAGCGCCCGAGAAGCCTAGTATTAATTGGGCCGGCGCCTTAAAAAAGGAAAAGGAATAAAAATGAAAAATAGTGCTAAAGATTTTATATTTGGGGATGGCAATACGATGAACCATATGTTCCGTCAGTTTTCAATGGGTGCAATTGCAATGGCGGTGATGCAGGCTGCAAGTGCGCAAGTCAGTATTACGAATATTGTGCCGATGCAAATTCCGGGACAGGGAACAGAAATTCGTGTCATGTTCAACGGTTTGCCACCACAGCCGCAAGCCTATCAGTTGGAACAGCCATCACGTTTGGTTTTGGATTTTGATAAAGCACAGCAGAGCTTAAAACAAGGCAGTATTGCGGTGGCAACGGCTGAAGCAAGTACAGTAGATGTAACTTCAGATGCACAGCGTTCACGTTTAACTGTAAATTTGGCTGATGCCGGTGCATTTACTACACGTGTTGAAGGTAATACTTTTATTCTGAAAATTAACTCAGCGAACCCAGCGCTAGCAACACCTGTTGCTGCAGCGCGTTCAGAGCAAGGTATTTCAAATATTGGATTCCAACGTGGTTCAGACGGCGAAGGCCAAGTTGTCATTGATTTAAAAGGTAGCAATACCCCTGTCGATGTGAAACAACAAGGCAGTAAAATTGTGGTGCGCGTTTTGGGGAATAAAATTCCTGCCCACTTATCGCGCCGTCTCAATGTGAATGATTTCGCAACGCCTGTATCGACCACTGATGCACAAAATGATGGCAGTAACGGCCTGATCACGATCCAATCGAATGGCAGTTTTGAATATATGGCTTATCAGGCAGAAGATAAGCTCACCATTAGTTTAAAGCGTCCTGAAGATAAAAATCCAATGAAGCCTAGGTGTTTAGTCCCGGCATTTGATGGATCGGATCAATTTTAAAAAGTTCAGGTTCAT